>Ga0105240_10010387_pt1 | contig 13086 bp, 9 predicted proteins | sample KBSC54metaG_FD_80426 | JGI IMG/M metagenome (GOLD analysis project Ga0105240, IMG submission 80426) | Corn rhizosphere microbial communities from Kellogg Biological Station, Michigan, USA - KBS C5-4 metaG | ecosystem: Host-associated > Plants > Roots > Rhizosphere > Soil | place: Michigan, USA... | reverse complement strand
GTCGCCTTCCTCACCACCGAGGGCTTCACCGATCTGTTCGATATCAGCGCGCAATACCCTTCCGGTCCCGATCGCTTCAATCTGCGCTGGGAGCGGCCGCCGGCGCTGACCCATCGCGAGCTGACCGTCGGTATCAAGGAACGCGTCGGGCCGCGCGGCGATGTGCGCCGGCCGATCGATCTTGACGATGCCGCCGCCAAGATCGAGCTGCTCGCGGCACGCAATCCGGAGGCCTTCGCGGTCTGCCTGTTCCACGCCTACGCCAACCCCTCGCATGAGCGCCAGCTTGGCGAGCTGATCGCGAGGCGCTTTCCCGGCGCGATGGTCAGCCTGTCGTCGGAGGTCTGGCCCGAGTTCCAGGAATATGAGCGCGCCTCGGCGACGGTGCTTTCGGCCTATGTCGGGCCGACGCTGGCGCGTTACGTCGAGCGGCTGGAGAGCGAGCTGCACGGCATGGGCGTGCCGGCACGGCTGCAGATCATGCAGTCGAGCGGGGCGATCATGAGCGCTGCCGAAGCCGCGCGGCGCGCCGCCTATACGATCGAATCGGGACCCGCCGCGGGCGTCATGGCCTCTGCCCATGTCGGGCGCGAGAGCGGCCGGCCCGACGTCATCTCCTTCGATATGGGCGGCACCACCGCCAAGGCCGGGCTGGTGCTCGGCGGGCGGCCGCGGATCGCCCAGCAGTTCCGCGTCGGCGGCAAGGTCAGCGCGAGCGGCCAGCGCGAGGCGGGCGAGCCGATCCGCATCCCGGTGATCGACCTCGCCGAGGTCGGCGCCGGCGGCGGCAGTATCGCCTGGGTCGATGCCGGTGGCCATCTCCGCCTCGGCCCGCACAGCGCCGGCGCCAACCCGGGGCCCGCCTGCTACGATCAGGGCGGGACCGAGGCGACCGTCACCGACGCCAATGTCGTCCTCGGCTATCTCGACGCGGAGTATTTCAACGGCGGCAAGATGGCGATCCGGCCCGATCTCAGCGAGGCGGCGATCGCCGAAAAGGTCGCCGGCCCGCTCGGCCTGTCGGTGGTCGATGCGGCGCGCGGCAACTACAGCCTGGCCAATGTGCTGATGGGCTCGGCGATTCGCATGGTGACGCTCCAGCGCGGGGTCGATCCGCGCGATCAGGCGATCCTCGCCTTCGGCGGCGCCGGGCCGCTCCACGTCGCGCGGCTGGCCGAGCTGTTCAGCATTCCCGAGATCGTCGTCCCGCCATCGCCGGGCGTGAAATCGGCTTATGGCCTGCTCGTCTCCGATGTCGCCTATGACCAGGTGCAGACCTTGGTCACGCCGGTGATCGGCGCTGACATCGCGCGGATCACCAGCACGCTCGCCGAGATGGAAAAGAAGGGCCGGGCGATGTTGGCCGACGAGGCCGCAGGCGGCGATGAAATCCGGATCGAGCGTCTGCTCGACGTCGGCTTTGCCCATCGCCTACAGACCTATCCGATCCTGCTCGGCGACGGTCCGATCGATCAGGCGGCGGCGAGCGATGCGGAGCGCCGCTTCCGCAAGCATCAGCTTGACGTGTTCGGCGTCGAATCGGCCGATCAGTGTCGCATCATGGGCGTGCGACTGCGGGCGGCGGCGATTACCAGCCTGCCGCCATCCCCGCCGGCGCCCGCGGCCGAGAGCGATGTCGCCGACGCGATCAAGAAGCATCGCCCCGCCTGGTTCGACGAGGCCGCCGATTTCGTCGATACGCCGGTCTACGATCGAGCGCGGCTCGGCCCGGGTCATCGCCTGACCGGCCCGGCGATCATCGAGGAGCCTGATGCGACGACGATCTGTCCGCCGGGGACCAGCGTCGTCGTCGATCATCTGCTCAACCTGGTGATCACGCCCAGCCAGCAAAACGCCCATGCGGCGCGGCAGAAGGAAGCAGCGCGAGCTTAAGGGGAAAGAATCGTGGAAACCGCGTCCAAGCAATGCCCGGTCGATTTCAATCACGAGTCGCCCGAGCATGCCGCCCACTGGGAAGCGAGCTTCCGCGAGATGCGCGAGCAATGCCCGCGGCCTTGGACGCAAGCGCATGGCGGCTTCTGGGTCGCGACTAAATTGTCCGACATCGTCGGCATCGCCCAGCGTGGCGACGCTTTCTCGACCCACAAGGATCTCGACCCGGTCACCGGCGAGGTGACGGGCGGCACGCTGATCCCGCCGATCCCGTCCGTCAGGGCGATGCCGAACGAAACCGATCCACCCGAATGGAATGGGCTGCGCGGTTTCGTGAACCGCTATTTCGCGCCCCGCGCGGTCGAGGAGCGGCGGGCGATGACCAAGCAATTTGCTGCTGCGCTGATCGACAAGGTGATCGAGACCGGGCGCTTCGACATCGTCGATGATTTCACCAATCCGCTGCCGGCGATGCTGATCATGGACGTGTTCGGCTTTCCGCTGCACGAATGGCCGCTGTTCGCCGAGCCGTTCCATGCGATGATGTACACGCCACACGACGATCCGGCGTTCATGGAAACGGTGCGCGGGCTCGATTATTTCGCCAAGCGCGTCGATGAGGAAATCGCGCTGCGGCGCGAGCACCCGCGCGACGACCTTCTCGGCGTGATGGCGAGCGGGACGATCGACGGCAAGCCGCTGACCCGCGAGATCTGGCAGAATATGTCGATCAATATTCTGGGCGGCGGCGTCGACACCACCACTGCGCTCACCGCGAGCGTGCTGCGGCATTTGTCGCAGCATCCCGAGCAGAAGCAGCGGCTGATCGACGACCGCGAGATTTGGCCGGTCGCACGCGAGGAGTTCATCCGCTTCTTCTCGCCGGTGCAGGCGACGTCGCGCAACGCGAAGGCGGCAGCCGACGTCGACGGCTGGCAGTTCGAGCCGGGCGACCGCGTGCTGCTCGCCTATGCATCGGGCAATCGCGACGCGGAGACTTTCGAGCGGCCCGATGAGGTGGTGCTCGACCGCTTCCCGAACAAGCATATCGGCTTCGGCGCGGGGATGCATCGCTGCCTCGGCTCCTTCCTTGCGCGCATGGCCTTCGAGGTGATGCTGGAAGAGGTGCTGACGCGCATGCCTGACTATCGCGTCATCGAAGAGGAATGCGTCTCCTATCCGTCGGTCGCGGTGGTCAACGGCTGGATTCGCATGCCGGCGGTGTTCACGCCGGGGCCCAAGGTCGGCGCGGCGATGCCGCAATAGCGGCTAGGGCGCAGTCTCCGCCGGCGTCGAAAGCTGGCGAATGGCCGTGATGAAATCGACATCCCGATCGATCAGCGATTGGCCGAGTTCGCGCGCCCACCAGCTTTCGCCGCCATGGACCATGCGCCAGCCGTGCAATCGGCGGGTGTAGTGATGCAGCGCATGTTCGGCGCTGATGCCGAGCGCGCCAAATACCGCATGGGCGGTAGCCGACAGGATCTGCGCGGCCTGGCCGGCGCGGATCTTGGCGACCGCGACGCGCTGACGATCGATCCGTTCCGGCGCGCCGACGAGCGCGGCCTCGGCGGCGACCGTCGCGGCATGAACCTCCTCGACCGCAACCGCCAACTGCTGCTGCAACGCCTGGAACTTGCCAATCGGCCGGCCGAACTGCTGGCGCAGGCCGGCATAATCGACCGTCATTTCGAGCAGCGCCTGCATTGCGCCGGTCATCTGCGCGGCGGCCGCCGCTGCGGCGAGATTGCGGGCAAGGGCGGCGTCCATGCCGCTCGCCACGAGGCTGGCTTCGGCATCGTCGACCGCCATTGCATCCGGGCTGCGCAGCCGTGCGGCGATCGTTTCGATGATCGGCGGAGGCGCGGGTCGGCGGCCGGTCTCAACGGCGAGGTCGAACAGCGCGTCGAGCGGCAGCCCGGCACCCGTTGGCGCCAGCAGGTCGAGAAAGCCTGACTCCGCCAGCGCCGGCCATGGATCTGCCGTCGGCAGCCTGTCGAGGGTACGGGCGAATTGTTCGCGGAGCAGCGGGTCGATCATCAGCGCAGCCCCAGGCCGCGGGCGATGATGCCGCGGATGATCTCGCGCGTGCCGCCGCGCAGCGAAAAGGCCGGGCTCATCGCGACGAGATAGGCCAGGGTTGCCAGCAGCGAGTCCGGCACGACCTCATCGCTCGACGCGAGGCGATCGGCGATCAGCCGCGGCACGGATTGCTCGAAGCTCGTCCCGGCGTCCTTGACGATCGCGGCCTGCGTCGCCGGATCCTCGCCGCGCGCCAGCGCGCCGGTGACCGAAAGCGAGAGCGATCGCAGCGCCGCCGCCTCGGCGAGCAGCCGCCCGAGCAGTTCGAGGTCGGCCGCGGCCGGCGCCGACTGGCCGCGCAGAAAGCGCATCCATTCGTCGATCAGCACGGTGCAGGAGAGATAGCGTTCGGGCCCGCTGCGCTCGAAGGTCAGCTCGGCGTTGACCTGTTCCCAGCCCTTGCCTTCCTCGCCGATCAGCGCCTCCGCCGCCAGCAGAACATCGTCAAAAAAGATCTGGGCGAAATGAGCATCGCCCGCGGCATCGATGATCGGCCGTCGCTCGATCCCGGGCAGGTTGAGATCGATGAGGAATTGCGACAGACCGGCGTGGCGATCTTCGGTGCTGCCGCTCGTCCGCACCAGCGCAGTCATGAACGGCGCGCGATCGCCGAAGGTTGTCCAGATTTTCTGCCCGCGCAACCGCCAGCCGCCATCGACCCGTTCCGCCCGGGTCCGCACGCTGGCGAGATCGGAGCCGGTGTCAGGCTCGCTCATGCCGATGCAGAACTGGATCTCGCCGCGGCAGATCGCCGGGATGAAGCGCTCGCGCTGCGCTTCGCTGCCGTAGCGCAGGATCAGCGGGGCGCTCTGGCGCTCGGCGATCCAATGCGCTCCCACCGGCGCGCCGGCGGCGAGCAATTCCTCGATCACGACGAAGCGGGCGAAGGGGCTGCGACCGCCGCCGCCATAGCGTTCGGGCAGGGTCAGCCCGATCCAGCCGCGCTCGGCGAGCGCACGGGTGATGGCGAGATCATAGCCCATCCAGGACCGCGCGCGTTGCTCCGGCGGCATCGCCGACAAAGTTTCTGCGAGGAACGCGCGGACCGGCGCACGCAGCGCCTCATCCTCCTGCGGTATCGCGGCCAGAACGGGGAGGGCGAGCAAGCGCTATCCGCCGCGCTTGATCATCCGCAGCGGGTTGTAGGTCATCACGACGTCGCCGCGCTGGTTGATTACCTGGTTGAAGGTGCGCACCAAGCCGCGATCAGTGTGGCGGGTGGTGCGCGCCTCGATCACCTCGACATCGACCTCGACCGTGTCGCCAGCGATGGTCGGGCCGAGCACCTTCACCTCGGCATCGAGGAAGGCGAGGCCGCTGCGTTGCAGGCTGGCCTGGATGACCAGCCCTTCGGCGACCGAATAGACCAGCGCGCCCGGCACCAGCCGGCCCTGGATGATCGACTTCGACCGGGCATATTCCTGGTTGGTGAACAGCTCCTCGGTCATGCCGGTGAGTGTGACGAACATGGTGATCTCGACGTCGCTGATCGTTCGCCCGAGGGTCCGGAAGCGATAGCCGATGGGAAAATCCTCAAAGTGCAGGCCGAGGCCGCGAATCTCCGGATCAGATTTATCCGCCGCCAAGATCGCTCTCCCATTCGAGGCATGGATTCGCCGTCCTCGGCTTATTGGCAGATCGCGCTGGAGGCTAGGGTCCAGCTATTCGGCGGCCTGCGCCATCTCCAGCCGCGGCGCCTGGGCGCCGCGGATCAGCTGGCCGGGTCGCTCGTCGGTCGGCACGCCGTTGCGGAGAATCACCCTGCCGGCGACGATCGTCGCGACATAGCCGTCGGCGCGTTGGTGCAGCCGTATCCCGCCTGCTGGCAGATCGGCGACGACCCGCGGGTTGTGCAAGTCGAGCCTGTCATAATCGATGACGTTGAGATTGGCGCGATAGCCCGGTGCGACCAGCCCGCGATCCGCCAGTCCGATCAGCTGCGCGGGCTGGCGGGTCAGGCGGTGGATCATCTGTTCGATGGTGAGCCGGCCATGATCGCGGTCGCGTGTCCAATGGGTCAGCGCGAAGGTGGTGAAGCTGGCGTCGCAGATCATGCCGTAATGCGCGCCGCCATCGCCGAGACCAAGGACGACATCGTCGCTCCCGAGCATCGCCTCGCACCAATCGAGGCTGACCTCCTCGTAATTGCCGATCGTCAGCAGCAGCAGGCGATGGCCGTCGTCCTTGAGCAGCTCGTCATAGACCACATCCTCGGGCGAGCGGCCTTCGGCCTTGGCGATCTCGGCGATGCTTTGGCTCTTCGGCGGTTCATAGTCGACCCGGTTCCCGGTCGGGAACATGCGATGATAGCGCCGGGTGTAGCCGACCAGCGGATTGGTCGGGTTGAGCGGCGCCTCGGTCGTCATCGCCGCGCGGACCTCGGGCTTGCGCATCTCGGCGAGCCGTTCCGCCAGCGGCAGATCCTTGATCCTGAGATAGGTCGGCGTCGTGCACATCGGGTGCGCGCTGACGGTGAGACCAAGCATCATGCCGACCGGACGCGGCAGCAGCTGCGCCTTGATGTCCACACCCGGCTTCTCGTTCGACTGCTCGAGCAGTGCCAGATCCTCGCGCCAGCGTCTGGTCTGCGCATGGCTGTAGGTGAGCGTGCGCCCCGCGGCCTTCGCGATCCGCTCCATCATCGGCAGCTGGTCGCCGAAGGGGACGTAGGCGACGTTGGGGACGATCTGGAAGACACCGGCATCGGCCGCGTCGAGCTCTTCGGCAATCTCGATCAGCTCGGCTTCCTCGGCGGCGAAGGTCGGGATCAGCTCGCCGGTCGACGAACGGTGTCCAAGCATTCGCGATGTACCGAATCCGAGCGCACCTGCGGCGAGACCCTCGCGGACGAGCTTGCGCATCGCGGCTCGGTCCTCGGCCGTCGCCGGCTCGCGATCGAGCGCGCGTTCGCCCATGACATAGACCCGCAGCGGCGAATGCGGCAGCAGCGCGCCGATGTCGATGTCATGCGGCCGGCGCTCCAACGCCGAGAGGAATTCCGGAAAGCTTTCCCAGTCCCAGGTGAGGCCCTCGGCAGTGACCACGCCGGGGATGTCCTCGACGCCTTCCATCAGGCGGATCAGCGCATCGCGGTCGCCGGGGCGGCAGGGCGCGAAGCCAACGCCGCAATTGCCCATCATCACCGTCGTCACGCCATGTTCCGAGGAGGGCGAGATGCGGTCCGACCAAATCGCCTGGGCGTCGTAATGGGTGTGGATGTCGACGAAGCCCGGCGTGACCAGCAGACCGCGCGCGTCGATTTCCTCCTTGCCCGCGCCCTCGACCTTGCCGGTCGCGACGATCCAGCCGTCGCGAATCGCGACGTCGCCCGGAACGCCGGGAGCGCCCGATCCATCGACGATCGTGCCGCCGCGGATCACCAGGTCATAGGCCTGCGCCATATCTCCATCTCCACCGTCGAGCTTAGCGCGCTTTCGCCGCAAACGCCATGACGGGCGCCGCGCCAGGGCAGCAATCCGGGAATATTGACTCCGTGCCGGCAAACATGCGCAGCTGTGACAAAGTCGTTCTCGCTGCAATTCGACAACAAACCTCCCGGAAGCAGGAAAAACAGCCGAACTCCGCGTTGTTCCGGGCGGATAATCGATCGGGAGAGGCATGGCGGATGATTCGTAGATTTGCCATGTCGCGCGGCCGACTTTTGCGCCGCAAATCCCTGACGTGCGGGATGCGCCGATGATCGACGCCGGCGCCGCGCGGCGCTCGGTTCGGCTCGCCGAGTGGCGCGAGCACTGGCCGCTGGTGATCGCCGCGACCGTCGGCATGTCGCTGTCCGGCGTCGGCGCCTATTCCTTTGGCGTGCTGCTCACGGCGATCCACAATGACACGGGCTGGAGCCGGACAGCGATTACAGGTGGCGGCCAGACCCTCCCATCGATTCTCGCCATGGTGACGGCGCCCATCGGCGGACTGCTGATGGACCGCTTCGGCCCGCGTCGCATCGCAATTCCCGGCCTCATTCTCCATGCGATCGGCATGGCCGCCTTCATGCTGATCGACCGTTCACTGCTGCAATATTACGCAACCTTCGCTTTCCTCTCGATCGCCTCCGTCGGACTGCCGCCGACCGTCTGGACCGGGTCGTTGGCGCGGGTCTTCATCGAGTCGCGCGCGCTCGCCTTCGCCGTTGCAATCAGCGGCATCGCCTTTGCCGGTGCGATCGTGCCGAGCATCACCAACTATCTGGTCGAGCATTACGGCTGGCGCGGGGCCTATCTCGGCCTCGGCGCGATCTGGGCGGTGATCGTGCTGCCCTTCTGCCTGCTCCTGCCGCAGAGCATGGCGCGATCGACGGATGCAAGGTCGGTTGCGGCGAAGCAGACGGTGCCCGGTGTGTCGGTCGCGCAGGCGCTGCGCTCGCCGGTCTTCGCCAAGCTTGTGATCCTCGGCTTCTTCCTCACCATCGGATTTTCTGCGGTCCTCCTGCACTTCGTGCCGCTGCTCCAGGATCGCGGCGTCGACAAGGCAGCCGCGGCCGGCATCGCCGGGCTGATCGGCCTCTGCTCGATTGCTGGACGACTAATCGTCGGCGTCCTGCTTGATCGCTTGCCAGGCGCGCCGGTCGGCGCCGTCGCCGCGTCCCTTCCGATCATTCCGATAGCGTTGTTGCTGTTGGTCGGCGGCGACAATGTCGCATTGTTGACGGTCGTCGCCGTGCTGCTCGGTCTGTCGGCCGGCTGCGAGATGGACCTTTTGAACTATCTCCTCGCGCGCCATTTCGGGCTGCGTAACTACGGCACGCTGTTCGGCGTCTTGATGATCGCCCTGGCGGTGGGAACGGCGCTCGGCCCGCTCGGCTCGGCAAGGGCGCGGGACCTTGCCGGCAGCTACGATCTGGTGCTCTGGGGTGTAATCCCGGCCTTCCTGCTCGCCGCGCTGGCGGTCGCCACGACCGGGCCCTATCCCGATCTCGAGCCCGGCGCGGACGGCGACCCGCGGTCCTGATCCTTAGTCCTGATCGTTTGTCCCATTGTCCAACAGATAATCTTGCCAAGGCCCAAGGGCCGGACTAGCGTTCAGCGCTGACGACGGCGGCCATCCGACCGCTGTTCCCGGCTGTCCGGGCAGAACAACAAAACAAGCGATGAGGAGAGGACATGGCTGGATATTTCCGCTCCCCGATCGCGTCGGTCTTCGTCGAAAACCGTCCTTGAACCTCCTAGAAGGGTGCGCAAAATGGCCCTGCCATTCAAACTCGTCTCCGCCGATTCCCATATCGTCGAGCCGCCTGATCTCTGGCTGAAGCACATCGACAAGAAATTCGTCGACCGGGCGCCCAGGATCATCACAAATGACAAGGGCCTGGACGTCTTCATGTGCGAAGGCTCGCCGAGGTCGGGCGCGGGCTTCGGGCTGATCGCGACCAAGAAGAAATATGAGGATCCCGAGCACAGCTTCGGCATGAACGAAGGCGGCTGGGACGAGGTCCCGGAGGCGGGTTATGATCCCGATGAGCGGATCAAGGAACTCGATCGCGAGGGGATCGAAGCCGAGCTGATCTACACCAGCCTCGGCCTCACGATGTACGGCATTCCCGACAAGGAATTTCAGTTCGCCTGCATGCGCGCGTTCAACGACTGGCTCGGCGAATTCTGCGCGGCGCATCCCAAGCGGCTGTTCGGCATCGCGATGATCCCGACCGACGACGTCGATGTCGGCGTCGCCGAGCTCGAGCGCTGCGCCAAGATGGGCCACCGCGGGGCGATGATCAGCATCACCCAGGACCAGGACGGCATGGGTTATGAAAACCCGATCTTCGACAAGCTGTGGTCAGCGGCGGAAGATCATCGCCTGCCGATCAGCCTGCACGTGGCGGCGAGCAAGAAGGGCTTCACCGCGACCGGCAACATCATGGCCGATTTCTCGGTCGGCTTCTGGCCGACGATGTTCACCGTCGCGGGCATGATCTTCTCCGGGCTGTTCGATCGCCATCGCAAGCTCAAGGTACTGTCGGTCGAGAATGATGCGGCCTGGCCGCTCGCCATTCTCGAGCGGATGGATGATCGCTTCGACTTCGACGATACCTGGGCGAAGAGCGCGAACCACATCACCTCGGGCCGCAAGCCGAGCGAGATCTTCCATGAGCATGTCGGCGCGACCTTCATGCGCGACCGCACCGCGATCCTCAACCGCGAGATCATCGGCCGCGACAACATCATGTGGGGCTCGGACTATCCGCACTTCGATGGTGCCTGGCCGGGCAGCGCTGACGATCTCCGCTCGCAGTTCGACGGCATTTCGGCGGAGGACCAGGAGCGGATCGGCCGGACCAACGCGATCAAATTCTACGATCTACCGGTCGAGGTCTCGGCCCCGGTACCAGCCTAGCTTCTCATCAGATCGCGTCGCGCCGGCCCCTGGGTCCGGCGCGACGCGAATGACAGGCGCGTTGGACGGCTTGCTGGCGCATCTGTTGCACGACGACATTGGGCACGTGCCCCTGGACATCGAAGCGCCGGGGTCAATGAAGGACGGGGTGTCGCGCGATGGTTTCCTTGCCTCTCTTCCATATCGCCTGGGCGCTTGGCACCAACGACGAGCGCCACGCCTGCGACAAATTCTTCCTCGACGTGTTCGGCGCCCAGACCGGCTATGAGGTCAGCATCTCGCCCGACACCACCGCTTCCGGGACCGATCGCGAAGAGAGCTTGATGGTGGTCGGCAACACCATGCTGATCCCGATCGCGCCGCTCGGCGACGGCGAGAAGATCGGCTCGAACATCGGCGACATGCTGCGTGACCATGCCATCCCCGGCAAATGGATCGGCATCGCTCTCAAGGTCGACGATGTTCAGGCGGCCGACAAATGGCTCAGCAGCCTCGGCTTCCATCCATGGTACCGGCCGGGCTTCGAGAGCATTTATTTCGTCCTCCCGCGCGACGAGACGCTCGGCATGCGCATCGAAATTCTCAAGGTGTCGCTACCCAACGACCCGCGGCCGAAGCCGGGCTGGAACGCGGACTGGTGGCGTGATCATCATCCGCTCGGCATCGAAGGACTGCAGAGCATCGGCGTATCCTGCGACAATCTTCAGCAGGCGCGCGACTTCTTCGAGGGCAAGCTCGGCTGGGGCGAAATCGCCCAGCGCTCGCTGCCGGCGGAGGGCGCGAACTGCGCCTCCTTCCTCGGCGGCGATTTCGTCATCGAGGCGATGGAGCCGACCAGCAAGGATTCCCCCGTCGCCGCGCACCGCCGCGATTGCCAGGGCATGTACTGCCTCACCTTCAAGGTCCGCTCGGCCAAGGCGGCGGCGGACTATCTGCGGCAGAAGGGCTTAAGCCTGGTCGGCGATACGGCCACGCGCTTTGCGATCGATCCCGATCAGGCGTTCAGCCGGCTGCTCTATTTCACCGAGCATGAGGTGCCGGGCTATCCGCCGGTTGGATCGATGATCCCTGGTTGGGAGCCGTCGCGATCCTTCATTCCTGATGTGGAGGCAGCGTCGTGAGCCGGGTTTCCGCCTGTTCCTTCATCGTCGAGACCGACGATCTGTGGCAGCGCCGCATCGAGCGCGCGCATTACTATGACGCGCCGCGGGTCGAGCGCGACGGCGGCAAGCCGCGCTTCGTCTGTCCGGGCGATCCGAGCGTGAACGTGCCGCTCGGCGATATTCCCTGGATCGACGATCCGGCTTGTTCGGGCAATCCCTTCGTTCGCGTGCCGCAGCTCGAGAAGGAGGGGATCACGGCGGAGATCCTGTTCCCGACATTCAGCTGGGCGCTGCTGTCCCTGCCCGAGCCGCTGCGCAGCGCGAGCCTCACCGCCTACAACAGCTGGGTGTGGAACATCTTCACGACCGCGCCGAAGCGCCTCTTTGCCGCCGCAATTCTGCCGCCCGCCAATGCGGCAGGCGAGCTGCAGCGGATGGCGCCGATGGGCATCAAGGCAGCGATCGTGCCGGTCGAGTCGATCGGCTCCGGGCTCGACGCGCTGTGGGCGGCCGCCGCCTCGGCCAATATTCCGCTGGTGATGGCGCAGATCGGCGGCGCAACCCCGTTCGCGGATTTCGCGCGCTTCGCGAAGGAAAGTGCCGAGCTGACCCGCCAGGCAGCGAAGGCGCAGAGTGCTCTGCGGTTTCTCACCTTCGGCGCGGCCGAGGGCCGGTCGCCCGACAATGTCGCCTACGTCGGTGAGCAGGGGCTCTGGGGCCGGCTTGCCACGCCGGCAAAGGGCGCGGCGAGCGACGACGGCAAGGTCGCCAGCTTCTTCAATCTGCCCGCATAACGCGTCGCGAGGGCGCGACGAGCGCTCGGATCCGTCCAGATCGCGGCTTTGGCCGACGCGATATTGCCTCGCGCCCACGGGGCGGGCATCGAAGCCGGTAGGCCGCATTTGGTCGCAACGGATGGCCGTCGGAGGTTTGAATGCTGCCGCTTGAGGGGGTGACGGTGCTCGATCTGGGGGCGGTGCTGATGGCCCCCTACGCTGGGCAATGGCTTGGCGACCTCGGCGCCGACGTCATCAAGGTCGAGCCGCCCGCTGGCGATGCGACCCGGCGCACCGGTCCGCGCGCCGAGCCAAACATGGCCTCGGTCTTTCTTGGGCTGAACCGGAACAAGCGCAGCATCGTCCTCGATCTCAAGACCGAGGCGGGACGTGAGGCGCTGCTGCTGCTGGCCGGGCGCGCCGACGTGCTGCTGCACAACAACCGGCCGCAGAAGATGCAGGCGCTCGGCCTCGATCCCGCCGCGGTGCTAAAACGTAATCCGCGGTTGATCTACGCCTGCCTGCACGGCTTCGGTGAAGCCGGCCCTTATGGCGGCCGCCCGGCCTATGACGACATCATCCAGGGGATGAGCGGTCTTGCCGATCTCACCGGCCAGCGCGGCGGCGAACCCGGCTATCTGCCGACCGCGGCGGCCGACAAGACCTCTGGGCTGGTCGGTGTGATCGCCATCCTCGCGGCGCTCAACAAGCGCGACCGCACCGGCGAGGGTTGCTATGTCGAGGTGCCGATGTTCGAGACGATGGTCGGCTATGCCGCGGTCGAGCATCTCTATGGCCGCAGCTTCGAGCCGGCGAAGGGGCCCGCTGCCTATCCGCGCATCCTGACGCCCCAGCGCCGGCCCTATGCCACATCCGACGGCTAT
>Ga0105240_10010378_pt1 | contig 13100 bp, 11 predicted proteins | sample KBSC54metaG_FD_80426 | JGI IMG/M metagenome (GOLD analysis project Ga0105240, IMG submission 80426) | Corn rhizosphere microbial communities from Kellogg Biological Station, Michigan, USA - KBS C5-4 metaG | ecosystem: Host-associated > Plants > Roots > Rhizosphere > Soil | place: Michigan, USA... | reverse complement strand
CGGCAGCGGCATGCACGTGCACCAGTCTCTACAAAAGGAAGGCAAGGCGCTTTTCTCAGGTGACAAGTACGGCGGGCTGTCCGACACCGCGCTCTACTACATCGGCGGCATTATCAAACACGCGAAGGCGTTGAATGCCTTCACGAATCCGGGCACGAACAGCTACAAGCGTCTCGTCCCAGGATTCGAAGCTCCCGTGATGCTGGCGTACTCTGCACGCAACCGTTCCGCTTCTATCCGCATCCCCTTCGTGTCGAACCCCAAGGCGCGCCGCATTGAAGTGCGCTTCCCCGACTCGTGTGCGAATCCCTACTTTGCGTTCGCCGCCATGATGATGGCCGGGTTGGACGGCATTCAGAACAAGATCCACCCAGGCGATCCCGCTGACAAGGACCTCTACGATCTCGAGCCCGAGGAGGCCAAGCACATTCCAACAGTGTGCCATTCGCTCGACATGGCGCTCGAGCACCTCGACAAGGATCGCGAGTTCCTGACCCGCGGCGGCGTTTTCACCAACGACGTCATAGACGCGTACATGGGATTGAAGATGCAGGAGATCACGCGCTTCCGCATGTCGACACACCCAGTCGAGCTCGAGATGTACTACAGCTGTTGATGGATACAGCGTGACCCCAAACCGCTCTCCCTCGAATCCTCGGGCATCCCCCTCATTATGGGGTGGGGAGGGACCGGGAGCGAGGGGGAACGGGACACGGGCGGTCGTGTTTCACGAACAGGACCGCTCCCTTTTGTCGCGGGCGCCGCATAGGACTATGCTGGAAGCCTATGCGCACTCTGCTGTTTACCTTAATGTCGCTGACATGTATGGCCGCCTTCTCGGCCACGGTATACAAGTGGGTGGACGAGAATGGTGTCGTCCACTACAGCGATCAGCCTCACGAGAACGCGGAAAAGGTGCAAGTGGCCGCGCCCCAGACTTACTCAGCTCCGCGTACCGCTCGACAGGGTCCGCAGGCGCCTGCCCTTCCATCACGGCCCCCGAACGTCTATCAGAGCTGCGCGATCATCTACCCCCAGGATCAACAGAATCTGCAGAATACGGATTCGGTGCAGGCAACGGTGCAGGTCAGTCCGGCACCCCACGACGGCGATCGCGTGGCCTTGATGTTCGACGGAACTCCTGTGGCGGGCTTTCCGCCTACCGGGGGTACTTACACAATCTCTCCGGTCGATCGTGGCGAGCACTCCCTGCAGGCTGTGGTACAGGACACCAGCGGCAAGGTGCTTTGCACGTCCGCGAACGTGATGTTCAGTATTACGCAGCCTTCCGTGTTAAATCCCGCGAATCCGAACTTCAACTCAGGCGCGAATCCGAAGGTCAGACCGCACTGACAATAGACAGTGCGTGGGAGTGCCGGCAGGTACCCCATGGCTACTGAATACAACACGTTGCCGTCGGCGCTATCGCATTTCGACCCGACAGACCTGCTCGATGCCCTCTCCACCGGCATCATCATGTTGGATGCTCAGCTGTGCGCGATCTACGCCAATGTCGCGGCCCAAGATCTGCTCGCCTTTAGCCTGAATAAGGCGCGTGGCCGTCCCTTCGGGGATTTTCTACAGGACTCGGACGGACTTATTGGGCTTCTGCGCCGTGCGCTCCAGAGCGGTGAAAGTTTTGCGGACCGCGAATTGACGGTACGTCCGGCGGGAGCGCCGCGGGACGTTCGCACGCTCGATATAACCATCTCGCCGCTGGAAGGCCAGATCACCGGGACGCACCTGCTGCTCGAGTTAGCCGACACTACTCAGCGCAAGCGGATCTCGCGTGAGAACGATCTATTGGCGCGCCTCGATGGCAGCCGTCTAATGATCAAACAACTTGCGCATGAGATCAAAAATCCTCTGGGCGGATTGCGCGGGGCTGCGCAGCTGTTAGAACGCGAGCTGCAGGAGGCCTCGCTGCGGGAATACACGCGTGTCATCATCGGCGAGGCCGATCGTCTTACGGCGCTTGTCGATTCGATGGCCGGTCCGAATCGGGCGCCGCACAAGGCGCTCATCAACGTGCACGAAATCTGCGAACACGTTTATCACCTGCTGCGCGCTGAGGCAGGTGCCGGCATTGCGGTCGATCGGGATTACGATCCGAGCCTGCCGAATACGACACTGGACCGAAACCAGATGATCCAAGCGCTACTCAATGTCGCGCGCAACGCACTGCAGGCCGTCAGCTCGGTCTCCACGGAAAACAGCGGGCGGATCGTATTGCGCACACGAGCTCTGTCCAATGTAAGCATCGGGTCTGCCAGACACCGTCTAGTCGCAAGTCTGCAAGTTGAAGACAACGGTCCCGGTGTTCCGGATGAGTTGCGTTCGAGCATCTTCTATCCCCTGGTCACGGGCCGCGCGAATGGCACAGGTCTTGGACTTGCGGTTGCGCAGGAATTGGTGACTCGCAACGGCGGTCTGATCGAATTCGAAAGCGAACCCGGGCGCACCGTATTCACCCTCTTATTACCACTTGGAGAAGCAACATGAACGGCCAGAGTCTACGCGTCTGGCTCGTCGACGATGATGCGTCCATTCGCTGGGTGTTAGAACGCGCCCTGCGTAACGGTGGTATGGCGCCGCGTGCGTTCGAAGCCGCAGAGCCTGCGTTGGATGCGCTGCGCCGTGAGCAACCGGACGTTCTCATCACCGACATCCGCATGCCCGGACAGTCAGGACTTGAGCTGCTGAAGAGAATTCGGGATGCACGCCCTGCACTGCCTGTGATTGTCATGACGGCGCACTCAGATCTGGGCAGTGCGATATCTGCCTACGAGGGCGGTGCGTTCGAATATCTGCCGAAGCCGTTTGATATCGATCAGGCTGTGGCACTCGTTAAGCGTGCCGCGAGCGCGGGCTCGCAGGCCATCGGGGATGGCACCGGCACGCCGCGCATCCCCGAGCTGCTTGGCCGAGCGCCGGCGATGCAACAGGTGTTTCGTGCTATTGGGCGACTCGCGCGCTCCAGCGTTACCGTCCTCATCACAGGGGAGTCCGGTACGGGTAAAGAACTGGTGGCACGCGCGCTGCACGATCATAGCCCTCGCGCCGGCAAGCCCTTTATCGCCCTCAACACGTCAGCCATTCCAGGCGATCTTCTGGAGTCAGAATTATTAGGACACGAGAAGGGAGCATTCACCGGAGCCGACTCACAGCGACGCGGGCGTTTCGAGCAGTCTGATGGCGGTACGCTGTTTCTAGACGAAATTGGGGATATGTCGACGCCGTTGCAGACGCGACTGTTACGCGTGTTGGCTGAAGGAGAGTTTTATCGCGTGGGGGGTCAGACACCGATCCGCGTCGACGTGCGCGTGATCGCCGCGACTCACCAGAACCTTCAGGACCGAGTCAGCCGCGGTCTTTTCCGAGAGGATCTTTACCACCGGCTGAACGTGATCCGTATTGAGCTACCACCGCTGCGCGCTCGATCGGAGGATATTCCGGATCTTCTTATTCACTACTTGAATGTCGCGGCACATGAGCTGGCCGTAGAGCCGAAGTCGCTGTCCAAGGATGCGGAGGCGCGCCTGTCTGCCTACTCCTGGCCTGGCAACGTACGCGAGCTGGTGAATCTCTGTAGGCGGCTCTCCGTTCTAGCCCCCGGGACGGAGATCGGCGTCGAAGATTTGCCTCCGGAACTGGGCGCGTCGAATGCGCCCGGTTCAACGGATCCCGATTGGGCCAAGGCACTCGCAACCTGGGCGGACCGGCATGCAGTAAACGGCAAGCGCCCGCTATTGGATGAGGCGCAACCGGAATTCGAGCGCGTGCTGATCCGGACGGCGCTCAAGCGCACCCAGGGACATCGTCAGGAGGCTGCGAAGCTCCTAGGTTGGGGGCGCAATACGCTGACGCGCAAGCTCAAGGAGCTTGGCATGGACCCATCGGAATAATCGCAACGGTTTTTTTTGGCGCGAAGCGCCGCTATCCTTAGCGGGTTTGCGGCAGTGTGAGAGTCCATGCCGAGCTTGGATAAGTTCGGGCAGATCGAGTTTCTTGGGAATGACGTACGAGCGTGGATACTCGCGCTGGTGACGTTTCTCATTACGCTGACTGTCCTTCCCATCGTTAGGCGATTCATTAGTGCGCGCCGCCGCCGCTGGTTGGAGCGAGAGGCCCAGCAAGTCGATGTCGCCCCGGCGCACCACGCTATCGGCCTCACTGCGTTGCTTGTCGAGCGCACTAGCCGACTCTTTTTATGGGCCATCGCCGTCTACCTCGCCTCGCGGGACTTGACGTTCACGCCTCGCGTCGAACGCATTCTGACGATCGGCATCGTCTTGCTGTTCTGGATGCAGATCGGTCTGTGGGCCATGACAGCGGTACGGTATGCAATCGATCTGCGTCGCAAGACCTCAGCAGGCTTTGATGCCCTGTTGTCGAGCTCGATCGACGTTATTTTGTTTGTCGCCGGGCTGATTATCTGGGCCATGGTACTGTTGCTGGCTCTGGACAATCTCGGTGTGGAGATTAAACCGTTGCTCGCCGGCCTGGGGATCGGCGGTATCGCGGTCGCGCTTGCCGTGCAGACCGTGCTGAGCGATCTGCTCGCCTCGCTGTCAATCGCGCTCGATAAACCCTTCGGCATTGGAGATTTTCTCACTGTCGGTGAGTGCCAGGGGACGGTCGAACACATCGGAGTCAAGAGCACCCGTCTGCGCAGCCTGTCGGGCGAGCAGATTATTATGGGCAACACCGACATCCTGAAGTCACGCGTGCGTAACTACGGACGCATGCGTGAGCGGCGCGCAGTGTTCCAGTTCGGAGTTGGCTACGACACCGACCCCAGGGCCCTGGCAGCCATTCCGGCCATGGTTCGGGAGGTCATTGAAGCAATCCCGGACACGCGGTTTGACCGCTGTCACTTTCTCACCTACGGCGAGACCACCTTGCAGTTCGAAGTCGTGTTTTATGCCACGAAAGCGGACTTCAACATCTACGCGGACGCGCAGCAGAAGATCAACCTGGCTATCATAGAGCGCCTGCGTGAGATGAAGGTGAGCCTTAATGCTCCCGCACGCACGGTCGTTTATCTCAAGAACTCTCTTGGAGAGGTCAATGAGTAACTGGCACATCCAACAATCAAACCGGCGTGGCTTATTGCTCATGGCAGCGGCGGCCGGTGCCTCGCTCGCCATACCGCGCGCGCTCAGGGCGGCCGCTGGCAAAGGCGCGCCGAAATTCGGCGGTGATCTATCCGACGTACGTGCGGCAATCGATAAGCAGCGGCCTGAGGCCATCAGACGCTTGCAGAATTGGATCGCCCTACCCTCGATCGCCGCCGAGAATCGCAACATGAAAGAGGGCTGCCAAATGATGATCGACCTCCTCAGGGAGGCCGGCTTCCAGAGCGCCACCATGATACCCACCGACGGTCAGCCTGGCGTGTTCGCCACGTTGGACGCTGGCGCGAAGCGCACGGTCGGCATGTATTTCATGTACGACGTAAAGCAATTCGATCCGGCGCAGTGGAGCTCTCCGCCCCTGCAAGGGGCGGTTGTGGACCGGCCGCCTTTCGGCAAGGTGATGATCGGGCGCGGCGCCATCAATCAGAAGGGGCCAGAAGCCACCTGGCTCGCGGCGTTGCATGCGCTTAAGGCTGCCGGCCGCAAGCCGCCCGTCAATATCGTGTTGGTGGCGGAGGGCGAAGAGGAGATCGGCTCACCCCACTTCGGCCAAGTAGTACGCCGGCCGGAAGTTCTGCGGGCGCTCTCCAAGTGCCATGAAGTGTTCATGCCGCTGAGCTCCCAATCGCCGCAGGGTAATGTGGAGATCACGCTCGGCGCCAAGGGAATCATTGAGGTTGAGTTGGTTTGCTCCACGGAAAAATGGGGCCGCGGAGCTCGGGATGACATTCATTCCAGCTACAAGGCTAACCTCGACAGCGCCGTGTGGCGGATGGTGAAGGCGCTGTCTACGCTGGTGTCGGAAGATGGCAACGACCCGGCCATCGATGGTTGGTTCGAGCACGTCAAGCCATTGACCGAGCGGCAGAAGCAGCTTATTGCGGAGCGCGTCGCCACTACCAAGGAAGAGGACGCCAAAAAGCTGATGGGCGTGCAGCACTGGGTTCGCGACCTTTCCTACCGAGAGGCACTGGAGCGGCTGGCGTCGCAACCCACGGTGAATATCGAAGGTATGTATGCCGGCTATACCGGCCCCGGCGGGAAAACCGTCCTGCCTTCGAAAGCGGTAACCAAGCTGGATTTTCGCCTGGTTCCCGACCAGACCGCTGCTGAGGCGGAAGCTAAATTACGGGCGCACTTGGCGAAGCGGGGCTACGGGGATATCCAGGTGACGGTCACCGGCGGTTACGACCCTACTCAGACGGACGAAAATTCGTCTCTGGTTAAGGCGGCCATCGCCGTCTACAAAGACGACGGATTTCCGGTTTCCCTATCGCCACGACTAGCCGGCTCATGGCCGGGTTACATTTTTACCAGCGCGCCTGTCAGTCTGCCTGCAGGCCATTTTGGTACTGGTCACGGTAGTCGCCAGCATGCGCCGGACGAGTATTACGTCATTGAGTCCACTAATCCCGCGGTGCACGGAATGGCGGAGGCCACGCTGTCCTATGTGAAGCATCTCTATGCGCTAGCGGCTAGTTAGCCGGGAGAGCAACGCCCTAGCCCTAGAGCTTGCGCACATACACGTCAATCTTGCCGCGCGGTCCGATGAGCCAGGAGCCGATCCAACCGGTGATCCAGACAATGAGGGCGGTGCCGAAGGCGGACCAAAAGCCGCCGAAGATATGAAAGCCCGGTAGGATGGAGGCGACGAGCGCTACCATGCCGGCGTTCACTACCAGAAGGAACAAGCCGAGAGTCAGGATCGTGACCGGCAGGGTGAGTAGGATCGCGATCGGCCGAACGATGGCGTTGACGATTCCCAACAGGGCGCCTGCAAGAATCAGCGTGCCGGCGTCATCAATGCGGATGCCGGAGATCCAGCGGGTTGCGATCCAGAGACCGATGGCGGTGATGAGCGCCCTGAGTACGAAGCCCGTCATGCGCGCCTCTCATTCTGACCTTCAGTCACGCGTTCACGGCATTTCATACTTCGCCCATCTGCATTTCGACAAACACCTTAAGGCGAGTCATCGCGGCCTGCCAGCCCAAGCGGAGACGTTTGTATTGCGAGTCCCAGTCCGGGGTCCCCGGCATACCGGAGCCGAGTAGGCGCACGATAGTACCCGGCGCAGCAGGATCGAGGATGAAGTCATCAATGATGGCGCTATCCGTGGGCGGGAGCTCCGCGCAGGGCAGATAAATCAGTCGTAGTCGGCGCGCTGGCTCGTACACATCAATATAGGCCTCAAGCTCGATCACTCGATCGACGCTTGCGCGGAATAGCCCACCCGGCTTCGCGCGGATTTCAGCGGCGGGAGAGCACCAACGTGCCAAGTTCTCCGCACGGGTAAGGGCTTGCCAGACCTTTTCGACGTCTGCAGCAATATCGACCCGATGTGCATAGCCGCGAAGCTTGTCGCTCATGGTTAAATTGTGCCGTCCGTTTGCGGTCTGGTCGCTTGCTTGGGAGGTCCCATGTCATTGGTGCACATCGTGATCGGCCTCGCGCTCGCTCAATTCCTCTTTTTCGGGTACGCCGTCGGTAAGGCAAGAGGTACGTACAAGATCGACGCTCCCGCGACGACTGGGAATGAAATGTTCGAGCGGTATTTCCGGGTGCATATGAATACGCTGGAGCTGATTGTCATTCTCGTACCGTCGATCCTTCTTTTCGGAACGTATGTCAGTTCTTATCTCGCAGCCGCGCTCGGCGTTGTTTACCTCGTGGGCCGCCTCGTCTATTTCACAAATTATGTAAAAGACCCTAAAAGTCGCAGTATGGGGTATGGGTTGTCGGCGTTGCCCGTCGTGATACTGCTGGTGGGAGCCATTATTGGCGCAATTCGGGCCGCGGTACTGACTCTCTAGGCGGCGCGCCGCCTCAGTAGAGCCACCACCATGGGCGAGAGGGAAACAATGACGATGAAAATCGTTACGAGCCCGAAGTTGTGCTTCACGAGCGGAATGTTCCCGAACAAGTACCCGCCCCAGATGAACAGCAGTACCCACGAGAACCCGCCCACGACGTTGTAAGCCTGGAAACGTGCATAGGGCATCTTGCCGATACCGGCTACAAACGGCATGAAAGTGCGGATGATGGGCATGAAGCGCGACAGAAAAATCGCCATGCCGCCATACCGGATAAAAAACTGTTCGGTACGCCGCAGGTATTCCACCTTCAAGAGGCGGTAGTGGCCGCTAAATGCTGCGGGCCCTACTGCGCGCCCAATCGAGTAATTGACGGTATTGCCGAGCACCGCGGCTATCCCTAGCAAAATCGAGAGGATCGGTGCGTTGAGCGTGCCGCTCGTATCCACGGCCGCTAGTGCGCCAGTGGCGAACAGCAATGAATCGCCCGGAAGGATGGGCGTCACGACGAAGCCCGTCTCCGCGAAAATCACGGAAAACAGAATTGCGTACACCCACGCGTGGTACTGACTGACCAGGTCGACCAGATGCCGGTCGAGGTGCAGTACTAAATCGATGAACCAGGAAATCACTGCATGCGTCTTCGTTGCCGCCGTGGCCGGCGGCAGCATATAGGGAAGAGCCCGCGGGGTGGAGAGAACTCGTTGCGAACGTTAGGGCACGAGCGCACGCACCGTCAGCGGTGCCGGCTGGCTTCGGATCAAAGCGTTGCGCGCCTTGAGGGTGTCGAGAGCGAGACGGACTTCTTTGTCACGGGCTGCCAGCGGTGGGCTGTTCTTGCCCACGATCAGTTCCGCAGGCACCTCTTCAGGGCCATCCTCGACGATATCCGGAATGATGCCTTTGCCGTGAATAGAGGCCCCCGAAGGAGTGAAGTACCGGGAGGTGGTGAGCTTCACCGCGCCGCCGTGTGACAGCGGCATGACGGTCTGCACAGAGCCCTTGCCGTACGTCTTGTGACCAATCAGCTCCGCGCGCCCGTGATCCTTCAAGGCGCCCGCGACAATTTCAGAAGCCGATGCCGAGCCACTATTCACCAGCACAACCAGCGGAGCGCCGTCGATGAGGTCACCCGGCGTGGCGTCCATGCGGAAGCGCGCATCTGGGGTCCGCCCATCGGCGGTGACTATTACGCCCTCATTAAGGAAGGCGTCGGCGACGGCCACTCCCGCTTCCAATACTCCGCCGGGATTGTTTCGTAGATCGAGCACTAAGCCGTGAAGACCCTCGGGATTGTCGCGTTTTAGGCGGGTAATCGCTCGGCTAACGTCGTCCGCGGTGGTTTCGCTGAAACTGGTGATACGCAAATAACCGTAACCCGGCTCGAGGTTTTGCTGAGCCACACTGTGAACTTCAACCTTCGCGCGCCTCAGGGAGAAATCAAGGAGGCCTTCGGTACCCGCGCGACGGATGGTCAGATTCACAGTGCTTCCGGAAGCGCCGCGCATATGAGCTATCGCGCCGGCTAGGTCGGCACCGATGTCGCTTCCATCAATCCGAACGATTTCATCGCCAGGGAGCAGCCCCGCTTGTTGCGCTGGGGAGCCGTCGATCGGGCGGAGGATTTTCACAGCCGAGTCTTCCGCAACCACCTCAATGCCCACGCCGGGGTAAGAGCCCATGGTGCTCAGGCGGATTTCTTCGAATTCCTCACTATCAAGATAAGCCGAATGGGGGTCGAGCGCGGCGACCATGCCGCGAATGGCCTTCTCCATGAGAGCACGATCGTCGACCTCATCGACGTATTCGCGCTTGATGCGCTCGTAAACCTCGGCGAACTGGCGTGCCTCTTCCCACGGCAGCGTCGTGTTGCCGGTCTGTGACTCGCTGGGCCGCTCGGCCAGCACACCGCCGGTGACGGCAGCAGAAAACCCCAAAACCGCTCCCGCTACGAGAGCTATCAACGTGCGCGAACGCATCGACATGTCCTCAAACCCCCCGGTTTGGCTGACGAAACGGATACTACAGGCGCGCCGCGCCGGTCAATGAGAATCTAAGACTTCTGGAACGTATGACGCATCAAACGTCACAGCGACAAACTGGCGAAAACGTCGCAGCCAACCAACTGCTGCGCTGTTAAGACGGGAAAAGCCAAGGTTTTGCTGGCGGGGTACGTACAACTTAGTGTACGAACTCAATATTTAAAATTTCGCTCACTGTCGGTGAGTCATCGGTGTAGCGCGAGCCCGCACTCGCCGAGATGAGCAGGGGCAGCTCGACCAAAAGATCGGCCAGCGGCGCTGGGCGGCCGATTGCAAAGCCCTGTCCGTAATCGACACCAAGCGTAGCAATACGGGCTCGAATCTCCTCCGTTTCCACGTATTCGCCGACAGTGGCAATTGACATGCTGCGTGCCAGTTGCGCAATGGCGCGCACCATGGACTCCGCGCGCGTGTCTTTCAGCACATCGCGTATGAAGCTGCCGTCGATCTTGAGCATGGTGACGGGGAGCTGGCGCAGGTAGGCAAGCGAGGAGAGGCCGGTTCCGAAATCATCGAGCGCCACCGCACAACCGAGTCTGCGCAACCGGCGGATGAGCGCTTCGGCGCGCTGGATGCTTTGAATGGTCGCATTCTCGGTGATCTCGAAACAGAACAACTCGGGGTCGAGGCCGCTGCAAGCGATGCGCTCGAGCAAGAAATCCGGAAAGCCTTCGTCGTTGAGCGACTGCCCGGAGAAGTTGATTGCGAAGGCGAGTGTCTTTTCCGCAAGCATTGCCGCATGCGGTTGCAGCATCTCGATGGTCTTGTTCAAGACCCAACGGTCGATAGCCGGCATGAGTTGGTAACGCTGTGCCGCCGACATGAAGCGGTCGGGGCCGATGGTGTGGCCCTCATCGTCGATCATCCGAATCAACAGCTCGTAGTGCGGCCGGGCGCGTTCAGCGCCGGCAAACGGCAGGATAAGCTGTGCATCCAGGCGAAAGCGTCCAGCGTCGATTGCATCGCGCAGCTGGCTCGCAATGTTGATATCAGCAAAGCGCCGCACCAGGCTCGCATCGTTAGGATGGTAAACCTCCACGCGGTTGCGGCCGCGATCCTTGGCCGCCTTGCAGGCTGTCTCCGCCGCCGCCAGCGAGTGCATTAGTTCGCCCGCGGCGGTGTCAAGCAGCGCGACACCGATGCTGATCGAAATATGCAAGCGCGAGTCGCCGTGCATGGTGCCGAGCTTTTCGACGCCCTGGCGAAGCGATTCGGCAAAGCCCTCCGCGTCATCTAATTGCGTGGGTAACAGCAGCGCGAAGCGATCTCCAGAAATACGCGCACCGAAAGCGCCGCGCGGCAGCCGTTCACGCACGAGCTCACCGAGTTGCCCGAGCACGATATCGCCTACGTGCATGCCGAAGTTGTCGTTGATTACGTGGAGCTGATCAACGTCGATGTAGAGCGCGCTCCAATGACGGGAACCGGTTTTATCCACGACGGTGCCGCGCACACGCTGCTCGAAGGCCGGGCGCGTGTATAGGCCGCTGAGCGCGTCAAAGCTGCTCTCGATGATACCAACAGCCTTGCGTGCGAGGATGTCACCGAGGCGCGCGTCGCGGTCACCAAAGTCATCGCCGACTTCCTCACGGAACATCGCGAGTACGCCGATTGTGCGCCCGGAGAGTGAGCGCAGCGGACAGGACAGTATGCGGTAAGGCATTATTCCCAGCGTACTGTTGGCTGCGAGCTTGTTGATGATGACCGGCTCGCGCCGCATCTGCGCCATCGACAGAAGTTGTCTATGAGCGCGGGCAACTAATTGCATGTCAGCGGGGCGCTCGTTATGGCCTGAGCGCACTAGAGCAATACTCTTGTCGGGAACGATCAGCGCGGCAATCGCGCAACGCAGGTGTTCCACCGCTTGTTGGAGAATGCCTTTGAGGTCGTCTGCGCCACTGTCGGCGGATGGATGATCGGCGGCACCGTCAGCTAACAGGAGCTGCAGATCCTTATCCAGGGCGCTGACCGTGCGATTGAGCTCTTCGATCGCGACGCGCGCCATCAGGTCGCGCCGCAGACATTCAAGGGCGGGTCGTAGCAGTGCGTATGCAAAGGAGAAGCTGCGGACATCGATCTCTTGGTCGCCGTTTGGCCGGCACACCACCGCTACTACCGCAATAAGGCGCGCCGAATCGTCACGCAGCCAGCACAGGTAAACTGGATGATTGCCCGCGATCACGCGCAACTGGCCCGCGCTGTCGGGCGCAGTGCGAGCCGTACTCAGAGCATCGTCAACAACATTGAGCAAATCGGGACCCGTGGTCGTCTCGCTCGACCAGCGCAGATCACCCTTCGTATCAAATAGCGCGACGCTCGATGCCCGCGGGAGCAGGGACCTGATGAGCTGCACATACGGCTCGAAACAGTCCCAGGGATCCGCGGTCGGCTTCCTATCGCTTTTCGGTGAATTCATTCTCCCGCCAACCGTACAGACTTTGGGAGGCAGCCCGAACGATGAAGCTTTGGTCCTGCAGGTACTTTGAGCGAGTTGGCAAATGGACCAAGTCTTATGCAGGTACGTCTGAAACGTTGAAGCCTTTCACAATCGGCCGCAGCAGAATCAGGGCTCGCCGGCCCTGAACCAGGGGCGTGGGTCGACCGGCTTGCCCCCTTTACGGATCTCGAAGTAGAGCTCCGGACGGCTGCTGCCACCACTGTCTCCCGCTGAGGCGATAGCGTCTCCCGCGCTCACTTTTTCGCCGACCGCCTTATACAGCCGCTCATTATGTCCATAGAGGCTCATGTAACCGTCGCCGTGATCGACGATAGTGAGTAGTCCGAGGCCGGGGAGCCAGTCAGCGTAAATAACGCGCCCTTGGTAGACGGCCCTCACGGGTGCACCCCGCTCCGTGGCCACTAGGACGCCATCCCATTTCACGCCGCCCGCGCGGGTCTCGCCGAAGCGCGCCAGCACATGGCCGCTCACCGGCCAGGCCAGTTTGCCGCGCAGCCGGGCGAAAGCGTCATTGGTATCGACAGGATACTTTTCCATTGCGGCCCGGAGCTCGCGCAGGAGCTTCTCGAGTCCCGCTTGCTGGCTGCGGAGCCGTTCCAGGTTTTGCGCCTTGGTGTGGGACTCGGCCTCCAGGTTCGCCAGAACCCTTGT
>Ga0105240_10010376_pt1 | contig 13103 bp, 9 predicted proteins | sample KBSC54metaG_FD_80426 | JGI IMG/M metagenome (GOLD analysis project Ga0105240, IMG submission 80426) | Corn rhizosphere microbial communities from Kellogg Biological Station, Michigan, USA - KBS C5-4 metaG | ecosystem: Host-associated > Plants > Roots > Rhizosphere > Soil | place: Michigan, USA... | reverse complement strand
TGCGCTACCGTGATGGAAGCAGCGGAGGGCCGAAACCTCACTTGGATCACCGCCGAGTACATCGCTTATGCTCTGCCGCATGAGCACTTGACGGTCGAAGCCGTTCAAGTCGCACGCCGCCGCCAGACAGTACAGCTGCGCGCGACCGCGCGAGTCGCTGCCGGATGATCGTCGTCACCGCCCAAGCCGCAGGTGGTAAGCGACCAGGCGCGCTCCACCGCCAGCTGTTGAGAGCTTCCACGGCGCCGCCGCCCGGAGACTGCCCGAAGCTATCCCACGATGGCGGCAATCTGTTCAAACTCCGGCTGGTGCAGGGCCGCTTCCCTACTTTCGGCGCCAGCTTTGAGCCGGCAGGCGACGGCCGGCTGACCTTATGGATCGGACCACGCGAGCCGATCCGTCTCGACGGATGCCTATTGGCGGTCGTGGCGACTTCATCTCGGACGCACTCAGCGACGCCCGTGGCAAGCGCGTGCATGCAAGCAGCATCGACAACAGGCTGCGCCTGGGCACGACCGACGAGAGTGAGTGGCTGTTCTGCGAGATCGAGCTGCTCAATGGCGGTGTTGGCCATGGAAGCAGGCGCCTCTACTCCCAAAGCGGCCTCCTAATGGCGCCGGGCTCCACCTCCCTAATTCTGCGCACACCCCGAGGGGCCGGCGACGGCCGCGGTTAGGCGCCGCAGTCGACTTATTGACCTACAAGGAGATACCCCGGTGACGTCAACGTCGCAAACCAACTCCACCGTCCTCGTGACCGGCGGCTCGGGCTACGTTGGCGCCTGGTGCGCCGTTCGGCTGCTGCAGGCAGGCCATAAAGTTCGCGCGACGCTGCGCAGCTTGGCGCGGGCCGACGAAGTAAGGGCAATGATTGCCAGGGAAACCGATCCCGCCGGTCTTTCCTTCTCGGTCGCAGATTTGACAAAAGATTCCGGTTGGGGCGAGGCGGCTGCAGGCTGCCGTTACGCGCTCCACGTCGCTTCGCCGATGTCGCCGTCGGATATCCCGGGGCCGCAGGCTATCGCAGTGGCCCGTGACGGCGCCCTGAGGGTGCTGCGGGCGTGCGCAGAGGCGGGGGTGCAGCGAGTGGTGATGACCTCGTCGAGCGCAGCGGCGCGGCCGCCACTCGGCCAGATTGCCGACGAAGGGATCTGGACTGAACTCCAAGAGAACCCAACGAATCCATTCGAGATTTACGGCCAGTCCAAGACCATCGCGGAGCGTGCTGCATGGCATTTTGTGGCTGGGCTGGGCGGGCGCATGGAGCTGGCTACCCTGCTCCCCGTGATGATCGAGGGGCCAGTGCTTGGACACGACTACGCACTCTCGGTGGAACTCATCGCCGAGATGATGCGCGGACGCACTCCACAATACCCCACTCCGGGCATCCAGATGGTCGACGTGCGCGACTTGGCTGACTTGCATTTGACGGCGATGACCGCGACCGAGGCCGCAGGCGAGCGCTTCCTGGCGACGGCCGAGTATGTGAGCTTCGCCGACGCGGCGCAGGTCCTGCGTAAGCACTTCGGCCGCCGCCTACCGATTCCGACACTGCCGACCCCGACAGAGGTTGCAGCGATGTGGAACTCCTCCAAGGCGTTCGAGCGGTTGGCCTGGCGGGCGCGCCCGATGCGCGAAACGCTAATCGATACGGCCGAGAGTCTGCTGCGGGAGGGCGCGGTCAATGGGTAGCGCGGGTGCTGCGCTCGCGGGCCTTCCTACTGCGCCGACAGTTCTCCCTGCACGCTTCACTAGGAAGGAGAGGTGGGGATGAGTATCGCGGTTGCCATCCTGATTGGGTCGCTGGTCGTTATCGCTGCCATCGCCTTTTTTCTTGCCTCGCAGTGGACTCCGGACCGACCGGTCGAGGCGCTCGCGCCGCGATGGGCGGGACCGCGGTCCCGGTTCATTGCGCTGGACGGCATGCAAGTGCACCTACGCGATGAAGGCGTTCGGGACGATCCGGCACCGCTAGTGCTGCTGCATGGAACCGGGTCGAGCTTGCATACCTGGCAGGGGTGGGCGGATCGTCTCGCATCCACGCGCCGATTGATTCGGTTCGACCGGCCCGGCTTCGCGCTGACGGGCCCCAATCCGAACGGCGATTATTCGATGGCCTACTACGTGGGCTTCCTAGACCGGCTGCTCGATGCGCTGGGAATTGACCGATGCGTTGTGGTCGGCAACTCCTCCGGCGGGCGGATGGCCTGGGAGTACGCCGCAGCCAAGCCTGGACGGGTTCACAGCTTGGTGCTGCTCGCGCCTGCCGGGTATCCACGCACGACGCCGCTACCCTCGGGGTTGCGGGTTGCCATGTCGCCGCTGGGGCCGATCCTACTGCACCTCGTGCCAAAATCCGCGGTCCGGAAAGGCCTTGAAGGTAACTACGGCGACCCCGCGAGGGTCTCAGATGCATCGGTCGACGCGAGCTACGACCTCATGATGCGGCGGGGCGTCCGCAAGGCGCTCGGCGAAACACTCCGGCAGGCGGAAGCCAAGGATAACTCCGCCCTCATTCCGCAGATTAAGAGCCCGGCCCTGATCATTTGGGGGGACCAAGACACGGTGATCCCACCCGCTGCCGCCGAGCGGTTTCACTCCGACCTGAGGGGCAGCCGCCTCGTGATACTGCCGGGCGTTGGACATCTAGCGCAGGAGGAGGAGCCGGAAATGACGGTGGCCGCGTTCCGCGACTTCGCTAGCCGTTGACGTTCAGCACGAAGCGTAAGCGTGCGGCAAGGGACGTTTCCCAGGCTGCTACGAAGTGATCAGCACGCAAACGCGAAAGCACCCTACCGGACCGGCGGAAACCGATGCCCCATTACAGACGGCGCGGGAATGCGCTAAACAGTGCTCTCGGCCGCGAACGGCCCCCGCACGCCGTGACGAACAAGGTAGCCCGGACTCGGAACCTTGCGCCCGGCGGTCTACGCCCGCGCCCTCTCCCGAGAGACCGGCCGGCGCGCTGCGCAACTGCCGGCTCCGCGCGCCGGCGTCTTGCAAACGTAATCAACCAAGGACCAGATCAACCCCGGACTCTCGATATGGCTGGATGAGAGACGGGGGGGGCCAAGGCATGAGCCATTGGCGAAAGCCCCTCGCTGAGGCACCGGCTCGACGCTGGAGGGAGGCGAAGCCACCGAGGTCGTGTAGGCCTCCACCCTAAACGCGCCCCCAAGCGGCTTGGCGGGAATGATCTCCAGGGCAGGGCTGGATTACCTCGCGCGCCGCCGCGCTTTAGAGGCGCGCTTTCTGCGCGCCACCGTGCCGATCGACACGCTCAAAAGCGCCCAAATTTCATAGTAAACGAAGCTCCGAACGTCACGGGCTCGTGTCTCAAAAACGCCGTTAGATCCAACGGCGCGGCAACGTAGATTCCATTTGTGTTGACACGACTGTTCGTCAAGTTCCTGCCGTAGACAGCGAACTCGTAAGCTCCATCCTTCCAGGAGAGCGCCACCCGGCCATTCAAGATGCCCGATGCCGGCGCCGAGATCGCGGTGGCGATAGTGGCATTGGCTGGATTCGCTACGTTGTTGTAGCCGTTTAAGTCCGTTCTTCCCGTGTAGGCGTAGTCCGCCCTCACCGACAGTAGCCCGAAGGACATCTGACGCGTGTAATCCGCGGAGAGCGAGAAAGTGTATCTCGGGATGTAATAGGACCTATCGGCTGTATGATCTGAGACCCCGTCAAAATAGATTATGTATTTTGGAGCAGTGACAGCCACAGATCCGCTAAGGCGAAGGCCGTCAGCAACCAAAGCAGACACCTCCCCTTCCACCCCGGAAACGTGCGCCTTACCGGCGTTGCCCAGCAACGTTGCTAGGGCCCCTGTCGGAGTCGTGGCCAACCTAGTCCGTTGGATGTCGGTCAAATTCGTGAAGTAAGCAGCCGAGTTGAACCGGAGATGGTGGTCAAAAAACTCCGTCTTCAGGCCAACTTCGTACGATCTCGCTACCTCCGGCTTGAACGGTTCGAACGTCAGGGCGGCGCTCCCCGTCGCCCCCAGATTCTCACCACCCGACCGAAATCCCCTCGCGATTTTTCCGTACAGCAGGACGTCTTCGACAGGCTTGTAGTTAATCGTAGCGCTGTAATCGAGGCCACTGAAGGGATCGCTTCTCGATGCCGTGCAGTTTGGCAACACGGTCCCAGCAATAGAACACGCGAAGCCACCCGCGGCAGCCGAGTACGCGCGGTTATGAAGGGTGAGACCTTTGTTCTCCTTCGAATATCGCAAGCCACCACTCATAGACCACTGGTCGCTAAAGTGGTATTCCAGCTGCCCGTACACTCCCCAGCTGGTATTTCTAACGTACCCGTCGGTGTAATTCGGGTTATTTGGGTTGACGCCGATAAGCGTTATGGAAGCGCTATCCTGAACGCCCTGCTCTCTGAAGTACATTGCTCCCGCGACGTAGTCGAGTCTGCGACCCAGAGTGCTTCCGGTCAGGTTTGCCTCGACCGCGTACTGACTTACGTCTTGTACATAGCCGTGCGGCGGCACCAAATCAGAAGCGATGATGGTCGCCGGCGTGCCGTCGACGTCGTTTAAGGCTGTACCGCGAATTCGCCTATACCCGCCAACTATCTTTACAGCGCCTATCGGTGATTTTGCGGTAAGGAGGGCCGTGTAGGTTTCCGCGTGTGCGATGCTAGCGGGCGCGGAGTTGGTTGAGTAGGTATCGCTGAAGCTATTCGCAGCGATATAGTTGTTCAGGACGACAGTTGCGTTCGCTACGCTGAGCCCAGTCAGCGCGGCATACGAGCGAATCCCGAGGCTGCCGGCACCGATATATCCAAGGTGCCAAGGCTGGGGACGGCTCTGGGAGTTGTAGAGTTCACTCGAGAGCACGATCCGAAGGTCATCCGTTGGCGCTATCAAAAGTTTGCCGCGGAAGGCCCAGTTGTTGATGTTATCTTCTTTCCTGTTGTTGAACAGGTTAGTTATATAGCCGTCGCGGGCGTGGCCGGAAATTGCGAACCTTACGGCAACTTTATCGGCGACAATCGGCAGATTGACGATGCCTACCCCCTGCCTGTCATTAAACCGACCATAGCTGACCGAGAGAAAGCCCGAGGGCCCACGAAAATTCGGATCATTTGTCTGAATTAGAATGGCTCCCCCAGTCGTGTTGCGACCAAAGAGGGTGCCTTGCGGGCCTTTCAACGTTTGGACGCTCTGAATGTCTAGGAGATCGCTATCGAGGCCATATGCTCGAGCCCAGTAATACCCATCGACGTAAGTTGCCACAGAAGGGTCAAGCGTCGCCAAGATATCGGTCTGGACCTGTCCACGGATCGAAATGACCGGCGCAGACCCGCTAACGTTCGAATCACGTAAGTTTAGCCCGGGCGTCAGAAGCGCAATATCCTTCACACGAACCGCATTTTGTTGGCGCAGTTGCTCGCCGCTGAAGGCCGTGACTGCACCCGGCACGTTTTGAAGGTTTTCTGCAACCCGCCTCGCGGTGACTATTATCTCGGACAAGCCAGACGGGGTTTCGCCCGAAGCTTGCGCGGTTGCTTGCGCCTCCGGGCCGGCAACTGGACCTGGCGATGCCGTTTCACCGCCCGTAGCGGGGTCGGCTCCGCCGGCCACAGTCGGTCCTGCAGCGAATAGTACGGATGCCAAGGCCGCTGCCGAGGTCAAAGCGATCTTTGCGGTCATAATCCCCCCCGAATGGCTCAAGTTGCTGATGTCGCAGGGCTGTTCCGCATCCCTGACGAGGCTTATGCGCCTCCACTAACGCCATATTTTGCTATTAGCAAGCCCATTGCGGAGGGTGGAATATGCTGCTCAGGCGAGCCCCTTTGCCTCCCGGCTCCGGGTCGCGTTACAGGCGCGGGTTATGAGAGCGGATCTGAGGCCGTACTCGGCGGCGTGAAATTCATCGGCCGGGTGACACCACGCTAGAGGGGCCTTCTGCGCGCCGGAATGCGTTGTATGAAGTGCACGGGCACGGGCAGGGCGTAGCGCACGGTCCCGTTCTAGCCAAAATCTGCCGGTCTCACCGCCTCCTGAAGCGCATCGCGCTCGAGCGCTTCCGCTTGCTCTCGAGCTTGACCTTGATCTTGATCTTGCTCTTGATCTTGATCTTGATCTTGATCACGTGGAGGTGGGGGCCGCGTCAAGGCCACCAAGACGCTGCTGAAGAATAGAAACAGGATTACGCAACGCAACACTAGTCCATAAGACTTAGTTATGTCGTAAATGGCACCTGACGCCACCGACGAGACCCCAAAGCTCACCCCCCACAGGCCGAATAGGATCGCGTAGCTGAGGCCATAATTTGCTAAGCCGAAATAACGGCTTGTAAGGTACGCCATCACGTCCACTTCGGCGCCAAGCGCCAATCCAATGGCAACGCAAATCGCAATGCTTTCTGGTGTGCCTCCCCTATATGGAATGAGTAGGACGGCGGCCACCAAGGGCATTGCAAACGCTACGGCGGCGACCAGTCGCGTCGGAAAGCGGTCAAGGAGTTGGCCAACCAAGAGGCGGCCGAAGACCTGGGACAGCCCCATGAACGACGCGAACGTAGCAGCACGCTGGGCGCTCAATCCTGCGTCTCGCATGATCGGTTGAACGTGTACCGCGAGAGTTCCCATGCCCGCGCCTAGCAAGGCTATGGCGGCACCCAACATCCAGAATGTTCGATTGCGAATGTTTTTCCAACCCTCGGAACTCGTGCGCAGGGTCGAGCCTCTTCGTGCGCTATAATCAGCAGGCATCCTGAACAGAAGCCAGACCAAAGGCAGGACAAGCAGGATTCCAATACCGGCGATCGAGAAGTAGACACCTCTCCAGCCAAACAAGTCTATACCTTGTACAGCCAAAAGAGGTGCAATAGAGCCGGCAATTCCTGTCCCTGACAAAGCGACGGCGAGTGCCAACCCGCGCGCCTTATCAAACCAGCGATTGACCCCGTAACTCCAAACCACAGGGCTGATGATCGCGTAAGCCAGCCCCGCGAACACCCAACTCGCGTACCAACTCTCGATAAGGGGGCCGGAGAAACCTACGCATACTTGCGCCACCGAAAAGATGACCACCCCCAGCAAGGCTACAACTCGCGGGGAGAATCGGTCCGCCAGGCGGCCCGCAATCGGTGCGCCCACTAGCACACAGACGCTAGAAATCAGCGCGCTGGCGGAGATCTCGGCGCGGGACCAGCCGAAGGCCGTTGAAAGAGGCCGGATCATTAAGCCTAGCAGCGATAATTGCGCGTTCGAGAACGTCATACCCGCAAGGCTTGCGATCACGATCCGCCACCCGCGGCGCCATTCGATCGATGCTAATGACATGTCTGCTGGACTATCGTCCTCTGCTGAGGCCCGAGGTGACGGCAGTGCCCGGCGTCTTGAGAACTGTGGCCACAACGCTGCGGACGTTGGCGATGTGCTATCGGGCCCTCACGCCCCCATTGAGCATTGCTTAATGCCCAACGCAACACCTAATATGGAACTGCCGGGCGCGGGGCCTAACGCTCCCGTCGCGGCATGGGATCCACGCTCGTAACGCGTCGGTCTAAATAGGACGGGAGAACACCGGATGGATCACCGACTTGACGGAAAGGTAGCAGTCGTAACCGGAGCGGCGCGGGGTATTGGCAGAGCCTACGCGCTACACCTTGCCAAACTGGGCTCAGACGTCGTTGTAGCGGACGTTGACTTCGCCGCCGCCCGCGAGTTCGGAGAGCAACTTGAGCAAGCGAGCGTAGACCTCGAAATCGAGGCTCTGGGGCGTCGAAGCCTGCAAGTGGAGGGCGATCTGGCAGTGGCTACGGAAGCCAGACGACTCATCGACGCCGCGATGACGCGTTTCGGTCGGATCGACATCCTAGTTAATAACGCGGGCGGCAATCTCATCGAGATCGCAAACAGCGCACCCACGATCACGCCGATCGACGAACATGATAGAATTCTTGATCTTAATTTCAAGACCGCCGTCAACTGTTGCCAGGCTGTCGCCGGTCCAATGAAGGCGGCTTCAAGCGGCGTGATCGTCAATATGTCGTCCGTCGGGTCGGCGATCGTACTGCCGGGTGGCCGTAGCGCAAGCTATAACGCCGCAAAAGCGGCCTTGACCCATTTCACCCGCAGCCTGGCGGCAGAACTCGGTCCCTTCGGAATCCGCGCAAACTGTATAGCGCCTGGGCTTGTCCTAACCGCCCGCGTGGTGGCTACCGTGGCGCAACGAGGCATGGGCCGTCCAGAGGACGCGGCGCGAATTCCGCTCGGTCGCTACGCAACGGCTGAAGATTGCGCTCTTGTTTTGGAGTTTCTAGTCACCGAGCAGTCTCGATTCGTCACCGGGCAATGTATCTCGGTCTGCGGCGGGGCACACTTGGCGCCGATATAGGCGAGAAGTACCGATCAAACATCGCCGCTCCTGCTGCCATCGGATTTACGCCTCCATCGATATGAGATCGAACGCCTTCTCTCCAATCATGATGCAAGCTGCGTTGGTGTTGCCTGAAGGCATGGTTGGCATGATCGACGCGTCCGCGATTCGCAGGCCTGCAAGGCCGTGTACCCTTAGGCGCGGATCGACAACGCAATCGTCATGCGGCCCCATCCGGCAGCTGCCGATTGGGTGGTAGGCTGGCCCCGCCGTTTTACGGAGATAGTCCAAGATTTCGTCATCGTCATCTGGATCGGGGGCTGGCCAGATTGAGTCCCCTCGGAGCTCATCAAGGGCAGGGTCGTCGATGATGCGACGCATCGCCCGGTAGCCAGCGGTCATGCACCGACGATCGTTCTCGTCGCTCAGAAAGTTGAAGCTAATTGAGGGGGCGTCATTGGGATCTGCCGTGCGCACATGCACCCCTCCCCTGCTTGATGGACGCAGCTGATTCATCGCCATGGTGACACCGGGATAATTGTGAAGCCGGCGCCGTCGAAGATCCTCGATGGAGATCGCCCCGAAAGTCAGCTGGATGTCGGGGGTAGCCAATTCAGGCCGGGTGCGGAGGAACACAAGGGTGGAAGCTGCAGGCGCCGCCAAGTATCCTTCGCGCCGCAGGGCGTAGCGGAGAATCTCTCCCGCGCCAGCTAGCCCATGTGTGCGTTCATTGTAGCTCAGCCCGCTGCGCAGTATCCTCCACTGCCCGGCCGCCATGAGGTGCTCGCACAGGTTTTCGCCGACGGCGCGCGACGCATGTCTAACTGGTATGCCAGCAGCCTTGAGGATATCCGGATCGCCGACCCCCGAGCGCTCGAGGATCTGGGGCGTTCCAATCGCGCCAGCGCACAAGATTACCTCCCTACCGGCGAAGACGTGCTCAACCCGCCCCCTCCGATCGTAGCTCACGCCGGTACAACGCCCCCCTTCGAACAAAAGGTTTCGTACAGTGGCCTCCGCGATGATCTGGAGATTCGGCCTTCGTCGCGCCGGCTTCAGATAGGCGACGGCAGTACTCACACGTCGCCCCTGGTGAAGGGTTGCCTGGACCGGCGAGATGCCTTCTTGAAGAGGGCCGTTATAGTCCGAATTGTATGCGATCCCCGCTCCTCTCGCCGCCGCCACAAGGGACCGGTAGAGGGAATTTTCGTTGTCCACGCGACTGATCCTTAGCGGTCCGCTTCGGCCCCTTCCGTCGTCCGCGGCAGATGAGTAGTTTTCCAGCCGACGGAACAGCGGCTCGACCTCCGACCAGCTCCAGCCGGCGTTTCCCATTTGCGCCCAGCCATCGTAGTCGAGGGATTGACCTCGCACGTAGACGAGACCGTTGATCGCCGAAGATCCACCGAGCATTTTTCCCCGAGGAACGCCAACCCGACGCCCCTTCAGCCCGGCTTCGCGCTCGGTGCGATAGCGCCAGTTGACGCGGGGATGGTCCAGAAACAGGGCGTAACTCAGGGGCAAAGACCTAAGCGGGTGAGAGTCCGGGCCCGCTTCGATCAGCAACACCTTCTTGCGGGCATCTTCCGAAAGTCGCGAAGCTAGCGCCGCGCCTGATGACCCGCCCCCGACGACCACGTAGTCGAAGACACAGCGTGAGGAGCCTTTTGAATCAGAACGTTGCATCCTGCGCCCCGCGATCCGACGATTCGCGGGCCCTATAGCGGGAAATCTCCATTGCTCCAAACGCAATGCGTTGTGATTTCCCGCTGCGGGGCTTGCGTACGATTCCGATAGGGACAATAAATTCCGCGATGGGGCGCTAGCGCCATGCCGGAACCCTGATGAATGGAGCGGAACTTGAGCGCGGCGCCTTCCACCACCATCAATTGGGAAAGCGATTACGCGATGCTGATTGATGGAGCTCTGGTGCGATCAGAGCGCCTTATAGACGTCATTGACCCCGCCACGGCTACCGTCTTCGCCCAAGCGCCTGCTTGCAGCCTGGAAGACCTGCACGCCGCTGCAGCTGCCGCCAAACGGGCTTTCCCTGGATGGCGCGCAACGGATATCGCCGAACGCCGTCGACACCTGAGCGTAGCGGCCGACCTACTCGAGGCCAACGCCGCATCCCTCGCAGACCTTTTTGTTCGGGAACAAGGGCGCCCCAAGCCCGGCGCCGAAGCCGAGCTTGTTCAGGCGGCGAACTGGATACGTGCAACTGCCGTCTTCGAGTTACCGGTCGAAGTAACGGAAGACACGCCAAAGCGGAGAGTTGAGGTCCGCCACGAGCCGCTCGGCGCCGTTTGCGCCATCTTGCCCTGGAACGCTCCAATCATTCAGGCAGTTTGGAAACTCGCGCCTGCACTGCTCGCCGGGAACACGGTCGTTTTAAAGCCGTCCCCCTTCACTCCCCTATGTACGCTCAAACTGGGCGAACTTTGGACAGACGTCTTTCCCCGCGGGGTGATCAATATTGTCTCAGGTGACGACCAGCTTGGCCCGACGATGACCAAGCACCCCGACTTCGCCAAGATTTCATTCACTGGATCGACCGCTACCGGAAAAAAAGTCATGGAGGCAGCGTCGAGTGACCTGAAACGGCTGACTCTCGAACTCGGTGGCAACGACGCTGCTATTATCCTTCCAGACGTCGACGTACCAAAAATACTCCAGCAACTTTTCTTCGGTGCCTTCTTCAACACTGGTCAGATATGCAGCGTTACAAAACGTCTTTACATTCATGAGGATATATATGAAGCGGTCCGCGATGGCTTGCATTCGATCGCTGACTCGATATCCATTGGCAACGGCTTAGAGGCAGGTGTCACGCTAGGCCCGCTGCAGAATCTGAAGCAGTACAACAGGGTGCGTGAACTAATTGATCAGGCGCGCAAGTCCGGTCTCAAGCTACTTGAGGGGAAGCCGGTCCCCGACACGGGGTATTTCATTCGGATAACCTTGGTTGACAATCCGCCGGACGATTCGCCCGTCGTTACGGAGGAAGCCTTTGGCCCGGTGCTCCCGCTGCTGTCCTTCAAGACGCTTGATGAAGTGGTCGCACGGGCCAACGCCACTTCCTACGGCTTAGCTGCGTCAATTTGGTCCAAGGATATCGATATTGCTGTCGATCTCGCCGGCCGGCTTGAGACGGGGACCGTTTGGATCAATCAGAACCTTCAAGGGGCACCATCGACGCCCACCGCCGGCCACAAGCAATCGGGCTTTGGCGTCGAGAACGGTATGCTTGGCTTTCTAGCGTACACACAGCCAAAAGCTGTGTTCATCCCGAAGCCGCGCTCCTGAACGCCGCAGGCGAGGTTGGCAGCCAATCGGGTCGTGGCTCGGCCGACACACGTCGCGCAAGCGTCCAAACCGGAAGGAACTTACCACAAGCGAGCACGGAGTTGCCCCACGTCCTCGGTTCATTTCGCCCCTTGGCGAGCGCACCAAAGATGTCGCGTCGATAGCAATCCGGAGGAAATTGGAGTTGACGTCAAATGGCTGACGCTGAGAGAGCCCGCGCCACCGTTGGCCAGGCTCACGAACCCGACCCAAGTCACGGCTTCGGCCGGAACACCGCTTTTCTGGGGCGTACGGCAATGACCAAGCTGTTGCGATTGCTGCCGGATAATTTCACGCTTTCGATAGTGGGCGCGCTAGCCATCGGTTTAGTCCTGCCCATTTCGGGGGTGCCTGCGCATTATTTTAACACGTTCACTCGCTTTGCAATCGCTTTGCTTTTTTTTCTCCACGGAGCAAAGCTATCCACCGGCGTCATAATAAAGGGCGTCATGCATTGGCGCCTGCATCTGTTAGTCCTAGCGGCGACATTTGTAATGTTTCCGATGCTTGGCATAGCGCTTCAATTCTTGCCTGGCGGCGTAATCAATCGACAACTCGCAGCCGGATTCCTATTTCTAACATTATTGCCGTCAACAGTGCAGTCTTCAGTGGCCTTCACAGCGGTGGCGGGCGGGAATGTTCCGTCCGCCGTCTGCAGCGCATCGCTGTCCAACCTTATCGGAATGCTGCTCACGCCTCTTTTAGTTAGCGCGCTAATGACGTCACAGGAGGGAGGAATCTCGCTGGAGGCGGTGCGATCGATACTATTCGAACTCTTGCTGCCCTTCCTGGCTGGGCAGGCAGTGCAACGATGGACGCGCCCCTGGCTAAGCAATCACAGCCAAGTTGTCGGGTTCGTGGATCGTGGTTCAATCGTGCTTGTGGTTTACGGTGCTGTTAGCGCTGCAACCTTGGAAGGATACTGGAGACTAGTATCGCCGTTGGATCTCTGCCTAGTAGTGAGCGTGAGCGGCATTATACTTTTTATCATGCTTTCCATAACCACTGCTATGTCCCGACGACTTCGCTTCAACAGGGCAGACGAAATTGCAATTGTGTTTTGCGGTTCAAAAAAGAGCCTCGCATCGGGTGCGCCATTAGCCGGAGCGCTATTCGCTCCCGCAGCAGTTGGCGGACTGCTGCTGCCGCTGATTGTGTTTCACCAAATTCAGCTGGTGACATGCGGCGTGCTCGCCAGGCGCTATGCCAGCCAGGGGTTGCAGCCCGGCGGATTGTACGATAGATAATTCATTACGTGGCGTGAAGGCCCAGGCGGTGGGTCTAACGAAGGATCCTTTTGCATGTCGGATGTGATTGAGCGGCTGCGAGCGCAGGTCGAACCTCTTGGGCCCCCCGCGCGCCTTTCTGAGGTGGTTCTACAGACGTCCCGGTATGACGAGATGCGCCTGTGG
>Ga0105240_10010375_pt1 | contig 13103 bp, 11 predicted proteins | sample KBSC54metaG_FD_80426 | JGI IMG/M metagenome (GOLD analysis project Ga0105240, IMG submission 80426) | Corn rhizosphere microbial communities from Kellogg Biological Station, Michigan, USA - KBS C5-4 metaG | ecosystem: Host-associated > Plants > Roots > Rhizosphere > Soil | place: Michigan, USA... | reverse complement strand
GAAATGGAGAGCTCATCGGGACCCGGCTGAAAATTCTTGAGTTCGACACCGGCGGGACCGGCGCTATCCTCGGCTTGTCCGTTGACGGCCAGTGTCCACGGGCCCGAGTTGGTAACCACGCGCGCGTGTCCCGCGAAGCTGGAGACCAGCATGGCCACTACATTTCGGCCGGAAACGGTTCCATTGACTACCGGCAGCCGGGCGGGCGCCAGATCGAAACTGAAAGAAGCTTCCGCGTTGGCTCCCGTGACTGTCACCATGTGCGTACCGGGCGCGACTTTTTCAAATATGTATTGGCCGTCCTGTAAATCCACCGGCGGTTGTCCGTCCAAAACCACCTTGCCCTGCGCCAGGTCGGAAAGTACCCGGACGGTTTGCGGACGAGCTTCCAGCGTCAGATTAAGAGTCTGGGATTTCCCCAAAACCAGGTTGACTCCGCTGGCCGCGGGTTCGTAGCCATCGAGGAATGCAGTGATCTGATATGCTCCGGGCGCGAGCGTGAACTGGCAGTCCGAAGTGCAGCGGGCTTCGCCATTTACGCGGATCGACGCCCCTGGAGGAGTGGTGGCGATCTGCACGGCGACATCGTTGGCAGTCAAATCCGAAAAGCTCACGTTTCGCCGGCGAGCAAGATTCACCAGTACGGCGATCAGGATCAACGAAAGCACTACGCCTACGGCTACGCCCATCCATAAGGCGCGCTGCCATTCCATCCCCTGGGCCTCGGGAGCCGGCTGGACTTCGGGCACTTGCAAACTGGGAAGCGTGGGAAACACGTCTCCGGCGGGTCCCCCATCGAGGGTTGGTGGCCCTCCGGGAAAGGTGTGTGAATCCATCGACGGGGGGGAGCTAGAGGGTGTCAGCCGGGCTACGCGGCTCAAAAGCAGGCGTTTGGCGTCTTCGGCTGCTTTATGCACCTCCGGGTCGCCGGGATTTTCCCGGTCTAGCTGCTCCACACGCTGGCGGATAGGCTCAAGATCGGCAAGATCCAGCGCCAGGTCGACCCGCTGGCTGAGAGCCTTTATTTCCTCGAGCGCTTGGAGGTTTTCAGAGCCCACGATGCTATCCTACACTAGCGCCGTGACTATCGCCCTCGACGCTTCTCCTCTAAGCCTATCGACCGGAGGCGTCGGCCGCTACACACTCGAGCTGGCCCGCGCGCTCGCATCCGAGTACCCCGATGACCAGTACTGGCTGTTGTCCGACCAGGCTTTTCCGGCTCCTCAGGCGCTACCGCCGAACCTTCATACAGGGGATGGACCGCATACCCCTGCCGAGCGCAAGTGGTGGTTGTATGGGCTGGATCGCGAAATGCGTCGCCGCGGAGCGACATTGTTCCATGGCACCGATTTCTCGGTTCCATATTTGCCTCTGCGGCCCACCGTCATGACTCTGCACGATCTGAGCCTGTGGCTCGATCCGGCGTGGCACGCGGATGCGTCGCGCGTGCGGCGGCGGACGCCCCGCCTGTTGCGAATGGGCCTGGCGACCATGGTGATTACTCCGACGGAAGCGATACGCCGCGCAGCGATCGAGCGTTTCCATCTTGCCCCGGATCGTGTGGTGTCCGTTCCACTGGCGGCGGGCGAACTGTTTCGGCCAGTGATGCCGGCTCTATCTGACGTCCCTTATTTCTTATTCGTGGGAACCCGCGAGCCGAGAAAGAACATCGCCCGATTGCTGGAGGCATGGCGCGAGGTGCGCAGAACGCTGCCCATCGATCTGGTATTGGCCGGCCGTACCCGTGCGGATTTTCCGGCGGTTCCGCAAGAATGCGGCTTGCGCGTGTTGGGCGAAGTTCTCGATTCGGAGCTGCCGCCTTTGTATTCGGGCGCTGCCGCGTGCGTGTATCCCTCTTTCTACGAGGGATTCGGATTGCCGGTGCTCGAAGCGATGCAGTGCGGCGCGCTGGTGATTACTTCGCGCGATCCGGCCATTGTCGAAGTGAGCCAGGGAGCGGCAGTACATGTGGATGCGTACGACACCAGATCGATAGTGGATGCCATGAGAGCTGTCGCCGCTGCGCCCCAGCAATTCGCCGGCATTCGCCAGAAGGCCATTGCACGCGCCGCACAATTCAGCTGGCGGAACACGGCTCGGCATACCAGGGAGGTATATGACACGGCCGCGCGCATTTTTTCTCACGCCTGAAGAGCCAAGAATCGGTTCGGGTGGCGGCGGGCTGCGCTCGGCTTCGCTGCTGGCGTATTTAGAGAAGAAGTACGAAGTGCAGGCGGTGACTTTCTCGCTGCGCCCGCACTCCAAGACCCCCGCTGCGCGCATCGGCCGAAACGCCCTTAGATTGGTGCGCGGCCGGCCGCCTCTGTTCGATCGCTTTTCGGGTTATGAGACGCAGGTGGCCGCGGCGCTTCGCAGCCGTTATGCGGTCGGCGTGGTGGAACACTTCTGGTGCGCGTCCTATGCGGCTCTGCTGCGAACTTGCTGCGACTGCCTGGTGCTGGATCTGCATAACATCGAGAGCCATCTGGCGCGGACGCACGCGCGCGCGGTGCGCTGGCCGGCGTCCTGGGCGTCGGGACGCTTCGCGGAATCGTATGAGCGGTTGGAGCGCGAATGGCTGTCTCACTACGATGTGATCCTGGTGGCTTCTGACGACGATCGCCGCCGGATCGTGGACATGGCCGCGAACTCCGACGTTCGTGTATTTCCGAATGCCCTGCGCGAAATTCCCCGGCCCAACGTTCCGGAAGAGAATGCAATCGTGTTCAGCGGGAACCTGGAATATCATCCGAATGTCGAAGCTGTTCGATGGTTCCGCTCGAAAATCTGGCCGCGGGTGCGCAAACGTTCGCCCGAAACCGAATGGCGCCTGGTGGGCGGCAATCCTTCCGCGATTGCGACATTCACGGGCGGGGATTCCCACATCCGCATAATCGGTCCCGTGGAGGATGCCGTGGCGCATCTGGCGCAAGCGCAGGTGTGTATCGTGCCGCTGCTTTCCGGCAGCGGAACACGCTTCAAAATTCTGGAAGCCTGGGCGGCAGGGCGCGCCGTGGTCTCGACGACCATCGGAGCGGAAGGCTTGGGCGCTTGCGACGGCAAACATCTACTGTTGGCCGACGATGCGGACCGGTTCGCGGACGCCGTGGTTGGGCTACTGCAGAATCCCACTCTGCGCGCTCGCTTGGGCGATGCCGGATGGGCGCATTATGACGATCGATTCACTTGGCCGGCGGCCTGGCGGCAGCTCGACGAGGCCGGCGGCATTTAGCGGCCGGCGATCCCGAACGCGCGAAAGGTGGTCACAAATTGAATCACCGCGATATTGTCCAGACTCCCGCGAACCTCCGGACCGCGTTCGATGGTGTAGCCGAATTTGAGTATTTGATTCGCGGCTGGGCGAAACCCGGCAGCGATTTCATAGGATTCAGTTCCCGGAAATGACGCCGGATGACTGTAGCCGATCCGCGTGGCGGCGTACCACCGGGGATGAAGCACACGGCGCACCTCAGCATAGCCGGTGTGCATATTGTACGTGGGAATCGCACGATACGTTATCTGAAAGTGTTGCAGCTCTCCGTACACGTTCCACGGTCCGCGTCCCCATTGAACATCGAGCCCGTAACCGGTGGCCGGCAAGTCGCGGGGCCGCGCTTCACCGGGGAAATAGTATTTGTAGCGCCGATCCAGATAAGGACCACGATAGGCCGATGCCCCCACGCGAAATCCTTGAAGGATGGTGTAGCCGATGCCGCCAGTCCAGTCCCCATACTGATCGCGGTCGAAGACGCCGCGGGGGTTGGCGGGCGAGGAGTTGGTGAATTGCGCGCGCATATCGAAACGTCCCACGGTCGCATCCACCTGAGCGCCTGCCAGGCCTTGGATCTGGGCCCCGCCCCCGTAGTAGCCGTAGGAGCCGGGTATGCCTGGAAGCGGATTCATGGCGGGATCGTAACGCATCAGGAACGAACCGAACGCGGACGTGAGTTGGCCGGCGCGCACCACCAGAGAAGCCTTCTTCCAGAACTGGGAGTAGCTGATATTGGCGTTGAGGATGTTGGTCTTCATCCCGTAACCCTGGGTATAGAATTCCTCCGTGTAGTACGGCCGCGAATGAACCTGGATGGCTCCCGAGACGGCCCAGTGAGAATTCAGCTTCCAAGTGGGATACAGAAGCGCCTGAAATCCGCCGGTCACGGTACCGCCGTCGCGCGGCTCTTCTGTCAGCTCCTGGGTGTGGACGCCCTCCGCGCTCACCGTTGTACGCAATTCGAATCCCGACTCGGCCTCCTGGGCCACGACGATTGCCGCCAGCGAACAAAATAGTCCGATTCTGAGGATCAAGCCGGTTTCTCCTGGGGAATGGCCGTGGCCTGCGACACCGAGTCCGACCGCACGGCGGCAGCGAGCTGACGCAGCGAATCCAGTATCGGCTCTTCGCCACTAGCTTGTGGCTTGGCGATGTCTCCTAGCGAGAGAAACGCCTGGACCGCCGCAGGATCGAGCTGTGTTCCGGCGCACTTCTCAAGAATGCGGACGGCTTCTTCATGCCGCATTCCGCGGCGATACGGACGGTCTGAGGTCATGGCGTCATAGGCATCCGCGACTTTGACGATGCGCGCCGATCGTGGCGTCGCCTCACCGGTTAATCCCCGCGGATATCCTCCGCCGCCCCAGTTCTCATGATGCAGCTCCACCACTTGGAGATACGCATCGAAGCCTTGCACACATTCCAGGATTTTCCGGCCGATCACGGGATGCTGCTGTATCAGGGCTTCCTCCTCGGCCGTCAACTTGCCAGGCTTTTGCAGCACCACATCGGAAATTCCGATTTTGCCGATGTCGTGCAGCAGCGCGCCCACGCGGATGATCTCGAGTTCCTCGGCCGGAACGTTCATGCTCCGGGCGATGGCGCAGGCGTACTCGCTCACGCGCAGGCTATGACCGGCGGTGTAGGGATCGCGGGCATCCAGGGCGCTGGCCAGCGAGCTCACGAATTCGACATACGCCCCGACCAGGCGGTCGCGGCCTTCCTGGATAGAAGCAGCAGCATGATTGAAGCTGTCGGTCAGTTCCCGAATCTCGTGAACGCCACGCTGACGGGCGGGAAACTCCGGCAGGACTCCGGTCGTGGCGCTGTCGCGTAAACGCGCGACTACCTTCGCGAGAGGTTGGACGATGGATCTGGACGAAAAAATCGCAATGGCAAACGCCCCCAGGAATGCAGTCAAGCCGGCGCTCAAAAACACATCCCTCAGGGCTGCCTGTAGCGGTGCGGAGGACGCATCCAGACTACGGAGGCTTCGCAGGCTGAACTCCTCGCGCGGCGCCTGAGAAAAATCCAACGGCACGGACAGGAAATTCTCCCCCGCAATCCGCACCTCGCACTCGGCCTGGGGCAGGCAATTCCGCAGTGCCGCCTCGACTTGAGAGTTATCAATGCCCGGCGCGGTTGCGGCCGTCACGAATTGGCCGCGCAAGAGTACGGCCGGCATAGCGACCTCCGCCAGATCGAACCGCTCGCCCACCGCCAGGCTCCCGACCTTCTCCTGCCCCTGCGCGATCGCCACCGAGGTCACCCGGAAAATCCGGTCCTGCATCGATAAAAACCCTCTGGCTGGCAGCTGCAGTTGCTCGATATTGACAGGCGCGAATCCCTCATTCCGCCGGATGACGCCGGCCAGCGGCTCGCCTGAAGCGTTGGACACGGCCAGAAAATCGAAACCCATGGTGTCGCAGATTTCGCTGAGCTGATCCTCTACGGTCCGGCGTGCCGCTTCCCGGGCGTGGTGCTCGGAAGCGAGCAATTGCAGACCCGCTTTGAGGGCCGGGTTCTCCACCACGACACGCAGAATTCGCGCGTTCTTGATCTCGCCTCGCTCGCGCTCCTTGGCCAGAGTTACCTGATTCTCCCTGACGTCGGACCGCAGCGCATTCTTCACGGCGGAAAGGGCGGCAGTTCGCACGGACCAAAAACTGCCCGCGAGCAGTAACGCAAAGGGCACGAACGACCACAAGAATGCCCGCGTCGCAAACCGCATGCTAGTGACCCGCGTGATTAGGCGCGTCTCCGCCGACTTCCGGCAGCGGGACAAAGAAGCTGACCTCGGAATCTTTCCCCGAGATCACTTCGATGGTCTTGTGAAAGGTTCCACCGGTCTTATGCCAGGCCGTAACCGAATACTTTCCTGGCGGGACCCCGGCCAGCACGAACTGACCCGATGCATCCACACGCGTGGCCCAGGGATTGGGCGTCACCACCACGGTTCCGGCCATGTTCGGATGCAGGTGGCAGTAGACAGACACTACACCCGGCTTGCTGAATGTCACCCTCCGGGTCTGACCCTTCGGATAATTGCCCAGATCAAAGCTCTTCGGTTTGGACAGCGAAAAAACATTGTGAAAGATGGGATCGAAGTTGGGAAATGACACTGCTGACCCAGCAGGAATGACGACCAGATCCGGTGAAAAGCGCCGGTTCTGCTGTTCCATTACCACCGGATCGGCCGCGAGGGCGCTCGATGCGCCGCGTGGCTCGCCGTCCACATACACCACTACATGCGAGCGCTCATAATCCAAAGGATTCTCGCTTGCGTCGGGCCGCAGATCCACGGCCGGTCCGCGCTGATACAGTCCAGCAGACGGAGTTACGTTCCTGGGGGTGAGCTTTCGCTCTACCGTAACGACCCCGCGAATGTTCTCTGCATGCAGAGCCACCCCACAGCCCAGCACTACTACCAACCTCAACACCTTCGTATCCATCCATACGCCTTATCGGCACAATCGGTGGGGTTCCACCTAAGGGGTTTTCCTTAGAACATACGCTACTTAAGCGCATAACCCACCGGTGAGAAATGCCACGTGACTCCTCCTGCTATCATCGGGAAGGCGATGCACAGGCGCACCACAAAGATCGGGTGGACTATTTTGGTGTCCACAATCTGGATTTTGAGCGTATTGCTAATCGCCGGGTCGCTGGACTCCTGGCCGGATCCTCCGGCCGTAGTTCCGCACATGGTATCGGTTAAGATTTTGGGTGCCAGCGAGTGTGCGAAAGGCGTCGGCGACCGCCTCGGAAACATCCATTTTCCATCCCTTCTCGCTGTGCACCCGCACGGAGTTATTTTGGCCGAAGACGCCGAACCGAATCGTCCCGCGGAGTGCGTTTCCAAGACCAGACTGGCCTCCGACGCCTCTCCGCCCACCCGCGGCCGCCAATCCTAGAACCGCGACGGGCCGCTGGATACCCGACGTTGTAACATTATCGAAAGTTTTCCCACGGACGGAAAAGGAATAGCGTGAAAGTTTCCGAGATCATTCGCGCCTGGCGAAAAATTCTCAGAGGGGAGAAGCCTTCCCTGTCGATCGAAATTACTCGCGAGTGCCCCCTGCGTTGTCCCGGATGTTACGCCTATGAGGACGGGCATCTGGGGGGCGGCGGGATAACGCTGCGTGGGTTGCGCGATTTTAAGGGACAAGAACTGGTCGACGGCGTTCTGGAAGTCGCGGATCGCCTCAAGCCATTGCATCTCTCGCTGGTGGGCGGCGATCCGCTGGTGCGATATCGCGAATTGGAAGCCATTGTGCCTCTGCTGGTGAAGCGGGGGATTCACGTCCAGATTGTCACCAGCGCATTCCGAACATTAGCGCCCGCTTGGAAGTTCTTGCCGCAGGTAAACGTGGTGGTTTCCATCGACGGCTTGCAAGCCGAGCACGACGTCCGGCGCGCGCCCGCAACTTACGATCGAATCCTGAAGAACATCGACGGGCAAAAAATCACGGTCCACTGTACGGTCACGGGCCAAATGATGAAACGGCCCGGCTATTTGCGGGAGTTCCTGGAGTTCTGGCATCCGCGGACAGAAATCCGTAAGATCTGGTTCAGCCTGTTCACGCCGCAGGTGGGCGATCGATTACCAGAAATGCTGACAGCCGACGAACGGCGGCAGGCCATTGACGATATGCTCGCTTTACGCAGAGAATTTCCCAAGCTGGATATGCCGGAAGGCATGATCCGGCAGCTCGCCACGCCGCCGCACAGTCCCCAGGAGTGCGTATTTGCGCTCACCACGCAAACCATATCCGCCGATCTCAAAACCAAGATCGTGCCATGCCAGTTCGGGGGCAATCCGGACTGCGCGTCCTGTGGATGCATCGCGTCGATGGGTCTGGCGGCGGTGGCCGCGCACAAGTTGGGCGGTTTTATTCCGGTGGGCGCCATCTTCAAGGCATCTGTCCGGATCGGCCAGGCGCGGGCCAGGCGGACCGATGAGCTTCCCGCAGTAACGGAAAGGCTGCGCGTGCTGCCGTAAGGCAAGGACGGAATTGTAATGATCAAGGATTTATCGATCAATTTCGCGGTCAGCGAGCGTCTTTCACCAGTACTCGAGTTGGCCGCGCGGGTGGGCCGCGATCCGCTGTTGACTCAGGCTAGCACCGGGAATATTTCCGTAAAGGCCGACGAGGTGTTGTGGATTAAGGCTTCGGGCAAATGGATGGCCGACGCGGCGGTCGGAGAATTTCTGATTCCCCTCGATCTGCCGGAGGTCCGCGAGAGCATCGCCCGAGGGATCGATTCGACGGAGCGTTATCCGCGTGCTTCCATCGAAACCGCCATGCATGTGACACTGCCGCACCGGGTAGTGCTGCACGTGCACTCCGTCAACACAATCGCTTGGGCCGTTCGTGAGGACGCACCGGCTCGGCTGAAATCCCAGTTGGAAGGCCTCCGCTGGCAATGGATCCCGTACGTCCCTTCGGGACTGCCGCTGGCGGGTGAAATAGAGAAGGTTTTGTCACACCATCCGAATGTGGACTTGTTGGTTCTCGGAAACCACGGCCTGGTGCTGGGGGCCGATGATTGCCGGGCGGCGGAAGATCTATTGCACGAAGTAGAACGGCGCTTGGCGGTCCGTCCGCGGGAGGCGCACCCGGCAGACTACGCACTTCTGGCGCAGGTAGCTGAAAATCCGTCCTGGGAGTTGCCAGACGACGATGCTATCCACGCCTTGGCAACCGATCCGGCGTCGCGGATGATGCTGGCAAGCGGATTCCTTTACCCTTGCCAGGCTATTTTCTCCGATGCGTCCACTCCGGAACTTTTCACGGCCATTCCCTGTTCCGATGTGGCCGACCGGCCGCCAGAGCATTTCGACGGACGGCCGTTTCTGATCATTGAAGGACGCGGGGTAGTGCTTCGCGGGAATATAACAGCCGCGGAGAAAGCTATGATGAGCGGCCTGGCGCAGGTGATCCAGCGGGTCCATCCGGCGGCGGCGCTTCGGTATCTGACAGATGCAGAGGTTGGGGCGAGTGCGGGCACGGCGGCTTACCGATATCGGGAGTTGGCGAACGCAAGCCACTGAGAATGAGGCCTTGCTTCACCCGGCGGGCTGAACTCCGAACGTCACTATCCCCACCTGCGGGGCGTGTATCCTTGTACAGAGCTTCTAAAGACAACGTTTGTCGAAAGCTAGGAGTGTAAGACCGTGAACCGCTGGATCCGTCTGGGCGCGGCCGTGACCGCGATGATCATGATCGCGAACCTGCAGTATGGTTGGACGTTATTCACCGGTCCGCTGACGAAAGCCACCGGCTGGAAACTGTCTGACGTGCAATGGGGCTGGACCCTGTTTATCGCGCTCGAAACCTGGTGGATGTCCTTGTGCGGATGGATGATCGACAAACGCGGTCCACGGGTCCTGATGACGATTGCGGGGGTCTTGTGCGGAGTAGGCTGGGCAGGATTGGGACAGGTTCACTCGCTCACTGCCTTGTATGCCTCCTACGCACTGGCGGGCGTGGGCGCGGCCATGGTGTATTGCGGATGCATCGGCGTGGCGCTGAAATGGTTCCCCGATAAGCGCGGCCTGGCGGCGGGCTCAATTGCCGCGGGGTTCGGCGCGGGCGCCAGCCTGTTCATCCCGGTCATGTCCTACATCATTCGCGTGCAGGATTATCGCGCGGCATTTCTTTACTCAGGAATCCTGCAGGGGCTGCTGATCGTAGTTGCGGCCCAAGTGGTGGGTAGTGCGGGCGTTCCGCCCACGGTGGCGCCGGGACCCGCAAAAGCCACGGCGCGCAGCCGCGGTGAGAATTTCAACTCGGCGGAAATGATGCGGACGCCGCATTTCTATGTGCTCTATCTGACCATGCTGATGATGGGAGTGGGCGGACTAATGGTCACTGCGAACGCGTCGGCAGTGGGGAAAAGTCTGGGGATCGGCAGCGCGTTCATCACCACTGCCCTCTCGCTCAACGCAGTCGCGAATGGAGCAGGACGATTCTTCTGGGGCTGGGTTTCCGACCATCTCGGTCGCGAAAGAACCATGATCATCGCGTTTCTGCTGCAATCGGTGTTCCTGGCCAGCGTGCTGACCGTCGGAAAACTATCGGGACCTCTATTCATCATTTCGCTCGCGCTGGTGTTTTTCACCTGGGGGGAAGTATACTCGATCTTTCCGTCGATGACGGCCGATTTCTTCGGAGCCAAAAACGCCAGCTCGAACTATAGCTTCATGTACAGCACCAAGGGCGTCGCATCCATCATCGGAGGTGGAATCGCGGCACTTCTGTTCGAACGCACCGGCTCCTGGAATGCGGTATTTTACGGCAGCGCCGTGCTGGCTCTAATCTCCGCATTTATCGCGTTCGGCATAAGGAAGATGCCCTTGCCTGCCAAGCACGAACACCCGGAAGTCGCAGCAGCCGCGGCGAATCCCCAACGCCTGTGAGTCGTTTTCCGGATCGCCGCATCAAAGACAAGGTGAGTGGATAGCACCGCTTGCTACCATAAACCCAAATGAACACTTTGACGCGCAACGTGATTATCTTGGGGTCCGGGTGCGCTGGAAATACCGCCGCTATCTATACAGCGCGGGCCGGTCTAAAACCCCTGGTCATCATCGGTCACGAGCCCGGCGGCCAACTCTCGGTCACCACCGAGGTCGAGAACTTTCCCGGGTTTCCGGACGGCATTCAAGGTCCCGATCTGGTCGAGAACATGAAGAAGCAGGCGGAGCGCTTCGGAGCCGAGTACATGTGGGGCACTGTGGCGGAAGCGAATCTTTCCGAGCGTCCGTTCAAGATCAATGTAGACGACACCTGGATCGAGACGCAGTCGCTGATCATCGCATCGGGAGCCTCGGCCCGCTGGCTGGGCTTGCCCAATGAGCAAAAACTGATCGGCCACGGCGTATCTTCCTGCGCGACCTGCGACGGTGCGTTTCATCGCGACGGCAAGATCATGGTCATCGGCGGGGGCGATTCCGCAATGGAGGAGGCCAATTTTCTAACTCGCTTCGGCGCTGAGATCACCGTAGTTCACCGCCGCGAAGAGTTTCGCGCTTCCAAAATCATGCTGGACCGGGCGCGCGCCAATCCGAAGATCAAGTGGCTGCCAAGCACGGTGGTGGAAGATATCTACGACGTCAACAAAAACGTAGTCACCAGAGTAAAGCTGCGGGATCTGAAGACGAACCGGCTGTGGGAACAGGACGTAAGCGGCTTCTTCGTGGCCATCGGCCACATCCCCAACACCAAAGCGTTTAAGGGGCAGATCGATCTCGACTCGGAAGGCTACATCGTTTCGCACGGAGGCGCGCGAACCAACATCGCCGGGGTATTCCACGCAGGCGACGTCCAGGACCGCGTCTACAAGCAGGCCATCACAGCGGCCGGCGCTGGATGCATGGCCGCGATCGAAGCGGAGCGTTTCCTTGAAGCGCAAGGGCATTGAGCCCGAACTGCCAGCGTGATCTTCGGTTGCCTGGGGGTCAGCGCGCTGTACAAGCTGTTCGAATGGTCACGGCCCTGATCTCCGGCGCCTCGGCCGAAGCCTTTCGGGGGACGCAAGCAGCGCATTCCTGCTTATGCCGCGCATCCACGACCGCGCTTTGGCGCGGATGAACGCCGTGCAGAGTTAATTGGCAGTGTTTCTCGGACGCTCGTACTTGGCGGTGATATATTTCTGAGCTTCTTCCAGCGCGCCCTGGGTGTTGTCCTTGGTGCGCTGCGCAAGTTTGTACTCATTCACTGCGCGATCGCGCTGGTCTGTAATGTCGTAGATTTTCCCCAGGTTGATGTGAGCCCATACCTCGGTCCATTTCGGCTCCGCATCGCCTGAGAGCGATTCGCGATACTCATTCGCCGCGGCCTGATAGTTGCCTTGGATGAAGTATGCCTCGGCAGTGCGGTAATGTGCTAGCGAACTCCGGCGGTTTACATCCAGAGCTTTCTTATATTCGTTAAGGGCTTCGATATACTCGGCCACCTCAAAGAACTGTTCGCCGCGTTTAATCGCGACCGCCACGCGCATGTCGTTGTCATAGCGCAGAAGCTGATTCTTGGGATCCAGCACCACGTTCTTGGGTTTTCCGAAAGTCTCCACGGCGAAGTCGGTAGATGTTCCGGCTACTTCCACTTTCTTCTCTTCAGGATTGCCCTCGGTATCGATGCGCAGCGTCACAGGCATGCGGAACGTATCTAAATCCTGCGAAATTTTGCCGTTCACGCGGAATCCCTTGGAGGTCCGGAATATGGTGTATTCCATCTTGAATTCGGGGGCGCCGCTCGATTCGATCCATTGCAGGAAGAAATAATTGAGGCTCTGGCCCGAGATTTCCTCGGTCACTTTCTGAAAATCCGCGGTATTGATCGATTTCCCGGCGAAGCGTTCCGGCACGGTTTTCAGCAGCTTGAAAAAATTGTCGTCGCCGATGATCGAACGCAGCATGTGCAGCACTGCCGCGCCTTTACCGGCCGTCGCGGCCCAAAACTCGGGCGAATAATCTTCCAATCGCGACGATTGCCTCAACGTCGGCTATTCCACGGTTAGCGCCTCCACGTAGGTATCGTGAACCTGCGCGTCCATGGCCCCGGCCCCATTCACGTTATCGGTGTACAGCAACTCAGCGTAACGAGCCATCCCGTTTTCGATCCACAGGTGGTTGCGAGTAGCGGCCGATACCTGGCCTCCCCACCACTGGCGCGCGATCTGGTTGGCCAGCAGTTTTGCATTCACTTCCGAACCTATTGCTCGGGGCGACAGGAAGAGGATGCCCGGCGCGGAATACCCGTTAGCCGTGCCGGCCTCAGTTTCGACCACCATCAGATTGCGATTGGGCAGTGGCCCGAACACGCCG
>Ga0105240_10010371_pt1 | contig 13106 bp, 8 predicted proteins | sample KBSC54metaG_FD_80426 | JGI IMG/M metagenome (GOLD analysis project Ga0105240, IMG submission 80426) | Corn rhizosphere microbial communities from Kellogg Biological Station, Michigan, USA - KBS C5-4 metaG | ecosystem: Host-associated > Plants > Roots > Rhizosphere > Soil | place: Michigan, USA... | reverse complement strand
GCGTTCGCGGAGGATTGCCCGTACGTGATCGCGGCAATCACGCTTCAAGAAGGCCCGCGCATGACGTCGCTGCTGGTCGAGTGTGACGCGGACAACGTGCAGGCGCTCGTGGATGGGCCGGTTGAAGTGGTTTGGGAGGATGTTTCGGACGGGCTTTCAATGCCGTATTTTCGGCCGGTGTGAGTAAGCCGCTAACGCTATGATGGACGCGGAGTGCAAGGTGAACCCGTCGCTCCCAAGTCGGTCGCGGTACTGATGGCGCTTGTCTGGTCGCGGAATCGTTCTTGACAAGGAGGGGGAGCCAAGTGGCTCCCCCTTCGTGCTGGCGAATTCGCTGCCGAGTGGACTACCACGCGATAGGCGACGCGGGCGCGCTGGCCAGGCCGATGAAGTAGCCGGCGCCTGCGGTCAAGGTTTGCAGGTCGTTCGCGCCCGGGATGTTGGCGGCTGACAGGAAGTAGCCCTGCCACGTCTGGTCGGTGGAGTCGTAGCTCCAGACGACGCTGACATCAGACGTGACGTCGTTGCGGCAGCCATCAGCACCGGAGAGAGCGTCACCAACGGTCTCGCCATCTGGGCCGGGCCAGGCGATCAGGTTCCACTGGCCGCTGAGCGAGATGGCCTGGCCGTCGCAAACCGGTTGAGGTGTGCATCCAGCTGTGCGAGTGACAGTCCCGGGTCCATCCTTTTTGGGCAGATAGGTGGCACCGAGAACCCACTGGGGAGCGCCGGAGACCTGGCACACCTGCCAGAAGTCGAACGGGCTGGTGGCGCGGTCACCGTTGGCGTTGAACGTGAGCGGGCCTGTGATGCCAGACGACGAATCGGCCGCAGCGACGAGCGCGGCGATATAGCCAGCGGTGTCATCGGGCGTTGCCTGGCTGGCCGCTTTGGCGGCCAGTTCGAGCGCATCATAGGCGGCCAGCCCGAACGTGTCCGGCGTCATCCCGGTGCTCTGTTCAATCGCATCGGCGACCGGCTGCCAGAGTGCTTCAGCAGCATCTGAGCGGTCTAGGCCAACAGTTGGATTCGGATAGGTGACCTTTTGAGCGAACGCAGCTGCTATCGGATCGCTGATGAGCTGGGATATGAGCGCCACTCCATCACTGCCGTACCATTCGACGCTACCGAGGTCAGGCCGTGTCGAAGCGGCATCGAGCAGTCCCGTGACTTCGGAGAAGGCAGCGACATAGATGCCAACCTTCGCTCCGGGAGTCTGCTGGGCGGCGGTAAGCTGGGCCTCGATCTTGTCCGCCACGGAGCCGAAGTCAGTAGTGTCGGTAGCATACTTCACGCCGGCGGTCATGGTGCCGCCATCGGCGGTGAACGCGGTGGTGAGCGAATCGACGAGACCCTGGTTGCCCAGGTCATCGCGCCAAACCGGGACTATGGTGGTAATACCATCAGCTTGAAGGAGAGCCGCCATCGCCTGCGTCTCGACGACATCGTCGGGCACGACGCGGAAGATGTTGTCGTTCGGGACGGACAGGGCCGATGAGGTGCTGCCCTGGCTGATGATGATCATGCCATTAGCGTTAGCGTAGTCCTTGATAGCGGCCAATTCGGAACTGGTCTGAGGACCGATGACTACGCGGATACCCGCGGCGTGCATTTGCTGAAGGTCGGTGAGCGCGGTATTCGGGTCGAGCTTCGTGTCATCAACCGTTAGGGTGACGTGCGGCATGCCCGGCTGGCCGTTGATGTTGGCGGCGGCGAGTTGGAGGGCCGCCTGACTGGTCAGTCCGAGGGTGGACGACGGTCCAGTGAGCGACAACAACGCACCAACCTGGAGGTTGTCGGTCGCCGGGGCATCCTCGGCGTGGCCGTGCGAGGCTGCGACGGCAAATAGGCTCGCAAATCCGGCAAGCAGGATGAGGACGAGCCCGAGTGGGCGGAGGTGTGTCGAGCGCGCGGGCGGTGCATACGCAGCCGGCGTGCAGTGTCGGAATGGATCGGACATGGAATACCCCTTCGGCGGTTGCCGGTTGGAAGGTTACAGGCTTCGGCGGCGAGGCGATAGGCTCTTGCCACGGCATCGCTGGGCCGTCCGCGTGGGGTGACGGGACAGGGAAAGCTCTGAACTGTCTGTGTGGCAGCGCCAACGAAGTCAGTCATCCACACAGAGGGGGCCGCGCATCAAGCGCGAGGGCCGCGAAATGGCACTGGTACCTTGTCCGACCCACATCCCGATCGCGACGCCCCGCCCTCAGCGAATGACCGTCATCACACCAGAGCGCGTGCCAAGCACGCTCGACATCACCCCAGAGGGATGCTCTGCGGGAACTTGAAGATATCGGCCGGGTCGTACTTCTGCTTCACCTGTTTGAGCCGCGCGAGGTTTGCCCCGTAGTACGCCTGCTGCCAGTCCGGCTGGTCGGGGTCGATGTAGTTCACGTAGGCGCCACCATCGCCGTATGGGTGCAACGCGGTGTACATCTGCTCGACCCATGTCTTATTCGCGTCGTCTGTGGGTTGGCCGCCTGATGTCCAGGAGCCGCTGTACTGTGCGTCGAAAAGCGCTGAGCGGTGCACGAACGCGGTGGCAGACGGGGCCACACGGTTGATCGCGCCACCCAGCGCATCAAACGCCACGCCGCCGTTCGCCAGCGTGGGGTCGGCCTGGCGCGCCTCCACGTTCGAAATGCAAGCGGCGATGGCCGCATCGGGCAGCGGCTTGCTGAAAAAGTCGGATTTGGAGTGTGACGATTCCCGCGAGAGCGTCCCAGCCGGGTCCTGCGATGGCAGATGGCACTCGGCAACGCTCTTCCCTGAGCAACCGGCCTCGATGAGCATGGCATCGAGGTAGCTCACGGTGTTCACATAGCGCTCGGACGGGGCGCCCGCATGCGTCGCGAGCTGGTCGATGAGCGCGTTGAGCGGACCAGCGCTTCCCACATAGACGCCGTTCGCGAGGATTGACGGCGTGCCCGCCGGGTCCGGGCCGGCGACCAGCAGGCAGTTCGACCACAGCTCATCCGGCGCGTTCGGCGCCCATTCCTGCCATGCGGCGAGCACATCGTGCGCGGCGCTCCATTGCCACGAGAGGCTGAACGTGGTGAGCGGCCCAACCGGATGGGTCGCGAACCGAAACGCCGTTACGATGCCAAAGTTCCCACCACCACCGCCCTGGCACGCCCACAGCAGATCGCTGTGAGAACTGGCGTCGCACGTGATGAGCTTGCCATCGGCGGTGACAACATCCACGGCCACAAGGTTGTCACAGGTGAGCCCGAATTTGCGGCCGACCACGCCAATGCCACCGCCGAGCGTCAGCCCTGCGATCCCGACGGTCGCGCAGGAACCGCCCGGAACCGCAACGTTATGCTGCGCCAATGCACCATAGAGGTCGATGAGACGCGTGCCCGCCGCAACCACGGCCTGGCCGCGCTGATCATCCACTTGAACATTGTTCATCGGGCCAACGTCGATGACGAGTCCGTTACCGGTCGAATAGCCTGCGTAGCTGTGGCCGCCGCCGCGCGGCGCGATTGGGACCCCATGCTGGCGTGCAAACGTAATGCTCGCCGCGACATCGTCCGGGCTGGCGCAACGCGCGAGTGCGGCCGGACGGACGCGGTCGAATCGCGGGTCGAACAATACACGAGCGGTGTCGTACGCCTCATCGCCGGGCAGCACGAGCTGTCCTTTGAGCTTCGATGCGAGCGTGGTCCAGTCCAATGGACCGGGCGTCGCCGTGGAGGTCGACGGTACGAGCGTCGGCGCGGCCGTGTTCGGTGGAATCGACGGGGAGAGCGGCACGAAGGTTGGCGTCGGCGATTTCTTCCCGCTACGGCAGGCCGCAGCGAGCGGACCTGCGACGCCGGCCGCGAGCGTCGATCGCGCAGCGAGGCGAAGGAATGCACGCCGTCCGAGACGACGGGGCCGGGCAGGTCGCCGCTCCATCGCTTCACGCTAGCGGTGTGAGCACGTCCTGTCACGCCCAGACGAGATGGGGCTTACATGCTCCGCAGCAGCTTGATCCGCTCTTCGATGGGCGGGTGCGTATCGAAAAGGTTATTGAGGAAGCTCTCGTGCTCCTTCAATGGGTTAGCGATGTAGAGGTGCGCAGTCGCCTTGTTGGCGGCCTCCAGCGGTTCGCTGTCGCCGGAGATCTTCTCGAGTGCGCTTGCAAGCGCGCCAGGGTTACGGCAGAGCAGTGCTCCGCTCGCGTCAGCCAGGTACTCGCGCTGGCGGCTGATTGCCATGCGGATGACCTGGGCGATGATCGGCGCGAGGATAGCGCCCACAAGCGCGACGACAAGAAAGATGATCGCAGCGTTGCCACCCGAATCACGGCTGCCGCGGCGTGATCCCGCCCCGAACATCGTATAACGCAGGAACACGTCGCTGATCAGGGCCACAAGGCCGACGAGCACGGTGACGACCGTCATCGTGCGGATGTCGTAATTGCCGATGTGCGACATTTCGTGCGCGATGACGCCCTCGAGCTCGATCGGTTCGAGCTTATCGAGCAGTCCGCGGGTCGCTACCACGTGCGAGTGATACGGGTCGCGACCGGTGGCGAAGGCGTTAGGCGCGGAATCTTCGAGCACCCACGTCTTTGGCATGGGGAGCCCCGCGCCGATGGAGAGGTTCTCGACGCGTCGCACGAACTCCCATTCTTCTTCCTTCGTCACCTCGTGCGCGCCGGAGATCCCGAGCACGACGCTCGTGGAGGCGAAGTAGCTGATCAGTGCGTAGCCTATGAGGATGACGCCGACAATGCCCAGCACAGGCGGCATGGTGCCCGGGCCCACGCCCACCGCCAACAAGATGACCGCCACGAGCGCCGCGATAAAAATCACGAACAGCACCATGAGGAACCACGTCTCGCGCTTGTTCGTGCCGATGCGGTCGTAAACGAGGATGGGCGCGGCGGCAGAGGAGTTGTTGCCAGGTGACGTTGTGGGGCCGGGGGCGACGGGCTCGGTCATGGATTCACGATTCACGATTCACAATTTTCGATTGGTCCGGTTGCGACGCAGTCGAACTGAATCCCCGCACCCCCGAACGCTGCTTGAGCGTCTTGTTCGACGCAACCGTCATGGCAACAATCTCCGATGCTTCTTGATGAGAGGCTGAACTTGAGTGGCCGTCGCCAATCGGGACTCAACGAGTGGTTCTAGCCAGTACATTGTCTCGTGAATCGTGAATCGCAGGCCGGCTACGTTGCGAAGCTGACGGTCACGTCCTTGCGGGCTTCCTCCTCGGCTTCGAAGAATTCCGACGGCTCGAAGTGGAACATGCCGGCGATCAGCACGTTCGGGAAGACCTGTATCTTCTGGTTGTAGCTCGAAACATTCGTGTTGTAGAACTGGCGCGAATACGCGATTTTGTCCTCGGTGTCCGTCAGCTCGCGCTGCAAGTCGAGGAAGTTCTGGTTCGCCTTGAGGTCGGGGTAAGCCTCAGCGACGGCAAACAGCCGCCCGAGCGCCTGGGTGAGCATGTTGTTGGATTGCGCGGCATCCTGCGCGCCCTGCGCCTGCATCAACCCTGCGCGCGCCTTGGCCACGTCCTCGAAGATCTCCTTCTCGTGGGCGGCGTATCCCTTCACCGTCTCGACGAGATTCGGGATCAAGCTGGCGCGCCGCTTGAGCTGGACATCGATTCCAGACCACGCTTCTTTGACCCGAATACGTGCCTTGACAAGTCCGTTATAGGTACCCCAGAGCATCGCGACGATGATGACGATAATCGCGATGATGACAATGATCGCGATGAGTGCGCCCATGCCACCTACCTCCTTTGGCTCTTGAGGCGGATCCTATCACATGCGGCGATCGTTTCGTGTATGGTCAGTGCTCGTACAAACGCAGTCCGACGATGCCGATCAGTACCAGCGCGATGGAGATCAGCTTGCCAGCGTTCGCCGATTCGTTGAACGCCCAGATCCCGATCGCGACGGTGCCTGCCGCTCCGATGCCAGTCCAAACGGCATATGCCACGCCGACGGGCAGCGTCTTCACCGCGTAGGCAAGCAGCCCAAAGCTGAGGGCGCCCGACACGCACAGCAGCACAGTCCACCACATTCGGGTGAACCCGTGCGATTCCTTCATGGAGACGGCGAACACGACCTCGACACCACCAGCGAGGAAAACCAGGAGCCATGCCATCCGGCCATCCTACCGGACATCGTTCGTACGGTCGGCGGATCTACATCAAGACACCTTCGGCCATCAGATCGGCGATCTCGTCGGATGTCATGCCAATGATGCGTTCACAGACGTCCATCGTGTCATTGCCGAAGAGCGGCGCGGGAGCATCGAGTTCACCGGGCGTCTCGCTCAGGACCATCGCGGGGCCATCGTAGGCAGATCGGCCAGTGTCGGCGTGGTCAAGGTAGCGGTAGTAGCCACGCTCGCGGATATGCGGGTCGCGGTCGAGCATGTCCTGGGCATTCTGTACAACACCACACGGCACGCCGCGCGACTGCAGGGCCTCCATGACATCTTCCGCTTTGCGGTCACGCGTCCAGGTGCCGATCAGCGCTTCGAGCTCGGCCTCGTGCGCCTTGCGCCCTTCGAACGTATCGAACTTCGGGTCGGCGGCGCCTCCGCCTATCGTGTCAACGACAGCACGCCAGAGGACGTCGTTGCGTAAAGCGATGACGACCCAACGATCCTCGGAATCGAGCGAATCAGGGTCGTCCGCGCATCGGAATGCGCCATGGGGCGCCATGATGGGGCTGCGGTTGCCGTCCTGCACCTGCACGTGACCAGTCGCGAGATAATCGGCGACCGCCGTTCCAAGCACGTTCACGACCGATTCGACTTGCGGCAGTTCCACGAGCTGGCCCTTGCCCGTTTTGTTGCGGTGCCGAAGCGCGGCCAGCATCGCGACAACGGTGTGGCCCGGGTTGATCACGTAGTCCGGGTAGTTCGTGCCAACGCCGATTGGCCCGCGTTCCGGGAAGCCCGAGAGAGCCGTGAAGCCAGTGACCGGCGTGAGCACCGCGCCGAAGCCCAGGAAGTCGCGGTGCGGCCCTTCGAGGCCCTGCATGGGCTGGTAAGCCGCGATCAGACGCGGGTTGATCGCCTTCAGATGGGGCCACTCCAGGTTCCAGCGTTTCACGACGCGAGGTGTGAAATTGGTCAGGAACATGTCGCACTTTTCGATGAGCCGGTGCGCGACTTCCTGGCCTTTTTCAGTGTTCAAATTGAGCTGGAACGAGAGTTTGGCGGCGTTGAAATTGTTGTAGTAGCCGGACATGTTGTAGCCGGATTTGAGTGTCCCGTCCTCGTTCTTCGGCACAGGTTGGCCCAACCGCAGGCCGTCCATCTTCGCTTCGGATTCAACGCGAATGACCTCGGCGCCGAATGTGCGCAGCGTCTGGCCGGCGATGGGTCCGGCGCCGAACCACGAGAAATCGGCCACGCGGATGCCATCAAGGGGTCGTGTGCTCAATCGAAATCCTCCTACCCAAGACCTGCGAGGATGGCTTCGGTATGTTCGCCCAGGAATGGCGGCCGGCCAATTTCGACGGGCGTCTCCGAAAGGCGGTAGGGCGCGCCGGGGAACTCAACCGTGTTTCCATCGCCAAAATCGAACGTGCAGAACCAGTCGCGGGCCCGAAGCTGATGGTTCTCAGCGATGTCGCGCGGCGTGGACACGAGCCCAATGAGTAGCTTGCGGCGCTGGCCTTCTTCATAGATCTCCACAGCGGGCAGTGCCGCAAAGAACGCCTTGAGGTGGCTCTCGATGACCGCCATCTGCTGGGGCAGTGCGGCGGCGCTCTCGGGGTTCACCATCAGCTGACTGAGGAAACGCATGTTGAGGTTCGCGACGAGCGTCGCGTACGGCTCTTCAGCGAGTGGGCCAGCCATCCCGTGCTCATCCATCCAGGCTATAAGCTCGGGGAACTCCGCGCCGGCAGGCGCGAGGACCATGCAATAGATGTAGCCATCCTTCGCTTCGTATGAACCAAGGCCCGGAAGTTCCATCCCAATGATGCTCTTGCCACCCGTGCGGACGCGGTTGTGCCGCTGGAAGTCCCAGTACATCATCGCCGTTTCCTGCGACATCGAGAGCGATTCCTGCGCCGAAACGTCGACCATCTGGCCCTGGCCCGTGGCCTCGGCATGGAGCAGTGCGAGCATCGCGCCCTGCGCAGCCTGGATGCTGGCGGAGACATCCGACTGGTTACCATAGAGCTGATTCGGCGGATCGGCGGGGTCGCCGGCGAGGGTCATGATGCCGCCCATGGCCTGGCCGACGATGTCGGTATAGGCCCAAGCGGCATGCGGCCCCGTCTGGCCGAACCCGGTGATGGAGACGTACACGAGCGCCGGTTTCCCTGCGCGCAGAGCTTCGTAGCCGAGGCCGCGCGCGGCCATCCACCCGACCGGGTTGTCCTCGATGACCGCGTCGGCGCTGAGTACCAGGCGCTTCGCTTCAGCCTGCCCATCAACCGATTCGAGGTCGATGACGACCGACTTCTTCGAGGTGTTGTGCACCCAGAATGCGACGCTATTGTCCGGTTCCGCGAGCCGGCTGTAGAACGGCGGAGTGTGGCGCTGATGGCCCCCGCCCGGCGGTTCTACTTTGATCACCTCCGCGCCGAGATCGGCGAGGAGGCGGCCGCAATATGCGCCCGTGAAGTCGGTGAACTCGATGATCCTGATGCCGTCCAGGGCCCTTTCGGTCACGAGACCAGCTCCGGCTGAGCGCTGACGGTGGCGGGCAGTTTGCGCGCGAGAATGTCCGCAGCCCCGTTTACCATGTCGTGCAAGATGGCGGCCGCGGGCCGCGACTCCGTGAGCAGGCCCGAAACCTGGCCGGCCGCGTTCATCAGCAGGTCCTCGCGGCCCGCCTGGCGGCACGAATAGACGAGGTCCTGGATGAGCATGCCCTGCAGGCCCATCGGTAGCGCCGCGATACCGGACGCCTCCCACGACTCGATGAGCGGGTTGGTGATGTTCCGCATCGTCTTGCCGCTGTAGAGGCGCGTGATTTTGGTGTCTTCGTCGCCGGCGGCGAGGATGCGCTGTTTTTGCGTTTCGGGTTGGTTTGCCTCATCCGAAACGAGGAACGCGGTGCCGCACCAGACGCCGATCGCGCCCATTGCCAGCGCCGCCGCGAGGCCGCGCCCATCGGCGATACCGCCTGCGGCAACCACCGGCGTAGGGCTAACCGCATCGACAACTTGCGGCACGAGCGCGAGAGTGGCAATTCGGCCCGTGTGGCCACCCGCCTCGGTACCTTGCGCGACCACGACATCGGCGCCCGCATCGCGCACGCGCTTCGCGTTCTTCACGTTGCCGACGAGCGAGATTACCTTCGTGCCGTTCGCCTTGAGGCGCGGCACCCATTGTGCCGGGTTGCCCAGGCCGGAGGCGAACACCGGGATCTTCTCCTCGATGACGACTTCCATCTGCTCATCGGACATCCCGCCGCCTGTGCGACGAGGTGCGGGCTGGGGGCGAGCCGGTGCTTCTTGCCACTCGATGCCCAGGTCCATCGCCATCTTCTTCAGTGCGGCGGTCGTCTCTGCCGGGATGAGTTCGCGCGGGTCGCGGGGCATCTCGCCACTCGCCGCGCCGCCCATGTAGTTCGAAGGTAGCAGCAGGTCGACACCGAATGGTTTATCGGTGAGCGAACGGATTTTGGCGATCTCCTCGCGAAGCTTGTCGGGTCCGAAGCCCGCACCGCCGAGGACTCCGAGCCCGCCCGCATTCGAGACGGCGGCAGCGAGCGGCGCAGTCGCGACAGGCCCCGTGAGGCCACCCGCCACAGGTCCCATACCCGCCAGGATCACCGGGTACTCGATGCCGAGAAGATCGCACAGGGGCGTGCGCAGTACGGGACGCGTCATAGCCAGCCTCCAACCGTTGTCGTGAGGCGAAGTATACGCAGAGGGCGTGCGGGCTGCGAACGAGGCCACGAGCCACAGCACCAATGGGTGTTGCCCCCGCGAAAAGTGCGTCACTGGTGAAATGCCGCCTCATGCGACGGACGAGGAGGAATCATGCAATTCTCGAGGCGAACTACGATTGGCACGGCGGTCGCCGCACTTTCGGCGCTACTTATAGGCATTGTCGCGGGTGCGCCCGCATCGGCGCAGACCACATCCGCCACCACATCTGCCTCATCTCCGCTACGAGAGTAGCGAATGCCACCTCGGCCAGGGTTCGGCGCAATGGATCGGCCCTGGCGGCCTCTACACGCTGAGCATCGACAGCGCTCACTCGCTGCTGACACTGGAGCAGGCGGCTGCCCTGCTGGTGCCAGTCGACCTTGCGCAGCTGCAGGCGTCGCTCATCCCGACTGCCACGGTCACGCCGCAGCCGCCCGCCACCGGCAGCGGGGCGTCCGACTCACGCGGCGAAAGGTCTGCTTATCCTGGGTGGCGCCGTCCTGCTACTGGCCAGCAGCCTGTCCGTCATCGGCAAGTTGGCACAGTGAAAGTCGCGGGCGACGGCCAGCAGCCTTCGCCCGCTATACTTGGCAACGTGCCTGCACCAGACTCCAAACCCCGCCTCGTCATCCTCGACTCCCACGGCATCCTCTTCCGTGCGTTCTTCGCGCTCGGCGCGGTGCCGAACCCGCTCACCAGCAGCAAGGGCGAGCCGACCTACGCCGTGTACGGTTACGCCGAATCGCTCCTGCATGTGCTCGAAATGCTGGCGCCCACGCACATCTGCGCGGCCTGGGACGCTGGGGGCAAGACGTTCCGTCACGAGGCGAGTGAAGAGTACAAGGCCACGCGGCGCCCAACACCACCGGACCTCTTGCCGCAGATGGCGCGCGTCCGCGAAATGCTCGATGTGTTCAACATCCCGGTCTTCCAGATGCCCGGGTACGAAGCCGACGACCTGGCTGGCACGCTGTCGGTGCTCGCGGCCGCGGAAGGCATCGAAACATACATCGTCACGCTCGATACGGACCTCGTGCAGCTGATCGGGCCGCGCGTGAACCTGTTCATGTTCCGTCCCTACCAGCGCGATGTGGTTGTGTACGACGAAGCGAAGGCCGCCGAGCGGTGGGGCTTCAGCCCGAAGTACATGATCGATTTCAAAGCCCTCAAGGGCGACACCAGCGACAACGTCGAAGGCATTAAGGGCATTGGCGATAAGACCGCGACGACGCTCATCCGGCAGTTCGGCGATGTGGAATCGATCTACCAGCACATCGACGAGGTCAAAGGCGCCGTGAAGCAGAAGCTGATCGACGGCCAGGAGCGCGCGAAGGCGAACGTCGGCCTCGTCACTATCCACACCGATCTGCCCGTCGAATTCGACCTCGAAGCCTGCCGCGTGCGCGACTACGACCGCGAGCGTGTGCTCGAATTCTTCCGCGAGCTCGAGTTTCGGTCGCTTATCCCACGGCTGCCCGAAGCTATCGGAAGCTCGGCGGCGACGGCGCCCGAGCCAGCGTTCGAACTCGACTACGGGCTCATCACGACTGAGGCCGAGCTCGGCGAACTTGTGGCCACCCTGAAGGCAGCCGGCTCGTTCGCAACTGCGGCACTGACAACCGCCAGCGATTCGGCCAACCACCTGCTGCTCGGGATCGCGTTCTCCACCGCGCCCGGCAGAGCCTGGTATATCCCGCTGGGCCACGCACCGAGACTCGATAGCGAACTCGCGCAGCTGCCGCTGGCAACGGTGTGCGACGGCATCGGGCCGCTCTTCGGCGACGGTAAGGTCGATATCACGGCTTACAGCAGCAAGGCGCTCTTCCACGTGCTCTCGCGGTACGGGATAGCCGTTGCAGGTTCGCCGTTCGATGTCTCGATTGCGGCGTTCTTGCTCGGTGAAACCTCGAGCACGTTGAACGCGCTGGTCAGCGAGCGGCTTGGCACAGAAATGGTTTCCGTGGCAGAACTCTGCGGCACCGGGCGAAAAGCGCTTCCGCTGTCCCATGTGGCGCTCGAGCAGGTATGCACGTACGCCTGCGAGCAGGCCGAGATGCTGTTGCGCATCCGGCCGCCGCTCGAGGACCAGCTGAACCAGCGGGGACAGTGGCCGCTGTTCGCCGAGATGGAAATCCCCCTCGCACGCGTCCTGTTCGAGATGGAACGCATCGGGGTGGCCATCGACATCGGCGTGCTCCGCGACCTCTCGCAAGGCATGATCGCAGACATCGCACGTTCCGAAGAAGAGATCTACACACTCGCGGGCCGCCCCTTCAACATCGGCAGCCCCCAGCAGCTAAGCGACGTCCTCTTCAAGGAGATGGCGCTGCCGAAAACCCGGAAGACGACTCAGGGCTACAGCACTGATCAGCGAGCACTCGAATCGCTGCGGCCCGAAAGCCCCATCATCGACCTGATATTCGAGTACCGCGGCCTCACGAAGCTGAAATCGACCTACCTGGACGCCCTCCCGGCGACGGTCGCGGAGGATGGCCGCATCCACACGGACTACCAGCAGACCGTGGCCGCCACCGGGCGGCTGAGCAGCACCAACCCGAACCTCCAGAACATCCCGGTGCGCACCGAAACCGGCCGAGACATCCGCCGCGCGTTCGTGGCCTCGCACTTCGAAGATTCGAGCTTCGTCGGCGCGGACTATTCACAGGTCGAGCTTCGCATCCTCGCACATGTAACCGGCGACGATGGCCTGGTCAGCGCATTCCTGGACGACCAGGATATCCATCGCGCGACCGCCGCGACCGTGTACGGCGTCGAACCGTCGGACGTGACACGCCAGATGCGGGACACGGCCAAGATGGTGAACTTCGGCATTGCCTACGGGATGGGCGAGTTCGGACTCGCGAGCCGCACGGGGATGACCCGCGAAGAGGCCGAGGCATTCATCAGCGGCTACTACCACAACTTTCCCGGCATCGCCGATTGGCAGAAGGAGACGCTTACGTTCACTCGCGAGCACGGCTACGGGGAAACGTTGTTCGGGCGGCGGCGGTACCTGCCCGCTATTCGAAGCACGAACTTCCAGGTCCGCAGCGCCGCCGAGCGCGAAGCAATCAATATGCCCATCCAGGGCACTGCCGCCGACATCATCAAGCTCGCCATGATCCGCATCCGCGACGAGATGCAGGCTCGCGGTCTGCGCAGCCGGATGATCCTCCAGGTCCACGACGAGTTGATCTTTGAGTGCCCACTCGAAGAGGTCGAGGCGATCCGGGAACTGGCGACTCGCTTGATG
>Ga0105240_10010368_pt1 | contig 13109 bp, 14 predicted proteins | sample KBSC54metaG_FD_80426 | JGI IMG/M metagenome (GOLD analysis project Ga0105240, IMG submission 80426) | Corn rhizosphere microbial communities from Kellogg Biological Station, Michigan, USA - KBS C5-4 metaG | ecosystem: Host-associated > Plants > Roots > Rhizosphere > Soil | place: Michigan, USA... | reverse complement strand
GTACTACGCCGACCCCGAGTTCACGCCAGTCCCGCTCGAGGGCTTGCTCTCGCAACGCTATTCCGACCTCCGCCGCACGCTGATCGATCCCCAACACGCCTCGCTGGATCAGCGGCCTGGCGACCCACGCGCGATGCGCCCGCTGCTCAACACCAACGGCGCCGACGCACGCTCATGGGGCCCCGGCACTATTCACGTCACGGCTGCCGACGGTCGCGGCAACATGATCGCCGTCACCGCCAGCGGCGGATGGATTCCTAGCTCCCCCGTCATCGATACCCTCGGCTTTCCGCTCGGCTCGCGGATGCAAACCTTTTTCCTCGACGAGCATCATGCCAATGCGCTGCATCCCGGCAAGCGTCCGCGCACCACGCTCACCCCTTCCCTCGCCACCCGCAACGGCGATCCGTTCCTGTCTTTCGGTACACCCGGCGGCGATCAACAAGATCAATGGACCCTGCAATTCTTCCTCAACCTCATCGATTTCGGCATGGACGTACAGGAGGCCATCGAGGCGCCACGCTTCTCGACCGCGCATTTCCCCTCGACCTTCTATCCGCATAACGCGCGCCCCGGCGTCCTCCGTGTCGAGGATCGCATTGGCGAAAATGTCCGTGCTGATTTGACTGCCCGCGGCCATCTCGTCGAAAGCCGCCCGCCCTGGTGCGAAGGTCACGTACTCGGTATCCGTTTCGATCCCGCGCGCCGCCTGCTTCAGGGTGGCGCCGATCCGCGCGGCCAGATGGCCGTCGTCATGCCCGCGCAGGCCATCGGATGGTAAGGGAGAAGAGCGTGGGGCGAAGGTGATGTGACAGCGGTGAGCGCGTCGCCTGCAGCCGTGCGGATATCACCGGTGTCCAACCAATAGGGAACTCTGAAACCTCCTTGAGATTTCAGTCAAAATAATAAATCTTGCGTTCCTCTACTTGATTTTTCTCGTTCTTGAAATTGGGGAGGGTCTCATTTGAAGCTCCACGTAATTGCGCTCGGCATGCTCGCCGTCGTTGGCGGTGTGAAAGCGGCCTTCGCCGCCGATTCGTCGCCCGCGTCACCCGTCGCCACTTCAATCAATCCGGCAAAAATCGTCGATCTCACCTACCCCTTCGACGCCACCACAATTTACTGGCCAACCGAACATCCCTTCACTCACGAGTTCGAGCATGACGGCATCGAGCAGCCCGGCGGCTATTTCTATGCCGCTGCGAAATACGCCGCCCCCGAACACGGCGGCACTCACATGGACGCCCCGATGCATTTCAATAGCGCCGGGATGACGGTTGACCAGGTCCCGCTCACTGCGATGATCGGGCCTGCCGCGGTCATCGATTACTCCGCCCGCGCCGCCAACGACCGCGATACGATGCTCACCGTTGACGATATCAACCGCTGGGAGGCCGCTCACGGCCCGATCCCGGACGGTGCAATCGTCGTCGCGCGCTCCGGATGGGGCCGTTTCTGGCCCGACAAAAGCCGCTACCTCGGCACCGATCGGCCCGGCGATGTCCCTCATCTCCGCTTCCCGGGTTATTCCGCCGAAGCTGTGGACTTCCTGCTCCAGCATCGCAAGGTCATCGCGATCGTCACCGATACCGCGAGCATCGACCCCGGTAACTCCAAGGATTTTCCCGTGCATCGGCATTGGCTCGGTGCCAACAAGCCCGCCTTCGAGAATCTCGCCCACGCCGACAAACTGCCGCCGACCGGCGCGATGCTCTTCTGCATTCCGATGAAAATCGGCAAGGGCACCGGTGCCCCCACGCGTATCTTCGCCGTCCTCCCCTGACCCAATTGTCGTGCTCTGAACGGCTGATGATTCGTCCATTTTCGTGGATTTTTCACGGCGGCCTTCGATCGCTTTTGTGGACGTTTGTAGGAAAGCATCAATTACATGACTGATCGGGCCCCGATTTTAATCTATTGATAGCTATTAGATGTTATCTAGCGACCAATCATCTATAGAGCGTCGGCATAGAACCTGCTGTCTTGTCTCCGCGCGGGCATCAAGCGGGGAGAATTGGTTTTCGATGCGAACGAGATGGGTTGCTGCAGGCGCTTTCGCCATCGCGATATCGGCGATACCGGCGATCGCCTCGGCACAATTTACCGAAACTCAGAAGGGAACCGGCGTCGGCGTACTGCTGGGCGCAGGAACCGGCGCGATCGTCGGCGCCGCTGTACATCATCCGGTCGCCGGCACCCTTATCGGTGCGGGTGTTGGCGGTGTGGGCGGCTATGCGATTGGCCATGGATTGCAGCAACAGCAAGACATGAACTACGAGAATCGCCGGGCGATCTATTCGCAACAGCGGCAGATCGAACAGCAGCGTCGCGAAATTCAGCAGTTGCAGCAGGTTCAGAGCACCGAATAACTGTCACCCTCAATTCCTGAAGGAGTATGGAATATTGCGTAAGTGCAAATTGGGAATCGTTGGGGCAGCATTGGCCGCAGCCTTGTTGATCGCGGGATGTTCGGGTCAACCGCTCAGCACCCGCGAAAAGGGCACCGGAATAGGAGCCCTGCTCGGCGCGGGTAGCGGCGCGATTGTGGGCGCAGCCGTCGGCCATCCGCTTGCCGGCGCGGCGATCGGCGGCGGCCTTGGCGGCGCGGCAGGCTTCGCGGTGGGCAACGAAATGCAGAATCTGGAACACGAAAACGCACGTACGCGGCATACCTTGCATTCACAGCAGCGTGAACTCGCCGCCCAGCGCTCAGAAATCCATCGGCTGCAGCAGTCCAGCGAGACCGAATGACGCTTTAAGGGCAGCCCGCGTAACGCTGCTCGGGAAAGTCGGAAACTATTTGAACTCTGAGCCGTTTATAAAAAGGCCACAGCTCTTCAGCAATGATGCGTCAGCAATGATACGTTCGACGCCGTGGAGTTGGAAACATGAGTACGACTGAACAGGAGGTAACTTCTATGCGCAAAGGTTGGATTGCGACCGCCGGAATTGCATTCGCGGTTGTGCTCTTCCTTGGCGGATGTTCGGGACAACCGCTCTCTGACCGTGAGATGGGCACGGGCGGCGGTGCCCTGCTGGGCGCCGGTACCGGGGCGATAATCGGTGCAGCCGTCGGCCATCCCGCCGCTGGCGCATTAATCGGTGGCGGTCTCGGCGGGGTTGGCGGCTATGCGGTCGGCAACGCGATGCAGAACCAGCAGGTGCAGAACGACCAGACCCAAAGCCAGATTCAGCAACAGCAGGGCGAGATCGAAACCCAGCGCCGTCAAATCGAAAGTCTGCAAAGCCAGCAGAATACCGAATGATTTGACGTCATCTCCGACTGACTGCGGGGACGCCCTTGCGCGGGCGTCCCCGTTTTTTATTTCACCGATTGCCGCTCAATGACGCTAGCAACTCTTCGACAATTTCTAGCCGTCGGCTACGCCGGATGGCAGAGTTTGCACGCTCGCATTCCCACTCCCTGCGCGCGCGCCGAGTCCGTAAAAATAATCCACTTCTTGCGTTCGGCGCGGCGCACCGCCGAACAGGTCGGCCGGCAGAAAATTCGCGATTGCCAATGGCCATAGACCGCCTGTGGTCCCACGCGCTCGCCACGATCCACTGCGAAGCCTTCCGCTCGCAACAACTTGAGTTTGCGCGCCACCCCGCCGCCGTAATTTCCGATCGTGCCGTCGGATTTGATCACGCGATGGCACGGAACGTAAATCGGCAACGGATTCGTGGCCATCGTAGTGCCGATCGCGCGCTGACTCGACGGCGACCCAATCGCCGCAGCGAGTCCCTGGTAAGTGACGACCGAACCCGGCGGCACGGTGCGCAGGCGCGTCAATGCGCGCCGCTGGAAAGCGCTCGCCACCAGGCTCAAATCGATCGGCCGATGTGCGATCGCGTCGCCGTCGCCCGCCAGATACGCTTCGATCTCGGCGCCAATCCGCGCCGCCGTCTCAGGGTCTTCGACCACATCGAACTTCTGCTTCAGGGCCGCGATAACCGTCTTGCCGTCAGTGGAATCCAGGTAGGTGAGCGCGACCAGCCCGCGCGGGCTCTCCGCCGCGAGCAGCCGCCCGAGTCGCGATTCGATCACGCCGATACGCGCAACCGGCCGCCGAATCGGCGCAAGTGCGCGCGCCAGCCGTTGCCGCGCAAGATGCAGGATATTTTCGATCGCGGCGTCCGAGGCTTCGTCGGATGCGGGATCGAATTCGTCGGGGTTTCGCAGATTTTTCATCGCCTATAACTCCGCTGCAACTTTCAGTTTCTTGAGCGCTTGGTACACGCCGGCGCGGGCGCTGTCCGCTGAACAGCCTAGCGCCGTCGCGATCTCCGCGTACTCGAGTCCGCCGAATTTGCGCATCACCAGGGCTTCGCGCTGATTGGGCGGCAACTTCGAGATCGCCGCCTTAAGATGAAGCACGCCGTCATGCGCGCCGTTCGAACTGCCCGCCACCTGCGCCAGATCGAGTTCCTCGTCGCCGATCACCCGCGCCCGCCGCATCCGATCGCGCGCCCGGTTCAGGCACAAATTCGTCGCGATTCGATAAAGCCACGGCCGCAGACCCGCCGCCGATTCCAGTTTTGGCCACGCTCGATAAGCCCGCAGCCAGGTCTCCTGGAACAGATCCAGTGCGTCGTCCTGATCGCGCGTCGTGCGCAACAGAAAGCGCATCAGTTCCCGCTCATGTCTCACGACCGCCTCGTCAAAGGGCGGGGGCAGATCAAATGTCGCCGGCGTTTTCATTTCCAATGATGGCGGCCTGCGGATTTCACGGCCGTTCGCGCCGCCTGTCCGAATCATTAAGGTCTCCATGGTCGCTAGGCAACCTCTTTGAAGGCCGCGCCGTCCTTGTCGTCTGCTAAGCGCGGGTCCGATTGCGCTAGCGGATACGGCAGCACCGGCGCCGTCCGCCATACGTACCAGTCCGCCGCCGCCAACACCGCGGTGACTGCAACTCCTATAGCCTTGGTCGCGAATGATGGAAACATCGTCCGTGCCCTCCCGACCAGCTATAACCCCGAGGCCATCCGAAATGTGAAAGCGGACGGATCGCGGCACGCCGGTACAATGCGAGGTCGCTTGGCTGAGCCAACGTAACTGTTCGCTGTAATTCCGGACGGCGCGAGGAATCCCGCGATTTCTGATACTCGGGGTGCGCGGCTCAGGCCGGCGCGGACCACTCGCAGTGCCGCTGCTCAGGCGGCCGCGATTCCAAAGACGCGAGCCGCGTTCGCCGCAATTTGCGCCGCCAGCGCATCGCGATCGCTGTTGCGCAACCGCGCGAGTACGTCAAAGGTGCGCGCGACAAACGCCGGCTCGCTGACTTTGCCGCGATACGGCTCCGGCGCCAGATACGGCGCGTCGGTCTCGGCCAGCAGACGATCGGCCGGCACCATCGGTGCGGCCTCGCGCAGCGTCGCCGCACTCTTGAAGGTCACGATTCCCGAAAACGAAATGTAAAAGCCAAGCGCCAGGAATTCACGCGCCGCCGCCGCATCTCCGGTAAAACAATGAATCACGCCGCCGCGCGGCGGCATCCCGACCTCTCTCACGATAGCCGCCAGCCGCGCCTCGGCGTCGCGGCAATGAATCACGATCGGCCGATTCACCTCAGCCGCAAGTTCGAGCTGACGGCGCAGCGCCACCTCCTGCGCTTCGACCGGCGAATGCATGTAATGGAAGTCCAGGCCGCTCTCGCCAATCGCTACGACGCGCGGCGATTGTGCGAGGTCGCGCAGTTGCGCGATACGCTCGTCGTCGCAATCCTTCGCGTCATGCGGATGCACTCCGACCGCCGCGTAAACGTCCGCGTTACGCTCGGCGATCGCGACGGTCTCGCGATCGATATCGATCGAGCCGACCGCGCCAACCGCCACCATCATGCCCAATCCGGCGGCGCGCGCACGTTCTAGGATCGCTTCGAGGTCAACGCGCAGTTTGGGATCCGCCAGATGGCAGTGCGTATCGACCAGATTCGATTGTAAACTCAATTGGGGATTCAATTCGCGATTCGCTACGAGACTCGATCGGGACCCCGTGCGGAGGTCAGCTTGCCGCCAACTTTTCGCGGCGCGGAAACAGCGGCACCGGCGCATTCACCTTATGCCCCGGCTTCATGCCTTCACCGTACGGTTTGCGCGCCATCGCCTCATCGACGTTCAGCAACTCGAAGATTTTCCGCGCCGTCACCGGCATGAAGGGTTCAAGCGCATCGGCGACCACGCGGATCGCTTCGAGCAGGTTGGCAAGAATCTGCGCGACCCGTGGCAGCTTCGCGGGATCCTTGGCCAGACTGAACGGCGCCGTCGCCACGATATATTTGTTGGCCGCGTCGAGCGTCTGCCAGATATCTTCAAGCGCGCTCTTGAAATCCAGATCATCAACGGCCGCAGCCACTCCATGCTCCAAGGCTTGACCGTCATCGCCAAAACACAGGTACAGTTTGTGTTCGGCCGATCGCACTAGATCGGTCGCGTCCGCCGCCTTCTCGAGTTTCGGCGACAGCGAAACCTCGCCGTTGAAATAACGCTGCGCCATCGCAAGCACGCGGCTCACCACGTTGCCAAGGTCGTTCGCCAGGTCCGCGTTGTACCGCTCGGTCAGCCGCTCCTCGGAAAAATCGCCGTCGAGTCCATAGACCACTTCACGCATCACGAAGTAGCGCAGCACGTCGGGTCCGAAGGCCTTTTCGTAACTGACCGGATCGCGCACGTTGCCCGAGCTTTTCGACATTCGCGAGCCGCCGAAATTAAGCCACCCGTGCACGTTGAGGCTCCTGAACAGCGGTAGCCCCGCGGCCAGCAAAATCGCCGGCCAATAGACCGCATGGGTCTTCAGAATGTCCTTGCCGATGAAGTGCTCGGTATCCGGCCACCACTCGCGCATGAACGCGTCCAGCCCGAGGCGGCTCGCCGGCTCGCTCACATACGCCCAGAACGCGTCGTACCAGACGTACGTCACATACTTGTCGTCGAACGGCAGCTCGATACCCCAATCCATCCGCGCCTTGGGCCGCGAAATGCACAGATCGCTCAGCGGCTCACCGAGCATGTTCAGCGCCTCGTTCTTGTAGCGCTCGGGGCGAATCAGGATTTCGTCGCGCTTGATTTTCCCGATCACCTGCTCGCGAAACTGATCGATCTTGAGAAAGTAATTGCTCTCCTTGATCAGCTCGACCGGCGCGTTGTGCGTCGGACACAGGTTGCCCGGCTGCTGCAATTCCTTTTCGGTATAGAAGCGCTCGCAGCCGACGCAGTAGAGGCCCTCGTACTCCTTGAACTCGATATTGCCCTTCGCCCGCGTCTCGGCGAGCATCCGCTGGACGAACTGCTCGTGCACCGCGTCGGTGGTCCGCACCCAGTAGTCGAGATCGACGTTGAGCCCCTTGAACGCGTCGCGAAACAGCGCCGACATCTTGTCGGTGTACGCCTTCGGAGCGAGGCCCTCCGCGATTGCCGCGCGGCGAATCTTGTCCCCATGCTCATCCGTCCCGCTCAGGAACGAGACGTTTTCGCGCCCACGCCTGCGCCGCTGACATCGCGCAAAGACGTCGGCCGCCAACGCTTCATACGCGCTGCCGACGTGCGGGGTGCCGTTGCTGTAGAAGATCGCGGTCGTAATATGGATACGTTCGGACATCGTCACAGTGTAGTGAAATTTTTCCAGGCTCTGCGCTCGAGTTCGCGATCCGCCGCGACGAACTGGATTCAGACTTTCGCCGGGCGCGCCTCGACCAGGTCCTGAAGCGTCGCCTCGACTACGCCCCCATCTTCCTCGCGCTGGATCAGCACGGTCTGCTTGAGGATGTTCTGGCGAACGATCTTGCCATTGCCCTGCACCGATTCGACGCGCCGGCCGAGATTGGGCAGCGCACGTTTCAGTTCGACGTAGGTTGCATACTCGTAGCGCAGGCAGCACTTCAGCCGCCCGCACATCCCGGCCAGCCGCGACGGATTCAACGCCAGCCCCTGCTCGCGCGCCATCTTGACCGTCACCGCCTCGAAATCGCGCAGCCACGAGGAGCAGCACAGCTCGCGCCCGCACGGCCCGATACCGCCGGTCACCTTACTCTCGTCGCGAGCGCCAATCTGCTTCATCTCGACCCGCACGCGCAGCGCGTTCGCGAGGTCACGCACCAGGTCGCGGAAATCGACCCGGTTCTCGGCCGTGAAATAAAATATCGCCTTACGCCCGTCGTAGGTGTAATCCACCGTCACCAGCTTCATCGGCAGGTCGCGCTCGCGAATCCGCGTGACGCACAGCCGCTGCGCATGATGTTCGCGGGTGAGCGTGTCCTCCTCGACCCGCAAGTCGCTGTCCTGCGCCAGACGCACCACCGGGCGCATCGCCGAGAGGTCGAGCGTCTGCGCCGGCTCATGCGGTTCAATTTCGATCGTGCCCAGCCGCGTGCCGGCTTCGCCTTCAACCAGCACCCGGTCGCCGCGCTTCAGCGTCAGTCCGCCCGCAAGATAGTTGTAGAGATGGCCCGCGTGCTGCAGGCTGACGGCGACAATCTTCGGCTCGTCCGCACTGGTCTGGAAGGGATCGATTTCGCCGGCCACTTATTCTCCTCGCAGTGCGCGTCCCGCGCCGATCCAGAATTGCTCGGCCTGCAACCGTGAATTCGCCATTTCTTCGACCGCCACCGCGGCCGCCAACGCGATTACAGCGACTCGCGCCAGCCCGGCGGCATCGCTTCGCCTCGCCAGCTCCGCCATCGCTGTAGCGGCTTCCGGAGCTGGTGCTATCAGCTCAGATCCGAGCAGTTTGAAGCATAGCATTTCCTCGAGCAGCCGTGCGATTAGCTCGAAATTTTCGACCGCCTGATCGCGCGCGCCAAAGAAATCCTGCGCGAGACTCTGCGCGCCCGCGAAATCGAGCGCCCGTGCCCGCCCCAATGCTTCAACCAACTCCCTGACCGGCGGCTCCTCACCCTGCGCCAGCGCCAACCCGCGTGAAATGCTCCCGCGCGCCAGCGGCGCAATAGCGTTAGCCCGCTCGGGCTCGATCTTCGCTCGCGACACCAGCACGCCGGCGATTTCGGCCGCGCTCAGCGGACCGAAGCGCACCGGCCGCAAACGCGATCGCACGGTATCGAGCAGCGCCCGCTCGCTGCTCGTCACGAGGATCATCATGGTGTGACCCGGCGGCTCTTCGAGCGTCTTCAGCAGGGCGTTTTGCGCGGGCAGGTTCAACGTCTCGGCGTCATCGACGATAGCGATCCGCCGCGGTCCGCGCGACGGCCGCACGCCGAGCCGCTCGATCAAATCGCGCACCTGCTCGATCAGCAGATCGCTGCGGTTCGGCTGGCGCGCAACATAAACGAAATCCGGATGGACCCCGAGCGCGACCTGCACGCATCCCGCGCAACAGTCGCAGCGCGGAGCGGCAGCCGCGGAGGCCGCGCCACGTCCGCGACCCGCCGCGGGGGCCGCCACGCGCACCGGACAATCCGCAGGAGTGCAGCAGAACTGCGCGCCGGGCGATCGCTCGCACAACAGGTAATGCGCCACACCGCGCGCCACGATCGATTTGCCGACGCCGCGCGGCCCCGCGAACAGATACGCATGCGACGGGCGCCGTCCAAGCTCCGCCTCGAGCCCGCCGATCACCGCGCGATTCCCGGCCACGCCCGCAAGCGGCATCAGCGCCTCACCAACGCGACGATCGCGTCCGCGATGCGCGCCGTTATCTCAGCCAGCGGCCGCGTCGCGTCGATCGTTATTACCCGCCCCGGCTCGTCCCGCGCGATTTTCAGAAAACCCTCGCGCACCCGGCGATGAAACTCGACCTGCTCACCCTCGAAGCGATCGGGGCCGCGCACGTCGCCACGCACCCGCGCGCGCGTCCGCTCCAGTCCGGTCTCGACCGCGAGGTCGAGCACGATCGTCAGGTCGGGCCGGATACCGTCGCTAGCCAGCCGGTTCAATTCGTCGAGCAGCTTCAGATCGAGTCCTCGGCCGTAGCCCTGGTACGCCACGGTCGAATCCGAGTAACGATCGGAAAGTACGATTTCGCCGGCCGTCAGCGCCGGCTTGAGCTTTTCGCGCACATGCTGCGCGCGATCGGCGAGCACCAGCAGCAACTCGGCCGCGGCGTGCAACGAGACCGCCGGGTCGAGAAAAATCGCGCGAATCGCTTCGCCCGCGCGCGTCCCGCCCGGCTCACGGGTCACCGTCACGGGATAGCCCGCGGCCCGCAACACGTCGGCCACCAGCGCGGTCTGCGTGGTCTTACCCGAGCCTTCGACGCCTTCGAGCGTGATGAAAACCCCTTTGTCCATTAGCTGGCCGCTATAGTGCCCGTCATCACGAAAAATACCAACGGATCAGTTGCGGCTGAAAGAGCGCGTAAATCGCCGCCGCCAGGGCCAGGAACGGTCCGAACGGCACCTCCATGCGCAACAGCGACGGCGCGCCGCCCGCCATGTCGGGCGGCGGATAATCGCCGCGCCGCACGCCGGTCACCTCCGCAATCGCCGCCGGCACATTCTCTTCCGGCGGGGCCGGCGCACCGCCCGCCAACGCAAACACTACTCCGCCGATCGCACCGAGGATCGATCCGCCGAACAGCGTAAACACCATCCCGGGCCATCCGAGGAACGCCCCCACCATCCCGATCAGGAACACGTCGCCCAGCCCGACGCCCTCCGTCCGGCGTACCAGCAGATAGACCTCACCGGTGAGAAACAGGAAGCCCGCGCCGCCGATCGCGCCGATCAGGGATTGCTCGAGTCCCACCTCCGGAATCAGCAGCCACGCCGCCAGTATCCCGAGCGGAATTCCCGCGAAGGTGATCAGGTTCGGGATCACGCGCCAGTCGTAATCGATTATCGCGATCACGTAGAGCGTCGCGCAAAATGCGAAGCGCGCGATCGCATCGCCGGGCCGATACCACAGGAAGAGATACGCCGCCGCCACCGCGAGCGTGAGTTCAGTCAGGAAATAGCGGAACGGAATCGCGCCGCCGCACATCAGGCAGCGCCCGCGCAGTCCGATATAGGCGAGAATCGGGATGTTCGCCCACGCCGGAATCGGCCGATTACATCGCGGGCAAAACGATCGCGGCGTCACGATCGAAATCTCGCGCGGCAGCCGGTACGCCACCACGTTGACGAAGCTGCCGGCGCACGCGCCGAACACGAAAGCAAACAGCGCACCCAGTCCGCGCGGTATCTCCATCAACGAATCGCCTCTCCCTTCCCCGCTTCCGCGCGCCGTTCCGCCACGGCCCCAAGCTTACGTTCGCGCCGCCGATGGTTCCATCACCCAACCTCAACGCAAGCGGCGATTACCTGCTGGGCGACGCCGCGGCTTCCAGCTCACGCGCGGCGTCATCGCGCCCGTCCGTTATTTCTGGCACCTCGGACAAAAGAAGCTCGAGCGCTGGCCGATCACCGTCGCGCGGATCGGCGTCGCGCATTCTACGCACGGCTGACCCTCGCGATCATAGACGCGCAGCTTGCTCGCAAAGCGGCCCGGCTGTCCACGCGAATCGCGATAGCTGCGAAAGGTGGTGCCGCGGCTGCCGATCGCTTCGCGCAGAACTGCTGCCGTGATCGTCGCGATCCGCGCGAGCTCCGCGCGCGTCGTCCGGCCCGCAGCCCGCGACGGCCGCACCCGCGCACGAAACAGGATTTCCGACGCATAGATATTGCCGACGCCCGCCACGATACCCTGGTCCATCAACAGATTTTTGATCGCGCCGCGGCGTCCGCGCGACACCCGCCACAAGTAGTCGCCGTTGAACTCTTTCGCGAACGGCTCGGGGCCAAGGCCTTTCAACTCGACGATCGATTCGACCTCGGCGCGCGCGACCAGCTTCAGCAAGCCGAAGCGGCGCGGGTCGTTGTAAACCAGGCGGCTGCCATCGTCGAAAATAAACTCCACGTGGTCGTGGCGCGGATCGAACGCGTCGCCGTCGAAGTCCACACGCCGATGGGTCAAGCTGCCGGACATCCCGAGATGAACCATCATCAGATGGGCGCCGCTCAACTCGATCATCAGATATTTTGCGCGCCGTCCGATCGCTTCGATAGTGCGTCCAGCGATCGCCGCCGCCAAATCCGGCGCGACCACGCGGCGCAGGCGCGCCTCCCTCACCGACGCCGCGACCACTGTGCGGCCAACCGCGGATCGCGCCAGGATGCGCCGCAGCGACTCGACCTCCGGCAACTCAGGCATCGCGCTCGTTCCGGTGTTGCGAGTCGGGAGCAAGCGCGCGGGCGAGCCGCACGAAGTCGCCGACAGTAAGCGTCGCCGCACGCGCGGCGGGATCGATCGCGGCGCGTCTGAAGGCCTCTTCGAGCGCCGCCGACTCGCGCGCGAGCGCCCGTCCGATCGCGTTGCGCAGCGTCTTGCGCGGCGCCGAAAACGCCGCACGCACCGTCGCCAGCACGGCACTTTCCTCCTCCGGCGCAAACGGCATCGGTAGGCGCGGCGCGAAGGTCAGCACCTCGGCATCGACCTTGGGCTTCGGATGGAAGCTGCCGGCCGACACGCGAAAATGTCCTTCGATTTCCCAATACATCGCCGTGTACACGCTGAGCGCGCCGTAATTATGGTCGCCCGGCCGCGACCGGATTCGTTCGGCCACCTCGCGCTGAAACATCAATACCATCCGCGCGATCCGCGCGCGCATCGCGCACAGCCGCTCGAGAATCGCGGCGGCGACGTTGAAAGGCAGGTTCGCGACAACTCGCAGCGGTGCGTCGGGTGAGATTTCGAAATCGCCCGGACCGCGAACGAGAAAATCATGCGGTGCGAGTGTGAGAAAATCCCGATTGATCACAACGACGCGGGCGTCCGCGACAAAGCGTTCTCTCAATTGCGACGCCAGCCGCTCATCCAATTCGATCAACGTCAAGCGGCGCATTGGCCGTCCGGCGATTCGTTCGCTCAGGATACCGAGGCCGGGGCCGACCTCGATCACGTCGTCGCCGCTTGCAATCTCCGCCGCCTCGACGATTCGATCGGCCACACGCGGTTGCACCAGGAAGTTCTGTCCCTTCGACCTGGTCGGGCGCACCCCCGCCAACGCGAGCGCGCCCGCCGGCCGCAACCTGCCGCCGCGCTCCGACGTATCGACGCCACCGCACGATTCACGCGCGCGCGTCACAGCGCGAGGTTGGCCTCCGCGTCGATCGTCAGCG
>Ga0105240_10010363_pt1 | contig 13114 bp, 12 predicted proteins | sample KBSC54metaG_FD_80426 | JGI IMG/M metagenome (GOLD analysis project Ga0105240, IMG submission 80426) | Corn rhizosphere microbial communities from Kellogg Biological Station, Michigan, USA - KBS C5-4 metaG | ecosystem: Host-associated > Plants > Roots > Rhizosphere > Soil | place: Michigan, USA... | reverse complement strand
TGAATTTAAAGCGTTCACAATCATATATTTCTTATTCAGGTTCATGATGCTATGAAATTCATGATTGTATGAAAAATTGTTAGTTGGCGAAGTTATGGAAAATAAGGTTCAACATCAAACCTGAGACCGCGTTGGGAGCGCCTTTTTGGTTGAAAATGTCGCAGGGGGCCGCCGTGGGCGTCCTTTTCGGGGATAGGAGGCTGGCCGGGAGGGCCAGATGGAGAGGGGCATCGGAGGGGGGGGCTCCGGGACATATCGGCCTAAAGGGCCTTGTCCAGCTGGCCTTCGATGCGGGAGAGGGCATCCAGGACGCCGGGGTTGAGGGCATTGCCTGTGGCGGGCTGGGTGGCGTACCAGAGGACGACCATGGCTACATAGTCCTGCATATCCCGCCCGGCGAACTGGGTCTTATATTCAATAATCTTGTCATTTATTGCCTTTAGCGTACGCCGGACGACCTCCTCATCCCTGGGTTCTATCTTGATCCGGTAAGTGCGATCACCTATCACAACATTTATTGCCATCAGGTCTTGCATAGTTCAAATAGTTGTTTTAAATTTATTCACACCTTTTACACATCGGGGAATTTGATAAGGATAAAGGGATAAGGTCGAGTGTTCATTCATTGACTATTTTTTTGCCGCAGTTCAACTAATAGAAAAACCAACCCTTCGAATAACATGCAAGATTGCACCAATACCCTATCTAAAAACTACCAGCCATGTTTTTAAAAGTCAAATCCCCCGTCTTCATCGACCATCTGACCTTTCAGGTCGAAGATCCTCAAAAAAGCTATTTTAAGGCGATCCTAAGGGACGATGCCGGTCTCGTTTGCGGTGCCCTGGAGACCGAAGTTGAAAAGGACCAGCAGCAGCTGGACTGGAACGGGCTCAACGATCTGCCATATGGCGTTTATACCCTTGAGATCTCCCGGGGAAAGGATGAGATGAAACTGAGACTCGTAAAAAGGGTCTGACCGGTCTCACTGCCCCAGAAGCGTAATACACCGGTCAATTTCCCGGATGTACTGGCCAAGCTTTTTCTCCAACGCCTTTTTTTCCCCTTCACTCATAGCCGTTTTTGTCACTTTTAGCACTTCTACCTGCTGTTGCAGCTGATCCAGCCGAAGCGACTGGTCATTTTGTGTCTGTTGCAGCTGCTGCAATTCCTCTTTTAGCCTGCCGTTCTCTTTGAGCAGCAGATCGCGTTGCCGCAGCAATAGCTGTAGCTTCTCCTGGATCCTTTTGACCCGAAGCTCGATGCCCTCTTCCGGAGGGGCAGGCTGTCCCGCACTGTTGGTATCTTCGCTCATTGTCCTTATTTCCTGATCTCTGCCTGTACTTCTTTTTCGAGCGCTCCCATGATCTTATTGACCATTCCGTCGATCTCTTTGTCGGTAAGCGTCTTTTCTTCGTCGAGGAAGGTGAAGCTGACGGCCAGCGATTTTTTGTTGGCTCCCAGCTTTTCGCTTTCAAAGATATCGAAGAGCTTTACCTGCTGCAGCTTGTCCAGGCGTGTGCTGCGGATGGCTTTTTCTACTTTCTCGTAGGGCAGCGATCTGTCAACGATCATTGCCAGGTCGCGATAGACGGGCAGCTGGCGGGGGAGTTCCCTGAACTCTATGCTCTTTCCGGAGGCCAGTTCCATGAGGACGTCCCAGTTGAGGTCGACGAAAAAGACTTCCTGTTTTATGTCGAACTGTTTCAGAAGGGCTGGATTTACGGAGCCGGCTTCCAGCAGGAGCTGGTTGTCCGTGCTTATTTCCAGTCCGGAGCTCAGCTTGGAGTGCCGGAGAGGTTGCCAGGCGGGCAGGTTCATACCCAGCAGCTGAAAGATGTGGTCGCAGAGCCCTTTTATATAATAAAAATCAACGGGCTTCCCCTTGCCTTTCCAGCCGTCTTCGCTGACCGGCCCGGTCAGATAGAGACAGAGGTGGTTGGTCTCTGAGTACTTCCCTACCCCGCTGGTGCTATATGCCTTGCCAAACTCGAAGAAGCGGAGTATGTCGACCTTCCGGTTGAGATTCCAGGCGATGGATTCGAGACCGGTCTCCAGCAGCGAGGGCCGAAGGATATTCAGCTCTGCGCTGAGGTTGTTGATCATTTTTACCGCCGTCTCCAGCTCGCTGTCGCTGTAATAAGCGCTATTAGTGATCGAATTAGTCAGAATCTCGTTGAAGCCTTGTCCTACAAGATAGCTGGCCACCGATGTTTTCCAGGCTGTCCGGGTGGGGTCGGCCTCTACGGAGGGGGAGATAGTGATGACGGAGGGTATCTGGATATTGTCCAGGCCGTCGATGCGCATGATCTCTTCCACGATATCGGCTGGCAGGGAAACGTCCGGTTTGTGCCAGGGCACTGCTACATGGATGGCGTCGATTCCTTCTTTTATGATCTCGAACCCAAGGCTCAGCAGGATGTTCTTCACCGTATCGGGGTGGTAGTTCTTCCCGCTCAGTTTTTTCAGGTAGTGGTGCTTAAGGATGACCTGTGTCTTGTTGCGCGGGTCGGGATAGACGTCCACGATCTCGGAGGCGATCTCTCCGCCGGCCAGCTCTTTGATCAGCAGGGCTGCCCTTTTCAGCGCATTTACCGTGCCGGAAATGTCCATTCCCTTCTCGAAATGGGTTGCCGCGTCTGTGCGGAGGCCGTGGCGGAAGGAGGTCTTGCGGATATCGGTGGGGTTGAACCAGGCGCTTTCGAGGAAAATATTCTTAGTGCTTTCGTTGATGCCGCTGTGGAGACCTCCGAATACGCCGGCGATGGCCATTCCTTCTTCGGCATTGCAGATCATGAGGTCTTCGGCAGAAAGTTTTCTTTCCTTTTCGTCCAGTGTCACGAAGGGGGTTCCTTCCGGCAGGTTCTTTACGATGATCTTCGCTCCCTTGATTGCCTCGAGGTCGAAGGCGTGGAGAGGCTGTCCCATTTCGTGGAGGACGAAATTGGTGATATCGACGATATTATTGATGCTCCGGATGCCGATGGCTTTTAGCTTATCCTGCATCCACCGGGGCGATTCTTTTATGGTGATCCCTTTGATCGTTATCCCGGAATAGCGCTCGCAGCTGTGCTGGTTGAGGATGCTCACTGCTACGGGGAGGCTGTTGCCGTCAACTTTAAATGCGTTTATGGAAGGCTGTTTGGGCCGGTATTCCTTGTTCTCGTGGTGGGACAGCCAGGCGCAGACGTCGCGGGCCACGCCCAGATGGCTCATGGCGTCCATGTGGTTGGGGGTAAGGCCGATCTCGATCAGCTGGTCGGAATAGGGCTGGAACAAGGACGCAGCGGGAGTGCCGACCTTGGCCGTAGATGGCAGGACAATGATGCCGGCATGGCTTTCGCCAAGGCCGATCTCGTCTTCTGCGCAGATCATCCCGTGGCTTTCCACTCCCCGGATCTTTACAATCTTCAGCGTGATGGGGTCGCCTTTCAGGGGATGGATGGTCGTTCCTGGGGTAGCCACCACTACTTTCTGGCCGGCTTCGACGTTGGGTGCTCCGCAAACGATCGACAGGGGCTCGGCGCCGCCTACATTGACCTTAGTGAGTCGCAGCTTGTCCGCGTTGGGATGGGGAATGCATTCCAGGACCTCACCGATGACCAGTCCTTTAAGGCCTCCTTTTACCGACTCGTACTTTTCTATATGTTCTACTTCCAGACCGACGGAGGTCAATATCCGGGAGAGCCGCTCTGATTCGATCTTGACGGGCAAATATTCACAAAGCCAATTATAACTGATGGTCATGGGTCTTTTTTTATTTCCTGCGGGCTATATCCCGGCCTGGTCGGCAAAGATAATGAAAGGCCCTGGAAGGGCCTCGTCCGGGGACGAGCAAAGCGAAGTCCCCGAACGTTCCCGAGCACTGCGAAGGGAATGAACGAGGGTTTGAACAGTGTTCAGGCCCGAAGTTCCCCAACAGTGTTGGGGCCGAAGTTCACAATCATTAGCGCTTTGCCGGGCAACCGAGGGACGAAGGTTGCCAACGAGTTCTTGCCAGTGGCAAGGACGAAGTTCTCCATTTTTTTCAAAAGGGTATCTCCGGCACATATTTTTTAGCCTTGGGGGCCGTCCCGTTGGTCGGGCCGCGGAAATATTTCAGCCAATAATTCGTTAGCAGGAGGAGGCGGGCCCTTTTCGGCCAAGGCTCTGACCCGAGCCGATATTTTAATATCTTTTTTAATGATAATCAAATGTTAAAGCCTTGGCAAGGCTTTAACTTTGGGGCCGGAAGAATGTCCTATAAATAACTCAAAAGCTGGTTTATGAAAAAGCACCTTTATATTCCAATCCTTACGGCCATTGGCTTTGCTGCATGTGGCCCTGTCTATGTTGTACACCAGGACCCGCCGCCGGCGCAGGCTCCTGCGCCACTGCCTCCGCCTCCACCGCCTCAGGCCGATCCGTCCGAGGTGACCTATCAGAATTTTTATGACGATCTGAGTCCTTACGGGCAGTGGATCGACGATCCGAATTACGGATATGTATGGTTGCCTGATGTCGGCCCCGATTTCAAACCCTATGCTACCAACGGGCATTGGGTATATACTGACGAAGGCTGGGCCTGGGATTCCGGTTATCCCTGGGGCTGGGCGGCTTTTCACTATGGCCGCTGGTTCTTCCAGGATGGCTATGGCTGGATGTGGATGCCGGGCAACGAATGGGCTCCGGCCTGGGTAACCTGGCGTAACAGCGATGAATACTATGGCTGGGCGCCAATGGGCCCCAATGTCAGCTATGGCGCTGCTTACGGTGGCGGCTATGCTCCTCCTCCCCACTACTGGTGTTTTGTTCCGCACCGGTATATCGCCAGTCCGCAGGTGAACAACTACTATGTCCGGGAGACGAATAATGTCACCATCATCAACAGGACTACGATCATCAATAATACGACCATCGTTAACAATACCCGGAATGTCCGCTATGCTGCGGGTCCCGATGCCGGTGAGGTAGGAAGATATTCCGGGGCCTCTATACGGCCGATGTCTATCCGGAACGGGCGTAATCCCGGGGACCGCTCGAACAATGGGAATTTTACCGTCTATCGTCCCGTTGTAAATGGGGCGGTTGAGAACAGGCCGGGAAGCATTGGCTCCGGCGGCCGGCAGATCGCTCCTACCCGGGTTCAAACGCTGGGGAATGCCAGACCGGTCAACAGGACCGTATATGGTAATGGGAACGATAACCGTGGGAATGGTAATGCGTGGGGCCGGGATAACAATGGGAATAACGGGAATGATAACCGCGGCAACGGGAACGACAACCGTGGTAATGGAAATAATGGGAATAATGGAAATGATAATCGTGGGAATGGCAACGCGTGGGGCCGGGATAATAACAATAACAACAATAACCGGCCGAACAATGGATTTCCCAACAGGGGCGGCTATCCGCAGGGGAATCAGCCTGTGAATCAGCCGGTTCAGAACCAGCCTGCCCAAAACCAGCCTGTTCAGAATCAACCGTACCGGAACCAGCCGGCTCAGAACCAGCCGTCTCAGAATCAGCCGGCACAGAACAATCAGCTGCCGCAAAACAATCCGTTTGGTCGTCCAATTGTGAAACCGTATCAGCCCAATCCCAATAACCAGCCTGCTCAGCAGCAGCCGGTAGGGAATCAGCCGATGGGTCGGCCTTACCAACAGCAGCCCGCGCAGCAACAGCCGGTTCAACAGCAGCCGGCGAATAATCAGCCGGCCAATCAGCCTGCTCAGCAACAGCGACCAGCCATCGGCCGTCCGGGCTATTTTCAAAATAACCGGCCGGTGCAGCAGACGTCCAACCAGCAGCCTGTGCAGCAGCAGCCGAGACCGGTAGTCAGTCAGCCCAAGCCGACGCCTGCGCCTCCTCCTGCGCCTCCTCCTGCACCCAGAAGGGACGACAACAAAAAGGATGACAATGGCAGGCCGGGAAGATCTTAAAAAAGCTTAAACGCGCATTGGATACAGCGTCCCGGATGATCTCCGGGGCGCTCTTTTTTTTGATCGGGAACTGCCGAAGGTGGGCGTTTGCAGGTGTAATCCGCTGCTGGTGGGCTTCCGGCTGCACCAATGATGGTCTATCCGGGCCTCGATCGGGCGGAAGACAGGCGGCGAGGTCTGATTTAAAAGCGCTGCTGACGGGCGTTTGGTTCTTGAAACAGGGAGCGGCGGAAACCCGAAATGAGGCTAAAGCGCATTCTGTGGTTTGGCTATCCCCACAAAATATTTGCGGCTAAATCTTTGTGCACAATAGGTGTGAATTTTAATCGGGAAATAGCTGAAAACTTTTTTAAATTGTGGATAGCTCGGAAGGGGCTGTGTATAATGCCTGTATGGCTGTGGATAACCATGTGCATTTCTAAGGGAAAAATATAGAAAAAGAAAAATTTTTTTCGTCGGCACACGGAGTTCTATATTCGCCCTCCTGACTCAAAGGGGTAACATTCTGTTCATGTTGGCGTAACAATTCCTTAAAGTGGACAGAGCCGGAAGAGCCAGGTCTGAAATTGGTCGAAAGAGGCTGGACACCCTATTTTTTTACTTTTATTCTGGACGGTTTTGTATGGATCTCACTAACCTTAATCTCAATAAGGACCGCAATAAGATGAGGCGCAAGCCTTCGGTGGACCTTAGTACCATGGTATATGGTAAAATACCTCCCCAGGCAAAAGAGCTGGAAGAGGCCGTACTCGGCGCCATTATGCTGGAGAAAAGCGCCTTTGATACTGTCGTGGAGATCCTGAAACCGGAATGTTTTTACCTGGAGGGACACCAGCGGATCTATCGGACCATGCAGAGTCTGGCGCAAAAAAGCCAGCCTATCGATATCCTGACGGTCGTGGAAGAGCTGAAGGTGAGGCAAGAGCTGGAGATGGTGGGTGGTCCTTATGCCGTGACCAAGCTGACCAATTCCGTGGTCTCGTCGGCGAATATCGAGACGCATGCCCGCATCATCCTGCAAAAATTCATTCAGCGCGAACTGATCCGGATCAGCGGCGAGATCATCGGAGACGCGTATGAGGACAGCACTGACGTATTCGACCTGCTCGATGACGCCGAGAGCAAGCTCTTCGAGATCACCAACAATCACCTTCGCAAGAATTTTGATAGCATCGACAGTGTACTGGTCAAGACGATCCAGCGCATCGAGGACCTGCGGCACAGGCAGGACGAGATCACGGGTGTGCCCAGCGGTTTTCCCTCGCTCGACAAGATCACCTATGGCTGGCAGCCGACGGACCTGATCATCCTTGCCGCCCGTCCCGCGGTTGGTAAAACTGCCTTCGCCCTCAACCTGGCCCGGAATGCGGCGCTCAGTGCCACCAAGCCGACAGGGGTAGCCTTTTTCAGCCTTGAAATGGGTTCGGCGCAGCTGGTACAGCGTATCCTCAGCGCCGAAGCCGAGATATTCATGGAAAAGATCGCACGAGGGAAGTTAGAAGAGCACGAGATGAAGCAGCTCTACAAGAAGGGGATTGACAGGCTTGCCAAGGCGCCCATTTATATCGACGATACGCCGGCCCTGAACATCTTCGAGCTGCGGGCCAAGTGCCGCCGGCTTAAGAACAAGCACAATATCGGCTTTATCATCATCGACTACCTGCAGCTGATGAGCGGATCGGGTGACAATAAGGGTAACCGTGAGCAGGAGATCAGCCAGATATCCCGCGCGCTGAAGGGCCTCGCTAAAGAGCTTCAGGTGCCCATAATCGCCCTTTCCCAGCTGAGCCGCGCGGTTGAGTCGCGAAAGGACGGGGAGAAAATTCCCCAGCTGAGTGACCTTCGTGAGTCGGGCGCCATCGAGCAGGACGCGGATATGGTCATGTTCCTCTATCGCCCCGAGTACTATGGGATCACCGCCAATGAGATGGGAGAAAGCAATAAGGGTGAGACCCACGTAAAGATAGCCAAGCACCGTAACGGTTCTCTGGACACCGTCAAGCTGCGCGCGCTGCTGCATATCCAGAAGTTCACCGAATATGGAGAAGATGATTTTGGGGGCATTGGGCTGCCTCAGGGAGGCAGCTGGAAGCCTGTTCAGGACGATGACGGGGCAGGCGGCGGAGCACGTCTTTATATACAGGCCGGCAGCCGGATGAAGGACCTGCCCATGGATGATGATGAGGCGCCGTTCTGATGACGGGGCGCCATTCTACAACAGTCTGAGGTTTGCTAATTACATACAAGAACACGGCTCCTTCATAGGAGCTTTGTTTTTTTTGGCCGGACAGATATACATGGGCCAGACAGGGGTAATGGACCATCCACCGATAAATAGTTATTATTTACTCCTTATTTTTACGGCAATTCTATGTTGCCCTTCTTTTATATCCCGGTCTTCCAGAGAGAGGCGCCTGAGTTATTGCTCGGCGAGGAGACGTCAAAACATATCGTCCAGGTCCTTCGCATGCAGGTGGGAGAGGCTCTTCAGCTCACCGATGGAAAGGGAGCTTTAGTGAAGGCTGTTATTATTGACGATCATAAGAAGAAATGCCGGGTCAGGATCGAGTCTGTTCTCGACCAGCCGGCGCCCCCGAGGAAGGTGACGGTTGCGATCTCCTTATTGAAGAATGCGTCCCGATTCGAATGGTTCCTTGAGAAGGCCACGGAGATCGGGGTCAGCAGCATAGTGCCCCTGCTTTGTGAGCGGACCGAGAAACAGCATGCCCGTATCGACCGGCTTCAAAACATCCTTGTCAGCGCCATGCTGCAGTCCCAACAGGCCTGGTTACCCGAACTTTCCGAACCGGTGGGGTATTCCGATCTGGTGAGGCGGCCCGCACCGGGGGGGCGATATATAGCGCACTGTCTGGAGGCTCCGCGGCCTACCGCGTCTCTCAGTGAGTGGAAGAGTAATGGGGATGTGGGCCCATCGCAGCTGATCCTGATCGGGCCGGAGGGCGATTTCTCGCCAAACGAGATCGAGACTGCGCTGAAAGAAGGATTTTTGCCGGTGACGCTGGGGGAGAATCGTCTGCGTACGGAGACGGCGGGAGTGGTGGCGGCGACCCTGCTCTGTATCGGCTAGGCGATGTGCGAAGCGCGGATCGACACGGTCATTATTTTTTCTGGTATTTCCAGTTCCTGGATTTTCCTTCCAGCAGCCATTCGATCGTCGTCTCTATTCTTTTGTCCCGCGTGGCGTCAGTCTTAGCCTCGCTGATCCATTCGATATATTCTCTGCGGTGGCTGGGTGGAAAGCCTTCGAAGGTAGCCTGGGCTTTTTTGTTCTTTTTTAGTGCAGCCGTCAGCGCCGGGGGCATTGGCAGTTCCGGTTTGGGGCCTTTTTTTGCAGGCGCCGGTTTTTTCTTACCATCCCTGATCAGCTGGGCTGCTTCCTTAATATAGGCCAGCAGTATTTTATCGGCCGGCAGGTCTTTGACCGAGCTGAGCCGGTCGAGGTGTCCCATGGATTCCTTGTCTTTCAGGTGGAGTATCCCTTCGGGGTCTGTCAGCAGGGATGCGCTCCAGAAACCAAAGGCGCAGTGTTCTTTGAAGGCGGCCATGTTGCAGAGCGGGGAGCCGTTGAATTCAAAGAAGGGCATGCCCCATTTTATAGTTTCAACCGCTTCGGGGCACGCTTTGTGGATGAGCTTGCGGATGCGTTCCAGGATGGGTTTGGCGAAGTCGGCAGCTCTTCCGATGTAGGCATCGACGCGATCATCATGCGTAGCAGTGGTGGTTGGCATGGCAAATGTTTGTACGAAAATAGGGTTTTGCCCCATTTTTGCAAATCGCCAATACCAGTACCCGGGAAGGAATGCATGTGGCTGTTCGTGTTGCTCAATGCTTAGCCTTCTTCTTTGCTTTTGTATTCAGCAGCTCGACTGCGAAGGCGAATGCCATCGAGAAATAGATATAGCCCTTGTCGATATGCGTGCGGTGGAGGGGTTCCAGTCCCTCGAAGAACAGGCTAAAGCCGACCATCAGCAGGAATGAGAGGGCCAGCATTTTGAGGGTAGGGCGTTTGTCGATGTAGTCGGCTATCTTCTGCGAAAAGAAGAACATGATGATCATGGCGATGATGACGGCTGTTATCATGACGGCCACCTGTTGGGCCAGCCCTACGGCGGTGATGACGCTGTCGAAGGAAAAGACGGTATCTACCAGCACGATCTGGGTTACGATCCCGGTGAACGAAGTAGCCCTGCTTTCGGCGACTACCTCGCCTTCCGAGCTTTCGCCGCTGACCTTTTCGTGGATCTCTCTGACTGTCTTATATAATAAGAAGAGACCGCCGGCCAGCATGATGAGGTTGCGCAGGGTAAAGGAATAGCTAAAAACGGTGAAAAGCGGCTTGTTGCCGTTGGTCACCAGCCAGCCGAGTCCGAACAGAAGGAGAGAGCGGATGAGGATGCCGGCCAGCATCCAGGCCCGACGTGCCTGCAGCTGCTGCCGGGGTTGGAGGCGGCCGATGAGAATGGATACAAATATCACGTTGTCAATGCCTAATACGATCTCGAGCACGGTAAGGGTAAACAGACTAACAAGAGATGCCAGCGAGAAAAGGGAGGTCATAGTGTGTCAGTTAAGCAGCGCAAAAATAGGGATATAATGTTTTACAGCCCCTGGCAGATGCGCCGGGTGATGAAGGGGCCCTCATAAATAAAGCCCGTCCATACCTGGACCAGCGCGGCGCCGGTATCCAGCTTTTCTTTGGCGTCGGAAGCGGTAAAGATGCCGCCCGAGGCAATCACGGGTATGCGTCCACGCATTTTTTCGCAGCAGTGGGCCACGACTTCGGTCGATCGTGTGCGCAGGGGTGCACCGCTGAGACCACCGGCTCCGATGGCCGTCAGCTTTTCCTGTGAAGCGACCAGGCCTTCCCGGCTGATGGTGGTATTGGTGGCTACCAGGCCGTCGAGGTTGATCTCGAGAGCGAGGCTGATGACGTCGTCCAGCTGCTGCTGGTTGAGGTCGGGAGCTATTTTCAGCAACAGGGGTCTGGGGCGGATGCCTTTTTGGGCCGACAGCCGGCTGTTGATGGACTGGAGGTTGGTCAATATCTTATGCAACGAGTCTTTTTCCTGGAGGGCCCGCAAGCCGGGGGTATTGGGTGAGCTGACATTGACCACGAAATAGTCGACCACGTCATAGAGCGCGGTGAAGCAGGTCTCGTAGTCCTGCCAGGCGTCTTCGTTGGGGGTAACCTTGTTCTTTCCGATATTTCCGCCGATGATGAGGCGGGCGGCGCCGACATTTCGGGTGGTGTCCTGTCCAGCGGCTTCCGATGAACGCCAGGCTTTCAGCCTTTCGGCTATAACGGCCACCCCGTCGTTGTTAAAGCCCATCCGGTTGATCAGCGCCTGGTCCTGCGGCAGGCGGAACAGCCGGGGCTGTTCGTTGCCGTCCTGTGGTTTGGGTGTGACTGTGCCGATCTCTACAAAGCCGAAGCCCAGGGCCTTCAGCTCGCGGAGGTAGAGGGCGTTCTTGTCGAAGCCGGCGCCCAGGCCGACCGGGTTACGGAAACTCAGGCCAAAAACCTCTTTTGGGAGAGTTGGGGACCCGTTGGACCCCTGCGGGGTTTGGGGGGCATCCGGCATACAGCTCCATTCGACCAGCTTTCTAAGGGGGCCAATGCCGCAGGCCAGCCGCAGCAGCCGCATCGAAAAATGGTGAACTCCCTCAGGGGGGAAGAAAAACAGAACCGTTCGCAGGATCTTGTACATGGCCGCGAAGATACGGTCCAAAGAAGATGGGTTCCAAAAACAGTAGAAGATACGGTTTAAAACCCTTAACTTTATGGACGAAGGTTGCATAAACAACTAAAAAAATCAACTATGCAGGAAGCATATATTGTCGCCGGCTATCGCACGGCGGTCGGAAAATCCAAGAGAGGCAAGCTCCGTTTTTATCGCCCGGATGATATGGCGATCGATGTCATCAAGGGCCTGCTGGCGTCCGTACCCCAGCTGGATCCGCTGCGGGTGGATGACGTAATCGTTGGGAATGCGGTCCCCGAGGCCGAGCAGGGGTTGCAGGTGGGGCGGATCATTGCGGCCCGGGCCGTCGGCATCCATGCTCCCGGAGTGACTGTCAACCGGTACTGCGCCAGCGGGCTGGAGACGATAGCTATGGCTACGGCCAAGATCCGGACGGGTATGGCGGACTGCATCATCGCCGGCGGGACGGAGAGCATGACCATGGTTCCCCAGGCCGGGTGGAAAACGGTGCCCGCCTACTCCATCGCTTCCGAGGAACCCGACTATTATCTGAATATGGGGCTTACCGCTGAGGCCGTTGCCAAAGAATTCAGCGTCAGCCGGGAGGACCAGGATCAGTTCTCTTATCAATCGCACCAGAAGGCGATCCGGGCTATCGAGAATGGCTATTTCAAGTCCGGCATCCTGCCGCTGAAAGTTGAAGAGGTCTATGTCGACGATAAGGGGAGGCGCCAGAAAAGGAGCTTCACGGTCGATACCGATGAGGGCCCCAGGGGTGATACCTCGCTGGATGCGCTGGCCCGGCTGAAGCCGGTGTTTGCGGCAGGCGGCTGTATTACGGCAGGCAATTCATCACAGACCAGCGACGGGGCCGCATTTGTCGTCGTGATGGGCGAGCGGATGATGAATGAGCTGGGATTAAAGCCCATCGCGCGTCTGGTAGCCTGCGCCAGTGCCGGCGTACACCCGCGTATCATGGGCATCGGCCCGGTAGAGGCCGTTCCGAAGGCGCTCCGCCAGGCGGGGATGAACCTGGGCCAGATCGATCTGGTCGAGCTGAACGAGGCTTTTGCTTCACAGGCGCTGGCCGTCATCCGGAAGCTGGAGATCAATCCGGATATCGTCAATATCAATGGTGGCGCCATTGCTCTTGGTCATCCTTTGGGTTGTACCGGATGCAAGCTGACCATTCAGCTGGTAAATGATATGAAAAGATTAAACAAAAAATTTGGAATAGTCACCGCTTGTGTAGGCGGAGGACAGGGAATAGCTGGTATTATTGAAAATCTTAATTAGAGCCAGCTAAATGCTCCTAAAGTCACTCATTTTTGGAAAAGGCCACCATTTAGGGGCCTTTTTATTTACTCATATCATAAATAGTTTTAACTTGCTTTGTAGTTGAAATACTTACGGAATCTACTAAACTAACATGATTCGAGTTTTTATTACCGATGATCATGAGATCTACCTGGA
>Ga0105240_10010362_pt1 | contig 13115 bp, 14 predicted proteins | sample KBSC54metaG_FD_80426 | JGI IMG/M metagenome (GOLD analysis project Ga0105240, IMG submission 80426) | Corn rhizosphere microbial communities from Kellogg Biological Station, Michigan, USA - KBS C5-4 metaG | ecosystem: Host-associated > Plants > Roots > Rhizosphere > Soil | place: Michigan, USA... | reverse complement strand
GAAACGATGTCTGCGGCGATGGCTGTGGCCACCAGGTCCAGGCAGGACAGGGGTTCCTCCTCCGGAAAGCCCAGCTGCTGCGCGAGCGCGGTTATCAGCTTGAATCCGACGCCGCAGCCGCATAATTCCTTGAAGGGGTAGGGGCAGTCCTTTTGTTTGGGGTTGAGGATAGCGACGGCCGGCGGCAGGTCGAGGTCCGGCAGGTGGTGGTCGCAGACGATGAAGTCGATACCCATCGTAGCGGCGTACTGGATAAGGTCAACCGACTTGATGCCGCAGTCCAGTGAAATGACCAGTGTAAAGCCGTTGTCACGGGCGAAGTCGATGCCCTGGCGGGAGATGCCGTATCCTTCGCGATAGCGGTGGGGGATATAAAAATCTATCTTTTCCGGCGGGTGGCATTTCCGGAGAAACTGAAAAAGGCAGGCTACGGCGGTGGTGCCGTCCACGTCGTAGTCGCCATAGACCAGTATCTTTTCGCCGGAGCCGAAGGCCTGGCGGATGCGGGCAACGGCTTTTTCCATGTCCTTCATCAGCCATGGGCTGTGCAGGTCCTTTATGGCGGGCCGGAAAAAGGTCCTTGCCTCGTCAAAGGTATTTATACCGCGCTGTATGAGCAGCCGGCACAGGACCTCATTGATGCCCAGAGAAGCCTGCAAATCCCGTACCCTGGCAGGATCCGCCTGCAATATTTTCCAGCGTTTTTCCATGTAAGAATTGTATATGTGCCAGAGATTCGCTTTTCCAAAAAGTAGCGAATCTCGGCAAACTTTAATAATTGTCCTTCGGACGAGGCCCTTCCAGGGCCTTTCGATGTAGCTTGCCGGACTGCGTCCGGCCCGTAATTCAATCAGTATTTTCGATCTGTGGTATAGCGGACCAGTTCTTCGAGTCCCTTACGGACATCGTTATCCTCAAATTCGTGCAGGATGGCCAGCGCCTCGTCCCGGGAGGTGTTCATTCTTTGGATGGCGTAGTCGATGCCCCCCGCCTCGACCACTTTCCGGATGACATACTGTACTTTTTCCGGATCCTTATTGCGGTGCTTTATAATGAAGATCATCTCCTTGCGGGTAGCCCTGTCGATATTGTTCAGGGTGTATATCAGGGGGAGAGTCAGTTTTTTTTCCTTTATGTCGTTGCCGGTGGGTTTTCCGATGGATTCGGAGCCATAGTCGAACAGGTCGTCCTTGATCTGGAAGGCGATGCCGACTTTTTCTCCGAACCGGCGCAGCTTGTCGGTAAGCACCTCGTCATGGGATGCGGCAAAGGCTCCGGCGGCGCAGGAGGCGGCCAGGAGGGACGCGGTCTTGCTCCGGATGATATCGAAATAGACGTCTTCCCGCAAATTGAGAGACCGGGATTTTTCCAGCTGCAGAAGTTCGCCCTCGCTGATCTCGCGAACTGCGTCTGATAGAAGCTGTAAGACCCGGAAATCGCTATGCTCGAGAGACAGGAACAGCCCTTTCGACAGCAGATAGTCGCCCACCAGCACAGATATCTTTGTTTTCCATAATGCATAGGTGGAGAAGAATCCCCTTCTTTCCAGCGATTCGTCTACGACGTCGTCATGCACGAGGGTTGCGGTGTGCAGCAGTTCGACGAGGGAGGCAGCCCGGTAGGCCGCCTCGTTGACCGGGCCGCAGAGTTTGGCGGATAACAGAACGAACATGGGGCGCATCTGCTTGCCCTTCCTGTTCACGATGAATTGCATGATCCTGTCCAGCAAAGGAACCTGACTTTTCACCGCCTCTTTGAACGTTTTGTCAAAAACGACCAGCTCTTCCCGTAATATGGCTTGTGCTGTCTTCATTTATAGATGATGGTAATGAAAATGTTGTACACAGGGTTCCGTGGAAAATTGAACGACAATATTACATCTTTAAAATATTTTCCGGGCAGTGCATCTTATTTTAAATTTCGGCTGTCTGGAACCTGGATTAATACAACTTTTATTTTATATGTATTGTTAAAAAAATTTGGTTATTGCGCTCCAATATTTATTTTTGCAACATATTCTTCTCAGGTTTAATTCATTCATTCACATAAACTTCAGTTATGGCAAGTAAAAAATTGACTCTTTTATTTGGGTTACTCTGCCTGTTTATATCATACTCGTATGCCCAAGTAGGCCAGAGCTATGATGTGCGGGACTCTTCTCTTATTCCTACAAGACGGCTCGCGCAGCACAACGAATTCCTGAATAATGCGTATCCTTTTCCTGCCAAGCCGAGGAATGAATGGGAGATAGGAGTCAAGGGTGGTTACACCTACGGCTTTACCGATATCCATAACTGGGGTCCTACGGGAGGTTTCGGTGTTACTGTGAGGAAAGCGCTTGGCTATTTGTTCTCGCTGAGGGCTGAATATGACTGGATCCGTCTGAGAGGTCTCAACTATCAGCCGACGCAGGCTTATGGGAAAAACCCGGTACTTTCTTCTTACTATGGAACGGGCAGCGCTACCGGTACTGCGGGTGACCAGCTTTTCTACAACTATCGCAGCACGGTACACGAGCTTTCTCTGCAGGGTGTTTTCACGATCAACAACATCAATTTTCACAAGGCGAAAGTGGGCTGGAACATGTATTTCTTTGGCGGCCCGGGCATTGCTACCTACAGCACTTTCTACAAGACTGTTGACGGAAGCGGAAAGGCTTATGACTATACGGGAATACTTACCAAGTATAACAACCAGTTCGACTACAAGCACCGGAAAGACATCCGCAAGGACCTGAAGAGCCTGCTGTCCGGCGACTGGAGCACGATGGCGGAAAGAGGAAGCACCAACGGCACGCTGGGCGGCGCTCCGCTGATGCTCGTGGGTGTCGTCGGTATCGGCTTTCAGTTCAAGCTGAACAACAGACTCAATATTCAGGTTGAAGACAAGTACACGTTCACGTCTTCCGACCTTGTAGACGGCCAGCAGTGGCAGAACAACTATTCGCCGGCCGCGTACCAGGCAGTGGCTCAGACCCGGTCATCGGATTCCTATAACTTCCTTTCGGTCGGCCTCAACTACAATATTTTCGCCAAGCATGCGGTTGAGCCCCTGTGGTGGCTGAATCCTCTCGATTATGCCTACAACGAGATCAATGCTCCGCGTCACATGAAGCTGCCGAAGCCGGTGCTGGATGACGCCGACGGAGACGGTGTTACCGATCAGTTCGATCTTGAGCCCAACACGCCGAAAGGCGCTCCGGTCGATTCTCATGGTGTAAGCCGTGATACGGATGGTGACGGTGTGCCAGACTTCAAGGATAAAGAACTTATCACTCCGACGCAGTGTCAGCCTGTCGATGCCGATGGTGTTGGCAAGTGCCCGGATCCGCAGTGCTGCAAGGACCTGAAGGCTTATATCGACTCCAACGGCGGCGGCATGGGTCACAAGTGCAACATCGGTGATCTGCCGAGCATCACGTTCAAGGGTCGTTCGGTTACGCTGAGCAAAGACGCCAAGGCGCTGCTCGCCAGCACGGCCGAGAAGCTGCGCAACAGCCCCAACTGCCGGATCGCCGTCATCGGCTATGGCGAATCCAGCAAGGCAGCACAGCAGCTGAGCTGGGATCGGGTAAATGCAGTCATCAACTACCTGGTTGAGAAAGAAGGCATTAGCTCAGACCGCTTTATCTTCCGCTACGGACAGAGCGGCGGCGAAGAGAATACCATCGATCTGAAGGATGCTACGGGCGAAGAAGGACCGAATACGGTGCCTGCTCCGCACCCGAACCTGAGGAGGAAATAGTTAGAATTGGTTCATTAACAATATCAACCGCGGGTTTCGGCCCGCGGTCCCCGGCAAAAGGATTTTTTGCCTGACATAAATGATAAAAAATTGGGTCGCAACCTTTTATTAAGAGCGGCCCAATTTTTTTTGAGTTTCCTTTAACGAGCTTTTTTTGGGCTGACGGTTAAATACCTGCATATTTGTCCAAAAATTGTAACTTTGCAGGCCTTTATGCGTCTATTTACCGTTCTATTTTTCGGGACAGTCTTTTTTTCGTCTTGTTCACACTTCTCTAAAGTGTTGAAAAGCAATGATTATGACTACAAATTGCGGGTAGCGGACAAATACTACGCAGATAAGGACTATAACCATGCCCAGCAGCTGTTCGAAGAGCTTTTCCGGGTTTTCAAGGGAAGCGAGCATTTTGAGGATATCTATTACAAATTTGCGTACTGCGCCTACTATCTGAAGGATTATGCGAATGCGGAGAACCTTTTCAAGGGATTCGTGGAAGTGTTCCCGAACAGCAATAAGGCCGAGGAGATGGATTATATGCGGGCCTATACCTTCTATAAACAGTCGCCGAAGGTAGACCTGGATCAGACGAACACCACCAAGACCATTGGTTTCATGCAGGCCTTTATCAATACCCACCCGGGGGCTGAAAAGACGAAGGAGGCTACCGATATCATCGACAAATGCCGGGCGAAGATGGAATTGAAGGACTACAGGAGTGCGCAGTTGTACTACGACCTTCAGTATTACCGGGCGGCCGCGGTTGCGCTGAACAGCCTGATGACGAGCTATCCGGATTCGGAGAAAAGTGAAGATTATAAATTATTGATAATCAGATCTGATTATCAGTTTGCGCTGCAAAGCGTAGAAGAAAAGAAAGAAGAGCGGTTTGGGACGGTCGTTGCACAATGTAATGAGTTCTTCGATCGTTTTCCAGAGAGCAAGCTGACAAAAACTGTACAGGAATACCTGAACATATCTCAGAACAATCTTAAAACGTTAAAAAATGAGCAGGTTAAGAAGGCAAGTTAATGCAAACACTACCAATGTAGTGGAGACGAAGAACCTCACCGATATCAAGGCCAGGACCGGCAATCTGTACGAGTCTATCGCCATTATCGCCAAGAGGGCCAATCAGATCAATATCTCCCTGAAGGAAGAGTTGCATAACAAGCTCGAGGAGTTTGCCAGTCATACCGACAGCCTGGAAGAGATCCACGAGAACAAGGAGCAGATCGAGATATCGAAGGCTTACGAGCGGATGCCCAATCCGGCGTTGCTGGCGACACAGGAGTTCATGGACGAGAAGATCTACTATCGTCGCAATGATGATGATCTCTTTAAATAAAAAGGACCCGGAAAATAATGTTACGGCAGGATGCTTGCGGCGTCCTGCCTTCTTTATTTAAAGATAATTTATGCTGCAGGGCAAAAAGATATTATTGGGCGTTACGGGTAGTATCGCTGCTTATAAATCTCTCCTGCTGGTCAGGGCGTTGATCAGGGAGGGGGCCGTCGTGAAGGTTATTCAGACCCCTTCCTCGAAAGATTTTGTCACCCCCCTTTCGCTGGCCACGCTTTCGAAGAACCCCGTCCTTTCCGATCTGTTCGCGGGAGATGTCTGGGCCAATCATGTCGAGCTGGGCCGCTGGGCGGATGTGATGGTGATCGCTCCCCTCAGCTGTAATACGCTGGCGAAGATGGCGCAGGGGCTTTGCGACAATCTGCTGCTGGCGGCCTATCTGTCGGCCGTCTGTCCTGTTGTCGTGGCGCCGGCTATGGACGAGGACATGTGGCACCATCCTTCCACGCAGGCCAATCTGGCGCGTCTGACGGCATTCGGCAACCGGATCATCCCGGTGGAGAAAGGTGAGCTGGCGAGTGGTTTGTATGGGGACGGAAGAATGGCCGAGCCGGAGACGATACTGGAATTTCTTCGGGACTTTTTGGGGAAGGGCCGTGATCTGGCCGGGAAAAGGGCGCTTGTTACAGCAGGCCCGACACACGAGGCCATCGACCCTGTGCGTTTTATCGGCAACCATTCTTCGGGCAAAATGGGCGTAGCGCTGGCCAGGGAGCTTGTGCAGAGGGGGGCTGAGGTCGATCTGGTATTGGGACCTTCCTCTCTGACTATAGACCTGCCCGGGCTATCGGTCCACCCGGTAGTCTCGGCCGAAGAGATGTACAGGGTCTGTCTGGAGAAGTTTGCCGGGGCCGATATAGCCATTCTTTCGGCGGCGGTAGCCGACTATACGCCGGTAGCCAGGGCGGCCGGGAAGATCAAGAAAACGGACGGCAATCTGGTATTGGAATTGATGCGGACTAAGGATATTCTGAAGACGCTGGGCGGGATAAAGAAAAAGGGGCAGGTCGTGGTTGGCTTTGCCCTGGAGACGACCGGCGAAAGAGAATATGCGCTGGGTAAGCTGGAGGCGAAGAATGCGGACCTGATCGTTCTCAATTCGCTGAATGATGAAGGGGCCGGTTTTGGTTACGATACCAATAAGGTCACCATTTTTGGCAGGGGCGGCAGCGAGCAGGTCTATGAGCGAAAGCCCAAACAGCAGGTAGCGGCAGACATTGTCGATCAAATCGAAAAACTGTTATATGCGTAGACAAAATCTTTTATTGGCGATCCTTTTGGTCGTGACGGGGACAGGTCTTCGCGCCCAGGAAATACAGGCGAATGTGGCTGTTGTCGCCAGCAGGCTTCCGTCTACGGTCGATCATAAGATATTTCAGACGATGCAGACGGCGCTGTACAATTTTATCACCGGGCGGAAATGGTCGAACGAGTCGTTTCAGGCCAGTGAGAAGATCGTCTGCAATTTTCTGATCAATATCAGTTCGACGGGGGACAACAATACATATCACTCGACGCTGACGGTGCAGGCCGGGCGTCCGGTCTACAACTCTTCTTACCAGAGTCCGCTGATCAATTTTCAGGATCCCGACTATACATTCCGTTACGTGGAATTCCAGCCGATGGATTTTAATGAGAACCGGGTGCAGGGTTCGGAGCCATATGCGGCCAATCTGACTGCCGAGATCGCTTACTATATCAACATTATTCTGGGACTCGATTTCGATTCATTTGGCCTGCGGGGCGGCGACCCTTATTTTCAGAAGGCATTGAACATTGTCAATAATGCGCCCGACAGCAGGGACATCCTTGGATGGAAGGCTTTTGACGGTATACGCAACAGGTACTGGCTGATCGAGAATCTGACCAACAGCAAGTATACGCTGGTTCATGATGCCTATTACAGCTATTACCGGAGCGGGATGGATCAGTTGTACGACAAGGAGTCGGAAGGAAGGGCTGCCGTGCTGAATGCACTGAATATGCTGAACACCGTCAATACGGATAACCCCAACAGTATGATACTCCAGTTCTTTTTTCAGAGCAGGGCGGGCGAGGTGTCCAAGATCTTTATAAAGTCTCCGCCCGATGAAAAGGCCAGGGCGCTGGACCTGCTCACCAAGCTGGATATTTCCAATATCAACAAATACAAACAGGATTTGCAATGACGAGGACAATTGCCGGCTTGTTGCTGGGGTTTATGCTGATGACAGGCGGCTGTTCGGATAAAAACAGTGTACCGTCGGATGTTTTGCCTCACGACAAGATGGAGGCCGTCATGTGGGATGTGATCCAGTCCGAGCAGTATTCGGCCAATTACCTTATAAAAGATTCAGCCCGTCTGGATCTGAAGCTGGAGAATCTGCGGATGTACGACGAGATATTTCGTCTTCACCATACTTCGCGAGATCAGTTCCGGAAGAGTTATCAGTATTATATGGGGCGTGCCGACCTGGCCCAGACGCTTTTTGATAGTTTGCTGAACAAGGGCAACAGGCTTCGGACAGAGAGCTATAGCCGGCCGTCCCGGGCGATTGCGACTCCGCCTTCTGTGCCGGCAAAGGCGCCAGCGCCGGCGCCCGTGTCTGCTCCGTCACTGCGGGATTCGCTGGTGAAGAAGCATTTCCCTCTGCTGTCCCCAAAACAGCGGGATTCGTTGATAAAGCGCAGAAAGATTCCTGCTTAGTCGTATTTTAGCTAAATCATAAATTTCTTGCCTGATGAAAAAAGTTGTTGCCGGGGCCGGGGAGGCCATCCATGACATCCCGAGCGGCGCCGTCATTATGCTGGGCGGGTTCGGGCTATGCGGGATCCCTGAGAACTGTATATCTGCACTAACCCGTAGCGGGATCAACCAGCTGACCTGTATCTCCAACAATGCCGGGGTCGACGATTTCGGTCTGGGTCTGCTGCTAAAAAGCCATCAGATAAAGAAGATGATCAGTTCGTATGTTGGCGAGAACGAGGAGTTTGAGCGGCAGCTGTTGAGCGGTGAGCTGGACGTGGATCTTATACCTCAGGGGACGCTGGCCACGCGGATCCAGATGGCCGCTATGGGGATACCCGCTTTCTTCACGCCGGCGGGGTATGGCACGGAAGTAGCCCAGGGCAAAGAAATAAGGGTGTTTGACGGGAAGCCCCATCTCATGGAATATGCCCTTCACGCCGATTTTGCGATCGTCAAGGCCTGGAAGGGGGACAAGCTGGGGAATCTGATATTCCGGAAAACGACGCGTAATTTTTCCACTTCGATGGCCAAGGCAGGCAATGTAACGATCGCCGAGGTCGAGCAGCTGGTAGAGCCCGGCGAGCTGGATCCCGATCATATTCATGTTCCCGGCATCTATGTCCACCGGATATTTCAGGGCAGTGACTACGAACGGCGTATCGAACGCAAGACGATGAGGCTGACGGATTCAAAATAATCGATCAACAAATCAAGGTATATGGCGCTGGATAAATTTGGTATTGCCAAACGCATCGCCCAGGAATTGCGGGATGGCATGTATATCAATTTGGGTATTGGAATACCGACGCTTGTGGCTAATTACATTCCTGCCGGCATATCGGTGATGCTGCAGTCGGAGAATGGCATGCTGGGCATTGGGCCGTATCCAACAGAAGAGGAGATGGATGCGGATCTCATCAATGCGGGTAAAGAGACCGTGACCATTCTGCCGGGCGGAGCTTTTTTCGACAGTGCGGAAAGTTTCGGGATGATCAGGGCAGGGAAGGTTGATCTGACCGTACTGGGGGCGATGGAGGTCTCGGACAGCGGGGACATCGCCAGCTGGAAGATACCAGGCAAGATGGTCAAGGGGATGGGAGGGGCGATGGATCTGGTGGCCAGCGCGCGGAATATCATCGTGGCTATGCAGCATACTAATCCCAGGGGGGAGCCTAAATTATTGCCGGCCTGCGTCCTGCCGTTGACGGGGGTAAAATGCGTGAAGAAAATAGTGACCGATCTGGCGGTGCTGAATGTTACGCCTGAGGGCTTCCTGTTGCTGGAGCGTGCGCCTGGCGTCAGTGTAGAGGAGATAAGGTCCCGGACAGGCGGCAGGCTTATTGTGCCGGAGAAGGTTCCGGAGATGGCCTTGTGAGCGCCGCGGCGGCGGCATAGAACAGGTATTTGACTCCTTCGGCCAGCATGACGAACAGGTGTTTGTCTGTGTCAGGGGCGGTTGCGGCGGGCCGGCAGCAGGAGCCGATGACTTCCAGTAATAAATAGAGCAGGATGTAGAATAGGGTTCCTGCTCCGATATAGAAGCCGGGCGACTGGAGCACCTGGAGGGCGCCGTTGCGGATGATCATCGGGAGACTTGCCAGGATCAGCAGGGCCATGAATGTGTTCAGAATGGCGTCGATCGTGGGATTGGGTCTTTCCCAGCCCGTAAAGAACCACGCCGTGATGGCAAAGGAAAGGAGGGCTGACAGGGACAGGTCGAGCGTATATCGGCTGCGGCCGGTAAAATCGGGCCGGAAGCAGGGGACGAGCAGGAGCAGGAGGGCGAGGGAGAACAGTTTGCCGATGACGTATTGGTATTCCCTTGTCAGGGGATAGGTCTGCTCGAATATCCCTTTGAAAAAGCTGAGGAGGCAGATGGTGAGCAGGAAGTTCAGGGGTTCCTGTAAATAGAGTTTTCGCCCGAAGATGAGAAGGGCGGTCATGAGGGGGAGGAAATCGATGACTATAGCCAGAAAGTGCATTCGTTGGAAGCTGGGTAATACGTAGCAAACAATCGGATAGGTCTAGTCGATCAGGTTATTCTTCACGGCAAAAAAGACGAGGCCGGCGGTATTCTTGGCGCCGAAGCGCTCCATCAGCCTGTCCTTGATGGCCTCTACCGTTCGGGGGCTGACGTCTATTTTCTGTGCGATCTCCTGGGCGGTAAATTCCATACAGATATACCGGACGACCTCTCTTTCCCGGTCATTGAGGGTAATTTCCGTATTGAGGCTTGGGATCGTTTTTGTGCGCACGTGCGATTTCTTCAGCAGGATGCGGTTTACGAAATTATTCAGATAGTAACCTTTGGTAGCCACTTCTATGATAGCCCGTTTGATCTCGGAGGGGTCGGCGCTTTTCAGCAGGTAGCCGTTGGCTCCGATCTCCATCATGTGACTGACGAAGCGCTCGTCTTCGTACATAGTCAGGGCGATAATATGTATGGAGGGGTATTGTTTGGCGATTATCTTGGTCGTTTCGATACCGTCTTTCTGGGGCATCCGGAGGTCCATCAGTACGACGTCCGGCTCGGAGGCTGCCAGGCCATCGAGCAACTCCTGTCCATTTTCTGCTTCCTGAACAAATTTTATGGCGCTGTAGGGGCGTAAAGACAGAATGACACCCTTTCGGAATATCTTGTGGTCATCGGCTATTGCAACTTTAATCACTCCCATAGGCTATGGTATAGTTGGTTGGGCTACATTGGGTTCGATCCTGAGGTCCGGACATCTAAAGATACACATAAATTCTATTCCTGTTCCTGTAGCTTATCTTCTTCTTCCTTAACCAGTTCGATGGTTACTTTATAATAGGTCTGGGACATATCCTTTTCAAAGAAAATCTTGCCGTGCAATACTTTCAGCCGGCTTTGAATATTCTTTAGTCCGAGGCCCACGTTACTTTTATTTAGCTTGTTAAAATCGTTTTGGGTGATCCCTCTGCCGTCATGGTGCAGCCGGATGAAGAACTTATTGCCACTTGTATTCTGGGTCAGGTGGATGAAGCTGGCGTTGCTGTGTTTGAGGATATTATTGACCAGCTCCTGTATGACCCGGAAGATGATCAGCTCGTTCTCTGCCTGCAGCCGCTCGCGATAGTCATGAAAGCGGGAGCTGGCGTTCATGCTGCCCGAGCCGCTGATCTTTTGAAAGAGGTCATTGACGGCGGACTCCAGCCCAAAGTTCTTGAGGGTCGGAGGCATGAGGCTGTGGGAGATGTTGCGGATCAGCTGTATGGTATCGTCGATGATCTGTTTGGCGTTGTAGATGCTTTGCAGCTGCGTAGTCTTGTCGAGGTTGACCAGGTTCTCGTTGAGGTACAGGCGGGCGGTAGCGAGAAGGGGGCCTGCGTCGTCATGGAGGTCGGCGGCGATGCGTTGGCGTTCTTCTTCCTGGAGGCGGATGGAGGCGTTGAGCAGCAATTTTTGCTGGTCCTGTTCCATGCGCTGGAGCCGCAGCTGGTAGCGGATGACCTTGCGTTGGTGAAAGATGATGAAAACGATAAGCCCAATAGTGAGCGCCAGCATGCCAATAGTGCCGAAAAAGAGCACTAATGAAACACTGCTACCAGGACTTGTGACTTCTAGAATTATCATGGATGAGGCGTCCTGCGACGTTGCTTAGGGTTTATGGTTTTCATAATTTACTGGATATCAGGATAAGCGGTATCCAGCGAATGATGAGCTTTATTGCTTTTTTTCATTATGAACGCGACAGTGAACAGAATATTTTTTAATATATTAAAAATATTGTTAATAGGCCAATAATTATTGTATTCTGCTTTGGTCAGGGTCGCCGCATAAATGAACAAAAAGAGGGTGGAGGCGAAGTAGAGCAGGATGGCCAGGACGATCCAGAACTTTTTGAGGTAATAGACATAGATGACTGTCGCGTCGGTGAGCTGTTCATAAAGGAAGAAGATGCTGTAGATGATCAGGAGGATCGATTCTGATGAGGCGGAGAGTGAATCGAAGAAGCTCCCATCGCTGCCATGCAGGATGTTTATGATTGCGATGGGGAAGAAGACGAGGGTGCCTATCAGGGTGAAAAGACGGAATGTCTTTGTTTTGAGGGAAAGGTAGATGAACAGGCTGAGGAGGACGAATTCGCAGATCGTAAAACCACTATAGAGGTAGAAAACATTGACCCGGTGTTCGAGATAATGAAAGATATTGTCGGATAGAAAAGAGATAAGGCAATAAAAGAATATTACCCAAAATCCACCTTGTCTGTTCCTTTTGAAAAAACAAACAAAGAAGATCATGGGTAATACACCAGAGAATACACTTAGAAGTGGAAGCAATACCTTTATTTTTATTCAAATATAAAAGGCATTGCAGTATAATCCAAGTAAAACGATTGAATTAGCTGCCGAAGATCAGTTCCCAGATGCTGCTTTCCCAGCCGGATCTGTCAGCTGCGATAGCGTTCACGGTAGCGAGTTGTCCGTCTTCCAGAACTACGACTTTCTTAAGGATGTCTTTTCCGTCCGCGTCGATTGCTACGTAAACCAGGGTTTTCTGACCGTTCTCGTTGATGGCATTGTAAAAACGCATACCAACGCAACCGGGCTGAGCGAGGATCGCATCGATGATATTGCGGCCGATTACGAAGGTGGTTACGCCTTCGCCGGTGGCTTTTGCGTGGGCATTTACGAAGTCCTGGGCCATTTCGTGGCTAATCTCTTCCCCAACCTTGTTGTAATCCTTCTTGATAGTTAACTCCTTCTGCATAAAAGTAAGTTTTTAGAGGTTTGTAAAATGTTAGTTTGTAAGGCTAAATAACCCCTAAAAAAAAATCTGGGCAACGGCCAAAATTTATGGTAAAATGCTTTAAATTGCCTGTAATTCAAGCCTGTACTGCATTGTACGGGTTTTTCCCAGGGGAGTTACGATGACAAAATAGAGTAGTTTCACGTGTGAAAAATAGTATTTTTACTATCTTAAAAATCGTAAAACGCCCAAGTGGAATTACCAAATGAAAGATATTCACGATATGGGAGTTTTCTGTGGATAACTTACGCATTAACAGCATAAGAAAAAGAAAGCGCGGGGGCGGGTGTAGGAGAGTAATTAAATTCCTGATTTTTCGTTTTACGGGGTATATAACCAGAAATTAAAGGTAAATTCAATACCTCAAGGTGGCTTTACAGCTGTTTAAAAGAGAAGAGAAGTTGATTGATATTGGATTTAACCTTTGGTTTTTGAGGATATTGAAATCTTTTACTGGACGGTAAACGGGGACATTGGATGGTTTGGTTGTGAATCCATCAATCAACTTCTGG
>Ga0105240_10010358_pt1 | contig 13117 bp, 12 predicted proteins | sample KBSC54metaG_FD_80426 | JGI IMG/M metagenome (GOLD analysis project Ga0105240, IMG submission 80426) | Corn rhizosphere microbial communities from Kellogg Biological Station, Michigan, USA - KBS C5-4 metaG | ecosystem: Host-associated > Plants > Roots > Rhizosphere > Soil | place: Michigan, USA... | reverse complement strand
TTGCGCTACGGCCGGATGATGCAGGCCATCTCGGGCGTGCATTTCAACTACTCGTTCCCCTTGCCGTTCTGGGAGGCCTACGCGGACGTCAGCGAGTCCCGCCCGGGCGGCCCGGCGTTCGTGTCGGCGAGCTACTTCGACCTGCTGCGCAACTACCGCCGTTACGGCTGGATCGTGCTGTACCTGTTCGGGGTCTCCCCCGTGGTGTGCAAGTCCTTTGTCGCCGGCCGGAACTTCCAGCTGGCGGACTTCACGCACGGCACCGCGTACGAGCCCTACGCCACGAGCCTGCGCATGAGCGATGTTGGATATCGCAATCGCAACCAGGCCGGCCTGGCCGTATCGGTGAACAGTCTCGAGGAGTACGTGCGCGATCTGACGCATGCGATCACGACGCCGCATCCCCCGTACGAGGCCCTCGGTGTGGAGGTCGACGGCGAGTACCGGCAGCTCAATGCGAACATCCTGCAGCTCGAGAACGAGTACTACAGCTTCATTCGTCCGAAGCGCGTCGCTCGCTCCGGCGAGCGCCCGACCAAGGCGTTGCTCAGAGCAGGCGTCGAGTACGTCGAAGTGCGTGCGCTGGATGTCAGCGCGTTCGATCCGGTCGGCGTGAATCAGAACAAGCTGCGATTTCTGGAGGCCTTCCTGGTGCTGTGTCTGCTGAAGGAGAGTCCGCCGATCGGCACGGCGGAGCAGGACGCGCTCGATCAGAACCACATCACGGTGGCGCGCCGCGGGCGTGAGCCTGGCCTGACGCTGTGGCGGGACGGGGGCGCTGCCTCGATGCGCGATTGGGCGCGGGAGCTGCTCGACTCACTCATTGGGATATGTGAAATCCTGGATCGGGGCGATGCTTCGCGACCCTACACGCACGCGCTCACGGCTCAGGCAGCGAAAATCGAGAACGTCGCTCTGACGCCTTCGGCCCGGCTCATGGCGGAGCTGACTTCCACCGGTGAATCGTTCGCGGCGCTGGCGCTGCGCATGTCGGCGGCCCACAAGGCGTATTTCCTGGATCTGTACGCGCCGAACGCGGCGCGGCTGGCGGAATTCGCCTCCGAAGCGCAGGAATCCCTGTTGGCGCAGCGCCGCATCGAGGCCGCGGACTCGGGAACGTTCCAGCAGTTTCTCGCCCGCTATTTTGCGATCTAGCTCACATTTTCAAAAACTTTACATAAAGCCTGTGTAGCATTCTTCTCGCTTTTCCTGGGAACGAGACTAGAATCACGCCCCCACGCCGCTTTACTCGACAATAAGGCGAACAGGCGGCGTGAAAAAAACAACAGGCCGGTTAGCGTTATGAAAACAAAAACGGACCCTTTGATGAAGGAACTCCCCGTCCCTCAGTCAGCCGCGAACACAGATTTTCCCCAGCTCACGGAAGGTGCGGAAAAAGTCTTGCGTCCACGGGTGACCGGGTGGGACCCTTACGAGGTCTGGCGCACGCGCGTGAAGGCCATGCAGGACCCGCTGGCCATCAAGAGCAGTCGCGGCGCTTAAGACTCTCGAGGACCGTCCATCCTTCTCGCCTGCCGAGGGTTCCGTCAGCGCACGCTAGGATTTCAGGTTGGCTACCGCCGCGATAGAGCCCTCTCACTCGGTCGCACAAATTCCCCGGCGCGGCTGGCTGCGCCTGCGATTTCCCCCGGAGCTCGAAGCAGAATTTCTACTCAGCTATCGGGCAGCGGCGCGCCGCTGGGTGCGCCTCAGCATGCTGGTGGTGCTGTGCACCTCCCTGGGGTTCGCCGTCATCGATCACTGGGTCCTGATCGGACCGCACCTGCCGCAGGCGGACATGGTGCGCTTCGGGCTGCAGCTGCCGCTGGTGATCATCATTCTCGTGATGACCACCGAAAGATTCTATGGCCGGTGGTATCAACCCTCGATCCAGGTTGCCGCACCGCTGTTCGGCATCGGCACGGTGCTGATGGCGATGCAGGCGACCCCGGACCAATTGCCGCTGGTCGCCGCACGGTTGCTGCTGGCGACTTTCTACTTCTACTCGATGCTGGGATTGACGCTCGGCGCGGCCTTCCGCACCAACCTCGTCGTCGTGAGCTGCTACGTCGCGGCGGCGCTCGCCGGGGACGTCGCGCACACGGTAGCGATCTATCAGACCTACGTGCTGCTGTGTGCGAACGTGATCGGCGGCGCGGGCTGCTACGCGCTGGAGCACGCCAATCGAATCGCCTTTCTCGAGCGCCGCCGGCTCGCTGAGGTGGCGATGCACGACGGCCTGACCGGCCTGTTGAACCGTGCCGCCCTGGATGAGCAGGTGCGGGCGTTGTGGCGGCATGCCGAGCGCGATCGCCTCCCGGTCTCCGTGGTGCTCATCGATATCGATCACTTCAAGGCATACAACGATCACTACGGACACCAGGCGGGCGATCGTTGCCTGCGGGAAGTGGCCGCGGCCGTGAAGCTGGCCGCCCGCCGTCGCCCGCTGGACCTCGTGGCCCGTTACGGCGGCGAAGAGATCATAGCGGTGCTGTTCGGCGCCGATAGCGCGCACGCCGAGGAAGTTGCCATCGCCGTCAAAGAGGGAGTGACAAAGCTGCATCTGGAGCACCTCGCTTCTCCCACCCGTCCATACGTCACGGTGAGCGTCGGCGTTGCCACGTTGGGGCCCGGCGCGGGATACTCCCACGACAACGCGGTTCAGCTCGCCGATCGTGCGCTCTACGCGGCGAAGGCCGGCGGGCGGGATCGCTGGCTCGCGGTGCGGGAACAGGACCGCAAGGCGGCCCCGCTGCCGGACAGCCCGGACGGCGCCGACGCCGTCCTGCAGACCGCCAGCTGAGGAACCCGGCGCGTGAGGCGGGGCCCTGCGCAAGGGTGCGCCACCCCGGGGGCGCGCGCACCGGACAGCGCGCGCTCGCGCATGGGGGCTGCGCCCCGGTCAATCTCCCGGCTGAGGCATTGACCGCTCAGGCGTCCTTGGGCCAAATAAGGCACTGTTCCGCGCAAGCGGATCTCCCGCATGGGCGCCTCTTGTGCGCCGCTACCTTCGGACCTGATGCTCTCCGGACATGAATGCACTCTCGGTTCGCGGACTCACCAAGACATACAAAAATGGCGTGCACGCCCTGAAGGGCATCGACCTCGACGTCGAGGAGGGTGACTTCTTCGCCCTGCTCGGCCCGAACGGCGCCGGTAAGACCACGCTCATCGGCATCGTGACCTCGCTCGTCAACAAGAGCTCGGGGGAGGCGAGCGTGTTCGGCCACGACATCGACCGGGAGCTGGAGGTCGCCAAGGCCTGCATCGGCATCGTGCCGCAGGAGATCAACTTCAACATGTGGGAGACCCCGCACACCATCGTGGTGAATCAGGCGGGCTTCTACGGGATTCCGCGGCCGATCGCGCGCGCGCGTGCCGAGAAATATCTCAAGCAGCTGCAGCTGTGGGACAAGCGGGACAAGATGTCGCGCAGCCTCTCGGGAGGAATGAAGCGCCGGCTCATGATCGCGCGCGCCCTCATGCACGAGCCGCGGCTGCTCATCCTGGATGAACCGACGGCGGGGGTGGATATCGAGATTCGCCGCTCCATGTGGGAGTTCCTGCGTGAGATCAACATGCAGGGCACCACCATCATTCTCACGACGCACTACCTGGAGGAAGCCGAGACGCTCTGCCGCAACATCGCGATCATCGATCGCGGCCTGATCGCCGAGCGCGATCGCATGAGCAGCCTGCTCCGGCGGCTCAACACCGAGATCTTCGTATTGAATCTGCGCAACTCGCTCGAAGCGGAGGGCCGTCCGGCCCTTCCCGGGCTCGAGGGTTACGTCGCGACCCTGGTCGACAGCCATACGCTCGAGGTCGAAGTCTCCAAGGAGCAGAACCTCAATGACCTGTTCGAGCGCCTCTCGGCGCTGGGCATCGAGGTCCTGAGCATGCGCAACAAGGTCAATCGCCTCGAGGAGATCTTCATGCGCCTGGTGGAGGGCAAGGACAAGGGCAACGGCACCGTCGCGGCTGCGACCGCGGCCGCGTTGAGCGGCGCGCCTCAGGGAGGCCGGCCGTGATGGATACCGCCGTGCGCGAGTCGGCCTCTGCCCCCATGAACCTGGGTGTCGTGCGATGGATCGGCTACAAGACGATCGTCATTCGCGAGTACGGCCGCATCATCCGCATCTGGGGCCAGACCATCGTGCCCGCGGCCGTGACGGCCACGCTGTATTTCGTGATCTTCGGCAACCTCATCGGGCGGCGCGTCGGCGCGATGGGCGGGTTCGACTACCGCCAGTACATCGCCCCCGGGTTGATCATGATGCAAGTGATCGGCAACTCGTACGGCAATGTGGTGTCCTCGTTCTTCGGAGCGAAGTTCGGCAAGCACATCGAGGAGATGCTGGTCGCGCCGCTTCCGAGCTGGGTCATCGTGGCCGGCTACGCGAGCGGCGGGCTAGTGCGGGGACTGCTGGTGGGAGTGGCTGTCTCGGCGGTGTCGCTGATCTTCACTCACCTGCCGGTGTTGCACCCGTTGGTGGTGCTCGCCGCCGTGGTGCTGACTTCGGTCACCTTCTCGCTCGGCGGATTCCTCAATGCGCTGTTCGCGAAGAACTTCGACCAGGTGAACTGGATTCCGACGTTCGTGCTGACGCCGCTCAACTATTTCGGCGGCGTGTTCTATTCGATCACCATGCTCCCGACCTGGGCGCAGCACGTGTCCTACGCCAACCCCATCCTGTACATGGTGAATGCATTCCGCTTCGGCTTCCTCGGGCAGTCGGACGTCAACATCGGGGTCGCCTTCGCGTTGATGGTTGCCGCGCTCGCGGGGCTGTTCGCGACGGCCGTGCTGCTGATGGAGCGGGGATCCGGAATTCGGGATTGACGCGGCCCACAGCCGACTATTCGCGGGTCGGGCTTCCCTGTCGCCGGCACTCGCCCGTTTACCCTTTAACTTCAAGACATAACACTCGGTTCTGCAAGAAAACCTTCATCTGTGTGTCACGCCGTTGACGCGCGGCGGCCCGACCCTGGCACGCTAAGACACCTATGGGACGACGGGCAGCAGATGAAAGCCCCTGCTTTGAGCACGCTCCTGGCGCGCGTCGATGCGGCAGAGTTCGGCATCTGTCGAGCTCTCAATCGAGGGGCCTCCTTCCCCGTTCCACGCGCGCTGTTTCGAGTTGCGAGCCGCCTGGGCGACGGTGTCGTCTGGTACGTCCTCATTCTGGCGTTGCCGCTGCTCTACGGACTGAGCGCGGTGCGTCCCGCGATCGTCATGGCCGTCACGGGTATCGTGGGACTCGCTCTCTACAAGATGCTCAAGCGCGTGTTCGTCCGCGAGCGGCCGTTCATCACGCATTCGGCGATCGACCTTGCGGCCGCCCCGTTGGATCGTTACAGCTTCCCCTCCGGCCACACGCTGCACGCGGTGTCCTTCGCATGGCAGCTCACGGCGCACTTCCCTGACCTGGGCTGGTTCGTAGTTCCGCTGGCGATGCTGATCGGCGCTTCGCGGGTGGTCCTCGGGTTGCACTATCCGACCGACGTCATCGCCGGCGCGGCGGTGGGCGCGCTGCTGGCCGCCCTGGGACTGTCGCTGTAAGCCTTGCGCGTTCTATTCATCTCCGACGTCTACTTTCCCCGGGTCAACGGCGTCTCCACCTCCATTCGCACTTTTCGAGAAGACCTCGCGCACTGTGGCGTCGAGACGCTGCTGGTGGCGCCTGACTATGCGCCAGCCGGTGGAGAGGCCGCGGATCTGCCTGTGGCGCGCGTCGCCTCCGCGCGTGTTCCGGGGGATCCGGAGGATCGCCGGATGCGCTGGGGGAAGTTGAATCAACTGCTCGAGAGCGACCGATTCAAGGACGTCGAGCTGCTGCACATCCACACACCGTTCATCGCTCACTACGCCGGTGTGCGTTTCGCGAGGCGCAAGCGCATCCCCAGTGTGGCGACCTGCCACACCTTTTTCGAGGAATACCTGCACCACTATGTGCCGGTGCTGCCGCGGCGGATCGGCAAATCGCTCGCGCGCGCGTTTACCCGCTCGCAGTGCGCCGACGTGCAGGCTTTGATCGCGCCCTCCGAGCCGATGCGCGACATCCTGCTCGAATACGGGATCTCCACGCCCATTCACATTCTGCCGACCGGTCTGCCGGCTGATCGCTTCAGGCAGGGCGACGGCGCGCGCTTCCGCGCCGAGGCAGGCCTGCCGGCCGACCGCCCGCTGCTCACCTACATCGGCCGGGTTGCCCACGAGAAGAACATCGAGTTCCTGCTGCGCGTGTTGGCCGAAGTCCGCAAAGCGGTTCCGGATGCAATGCTGGTCATCGCCGGGGAGGGACCGGCTCGCGATTCCCTCAGGCTATCGGTGCAGCGGATGGGGCTGGAGCGCGAGGTTCACTTCGTCGGCTATCTCGATCGCCACGGCGCGTTGCTGGACTGCTATGCGGCTGCGAACGTGTTCGTGTTCGCTTCACGCACGGAGACACAAGGCCTCGTGCTGCTCGAGGCGATGGCGCAGGGAGCCCCCGTGGTATCCACGGCTGAGTTGGGTACTCGCTCCATCCTCAAGCCCGGTTGCGGCGCCCTCATCGCTTGCGAAGACGAGCGTGAGTTCGCGTCCGCGGTCAGCCGCGTTCTGCAGGACCCGAGATTGCAGAAGAACCTGTCCGACCGGGGCCGCGCCTATGCGCGCAATTGGTCCTCCGCGGTGATGGCTCGACGCCTGTCAGATCTTTACGTCGCGTTGCGCACGCAGGATCTTCGCGCGAGCGACTCGCGAGTCCCCTCGTAACCGCCTCCGTCCGCGGATATCCGCGGCGTCGCCTCGCCGCGACACCGCTCCATGGCCCCGGTGTTCTGCGCTACACTCGAGCGTCGCAGTGGTTGTGCGGTGTTTGGAGCGGAGCATGGGGGCGAAGCGCGCACTCATCGTCGATGACTCCAGGTCGGCCCGGTTGTTTCTGGCACGCATGCTGGAAAGGTATGAGATCGACGTCGACAGCGCGGAGACGGCCGAGGCCGCCATCGACTATCTCGCCAGCCACCGTCCGGATGTGATCTTCATGGATCACCTGATGCCGGGTATGGATGGCTTTCAGGCCGTGCAGGCGATCAAGAACAATCCGCGCACCGCCACCATTCCCATCATGATGTACACCTCCCAGGAAGGGGAGCTGTATCTCGGCCAGGCGCGAGCACTGGGTGCGGTGGGCGTGCTTCCCAAACAGATCAAACCCACCGACGTCTCCAAGGTTCTCTATCAGCTTCATCTCGTCCCTGACAGGCGGACTTCCGAGCAGACCTCGTTCCGGCCCATCAGTGTTGCGGTGCAGGAGGAGTCCGAGGAAGGGCCAGCGACGCCCGCACCGCCCAGGGTGCTCACGGAGACTTCGCTGCGCGAGCAGTTCGCTGAGCTGCGACGCGCGCTCGTGGCGGGGATTGACACGCAGACCGACCGGATCACGGCTGAGGTGCGGGCGCTGCTGCTTGAAGCTCTGCCACCGCCCATGGAATCGCCCACTTCGCCTGGAACGCCACGGCCCTGGGGTTGGATGGTCGCCAGTGTGGCTTTGGCGATTGCCTTGGCCAGCACTGGATTGTGGTGGCGGGACCTCTCGATGCTGCGCGCAATGGCCAAGGACGTGGAACAGCTTCGCGTGGAGGTCGCTCAGCGAGCCCCCGCGCCGGTCTCGCCGCGCCTGGCCGAAGCGGCCCCCACAAGAGCGTCCCCCCCGGTGGACACGGCCAGGCCCGGCGATTCCGCTGGAGTCGCCGATTCCGCTGCACCCGCTGATGCCGCCGGCCCCGGCCCAGGTGCGGTCACCACCGCCTCGGCCACGTTGCCTGCCGGCCCGGCTCGTGTCGCGGCATTGCAGCCCGACGGCAAGCCCCTGGTCCTGACCGTCCCTTATGGCGCCGATGCGTTGGGGGGGAGCCGCCTGGAGGTGGTCCGGCAGCTCCTGGAGCGGCTGACCCGCCAGGGCACCGGCGGCGTGGTCGACATCAAGACCTATCCCGGGCGGTTCTGCCTGATGGGCAATGCCACCGACGGCTACTCGGTGGCGCCGGAGGAAACCGCGGCCTCCAAGTGCGATCTGGTGGGCAACCCTTCGGACGACGCCTTATCGCCGGCTCAGCGAACACCGCTGGCTTTCGCTAATCTGGTGGGTAGCGTACGCAATGCCACCCATGGAAATATCGACGTCCAGGTCGCCAACGGCGACGCCGCAGCTACGGCCATGCCCTACCCGCAGGCATCGGCCGAGCTCACCGCGGGCGAATGGAACCGAGCCGCCGCCGCCAACAACCGTATCGAGATCCGCCTGCACTGACGGGCGCGTCCCTGCCCGTGCGCGCGCAGTCTGAAGAGTTCCAGCCGCCCGGCTGGCTGCGCAACAGCCATCTACAGTCGATGCTCGCGAGCATGACCGTGCGCCGCGGGCCTATCGTCCGGCGTGCCGCGCCGGTCGTCGCCGCCGAGCGCCAGATGCTGCTGGACTGCGGCGACGGCGTGCGCCTGCAATGTTTCCGTTCGACCCCGCCAGACTCCTCCGGAACTCCGGCGGTCCTGCTGCACGGGTGGGAGGGAAGCGCCGAGTCGCTCTATGTCCTGTCACTCGCCCAGCAGCTCTTCGAGCGCGGCTTCGACGTCGTGCGCCTGAACCTGCGCGATCACGGGGCCACGCACCATCTGAATCGCGAGTTGTTTCATTCCTGTCGACTGCCGGAGGTCATCGGCGCGATGCGCAGCCTCCAGGGGCTGTTTCCGGGAAAGCTCATGTACCTGGTGGGGTTCTCGCTCGGGGGCAACTTCCTGCTGCGAGTGGCGAGCGATACGGCCGGGGATCCGGCCCTGCGCATCGGCAAGGTCATCGCAGTGTCCCCGGTGCTCGATCCGGGGGCGACGCTGATCGCGCTGGAGCGCGGGATTCCCGGCTACCAGCTGTATTTCATCCGCAAGTGGATGCGCTCGCTGCTGAAGAAGCAGGCGGCCTGGCCGGCGGACTACGATTTCGGGCGCTTCGGCAAGTTCACCAACCTGCGGCGCATGACCGCGGACCTCATCCGTCACTTCACCGAGTATCCGACCCTGGACGACTACCTCAACGGATACTCCATCACCGGCGACCGGCTCGCCGGCCTCGACGTTCCGGCGAGCATCATCACCTCCCTGGACGACCCCATCATTCCCGCGCACAGCATCGAAAGTCTCGCCCATCCGCCCAGCCTGCAAATGGTCGTGACCCGCTACGGCGGCCACTGCGGCTTTCTGGAAAGATTGACCGGCCCGACCTGGATCGAACGACGCATCGTGGCCGAGCTCGAGGAGGCTGTCGCGGAGGGAGGCTAGACACGGCGCCTCCGCTCCGGCGTGCGAGGTGTCCGCGCGGCACGGCCGAAGGGCTTACTTTTGCGGCGCCTGGACGGGCGCCGTCGGTCAGTGACTAGTGCTCACCACGCGCTCTTGGTGCGTGAGCAGCAGCCTAACTTAGTGTTGGCAATTACGACGGTACCGGCACGCGGGCTATCGCGCCTCGCAAGTGACCTCGTCGCGAGACTCGCGCGCATCAGGGGGCGAGGCGCGCTAACGCCCGCGCGCCGCGCCCGTCAAGGACGCCGCAAAAGTAAGCCCTTCACCCGCGCCGCGCGGCCTGCGCTGAGAAGCGTCAGTTGCGGCACGGCCGTGTGGCGACGATAAGCGCGTCGAAGGGCTTAGGATGCGCCCGTCGGCCGCGGTCACCCGCTCCTCTCGCCCGGCGGCGGCAGCGGATGCGTCACATCCAGCGAGCCATCCCCCGAAGATCCTGCCTTCGCGGCGCCGCCCGCAGCGGCGTGCGCGAGCATCGCTTCGCTGAGTGGGCGAACGTGGCGCGTCACGACGAAGTCTGCTCCGCGTTCACCCAACGACAGTGCCTCCTCCAGAGTGTCGATCTCATGGATCGCCCAACGCCACGGCCCGCGCCACAGAGGGGCATTCGGTGCCAGGAAAGAGCGGTCGCAGAAGAGATAGTCAGGCTGCAGCGCTTCGTACTTGAGACGGGTGTGATTGTCGTAGGCCGGCAGCACCCACGCCGTCGGACATGTTCCGACCGCGCGCGCCGAGTGGACGGCGGCGAGATCGGCAGACACGAGGACGCAACGCGAGCGGAAAGGCTTGAGCGTGTGCAGGACGCGCCCAACCGTCTGCTCATGGCCGAATCGCGCGACGCTGTGGCGTCCGATGACGATGAAGATGGTGATTTCAGGTCGCCCGGCCAGCAGGCCCAACGCCGTCGCGAGCGTCGGTATGCGTGTTCCGCGGAACTGCTCGCCCAGGCGCTCGATCTCTCCGGCTTCCATCTGCCCGAGCTGCGTGGCCGTTGCGGTCGCGCTGCCGCTGCGTACGAGCTCCTGGTCGCGACACACCATGGGCGTTCCGTCGCTCGACAGGTGTACGTCGATCTCGATGAAGCGCGCGCCAAGTGCAATCGCCGAGCGCAGCGCCGGTAGTGTGTTCTCCGGGAATTCCGCGGAGTTTCCGCGACGGGCGACCAGGTGTAGCAGTCGCATGGTAGGGGCAACGCGCGTGTGCGCCTGGCCTAGCGCCGCCGTTCGTCGAACTGCACGACCGGCTCGCCGCTGGTGACCGTGACGGCGCCTTCGATCACGGCTCCTCTGGCGAGGGCAATGCTGCGCGCCACTACGTCGGCGCGGACGATGGCGGTGGCGCCGATCTCGATCTTCTCCTCGATCACCAGCTTGCCGGTGACGCGGCCCGCGATGACGGCGGACTGCGCATGGACCTCGCCTTCCCAGCTCGCTTGGGCCGCCATGCTGAGCATGCCGTTGACTTTGCCGTCGCCGCGGATGCTTCCACAGACGACGAGCCCTCCCGGGGTCTCGAGGTCCCCCGTCAGCCGGCACCCCTCGGCCACGAAAGTGGGGGAAGTCCCTATCTGGTCGATCAGCCGGCGCCTCGGTGATTCAGTCATCGCTCGCTCCGTGGATGGCGCTCGCTGCGTCTGCGGCGCTCGCGGTGGCCCTAGTCTAATTGCAGAGAGTCGCCTGACGGCGCTTTCTACCCGCTGGCGAAAAGCGTGGTTTTCGCCCGCTAGAATAGCCGGCGAGGCCGGCCTGAAGGGGCAGATGATGATCACACTCCGCGCACGAAGTATTGCCACGGCCCTGCTGCTGGTGGCTGCGGTGGCCGGCATGGGCGCCTGCAGCCGCGAGCAGCAGGACTGGCGGGCCGCCGAAGGCGCCGACACGATGGAATCGTACGGGCAATTCATCGAGCGGCATCCGGAGAGCGAGCTGGTCAAGGAGGCCCGCGCGCGGGTGGCGCAGCTTGGCGAAGATCTCGACTGGAAAGAGGCAGCGAAGGCCGATACGGCGGAGGCGTACCAGCAGTTCCTCGCAAAGCACCCCAGTGGCAAATGGGCGCAGGACGCACGGATTCGAGCACAGAACTTCGCTTTGGCCGCCGCGACCCAGGCGGCGTCGACCGCCGCCGTTGCGGGGCCGGCGATCACAGCGCCTGCGCTGCCGACACCGCCGGCGACAGCTCTACCCGGGGAACCCGCGACACCCGCTTCGAGCACCCCTCCTTTAGCAGGGGCGAGCGCGGCTCCCGCCGCGGAACCTGTGCTCGCTTCGACCGCGACGCCAGTGCCGGGCCTGTACGGCATCCAACTCGGCGCCTTCACCTCCGAGGATCGAGCCAATGCCGAGTGGCGAGCGCTCCAGATGCGATTCGCGGAGCAACTCCAGGGCCTCGCGCCTCAGGTCGTGTCTGCGGAAACCGCTTCCGGGCGCGTGTTTCGCCTGCAGGCCCTCGCAGGAAATGAATCGCGTGCTCGCCTCATCTGCGAGCAGCTGAAGCAGCACTCGCAAGGATGTGTGCCCGTCGTCCCACATTGACCCGCCACGCCCTCGCAGGACGGCCACCGGTACAAAGGTGACAATTCCTGTCACCTCATCAGATCCCCTTCATCTCTCCTAAGTTATTGATTTATCGTGCATTGAAGCACTGGCACAGGCTTTGCTCTAGATCCTGCATTGCGAACAACTTCCCCGGTGTTCGCTGCTTGAACGCCGCGACGCGACTTCCCCCGCTCGCGGCGTTTTTTTATGTGGCCGCCCTTCGGGCGTTATCCGACCCATGGCGGCTCTATCGGACACTGCCGACTGCTAAATCGCTGCGGAGAATACTTGGCCGACTGAGAGTGATTCCCCTGTCAAGACCCCAAAAGAGAGCCTGACGGCCTCGTCCGGGCTTAACACATTGAAAAACAACGGAGAACTGGCACTCTGCGGCGCTTGAAGCCGCGCCCGGCCGGCACCATTGTCGGGCCTTGCCCGTTACACTGACTGCGGCATGAACAAGCCCATCGCCTCCTTATTCCCGACGTTCGGGTCGCTGTCCGCTGCCGCGGCGTCGCCGCCTGCCTCCGTGCCCGGAAGAGATGCGGTGCGCGCGATGACGCTGAGCAATGGGATGAAGATCATCGTCTGGCCCGTGCAGAACATCCCGAGCGTGGCGCTGTACAACTGGGTGCGCGCCGGCAGTCGCAACGAGGCTCCCGGGATCACGGGACTCGCGCACTTTTTCGAGCACATGATGTTCAACGGCACCACGCGACGCGGGCCGGGTGAGTTCGACGAGCTGATGGAAGCGCAGGGCGGCTCCAACAATGCCTTCACCAGCGACGACGTGACGGTCTACCAGGATTGGTTTCCGCGCGAGGCGCTGGATCTGGTGCTCGATCTGGAGTCCGATCGCATCGCCAATCTTGCCTTCGTGCCGAAGGTGATCGAAAGCGAGCGTGGCGTGGTGTACTCCGAACGCCGCCTGCGAGTGGAGGACAACAGTCAGGGACTGCTTTCCGAGCAGGTGCAGGCTGCCGCCTTCGTGGCCCATCCCTATCACTTCCCCACGATCGGCTGGCCTTCCGACATCCAGTCGTGGCGCATCGAGGACCTGCAGAAGTTCTTCAAGACCCACTATGCGCCCAACAACCTGACGCTGGTGCTGGCAGGCGACCTCGTCCCGGAGCGGGTCTTCGCGCTGGCGCGCAAGTACTTCGAGCCGATTCCGCGGCAGTCGCCGCCCGATCCGGTGCGCACCCGCGAGCCTGAGCAGCTGGGTGAGCGCCGGGTGGTGGTCAGCCGC
>Ga0105240_10010354_pt1 | contig 13120 bp, 11 predicted proteins | sample KBSC54metaG_FD_80426 | JGI IMG/M metagenome (GOLD analysis project Ga0105240, IMG submission 80426) | Corn rhizosphere microbial communities from Kellogg Biological Station, Michigan, USA - KBS C5-4 metaG | ecosystem: Host-associated > Plants > Roots > Rhizosphere > Soil | place: Michigan, USA... | reverse complement strand
GGTCTCACCGGCGGTGCGGCTGTAAGTTGCCACTACGTTGTCCGCAGCCAGGAAGCCGGTCAGGGTGCCGGTCAGAGCCGGATCCGCCGTACCGTAGGTCTTGCTGGCCGCAGCCGGAGTGACCGACGCAGCCGCCTTGTTGATCGTAAAAGTGCCCGCCGACGCAGCCGTTAGGCTGTTGTAGTTTGCTACGTCCTGGGGTACATAATTTGCTGTCACGGCGTACTGCCCAGTGTTCGTCGGAGTCGTTGCTGACCCGTTGTACTTGAGGTTTGTAAACGAACCGGTCAATGCGGCCCCACCCACTCCGGCAGCGGCAAGCGTTGCGGGTTGCGCATTCCCGCTATAAATAGCGGGCGAGTTGGTAATTGATAGTGTGGGTGTGGCCTTCTGAATGACGAAGTTGCCGGCCGCAGCTCCCGTGACGCTGTTGTATGTGGCCGTGTCTGTCGGCGAGAAGTCAGCGGTCACGACGTAGGTGCCGGCCTGACTGGGAACCGTCGCCGATCCTCCATACCTGACGTTGCTCACCGTGCCGGCGACGGAGCCTTGGATGGTTGCCGCCTGGGGCGTGCCATTGTAAGTCACCGGGGAGTTGGTCAACGATAAGACCGGCGTGACCTTGTTCAGAATAACTACACTCAGGATTGCATCTTTATTGCCCGCGGTAGTCACTGTGCAGGTACTTGATCCCGCACTGCAGTTCAGCGTGTATTGTTGCGTTGTTGTGCTCCAGTTGGCCCCTGAACTCGCTGTGAAGATCACCTGAGTACCGTTGTCTAAACTGACGGTACAGCCTGCCCCTGTCTGCGTCGTACTATTCCAGACACATTTGTTGGCATTTAGGCTATTTGAAACCGTTGCTGAGGGGCCCGATATGGAAAGAGTGACGCTGACGGTCTGACCATCTGTAAATGTGGTCTGCGCTTCGGACGCTGAACCCCTGGCAGTCAGGTAAAAACGCGTATTGAGATCGTAGATGTCTGGGGCGAACTGCGAATTCGAGATGTTTCCCTGCGCGTCGGCTATGCTGGTCATCTGCGGTGGCTGATCGTACAAGGGTGCTTCGAGGAGACCGAGGGTGACGGTCTCGCCTGGTACCCAACCAGATCCGCTGATGTTCACGGGCGTTCCCGGGGGGTAATCGGTGGCGTCCGTCTTGACAGTTGCGAAGCTGAGCAGATCAGTCGCGAGAGAGCTGCTACCCCCGCCGACCACTGCGCTGCCATCTTTCTGCAATGCGCTCGCGGCCGCACCGAGGCGGGCGAGTGACATCGGACTGATCCCCACCATGCTGGCTGTCCATGAGCGATACAGCTCACTCGAAGACAGCGCGGACCCACCGGAGGTTCCTCCAGCAATTAACACTTGGTTGTTGTTCGGCAGGAGCAGAGCCACGTGCCCACTTCGGGCCGTCGCGAGACTCGCGCTGGACATGGTCATTGTGTTAGCAGCCGGATCGAAGATCTCAAGCGAGGCGAGGTCACCAGAAGAGTTGTTTCCGCCTGCAATGAGCACCGTGCCATCGATAAGGGTCGTTGATGAGTGCGCGCTCCGGGCGGTGTTGAGGGGGGCCGCAGAGGTCATGGTGTTCGCTGAAGGATCGTAGATTTCACTCCACGTGAGAGCGGAAAGCGAACCACCTGACCCTACGCCCAGTCCTCCCGTAAACAAAACGCGTCCGTCCTTCAAGACAGTTGCTGCGTGCTTCATGCGGCCAACAGAAAGGCTTGTCTCATATGTGAAAGCGCCAGTGGCTAAATTGAAGCGATCAATGCTTACTACAGGGCCTGCACCTGTGTCGCCTCCGGCGATCAGCACATCACCACTCGGAAGCGCAGACATAGTGAAGTCAGCCCGCGGATCCTTCATCAAATTTTGAACGGAAGTCCAAGCGTTTGTTTTAGGGTCAAATATCTCCGCGGAATTGAGCACTGCACCATACGTGCTCCGCCCTCCGGCGACCAACAGTCGGCCATCCGCGAGAAGGACGGCGCCGTGTTCAGAGCGGGCCACCGACATCGAGGGGCCAGCTGCCATCGTGCCGTCAGGCATCAGCAGCTCCATGGTTGCCAGCGGATTGCCGTCAGCATCCTTGCCGCCGACGAATGCAACGCGGCCATCATTCAGCAAAGTTGCCGTAGCGTCGCTCCGGGAGCTCGTCAACGAAGGACCGGGCTGCCAATCCGCGGCAGAGCTTGAAACGGTATAGGCGAACGACGGTGAGAGGAGCCCCAAAAAGAATCCAAACAGGAGGACAACACGGACGAGCTTATTCACAGGACACAACCCCTCTAAGACGGCCAGCACATGAACGCCGACCCTAGCAACATTGCTGACTTGAATGCGTCTTAGCGAGGTGCAACCGGAGTTCCATAGGAAAGTACGTTACTCAGTTACTTTGGAGAGGGGGCAATTCTCAAGGGTGAGCGGCCGACGAGTTAATTAGCAAGTAGCCCGTTGGTTACCGCCGTGATGAAGGTAACTGGCGCACCAACTCGACCGCTGTAAACGCCCGTTTCCATGTGTCTACTGCAGACCAACGACTGCAGAGAACATCTCGGTTATCCGAGCGCCCACTCCAAACTCATGCCGATTTAAGGTTCTGCAGCCATTGCTAAGTGAGGCGGACACCCGTACGCCCGGACACCGCGGACCATGGGCCGTCGAAACATTTCGGACGCATGGCTGCGCTTGAAAGGGATGATCCGGCTTACAGTCGACCCTTAATGGCTCGTCTATATCCCACCGACATCCCACCGACGATTCGCCGACCGAAGTGAATCCTCTGCCCGCTGCTCCAGCATCCCCAGGCGTTCCCGTATTCACCGGTGAGGGTGTGCCATGCATCGTGTGCGGACAGAGGCACACGGAATCACGCGCCGTGGCGGTTGTCTCCCGAGATAAGTCGGCGTCTGTGGGTAACAGAATCTGCTCTGGTCTTGTTTACACGCGCACCGGACGGCCATTCTTCACGGACTCCAAATTGAAAACAGCCAGATTGTTAAGGCATCAACTCCTGACCCTGAGGCGTCGTAATCGATGACTCCGGCATCGCGGAGTCATAGTGTTGGGCTTGTGTGGTGAGCGGCTCGGTCCCTCACCGTAGCTTAAGAGGTCCCAAAGGGAGCCATCTATACTGCTCTGCTGATCATCTGGCTCGCAATATGGCAAAAAGAAAGAAGAGGCGAAATCCTAGTTGCCAGCTCGGACGCAGATATATAGTCGCCATTGTCTGTTCTTCGGACTGTTGCGGTACGCGGCCGTTTTGTACGTGAATTGAGCCCAAACTACCCCAGAACTACAGCACGAGCCGTGTGCTGGGAACTGTTCCCATCGAAGGCCCTGCAGGAATCGTGAGCCGACTGAGTTCCTCCAGGCCTCGACGAGCGTCTGCGATTCGGCAACAAAGGCCTTCACAGAACTGGAGCCTGCGTCCCGGTTCCTGACCGGGCGGCTCCTGGATTTGTGGACTCCTGGCGGGTCTCGACTGGGCACCGTACTGCGTTTGCTCGAGACGAGGACTGGCCTTGTACATTCTGGAAAGCAGACGCTATCCCTGTGAGGCGCTCTTCTCGCTTTTGATAGGGAGGCGCTCTTCTCGCTTTTGATATTGAACGAGAGCTGTTTACGCGAGTAGATGTCGTCGAATCAATTCGGCAGCGCCGGCGAGTGGAGATTCCCCCAGTAGGCCGTTGTGGGTGCGTACACTGCTACAGAGGTAAGCCATACGCGCATGTCTGCATCTGACATTTCAGGTGCAGGCTCTATCTCATTGAGGAGTTCTTTCCGCGCCCCTGCTCTTTCGTCTGACACGCGCGGATAAACCCACCGACCCCACACGCCAGTGCTCATGCAGGATGCCCGAGCAGGGTACAGCTGCACTTTGCAGGTGTTTCGCATGAATCCTGGAGACTTCAAGCTGCGCTCTCAGCCGATGATTCACCCTGGGCAGTTCCCGCTCTGTTCGCCGAGCAGCAGAGCTGCGGCGCAGGCGCTGATAGCAGAGCGCCGCGAGAATATGAAGCTCGTTGAGATGATTCTTCGTGTAGCGCCTTCAGCGCAGCCGTACTTCCACGAATGGGTGTCCATGAGGGAAGGCACCTACACACGGCGAAGCAGGATTCCGGCAGGGATGACTTTCGAAGATGCAGAGCGGATTGCGGGCGTTCCGCCCATACATCCCAAAGGCGAGTACATACGATTTTGGATCGATGACAATATTCGTACTGTGGCCAGCGACACGGCAGTGCAACCGGCATTCTAGGGCGGTTCCGACTTTAAAGCGACCGTGATCGTCTTCAGGTAGCTTCAGCGGGTCGCGATAACCACGTTTACTTCAACTCCGAGAGTTCAGTAGCTCATTCATGACAAGAGCGAGTTTTGACACGTTTCAGATTGGAAGCCAACGGCCTATTACTGTGCCTCTGCCCGATCCAGTAAGGGCGATGCGGCTTGCAGTTGGCCCAACTCAGTCAAGAGAACTTGCCAGCTGGCGGCATTCTTCCTGGTCTCGATTGGGAGCGAAAGATCGGAATAGAAACCTAAGATATTGGTGCGCAACTGGGGCGTTGTGCTCTCAAACTTGTTTGTGGCCAGCTTAGCTAATAGACCGGCATAGGCTTCATCGGCCAGCGTGTATTCCGCCGGTTTGGTTTTGTTGCCGTCATCCAGATCGCTGTTCGGCAGGTCCAGTGTTCCCGTTCGGACCTGTTCGAGCAACGCTAGATAACTATCCACCGTCGCGTTGATGCTAGTGATGTACAGGTTTTCCGTCTGAGCGGTGGGGTTATCGAAACCGAGACCCTTCAATGGGCCCACTTTCGGCATGTACTGCAACAGCACCGATATCACGCGCGTGCCAACTCCGGGTTTCGTATACGTTTTGCCCCACTGCCGCTCGTAATCGGAACGAGACAGACGAAACAGGAACTTCTTCTTCGCAAAGTTGGGCGTCTCCTGCATCAGGTCCTTCTTATGAGTTTGCAGGGCGACCTTTGTCATTTGCGGAATCAACCGGCTGACGGAAAAGCGATACGAACCCACTGCAAGGTCCTCGTGCGCGAGCACATCTTTTAGTTGCAATCCGTATATGGCAGGGAACGTCCGCTCGAGCAATGGCAGTGCAACCTGGAAGCCAATGAAGCTGTGGTACTGATCGGATGCGTATCGATTTTTCGCAACCTGCAATGTGTCAAACCCGAACTCGGTCTTCAAGTGCGCGGTAGAATCCTGTGCGTAACGAACGGACTTACCATACTTGGCGCGCAACTTGGGATAGCGTAGCGCGACGGCCTGATTCACCGCCGGATGGCCGTGGATGTCTGCCGTATAGTGCGACAGCGCGCCTAATGCGAAGGCGTACTCGTCCGCGTCCTTGCTCTGACGAAGCAGTTCTACGACAAAATCCCCACTGCGGACATAATGCACGAGGTCACTGAACTGTTTGTCGCCAAATGGATAGTAGCCCAAGTCCTGAATGACCGACCCTCCGTAAGCGTAGGCATGCGCCTCCGTGATCTGATCTTAGCTGAGATCTGGAAAACGACGCAGCAGAAGGGGACGGATCGCGGGCGTCCAGGCCAGGTCGACAATTTCTTCATGCGTTAGAACGGAGTAGGCAAACGAGGTTCCACCAAACATGAGAGTCATGAGCATGACTGCCGCCGCACACTCGACGAACGAATTCCAACTTCGGATCAGACGGAACATCATCGACCTAACGATTTCGCACATTCAGCGGCCCTTTCAGTGCCGGACAGTGGCCCGGCACGGTAGATAAGTGAGTCTCCTTACAGTCCAGGGATTGAGCGTCGTAAACCTGCAATCTCTGCGCAGGTCCGGCAGGAAAGTCTCTGCTGGAAGTGTTGTACTAGGAGACATCATCCGCCCGGAACAGCGGGCGAATTCTAAGGGCGAGGATCAAAGCTAACCGGGGTACCGTTCTGCGAAGATCGTCAGCGCTTAGAGGATGCTGAACTGATCTCGCGATTTCAGGGATAAGAAGCCAGCCGAATCACCTAGATGAGCTCAGTATGCCTCAGAGATCGCGAATTGCAATGGAACGAATTGTGCAGGGTTATATCTAGCGTGTTGGCATAGCGTTCCAAAGTGACGCCGGTGGTCAGGACCGCCCGTCTTGCCGGTTCCGGGCCTAGAGCCGTCCAGCGACGCTCGCGTTCCAAGAGATATTCGATGGCGTCACGCCGTGGCGCTCTCCACGGGCGCTTAATGCGGACGAGATAGCGCTTGGATTGGATTTAGTCATTCGTTTTTCATGGTCCCATTTCCTGCATCAGGGTGTTCGGCAATAAAGATTTGGCTAAGCAGATGGAGGGCACGCCGTATCATTTCCGGCTCCAACCGGTTAGGCGAATCCGCAACGGCCGCCATTTCCTTCTTGAGGTGCTGGACATCCACAACACAATTCCTTATTCCCATTCGCGTCAGTTCCGTCGGGCCCCGCCGGTAGTCCACAGAGTGGCGGAAGCAGTTAAACGCAAGCCGGGGCGAAGTTGTCCTCAAAACTTGAGCCACACTGCGACTTCCGGCCTGGCGCTCCGTAAGTCACTGCCGGACCGACGCGAGGAACCACCGCATACCGGATGGTGGCGTTACACAAGACGCAGCTGGTCTCTTTAATAGATAGGTCAGGAGTATCCGGAGCTAGCGAGAATGCTCTTAGACATTCCGGGCACGCAATCGGCAGCTTATTCATCGATGAGTTATCGGCCTCTGGGCGCGAGATCCAGATTGGGGTTGCTGCATCCCATCCACTCCGAATGTGCTTCTTGTGAGTGCCAGCTTTCACGAGCGAGAAGAGGCGCTCCAGTCCCGTTGACTTTTCGTGAAATGCGTCAGCGGCGATTCCAGGCGGCACCTCCTCGCCTGAAAAGGAGGCGCTGGACGCAATCACGTAAATCTCGGGAAATCTCCGGCGGACCACTGAAAGGAGCTCAAATCCGGACAGGCCGGGCATGTTCAAATCAGAGAGCAGAATGTCTGGAACATCAATGCGAAGGCGACGAAGAGCAGAGAAGCCGTCCGCAGCAGTCTGGACCTTGTAGCCGAGACCGCGAAAGATCGCGCTCAGTGCAGTGGTGATCGTATCTTCATCGTCGACTATCAACAGTCGTGCAGTCAGATTAGGCATCGTTCACCCCAAACTGAAATTGTTGGATTCCTTCTTGGATGATGAGCCAAGCTCAACTTCCTGGCTGTCCAAAATTGCTCACACCCGGATGCGGGCCTTTGCTGGTCGCACTTTTTTCTTGCTGGAGGTAGGTGAGACAGCGGGGCGCTTCGCGTTTGAAGCGGGAAAGTGATCGTGCAGCACAACGTTCAGCAGTGATTTGTGGACCCGGATCCGGCCGTTGTATTCGATGAAGCCCAATCTACGGAAGCGATTCATGAAAAAGCTAACCCTGGAGCGTGTCGTTCCAATCATCTCGGCAAGAGCTTCCTGCGATATTTTCGGAATCAGGGTTTCAGGTTCGCCAGCCTTACCGAACTCGGCCATCAGGAGCAGAACCCGTGCGAGTCTCTTTTCGCTGGAGTTGAAGAGCTGGTCGACGAGGTCGGCTTGCGTGCGAATGCTCCTCGCCAGAAGAAACTTGAGGAACATATCTGAAAAGGTGTGCTGCTCATGCATTACGCGAATCATTTCATGGCGTTCGATCCTCAGCGTCGTACAGAGCGTAACGGCGGTCGCCGATGCCATACGCACACCGGCGGCGCCGACCATCGCCTCTTCGCCGACAAAGTCGCCCGGCGCAAGAAGTGTAATGGTCGCTTCCTTCCCGGATGCCGAGACCACCGTTAGCTTTGCACGACCGGTCTGGATGTAAAACACGCAATCCGCGGAGCCGCCCTGCGCGAAGATGTGCTGGCCCGGCTTGAACGCCATGCTCTGGCGTCCAGCGCCTGTCTGGGCAAGGAAAGTAGCGACTTCGAACGGCTCGGCTGGGGTCGCGGACATGTAAGCATGGCTCCGTCTAACATCATCGCACCTCTGGTTGACGTAACCTGTGCGCTTTTGCTCATGCGAGTTGTACACCAGGTTTGCGGGTTGCAGGTACGTTTACTTGCAACATGAGCTATTTAGCTCAGTATTTGATCGCGCGTACTGAAATACTCAAAACTGGAGATGAGTTCGGCTGTCATCTCCCTCATGGCCCCTGCGCTAAGCCAACCCATCTGATAGACGTCCCTTCTTAGCCTTCTCCCAGCAATGCTGAGGAAATCCGTGAAAATCACATCTATCGTTTTGGTCGGCGCTCTGGCGCTGGCATCAGGCAATCTGTGGGCCGCTTCAGGTCGACAGGATTCTATCGACCGCCTGCGCATGTCGTCTGACACGCTCCACGCCATGATCAACGCTCCAGACAAAGGCATACCCGAGGAAGTCATTGCAGATGCAAAATGCATCGTCATCGTTCCCCATCTGGTTAAGGGCGGCTTCATCATCGGCGCAGAACATGGGCGCGGCATCGCGACCTGCCGCACAGCGATAGGTTGGAGCGCACCGGCGTTCGTTTCGATAGGCGGCGGCAGTTGGGGGTTACAGATTGGCGTGGAGGGTGTTGATCTCGTCATGTTGGTTATGAATGACGGAGGGCTGCAACACCTTCTTTCGAGCAAATTCAGAATCGGCGGGGATGCCTCCGCTTCGGCCGGTCCGGTGGGGCGACACGCATCCGCGGGCACGGACTGGAAGTTGAACACTGAAATTCTCACGTACTCCCGGTCCAAAGGTGCATTTGCCGGGATTACATTGAATGGCGCGGTCGTCCAGCAGGACGATGACTCAACATTCGCGATCTATGGTCGCAAAGCTTCCTTCCATTCCATCCTGGCCGGACAGGTTTCTGCCCCGAAATCGACGCGGAGCTTTATGACGGCCATCGCCCAGATTTCCCATGCGAGTGCCGTGGCCGAGCGAACTAACTGACGATGGGCCCAAGCCGCGGCTCGATAGCTGCGGCTTGGGCGGTTTAGCCAACAACTATGACCATCGCCCGTTTTTAGACAAGCCCCCATTCATGCAACACCGTTCGCAGGAGCCACCATGAATAACGCGCTATCGTTTACCGCTGCACTCATCGTCAGCATGAGTGCCTTTCCGGCCACTAACGCTCAGACGGTCACCCTCGAGCAGGGCTCGATGTCATCTTCTCGATCCGAAAGGAACATGATCACCCGATCGGTGGAAGCAGTGAACTATCAGCATCGCAGTGGCGCAACCAAGATCGACTTCGCCGGTACCGAGATGATGCCGTCGGCCAAGGGGCAAGCGAAAGTAGAGAGCAAGAAGGGTTATCTGGAGATTGAGGTGGAATTCGACAGCATCAAGGCGCCCACCACATTCGGCACGGAGTATCTGACTTACGTCCTGTGGGCGATCTCGCCCGAAGGAAGGGCTGCCAATCTAGGCGAGATTCTCGTCGGCAGCAATCACAGCGGCAAGCTGGACGTAACCACTGATCTGCAGGCATTCGCGCTCATCGTAACGGCCGAGCCCTACTATGCAGTGCATCAGCCGAGCAACGCGGTTGTGTTGGAGAATGTCGTGCGTGCTGATACCAAGGGGACCAGCGAGGTTGTGAATGCGAAGTATGAGCTGATGGAACGTGGCGGCTACATACCAACCGGCTATAAGTTCGATCCTGTGATCTTGGATGCAAATGTGCCCTTGGAATTCCTGGAGGCGCGAAATGCCGTGCGTATCGCCCAATCGGGAGGGGCCGAGAAACACGCCGCCGACAGCTATCAGCATGCGACTCAGTTGATGGCGACGGCAGACCGGTACGCTACTGCAAGGCACTCATCCAGGAAAGAACTGATTGCGACCTCTCGCGAAACCATCCAAACGGCCGAAGACGCGCGGGCCATCGCGGTAAAAGATATTGAGCGGGAGCGTGCTGAAAACGAGCGCAGATCTTCTCGGGACGCACAAGCCAGTTTGCAGACGCAAGCCGACGATGCTACTCGGCTTAAGTTGCAATCTCAGGCCGACGCAGCCAAGGCTCACGCCGACATGGAGGCCACTAGAGTCGCAGCAGCCGCAAGTGTGGCGGCGGCTCACGCCGATGCAGCAGCCGATGTGGCGGCAGCACATGCCGATGCAGAAAGCGCCCGTATGGCGGCCGAAGCGGCACAACAGAGTGAACAGCGAATACAGAACGAAAAGCTCGCAATGCGTGCCCAGCTCTCCCAGCAGTTGAACTCGATCCTTCAGACCCGCGACAGCGCTCGTGGGCTAATCGTCAGCATGTCGGACGTCTTATTCGATTCTGGGAAATACTCACTGAAGCCTGGCGCGCGGGAGAAACTCTCGAAAGTAGCTGGAATTCTCATAGCCTACCCCAGCCTGGCAATCGAGGTCGGCGGCTACACCGATAACGTCGGCGGCGACGAGATGAACCAGAAGCTGTCGGAGAACCGTGCTGGCGCAGTGCGAGACTATGTTGTGGCACAAGGTGTCGCAACAGCTTCAGTCAGTGTGAAGGGCTTCGGCAACACCTCCCCAGTCGCTTCGAACGATATCGCGTCTGGTCGACAGGAAAACCGCCGTGTGGAACTGGTCGTATCTGGCGATGCAATTGGCGTTCGCCCGCTGTAATTGCGACTCACAGAATCCTTAGACCTGTCCTCGCTTTGCTCTGCGAAGTCGCTCGCGTATTTTGAGCTGCCCGCAGGCTGGTCACATAAGGAAAGCTCGGGGTAGTTTGATTTTCATCCACGTGTCCCCGAAGTTCAATCAGAACCTTCTTTGCTTCCCTGACGTAAGACCTTATGAGGTTGGGGTCTGCCGCTTCCCTCTCCATGAGGTACAGCAAGCATTCCAGTCCTTCAAGCACCTCTCTAGCAGCTGCCTTGAGCTCCTCATCGGCCCGTTGATCGGGTTCAGGACAATCGAACAGCCTCATCGCAAGAGAGTGACACGTCAGGCCCCCTACCGTCCATAGCGCTTGCTGCGACTTTTAGGTCATGCCGATACGGTCCACAACGGGGTGTTGTGGCGTTCCACAATGCGTCTTCCCGCCCACGCCGTCCTCATCTGAGGCTTGCGATAGCGGCAGCCCAGCGTTTCTGGGCTCGACGCTGCTCGGGGCCGTCTAGCAGCCCTAGGAGCTCGCCAATGACCTCCCGGTCGGTGATGCCGCTATCGGGCACGATGTAGGCGGCAAGTAACTCCTGCGCTCTAATGATCAAGGCATTCAGCTCATCACCAGACTCACGCAGCAATTGGGCGGTTTCGGCAGATGTCAATTGGTTCTTCATTGCGGCTTTTTCACGGTGATTCTTGATGTTCTTCACACTCTGGTATTAGATTCACCTTCTGAGAAGGCTTTCGGAGTCGTCCCAGTCGCAACTCGCGGACGACAATCGCTTCGGGACCGGACCAGCCGTGGACACGGCCCTGCCCGCGAGCAGTCTTTGACTGCTCGAAATTGCGATCCGCTCGATACCTGCAGCGGGGATGAAGTTCTTCGGGTCCCCTTTTTCGACAATCTGGCTGGCATTCACGAGGAACAGCTTGTCTTTGCGGTCCTTCGGTTTGCGCCTGTTCAGGAAGAGCAAGATGCCCGCGGCGCTTGTGTTGTAGAACAGATTTTCCGGCAGGTAGATAACTCCCTCAACGAGATCCTGCTCGACGAACCACTGACGGACGGACCTTTCCTTGTTCTTGTTGGCGTTACCGCTGCCACGGGAGGCGGCGCCGGTGTCCAGAACGATCGCTGCCCGGCCAGTGTTGTTCAGCGAGGCGAGAATGTGCTGCGCCCAGCCCAAATCGGCAGACTGTGCGCCTGGGAAGCCGGCCCCCTTTGGGGAAGCGGCCCAGTTCGTCGGCATCGTAGTCCTTTTCCTTGAACCAGTCCTGCATCCACATGGGATTGGAGACGACGCGGTCGAACGTCTGAAGCTTGTTGCCTGCGCGAAATCTTGGGTTCTTGAACGTGTCGCCGATCTCGATCTGGCCCTCCATGTCATGAATGATCATGTTCATATTGGCCATGGCCCAGGTGGTGGCGACATACTCCTGGCCGTGTATCCTGAGCGGTGCGTACTTGGTCTTGCTGCGCAGCTTCATCTTCTCGTCCAGCACGTGTTCGCAGGCGATGAGAAGCCCGGCGGAACCGCAACATGGGTCGTATACGCTTGCACCGGGTTCGGGGTCCATAATCAGGGCCATAATTTGGGCAACTTCCGGCGGGGTAAAGAACTCACCGGCCGACTGCGCCGAACCCTCAGCGAATTTTCGGATCAGGTACTCGTAGCTGCGGCCGATGATGTCAGCTTCGACATCATTCAGGCCCAGACGCTTCTCGCTAATGCGCTCGATGAGATTCGAAAGGCGATCATCGTCGATATCCCGCTGGCCGTGGGTGGTCGCGTTGAAGTCCATCCGATCGATGATGCCTTCGAGCGCCGGGTTATCCTTCGCGATGGCGTGCAGATACGTCGTGAGGCTCTCGCCAATCTTGCCGGTGAGTTTGCGAATGACGGACCAGACTGCATCGTCGAGGTTGCTGGGCTTGAGCGGCAGATAGAAGCGGACGAGTTTGTGGTCCCTCTCGACGAGCTTGAACGCCTTGGCGCGTGATCCGACCTCTTTAGCGATGCGGTTCAATTCGTCATCGAACACGTCGCACAGGCGCTTGGTAAAGATGAGGGGAAGGATGAAGTCCTTGAACTTCGGCGCCTCTTGCGCGCCACGGATGCTACACGCCGCATCCCATATCCACGATTCCAGAGACTTCCCGTTCGCCATCGTTCCTCAAATACTCGTTAGGTTTTGATAACACGCTGGCACCCAAGGGGAGAAGCCAAAATTATCCAGGGTCTATCGCTGCCCGGAGAAAGGTCTGCCCGCGGGTGGCGAACCAGGCGGGTTTCAAGATTCTCCGAGTGCACTTATTTACTCTGAATTCGCGAATATTCGGCCGAATTCCCCGGTTCACCATCAAAATTCGGCCAGAGAGTCGAAATGCTCAGACTGTATGGCGGAAGAGGAGGGATTCGAACCCCCGATACCCTTTCGGGTACGCCGGTTTTCAAGACCGGAGCCATCAACCACTCGGCCACTCTTCCGCTTATCTTCGATCATAAACCGGCT
>Ga0105240_10010353_pt1 | contig 13121 bp, 18 predicted proteins | sample KBSC54metaG_FD_80426 | JGI IMG/M metagenome (GOLD analysis project Ga0105240, IMG submission 80426) | Corn rhizosphere microbial communities from Kellogg Biological Station, Michigan, USA - KBS C5-4 metaG | ecosystem: Host-associated > Plants > Roots > Rhizosphere > Soil | place: Michigan, USA... | reverse complement strand
TGGATGCGCGGCATCGTCGATGCCGCCAATGTCGCCCACGAGCTGCACGTCCTCGACCTGCCGGACGAGACGTGCAAACGCCGGCTGCGCGCACGCAACGCGGGCGGCGACCACCCCTTCCAGTCGAGCGACGCCGAATACGACCTGTTCACGAGCTACTTCGTGCCGCCAACGCCGGACGAAGGCTTCAACATGATCGTTCATCGGGAATAGGCCGCAGATCGTCCGTTCGATCGGATTGGCCGACAGGCGGTCGTCAGATCACCGGGTTCATGCCGGCGTTCTTCATGCGGATCTCCCAATCCTTCTGATGAGACACCAGAAGCGCCGCCAGCTCGGCCGGCGAGGAGGTGGCGGGCTCCAGGCCGATCGGGCCGACGACGTCGCCGAACGCGGCGTCCTTGACCGCCAGGCCGACGACCCGGTTCCATTCGGCCACGAGCGCCGGCGACATCGACGGCGGCGCGAAGACGCCGAACCATTCCTGCATGTCGAGCTTGGGAAAACCGAGCTCGGTCGCGGTCGGGATGTCGCGCCCCACCGCGAGGCGCCTGGCGCCGGTGTGCATCAGGATACGCAGCCGGCCACCGCGATGGGCCGGCAACAGCGACGTCACGGTGTTCACGCTGGCCGGAATGCGGCCCTGCTCGAGGTCGGCGATCACTGGCACCGGGCCACGGTAATTCACGCCGTCGAGCGGCTCGCCGATCGACGGGACCAGCACCGTATTGAGCACCTTCAGGAACGTGACGTTGGACGACACGGCAATGCGCCGCCGCTTGGCGTCGCCCGCCTTCACCCACTTCAGATATTCCGCGAAGGTCGACACGCCGATCGTCCGCGACACCGCGAAGGCGATCGAGAAATTGCCGACGAGGGACACCGGCGCCACGTCCTTCGACGGGTCGAACGGAAAGTCCTTCATCGCCAGCTTGGCCACCAGCGAGGTCGACGACAGCAGCGAGATCTGCGATCCGTCGCCCGTGGCCTTCTTCATCAACTCGCCGGGCACGCCGCCGGAGAAACCCGGCCGGTTCTCGACGTTGACGTGACGGCTGCTGCGTCGCTGGATCTGGTTGGCCAGCACGCGCGCGGTGATGTCGGCGCCGCCGTCGCGCTCGAAGCCCACGTAGATCCGGATCGACTTGTCGGGCAACCCACCTTGCGCACTCGCGCGGCCGACAAATATCGCGGGAGCGCCCAGAGCCCCGAGGGCCATCAAGGAGCGGCGGTTCATGCCACAGTGTTTCCTCTTTTCCCTTTGAGCGACAGGGAAATTATCGCGGACCGGCCGTTGACTTGTTTCCCTAACGCTGCGGCTTTGCCCGCACGGCGTAGGGGTTCTTCGCCTTGCGCATGGTGAGCCGGATCGGCACGCCGGGCATGCCGAAGTCGTCGCGCAGACGATTCACCAGATAGCGGACATAGTCCTTGCCCAGTTCGTCGGCCTGGCTCGCAGACAGGATGAATGTGGGCGGACGGGTCTTGATCTGGCTCATGAAGCGCAGTCGGATGCGCCGGCCCTTGGCCAGCGGCGGCGGATGGAGGACCTCCATCTCGCGCAGCCAGCGATTGAGCTGGGGCGTCTTGATGCGCTTGTTCCAGATGTCGTAGGTCTCCATGACCTTGGGCATCAGCCGCTCGACGCCGCGTCCGTTGAGCGCCGAGAAGCCCACGATCGGCACGTCCTTGACCTGGGCGAACGACGCCTCGAGCCGGTCGTTGAGCTTGCGCCAGGCCTTGCTGGCGCCCGAGCGGTCGTCGGTCAGCAGATCGGTCTTGTTGACGGCGATCACCAGCGCGCGGCCCTCGTCGATCACCCGGCCGGCGAGCGTGAGATCCTGCTTCTCCAGCATGTCGCCGGCGTCGAGCACGACGACGACGACGTCGGCCAGGCGGATGGCGTCCAGCGTGTCGGCGACCGACATCGATTCCAGGCGGTGGTCGATGCGGCTACGGCGGCGCATGCCGGCGGTGTCGATCAGCCGGATCTTGCGGCCACGCCACTGCCACTCGACGCGGATCGAATCGCGGGTGATGCCGGCCTCGGGACCGGTGAGCACCCGCTCCTCGCCGACCAGCCGGTTGAGCAGCGTCGACTTGCCGACATTGGGGCGGCCGACGATCGCCAGCATCAGGGGACGCCTGGCCGCGGCGGCAGCGGCGGCCTCGGCGCGCTTCTCCTTGGCCTCGCTGGGAGCCGCTTCGTCGTCCTCTTCCTCCTCCTCGATCACCGGAATGAGGCGCGCCATGGCTTCGTGCAGGTCGCTCAGACCCTCACCGTGCTCGGCCGAGACCGGGATCGGCTGGCCGAACCCCAGTGCATGGGCCTCGGCCAGGCCGTTCTGGCCGGCGCGGCCCTCGCACTTGTTGGCCACGACGATCACCTTCTCGTGGCGCTTGCGCAGCCAGCCGGCGAAGGCCTCATCGAGCGGCAACACGCCCGCGCGCGCGTCGATCAGGAACAGGACGGCGTCGACCGTGTCGATGGCGCGCTCGGTGAAGCGGCGCATCCGCCCCTCGAGGCGGGCGACGTCGGCAGTCTCCCAGCCGGCGGTGTCGAGCAGCGTGAACCTGAGGTCGCCCAGTTGCGCGGGACTCTCGCGCACGTCGCGGGTCACGCCCGGCGTGTCGTCGACGATGGCGTGGCGGCTGCCGACCAGCCGGTTGAACAGCGTCGACTTGCCGACGTTCGGCCGCCCGACGATGGCGACGCGCGGGAGGACGACATCGAGTGCCGCGTCAGCGGAGGACAACGAGCTGGCCTGTGTCGGTGAGGACGTAGACCGTGCGGTTGGCCACGACAGGCGCCAGCCGGATCGGCGCGTGCATGTCGAGCTTGCCCAGGACCTCGCCGTTGTAGGGCGAGATCGACAGCATCTCGCCGGTCGTGCCGCCGACCAGCAGGCGGTCGCCCGCCAGCACCGGGCCGCTCCACAGGATCGGCTTGGTGCGCTTGTCGTCGCGGTACTGGGTGAGCGGCGTCGCCCACTTCACCTTGCCGGTGTTGCGGTCGAGGGCGGCCACGTCGGCGCTGCCGGTGACGACGAAGACGAAGTTGCCCGCCGTCCACGGCGTCTGGTTGCCGCCGATCGCGCGGTCCCAGCGGCGCTGGCCGGTGAGCAGGTCGAAGGCGCTGATCTGGCCGGCCGAGCCCATGGCGAAGACGAGGCCGCGGTCGATCACCGGGCGCCCGCGGATGTCGGCCAGGTTGCCGAAGGCGCGCAGTTCGCCGCGATTGGCGCCGACCAGCGACTCGTTCCACACGACGCGTCCGTTATCGAGACGCAGTGCCACGAGTTCGCCCGAGGTGAACGGCGCCACGACATAGTCCTGCGAGCCGGCCGGGCTGTTGCCGCCGACATAGCCCGCCACTTCCGAGAGGCCGGAGAAGGACCACAGGTCCGATCCGTCGACCGCGGCCATCGCGTGCAGCTTGTTGTCGATCGAGGTCGAGAACACGCGGTCGCCGAACACCAGCGGCGCGCCGCGGACCGGGGCGCTGACGCTCGAGTGCCAGAATTCCTCGCCGGTGTTGGGATTGAGCGAGAAGACCTCGGCGAAGCCCGTCGTCACGAACAGGCGGCCGCCGTACCACGCCAGCCCGCCGCCGAACTCGTCGCCGTCGCGCGCCTTCTCGGGCTTCAACGTCACGCTCCACAGCACCTTGCCCGTCTCGGCGTCGAAGGCCGACACGGTGCTCTCGGCGTCCTTGGTGAAGACCTTGCCGTCGGCGATGACGGGCGGCGTCGTGAGGATGCGGCTCGAGGTCGTGCCCTTGCCGATGTTGGCGGTCCACACGACCTGCGGGGAATCGCCGATCGCCAGGTGCTGCATGGCGTAGTTGGCGAAGCCGCCGGACTGCGGCCACGAATCGTTCACGACAGGCGCCGGCAGGACGACCTGCAGCGCCGCAGTGTCCTTGTCGGCCTCCAGCTCGCCGTGATCGGCGAACACCGACACGCGATCGCCGACCAGCGGCACCTTCTTCTTGTCGAAGATGCCGCAACCGCTCAACGCCAGCGCGATCAGGCAACCGGCAACCAGCGCCCGCAGCGGGGCGGCGTTCTTCATTGCGAGCGACATCACCTACTTCGCCTCCGCCGGCGCGGGATAGATGGTGAGCATCGCGGCGGCGCGCTGGGGCGCTCCCGGCGGGGCGTCGGTCGCCTTGCCGATCTCTTCCCAGATCGTGCGCGCGCCCTTGATGTCGCCCTTCTTGACCAGCGCCAGTGCCTGCAGCTCGCGCGCGCTCATGCGGAACGGCCGCTCCGGTCCAGTCATTGCCTCGAACTGTCCGGCCATGGCGTCGAGCTTGCCGAGATCGACGCTCTTGTAGCCGGCGATCGCGAGCGCGAGGTCGGACAGCTCGGGCGTGAGCTTGGGCGCCACCGCGATCAGCGCCGCGACCTGCTGCTCGGGCGTGTCGAGGAGCTGCGCGTCGGCCAGTGCGGCCAGCGAGCGATAGGGTTGGGGCGCGTTGGCGGCCTGCTGCTCGAGCTCGGCGCGGGCGGCCTTGGTGTCCGGTCCGATCTTGGCGATGGCGGCCGAATAGGCGGCCCCGGCCGCGGCGCGGCGGGAGGTGTCGTACTGGCGCCAGCCGACGAGGCCGGCGACGGCCACCACCACCAGCACGGCGGCAGCCACGACATAGGTGCCCCAGCGGGCCCACCACGCCTTAAGGTCGTCCTGGCGGACGGCATCGTCGACTTCCTGAAATGCGGCCTGGTCGGACACCCTGAGCTCCGGGATTATTGCGAAATATCAACGGCTTCAGCGGCGGTTTCTAGCCGCCTACTGGGGGTTTGGCAAACCAGGGACCATCTGCAACAATTAAGGCCTCGGCATGATCCAAATCGCGCCTGCATGACTAATTTGTACCGTCTCGCCGACCAGCGGGTCCGGCGCCGGGTCGTTTCGTTCGACCGGCGCGAGCTGTCGCGACTGCTGAACCTGTACAGCATGCGCGTGGCATCGGGGGAATGGCGCGACTACGCCATCGATTTCCGGCCCGGCATGGCGATTTTCTCGATCTTCCGCCACACCGCCGAACAGCCGCTGTTCGCCATCGCCAAGGTGCCGGGCGGCAATCCCGGCAGCTACGTGGTCTACAACGGCCCGCGCCGGCTGGCGCACGGCGACACCCTCGAGGATGTGCTGGGCATCTTCGACCGCAAGCTCAAGCTGCTGCTGAGCTAGCCCGAAAGAGGATTACTTGATCCCGCCGGGGGCCGTGGCCGCGCCGATGCCGGCACCGACGGCGGCGCCCGCCAGGGTCGGCCCGATCAACGGCCAGCCCGCGAGGGCGGCAATGGCCAGGCCGGTACCAGCGCCGATACCGCCACCGGTGGCGGCGCGCTGGCCCCAGGTATCTCCGCAAGCCGACAGGGACAAGGCGAGCGGGACGAGCAGAAGGCTGAGGAGCTTGGTCTTCATGGGAGGGGTCCTTGGAAAAAGGCGGCGGCCATTGAAGGCTCTATGCCGGAATCCTCTCCCATCTAAGAAAATACGTCAAGAATATCTTTTAACTAATTGAAATAACGTCCAAATACTGATCAGACTTGAAGCCAACCAAGAGCTTGCCGTCCGGCAGCTCGAGCACGGGCCGCTTGATCATCGACGGCTGCGCCAGCATCAGCGCCAGCGCCTTCTTCGCCGAGAGGTCCTGCCTGTCGGCATCGGGCAACTTGCGAAAGGTCGTGCCGGCGCGGTTGAGCAGCGTCTCCCATCCGACCTTGTCCATCCATCCCGCGAGCTTCGCCCGCTCGACGCCCGCCACCTTGTAGTCGTGGAAGGCGTAGGCCACGCCCTTCGCATCGAGCCAGGCGCGCGCCTTCTTCATCGTGTCGCAGTTTTTGATGCCGTAGATCGTGACCGTCATGGGCGCATTCTAGCCGCTTTTTTGCCGCGCAACCTGCCGTCCGACGCGCGCGTTTTTCTCCTGTCCGAGGTTTGTCGCCGCTTGACCCTGGCACCAGCCCGCGAAAGCGGCCCTTGCAGTGGAGGCACCATGAACGCGACCTGGAAGACGACCGCCCTCGCCGCTGCCCTTGCCGGCACGACCGCCCTCGGCCTGGCAAGCGCCCGTGCCGCCGACACCGTGATCACCTTCGATCCGGGAACGGTGCAGTACGGCTACACCGACGGCTACTGGACCCGCGACCACGTGTGGCACACATGGAGCGATCCCAAGTACATCGAGGTCTATCGCTCCCATCCGGGGGCCGTCTATCACGAGTGGAAGCACGACCGTGACCCCGACATGGGCTGGGTCGAGATCCACAAGAGGTAGCTGACGGGATTCGCCGCAGTATGTGGCGAAGTCGCCGGCGGTGCGCGCTTACTCTCCCCGAGCGCCGCGCCGCCGGCGATCGTCTTTTGGCAGACCTCGCCCTCAGTCCTTGCCGTATTCATCGTGGCGGCGCGACCACGGCCCCGTCTCGTTGCGTCCCCTGGGGGCGCGGTCGAGCCACGGGTACATGCCCCAGAGACTGTCGACGCCTCGCGCGTACGACGAATAGGCGTGATAGACGACGCCGCCCTCGAGCACGAACGTGCTGATGCCCGGCCGGTCGCGTGCGTAGGTCGCGGCGTCGGTGCCGCAGGACTCCGCGAAGCGCGCGACCGCGGCGGGAACCTGCTGCTCGTCCATGGCGTGGCCGGCGCGCGCGTAGTTGTACTCGATCGCCCCCGCGCGCTGCTGCTCCTCGGTGAAGGAGACGCTGAAGTCGAAGTTGAAGTCGCTGTCGCGCGAGGTCGCCCACGGGAACGTCCAGCCCATCCGCCGCTCGTAGGCCTGCAGCTTCGCCAGCGGCGCCCGCGACACCGCCCAGAAGGCCACGTCATGATGCTGCAGATGGACGAAGATGCCGTTGAAGCCGTCGGCGACCGACGAGCACGACGGACAACCCGCCTTGTAGTCCGGCCCGAACATGAAGTGGTAGACGATGAGCTGCGAGCGCCCGCCGAAGAGATCGACGAGGGAGGCATCACCCTTGTCGGTCTCGAACCGGTACGGCTTGTCGATCCTCACCCAGGGCAGATCCTGGCGCCGCCGCGCGACCTCGTCGCCCTGCCGCGTGAGGTCCTTCTCGGCCTTCAGCAGATCGACCCGGGCGGCCAGCCACTGGTCTCGTGTCGCGATCCTGTGCGTCTGCGTCGTCATGGCTCTACATCCTTTCATCGGTTGTTCGTCCCGGGACAGAATGGCCGCGGCGGCCGGACGGCGTGAGTGACAAGTGTGGCGCGATCAGCTTCAGCCACGGCACCAGGTGGAAGGCGCTCATCAGCAGGTACATCGGCACCATGCCCGTCAGCCACGACGCGCCGGGCGCGGACGAGCAGAGCCTGTCCAGCGGACCGCCGAGCGCGGCCGTGAGCAGCGCCATCGTGGCGAAGACGGGCGCGGCGGCGAGGGCCAACCCCTCGGCGGAGCCGAGCGAGAGTCTCGCCGGGCCGGGCGTGACGGCGTTGTTTTCCATCGTCAATCTCCTCTTTGCCGGGCGTCCCGTCGCCGGTCGTGAGATAGGATAGGAATGCTATCGATCCCCGAAGAGTGACAAGTGTGGCGGGATTCACATGGACTCGCTGATCACGGCCGCGGCCCGCGCGCTCGCCGCGGGTGACCCCCTCGGTGCCCTGAACCGCATCGCGTTGCGCGACGACGCGCCGGCGCTGGCGCTGCGCGGCATCGCCATGGCGCAGCTGGGCGATCTCGAGCGCGCCAAGGCCCTGGTGCGCCGCGCCGCGCGTGCCTTCGGTCCGCGCGAAGCCGTGGCCCGCGCGCGCTGCATCGTGGCCGAGGCCGAGATCGCGCTGGTCTCGCGCGATCTGGGGTGGCCCGCGAAGGCGCTCGACGCCGCCCGCCAGACGCTCGAGGCGCAGGGTGACCGCCTGAACGCGGCCCACGCCCGGCATCTCGCCGTCCGCCGCCTTCTCCTGATCGGCCGCCTCGACGAGGCCGAGCGCGCGCTGGCCGAGCTCGACCCCGCGCCCTTCCCGCCCGCCTCGCGCACCGCCCACGAACTGGCCGTCGCCGGCATCGCCATCCGCCGCCTGCACACGAAGACGGCGCGCGCCGCCCTTGCCCGGGCCGAGCAGTCCGCGCATCAGGCCGGCATCCCGGCGTTGACGGCGGAGGTCGACAGCGCCGCGCGCCTGCTCGACACGCCGGCGGCACGCCTGATCGCGCGCGGCACGGAGCGCCCGCTCCTGCTCGACGAGGTCGAGGCGCTGCAGACCTCCAAGGCATTGGTCGTCGACGCCTGCCGCCATGTCGTGCGCGATCCGCGCACCACGGTCTCGCTGGCGCGGCGGCCGGTCCTGTTCGCGCTCGCGCGCGCGCTGGGCGAGGCCTGGCCGGAAGACGTGACGCGCGACGCGCTGGTGGCGCGCGCCTTCGGGGCCAGGACCGCCGACGAATCCCATCGCGGCCGCCTGCGCGTCGAGATCGGCCGGCTGCGCTCGGTGCTGCGCGGCGTGGCCCGCGTGAGCGCCACCAAGCAGGGCTTCGCGCTCGCGCCGCGCCGGGCGTCGGAGATCCTCGTGCTGGCGCGGCCGGTCGAGGAGCGGCACGGCGCGGCGCTGGCGTTCCTGACCGACGGCGCCGCCTGGTCGAGCTCGGCCCTGGCGCTCGCGCTGGGCGCCAGCCAGCGCACGGTGCAGCGCGCGCTCGACTCGCTGGTGCTCGCGGGCAAGATACAGTCGTTCGGCCGCGGACGGGCGCGGCGCTGGATGATGCCGCCGGTGCCGGGATTCACGACGACCTTGTTACTCCCGGCGCCGCTGCCGAGTGCCTAGCTTGGCCTCGTGAACAACCTCCACAGGCAGGATCCCATGAACAAGACCACAGCCACCATCCTCCGCGAGTACGGCCCCTTCGTCGACGCCGACGGCGTGCACGGCGTCACCTTCGACGGCCAGAAGGTCTGGTTCGCCTCCGGGCCGCGCCTCAACGCCTTCGATCCCGACAGCGGCAAGGCGCTGCGCTCGATCGACGTTCCGGCCCATGCCGGCACCGCGTTCGACGGCCGGCACCTGTTCCAGATCGCCGAGGATCGCATCCAGAAGATCGATCCGGACACGGGCCGGGTACTGGGCACGATCCCCGCACCCGACGGCGGCAGCGGCGTCTCCGGCCTGGCCTGGGCCGAGGGCACGCTGTGGGTCGGGCGATACCGCGACCGCAAGATCCAGCAGCTCGATCCCGAGACCGGCGCGGTGCTGCGCACCATCGCCTCCAACGGCTTCGTCACCGGCGTCACCTGGGTCGAGGGCGATCTCTGGCACGGCACCTGGGAAGGCGAGAAGAGCGATCTCAGGCGCATCGATCCCCAAACCGGAGAGGTCCTCGAGCAGCTCGACATGCCGGCCGGCACCGCCGTGTCGGGCCTCGAGTCGGATGGCGCCGACCGCTTCTTCTGCGGCGGCGGCGACAGCCGCAAGGTCCGGGTCGTGCAGCGTCCCCGGCGCGCTACCAGCGCATGACGAGGCCCGCGATCGCGCCGACGAAGAGCAGGATGCAGGCGATCCCCTGGACGAAGAACCCGGGGATACGCTTCTCCACCGCCCGGCTGTAGCCCACGAAGTACAGGACGCGGCCGGCGATCCACACGAGGCCGAGGATCGCCGCCGCGCGGTCGTCGAGCCAGAGCGCGCAGACCCAGAGCGGCACCAGGAACGTCGGCAGCCACTCGAGCGTGTTCATGTGCACGCGGAAGACGCGCTCGAAGTCGGGGTTGCCGGTCGTCGCCGGATGCTTGACGCCGAATTTTCCGCGCGCGACCGCGACGCGCGTCGCCAGGAAGAAATAGAATCCGACGGCCAGCAACGTGACGGCGGCGGTGTAGTGCGGCATGGCGCCCTCCTCCCTAATGCAGATGCCGGAGCTTATCCGGATTTCGCATCACATAAATCGCCACGATCCTGCCGTCGTCGACCTCGAGCGCGGTCGTCTGGAGCTCGCCGTCGGCCTCGCGCGTGACGAAGCCCGGCAATCCGTTGACGAAGCCCGCGCGGACGAGGGTCGAGCCGTTCGTCCGGAAGTGCGCCGCCAGAAGGCCGTGCGCCTTCAGCACCGCCTCGAAGCCCAGGATCGGCTTGCGCACGGCCGGGCGCTTGCCGCCGCCGTCGGCATGCAGGCTGACGTCGGCCGCCAGCATCGCGCCCAGCGTCTCGAGGTCGCCGTTGCGCGAGGCGGCGAAGAACGCCTCGGCCAGCGCCAGGCCGCGCTGCTTCTCGACCTTGAAGCGCGGCCGCGCCTCGCGGACATGGGCGCGCGCCCGGCTCGCGAGCTGGCGGCAGGCCGCGGGATCGTGGTCGATGGCGGCCGCGACCTCCTCGAACGGCAGCCCGAACACGTCGTGCAGCAGGAAGGCCGCCCGCTCGAGCGGCGACAGGCGCTCCAGCACCAGCATCAGCGGCAGGGTGACGTCCTCGACCTCGTCCTCCTCGACGACGGGATCGGGCAGCCAGGGCCCGATGTAGGTCTCGCGCGTCCGCCGCGCCGACTTGAGCTCGTCGAGGCAGAGGCGCGTCACCGTGCGGCGCAGGAACGCCGCGGGCTCGCGCACGGCGCCGCGGTCGGCCTTCATCCAGCGCAGGAAAGCCTCCTGCAGCACGTCCTCGGCATCCGCGACCGAGCCCAGCATGCGGTAGGCCACGCGCAGCAGCATGGGACGCAGCGGATCGAAATCCGCCGCCGCGTCCCCCGGATGCGAGGCCGTCGTCACGCGGCCGCGGCCGCCGCCTTGGCGATCGCCTTGATGGTGGCGGCATCGGCGAACTGGCCGAAGCCGACGGCCAGGCGGTTCCAGCCGTTGATGATGTTGATCGTGACGGTGAGCTTGACCTGCTCCTCGTCGGTGAACTGGGCCTTCAGCCCGGCGTAGGCGCTGGCGTGCTCGTGTCCCTCGCAGAGCCGCGTCAGCGCCTCGGTCCAGGCCAGGGCCGCACGCTCGCGATCGGAATAGCACGGCGCCTCGCGCCACGCCGCCAGCAGGTCGAGCCGCTGCTGGGTCTCGCCGTGCGCGCGCGCCGCGGGGACGTGCATGTTGAGGCAGTTCGCGCAGCCGTTGATCTGGGAGGCGCGAATCTCCACCAGCTCGGTGAGCCTGGGATCGAAGCTGGCAGCCGCGGCCAACGCCATGGAGGTGCGCTGCAGTTCCTTCATCAGCGTGGGGGCGGCGGCGAAGAGATCGATTCTGGCGGTCATGACGGGTTCCTTTCCGTTGGTAACGCCTACAGGACGATCCAGGCTTCCCCGATGTGACATCGGCCCGGAATTTTCCCGATGCGTGTACTTTCCGGATCGCCGGCCAACGTTCCGCCGAGGCCGGGAGTCGCCTAGACTGGAAAGGCGCAACAGGAGGCAAGACATGCCCGGTACCGTTCGTCTTCATCGCGTGCTCTCGACCACGCCCGAGAAACTCTACCGCGCCTTCCTCGAAGCGGACGCGATGGCCAAGTGGCTGCCGCCGGATGGCTTTGCCTGCACCGTCCACCACATGGACGCCAAGGTCGGCGGCACCTTCAGGATGTCGTTCCGCAACTTCACCAACGGCCAGGGCCACGCGTTCGGCGGCGAGTATGTCGAGCTCGTGCCCAACGAAAAGGTGCGTTACACGGACCGGTTCGACGACCCCAACCTGCCCGGCGCGATGGATGTCACCGTCACCTTGAAGAAGGTCATGGTCGGCACCGAGATGCACGTCGTCCAGGAAGGCATCCCGGACGCCATTCCCGTCGAGGCCTGCTACCTCGGCTGGCAGCAGTCGCTCGCCAATCTGGCGAAGCTGGTCGAGCCGAACATCGAGCAGTGACCGCCGTCAGGCGGCCCGCCGCCGCGTCGACGCCTCGGCCTCGTGCAGATAGGTCGTGAAGCCATCCTTCGCCGGTGCAGCGGAATTCAGCAGCAGGAGCGCGCTGACCTGTCCGCGATGACCGACGCCGTGGGTGATCACGTGCATCAACATCTCCTCGCGCGACATGCGGCCCGCGGCACCGTCGGTGAAGGTGAAGTCGATCCGGTCGGCCAGCCGGCCGCGATCGAGCGCCGCCACATGGACGATATAGTCCCGGTCGCTTTCCCGGATCGCAGCCGACACCTCTTCCAGCGTCGGCAGCTCGGCGAGGTTGGCCGAGCTGTAGGCGTGAGGCGTGCGCGACAGGTGCGCGAGGAAGATCCGGTCGACGACATGGGTGTGGCTGAGCGCCTTGATCGCCAGGCCGGTGACGGGGGAGTCGCGGCCGAGCCCGGCCAGGGCGGTCAGCAGCTCGTCGTCGGCCCAGGCCTTGAACTGGAAGAGCCGCAGAAGTGTGTCGGGCATGCCGGTGTTGTCCTTGGTTTCCATGCCGGCTAAAATACGAGCGATGATTCGCTTTTCATACTCGCATTGAAAATGGCGCGCCGGCCGCCCACGACCCCGCGGAAAAGCGCCTCCCAGCAGCGATCGCGCGCGACGGTCGACGCGCTGGTCGAGGCGACCGCTCGCATTCTCGTGCGCGAGGGGTTCGACAAGGCCAGCACCAACCGCATCGCCCAGGTGGCGGGCGTGAGCGTGGGCTCGCTCTACCAGTATTTCCCCGGCAAGGAGGCGCTGGTCGCCGCCGTCATCGACCGCCACAACCGCGAGATCCTGCGCACCGTCCGCGGCGAACTGGCGGAGGCGATGCGCCAGCCGGTCGAGGAAGCCGTGCGCCGGATCGTCGCCGTGGCGGTCAAGGCCCATCGCGTCGATCCCCGGCTGCATCGCGTGCTCGCCGAGCAGATCCCGAGGGTCGGCAAGCTCGAGAACGCCGCGACCTTCAACCCGGAGAACTTCGCGCTGTTCCGGACCTATCTCGAGCAGCATCGCGACGAGCTGAGGATCGACGACCTCGAGCTTGCCTCGTTCGTGTGCGTGACCTCGATCGAGGCGCTGACGCACAACGCGGTGCTGCATCATTCGAAGACCCTTTCGGACGAGGCGATGGACGCGCTCGTCGATGCCGGCACGCGCCTCGTGGTCGGATATCTGAAGGGGTAGAGGACTCTTTCATCCCGTGTCGGCGGAGGCCTGTCGCCTATAGCTTCCTCCCGTCGTCTCGACCAAGGCCCGAAGGGCCGCGTGGAGAGACCTTAT
>Ga0105240_10010352_pt1 | contig 13121 bp, 11 predicted proteins | sample KBSC54metaG_FD_80426 | JGI IMG/M metagenome (GOLD analysis project Ga0105240, IMG submission 80426) | Corn rhizosphere microbial communities from Kellogg Biological Station, Michigan, USA - KBS C5-4 metaG | ecosystem: Host-associated > Plants > Roots > Rhizosphere > Soil | place: Michigan, USA... | reverse complement strand
TTGCGAGGCCGTGGCTGCAGTGTTTCATGCCGGGTACGAGGAACAGCCGGGCCCAATCCTCGGTGTGGCCGCCGGTATCTTGCTCCAGGCGATCGTACCAACGCGCGATGTCGTTCGAGGAGAGGATGTAGTCGCTGTTTCCGTTGAAGATGATGAGCTTGCCGCGGCGCCCGAACGTCTCCAGGAATGTTGAATCCGCCCTGGCGGTCGTCGCGTAGGGTTGGATGCGGTCCCACGTGTCGAGAAAATCCATGTTGTAGAGATCGAACTGCGGGTCGGGCGGCGTCATCCCGTTGAGGACGTCACCGAGCATTTCGGTTGCGGCCCAGCCGTTGGCTTTGCTGGTGGGCGAGGTGCCGAGATATACCTCCGCAAAGTGCGTTTCAATGCCGGTGTCGTACGGAAAACTCCCGAACAGCGGCTGCCCCTTGCGATCGCGAGGTCCTTCGATGAGGGTTTTGAGGGCGGTGACCTGGTCTTGGGTGAGGCAACTGTCGGTCTTGCCGCTCTTGCAGGTCAGGATTGCGGGATCGAAGTGACACGCTTTGATATCGTTGATCATCCCGTCGGCCAGTCCATCGAGCGCGTCGCAGGACTTGAGCGCGGCATCCGCAACGAGCTTCAGGTCGGTATGCGAAAACGCCTTCGACACGATCGGGCGACCGTCTTCGTCCCGGGGGGAGATCTTGCTCAACACACTCAGCCCCCACACGGCGCGAAGGTGTGACATGTCGCCTCGGAACGCTGCATTTCCGGCCACGACTCCGTCAAAGTATAGAGGCATGCGCTGCGTGACGAGCATTCCCTGACGCCCGCCGTTGGAGCAGCCGATGAAATAGGAGTAATCGATCTTGCGTCCGTAGTACGCCTCGATGACCTCCTTGGCCTTCAAGGTGACCTTGTCGACCGCGTTGTACGCAAAGTCGATGCGCGCTTGTTGGTCGGCCGACCATTCCCGGTCATCGAATTGTTCGCTCTGATGGCCCGAGTCGGTCCGCACGACCGCGAAACCTTTCGCGACGGCGGGAGGCTGAACACGATTGCCGGAGCCGAAGGTGCCATACGCGGGAAACTCGAGTCCGTCCGAGCCCGCGCCGCCTTCGAACAGGAAGCGACCGTTCCAGTTCTTCGGCATGCGCAGTTCGAAGCGGATGCCGTACAGGCGGCCGTCAGCGCCCTTGCGCGGCCAGAGCGTGCCGCGAAAAAGGCAGTGATCCGGGAGAAGGACCGGTTCCACGAACGCTTTGGGCATGCCCGGCGCAATGCCCGCCGGGGTGAAACGGGCTTCACGAACCATGAAGTGGGGGCCGGCGAGCGCTGTCAACTTCGCACAGGCCTCTGCCAAAGGCTCCGCGGCGTAGGAGCGGGCCGAGAGGAGCGCGAGCGCGACGGCACAGCCGACCCGTCGCAGCCATGAGCTCAGATCGCTATGCATGTGGAACCCCCTGTTGGAGTGTGTACCCCATCATCTGACCCATTGAGCCGGCGGCCGAGACACGCTCGAGAACTTGTTCCAGCTAACTGTATTGCAGCGTCAACCAGTACGAGCGCGCCGCCCTGTCGGGTTCAGCGGCTGCTTTCAACCGAGCCCCACGCACAGGTACTTCAGCTCCGTGTAATCGAGGATGCCGTATTTCGAGCCTTCCCGGCCGGTGCCGGATTCCTTGATCCCACCGAACGGGGCCACTTCCGTGGAAATGAGGCCGGTATTGAGGCCCACAATGCCGTACTCGAGGGCTTCGGCGACGCGCCAGGAGCGAGCGAGGTCACGGGTGTAGAAGTAGGCGGCCAGGCCGAATTCGGTGTCGTTTGCCATGCGCACCGCCTGCGCCTCGGTTTCGAAGCGGAACAGCGGTGCGACGGGACCGAAGGTTTCCTCGCGCGCGATCGCCATTTCCGCGGTCACTTCAGTCAGGATGGTGGGTTCGAAGAAGGTTCCGCCCAACGGGTGCCGTTGACCGCCCTTTGCGATCCGGGCGCCTTTCTCAACGGCGTCGGCGATGTGTTCCTCGACTTTGGCCAGGGCCTTCGTATCGATCAGGGGACCCTGGTCGGTCGGGCCTTCGAGCCCATCGCCGACGCGCAGTTGGGCTACTGCCGCCGCCAGCTTGCGGGTGAAGGCATCGTAGACCGGGGCATGGACGAGCAGTCGGTTGGCGCACACGCATGTCTGGCCGGTGTTGCGAAATTTGCTCGCGAGCGCTCCGGCGACCGCGGCGTCGAGATCCGCATCCTCGAACACGATGAACGGGGCGTTGCCGCCGAGCTCCAACGAGAGTTTCTTCAACGTACCACTGCACTGTTGCATGAGCTGCTTGCCGACCTGGGTGGAGCCGGTGAAGGTCAGCTTCCGCACCACGGGGTTCGCAGTCATTTCATCGCCAATGCCACCGGATCCGGTGCCCGTGAGAACGTTGAAGACATCGGGAGGGATACCTGCGCGGGCACTCAACTCCGCCAGGGCGAGCGCCGAGTACGGGGTCTGAACTGCGGGCTTGCAGACGAAAGTACAGCCCGAGGCCAGCGCTGGACCGGCTTTACGGGTGATCATGGCGGCCGGGAAGTTCCACGGCGTAATGGCGGCGACCACGCCGATCGGTTGACGCAGTACCAGGAGCCGTTTGTCAGGTTGATGTGCGGGGATGGTGTCGCCGTAGAGTCGCTTGCCCTCCTCCGCGAACCATTCGATGTAGGCGGCGGCGTAGGCGATTTCGCCCCGGGATTCGGCGAGCGGTTTGCCCTGTTCGGCGGTCATGATACGGGCCAGGTCTTCCTGGTGTGCCAGCATGAGCTCGAACCAACGCCTCAGGAGGGTGGCCCTGTCTTTGGCCGTCCGCGCCGACCAGGCCGGGAATGCCCCTCGTGCGGCTTCGATCGCGCGACGGGTTTCGGTCTGCCTCATCCGCGGGACGGTGCCGATCTTCTCGTGGGTCGCCGGATTCCAGACGTCAACGGTGGTTCCGTCGTCCGCGTCGACCCACTCGCCGTTGATACACGCGCGGGTGCGCAGCAGCCGTGTGTCTGTCAGATTCAAGGTGGATTGCAACTCCAGATCCTTCGGTACAGTTCACGCCGCCGGGGCGGCGGTGGCGTGCGGCCGCAGCGCCGATCGCAACATGGTCACGGCCGCATACAAGATCACCGCGATGACGACCCAGCGCAGCAACGTCAGGTGGTCCCCAAGACTCTTAACGAGCGGAAAGGCCAGCGCGGTGCCGCAGACTCCCCCTATCGTCAGTCCCAGGGCCACGCCCGGCGCGAAGCGTCCGGATCTCAGGAATCCGAGGCTCGCCACCGGAATCAACACGCCGTCGCTGCCGAACATGATCGGATAGGCGGCGATGGGATGCATGCCGAGAAACGCGAGGAGCGCCATGCTGGGAGCGTAGTTGCCGATGCCGACACACATGAGCGCGCCGAATACGAAGTTGGCGGCGACCGCGACGACGAAACGCCAGCCCTCGAGTCCCATTGAGGTGCCCGTCGGCGGCAGCACCCCTATGTTGGTCATGATGAAGAAGGCGGCCGCTACGAGGAGCGCTACACCCATGAACAACTGTATGGTGCGCTGCTTCATGCGACTGACGACGCCGGCACCGATCCACGCGCCGGCACCGGCGCTCAGGACCATGCACGTGAGCAGTACCGGCTCGACGCTGATCGCGGTGGTAAACAGCAATGAGCTCACGAAGGAGGGAATTGTGTTGCCGACGTTCAACGTGCCGGGAATCAGATCGTCGGCGGGGCGGCCGCGAAGTTTGAACAGGGCGGTGATCTGGGCGTAGTTGCCGATTCCCAGGGTGTCCAGAAAATTCGTGCCGACGCCGATGGCGTAGTCGCTCGCTACGGGTTGGTGTTTCATTTTCCGCCGTCGGGCGAGAGTGACCCACGCGATGACAAAAAGCACGTTCAACACCACGAGGGCGCAATAGAGGACTACACGGGCGCTAGGCATGGTTGCATCCGTCCTTCAGTGGCCAGCCCGGGGATCCTCGATTGCGGCGCCGCGGCTTGTGCTGCATGTAAGTTCTGGCCGCGGTGCCGAAGGCCGCGAACAACTCGCGGGAAAAGGGGTTCTGGAGGAGTTGCCATTCGGGGTGCCACTGTACGGCAACGGCGAAGCTCTTGGCCTCAGCCACCCGGAAGGCCTCGATGAGCCCATCGGGTGCCACCGCCTCGACGATCAAGCCCTCGCCGAGGCGGTCGACTCCTTGGGAGTGCAGTGAGTTGACGAGGATCCGCTCGGCACCTGCCATCTGTCGGAACCAACCGCCGGGTTGCAGATGAACCTCGTGGGCAGGGCCGTACTGCACCTCCAGCTCCCGGGTAACATCTTCCCGGTGATTGGCCTTACCGGGGACCTCGTGAACTTTCTGATGGAGTGTGCCTCCGAAGGCGACATTCATCTCCTGGAAGCCGCGGCAAATTCCCAACACGGGGACGCCGGCCCGCACGGCCTTGCGGATCAGGGGTAACGTCGTCGCATCTCTGGCCGGGTCGTGCAGGGTGCCGCGTTCACTCGGCGTTCCGGCGTAGCGGCGGGGTTCCACGTTAGAGGGGCTTCCGGTGAAGAGGATGCCATCCAGGCGGCTCAACAGGTCATCGAAACCCAGCTCTTCCTGCAGCGCCGGGATCAACAGCGGCAGACATTGCGCTCCCTCCAGGACGGCCCGCGCGTATTTGTCGCCCACACAATGAAAGGGATGCAGGTCGAGCGTACGCAGGTCGGCCGGGACGCCGATCAATGCACGGGCGGCAGGCATCGCTAGGCATCACCGGTTGAGGCGGCCGAGTGCCGCTTGCGCGCCTGGAGATATTCCTGCACCGAGGTGAGGCCGGTCTCGTGGGCCACGATGAGACTCTCCAGGTGCTCGCGGGTGTTGACCAGACCTTGTGCCACAATGATTCCGAGCTCGCTGATGAGGACGGCATACGGCAGCTTGCCGACGTGGAATGCGCGTCCCACGGCTGCGCTGTTGATGAAGTGCTCGAGCGGAATGGCGTAGCGCTCGGCCATGCGTCGATGTTCGACGTCGACACCGTCTCCCACGAGGAGCAGTTCGAGCGATTCCGTTGCGGCGAAACGTTGGGCGGTCGGCAACAAGGTCTTGCAGACCGGACACACGGGAGAGACAAAGAAGAGCAGACGCAGTTTGCCCTTGGGTAGCGGGCCGCGGATATTGATGTTGGTGCCCGCGAGTGTGCGTCCTGACACGCTGGGGGCTGCCTCGCCAGGCTGCGGGCCCCGCGCCATGGCGAGCGCTCCGACCGGTGCTATGCGCTCATGCAACACTCCGACCTGGCGCGCGAGGGCGAGGACCGCGCCGGCCAAGGCCAGCAGGAGAACCCAGATCATGACTTGAGAAATGAGTAACATCCCCTACTCCTCTTCAGGCGGATCGGCCCGGGTGAGCGAGCGCCAGGAGTTGCCCGAGCACCTGGTATAAAATGAATGCGATTACGCCGGCGGCCAGGCCATCCAGGATCTGCAGACCGGAGCCCGGCAAGAGCGCGTTTTCCGCGGCGGCTGCCGGTCCGATGAGCACCGGGCTCAATAGCAACATCAGCACCAGATTGCGTACCACGAGACCCGCGCTCAAGCGCTGCCGCAGTGCGGACTGGAAGCAACCGCAGTCGATTTCAACCCGGCCGCGGGCCAGGTTGATGCTCATCGCCACAATGAAGACGGCTAGCAGCACCAACGCACACCCGGCGGCCGCGAGCGTCGTGGTTGGAATGATGAGGCCGGCGCCTACAAACAGCTCCAACCCGATGACGATCTGCGCCACCGGTGTCGATACAACGGCGGGCAACAGGCGATAGTGGGCCACCACCCCGACGAACTCGGTGTAATGGCGCAATTTACCCAGAGCGGCGCAGCCGAAGACCAGCGTACCCAGAAGACGGCTCGCAAGGGCGATTGAGGGATCCATGGTGCCGGTGACTTCAGTGCGGGATGGCGCCGGGCCGGGCGTGCGTGGCTGTGGGTCTGGGTGCGGACATCGGCCTACCCCTGATCATCGATTGTGTGATCTCAGATTGATCATGACCGAGGGCCGCCGGTTATGCAATCGGCGCAACGACGGCGTCGCGTTCGGATCTGACCTGTGTGGGAGTCTGGGCCGCTTGCGCCCGCGCCTCGTGGATTTCGGCTGTCGTGAAAGGTTTGGGTGCGTGCTTCACCGTCTCCTTCCCGTTGAGACTGATGAGGTAATTCAGCGCAGCCGCGAGCTCCTCATCCGACAATGCGGCGAACGATGGCATGAGTCCAACGAGGGGTGTGCCATCGATCTCGATCTTTCCGGCCAGGCCGAACAACACCACGTGCAGCAGATAACGCCGCCCCTCTGGCCGGCTCGCAATCTCCCGGACGCGACCCGCCAGGCGGGGGAACTGGCCGGGCACGCCGACGGCTTTGCCCTGATGGCACAGGGAGCAGCGCGAGTCGTAGAGCCGGCTGTCGGCGGCGGTCACTCTCATGGAGCTCAGCAGGAGCGCCGCCAGGACTGACATCAGAGCGAATTGGGACGCTGGCCTATCACGCATAAAAATCGAGCTCGCGCGGGGTGATGACCTCGAGCAGGGCGTCAAACTCGCCTCGCTTCAGGTCGGCGTAGGTGCTCAGGTAGCGTGAGGAGAAATATTCCGCCAGCGGCTCACTGTGACCGAGGCGGTCCAGTGCAGCGTGCAGGGAGCGTGGGAAACGCGGCTCTTTTACGGCAGGGGCGCGTCCTGAAGTGGGCTCGGTTGGCTTCAGACCTCGGGTGATGCCGTGGAGCATACCACTCAACACCGCGGCAACCGCCAGGTGCGGGCTGGCGTCCGCTCCGGCAACGCGGTGCTCGATTCGCCTGTTGGCGGGATCGCCGGTGGGAATCCGGAAGGCCACACTGCGGTTGTTGTAACCCCAGGTGTTGCTCGCGCAGACGTAGGGGCCCGAGAAGCGCCGCCAGGAGTTGAGGTTCGGTGCGAACAGCCCGATGGCATCAAACATCGTGGCCTGCAGTCCGGCGACGGCTTGGGATAGCAAGAGCTCGCCCTCCCCCGGCTGCGCAAACCGGTTCGCGCCCGCGGCGTCCGTGACACTCACGTGAATGTGCAGGCCGTTGCCAGGCTGGTCGAGGAACGGCTTGGCCATGAAGGTCGCATCGATGCCATTGGCGCGCGCCACGCCACGGATGAGCCTTCTCAGCAGGACCGCCTGGTCCGCGGCGAGCAAGGGGTCTGCAGTGTGCTTCAGATTGATCTCGAACTGGCCGACACCGTATTCGGCGACGATAGCTGACAGCGGTAGCCGCTGCTGCTGCGCGGCGGCACACACCTGTGAGAGGAATCCGTGTTGGTCCTCGATAGCCTCCAGGGACAGGTTCGTGGCCCTTCGGGTCGCGGCGACGAACTTCTGCGTGTCGGCCAGTTGCAGCCCGCCTTCCGGATTGCGTTGACGGGAGACCAGGTAGAACTCCAGCTCGCAGGCGACGACGGGGTGGATTCCGGCCGCAACGCATCGGTCGATGACGCGCTGGAGAACGACCCGCGGATCAAACCATACGGGTGTGCGTGTGGCGGACTCGTGCATGGCGCACATGACTTGCGCCAGCCGGGTCTGGCTCCAGGGGACGGGGACCAGCGTGCTTGCGAGCGGCACGAGGATGCCGTCCGGGTCGCCGTCGCTCCCGCCGAGTCCACTCGGATTGTGGCCTCGACCGCGGCAATCCAGGATGGGTGCGCAGGCTGAGAAGGCGACCCCCTGGGAGAAGGCGGCGCGCGCTTCGCGGATGGGCAGTCGTTTGCCGATCGCCAGTCCGTTCACGTCGATGATGAAGGTTTCGAGCGACTCGAGGTTCGGATGCGCGCGCAGCAACTCATCGAGCTCGGCCGCATCGGCCGCAGTAGTGGGGTGTTGGGTCATAGCGTGTCCGCCAGCGCGTAGAAGGACATGGCGGCAATCAAGGTGGGGGCCCTCAACGCCGGCCCGCCCGGAAAGGGGGGAATCGGAATCTGACTCATCTGTTGAAACTCATCGCGATCACCGCAGATCGCATCGGCCACCATCTTGCCCGCATAGGGGGCCATCACGACGCCCTTGCCGGAATAGCCACTCGAGTTGTAAAGGCCCGGCGACAGTTCCCGCAGGTACGGCATGCGGGTGGGCGTGATCGCCAGTGTACCGCCCCAGGCGTAGTCGATGCGGGTGCTGGCCAATTGCGGGAAGATCCGCACGATGTGCCTGCGCACGAACGCGGCAATATCCTTCGGGAATCGATAGGTGTAGGTTTCGCCGCCGCCGAACAACAGCCGGTGGTCCGGTGTCATGCGGAAATAGTAGACCACGAAGCGCGAGTCCGAAACTGCGTGTTGGTTGCGGATCAGGCACTCGGCCAGCTGCGGTTCGAGCGGTTCCGTGACGGCGATGAAGTTGTTGATGGGCATGACGTGCGTCTGTACCTGTGATGACAGGCCGCGCAGGTATCCGTTGCACGCCAACACGACATTATCGGCCGACACCGCGCCGTGGGCAGTCCCTACCTGCCAACGCGACCCGGTGCGCGCGATGCTCGTCGCCTCGACCCCTTCGAAAAGCCGTGCGCCGTTCGATTGGGCGGCGCGCGCGATTCCCAGGGCGAGGTTGAGGGGATGCAGGTGCCCCCCTCGCATGTCGAGACTTCCCGCCAGATAGTCGGCGGAGTCGACCAGGTGGCGCATCTCCCGAGCATCGACGAAGCGCAGACTGTCATATCCGTAGCGGGAGTTGAGATAGTCGACGTGAGCTCGCGTCTGGGTCACGTATTTTTCACGGTGATCGGCGTGGATCAGTCCCGCACGGAACTGGCAATCGATGGAGTACGACCGCATGAGCCAATCCAGGTGACCGCGGGCGCCGAGACCGATTTTCCACAGGGCTTGCGCGTTGGTTTGCCCGAACTGGCTTTCCAACCAGCGCGGATCCCGCCTCTGTCCGACATGAACCTGGCCACCATTGCGCCCCGACGCTCCCCACCCCAGCAGGGATTGCTCCAGGAGCACTACCCGCCGACCGCGTCGTGCCAGGTGAAGCGCGCACGAGAGGCCGGTAAATCCTCCTCCAATGACGCAGACTTCACTCTCTATCGAGCCATCGAAGGGCTCGGTCGAGACCGGTGCTGCGGCGCTCGCGGCGTAATACGAGCGTACGTGGCTGCTCGCGGCAAGCATGGGATTGTTATGAGTGAGCCTGACCATGAATGCCTGCGGCGCCGGCTTTCCGGGGGGTCTTCAATGGCGTCCTCCCCTTCGCAGCCTGCTGCTGAATTCTTCCGAACCTGTGATCTCAGATAAGATAAACAATTGCTATGCGGCCGGCAAGGGTCCGGTTGCGCGCGCTGCCACCCATCGTATAAGGTGTGATCACAGCATAGCGGCGCCTCCGGGGCGCTGACCCCGGGGCAAGTGCCAAGGCACTACAGCGGAAGGGTTGAGATGTCAGAATCTGCGTTAGAGCTCGTCGGTCGGTTGCGCGCCGCAGTTTACGACCGTCCCGTGAATCAAACCGACCCCGGCGCGCAGACTCGTGTTGCCAGTATCGCGACCAGCCTGCGAAGCCGTGTCTTGTCAGGCGAGCTGAGCCAGGGTGATCACATGCCTTCCGTGCGGGAGTTGGCGCGCTTGAATGGTGTCAGCGCCTTTACTGCAGCCCGGGTGTACGACCTTCTCGTCGCCGAAGGGCTCGTGGACGCGCGGCGTGGCTCGGGATATTTCGTATCGGATAGCGCCCGGGTGCTCAAAGGCCACGCGCCGGCGGGCCCCGAAGCGCTTGCCGATTCCATCTGGTCATTGCGCCGCGATTACGACTCGAGACTGGTGCGCCTGGACGCCGGCTGTGGGTGGCTTCCCGCCGGATGGCTGTTCGGTGATGGAGTCCGCACGGCGCTGAAAAAAGTGGCACGTCGGCCTGCGGCCTATGTCGGCAGGTATGGCAGCCCCTATGGTTTGCGCTCATTGCGCAGGTACCTGGTCACGCGCCTCGCGCAGTGTGAGATCGATTGCTCCGAAGACCAGATCGTGCTCACACAGGGGGCGAGTCAAGCGCTCGAGCTCTGTGTCGGCACTCTCACCCACCCGGGCGATGCGGTACTGGTCGATGACCCTTGTTATCCCCATCTCCTGGAAATGCTGCGCAGGCGGGGGGTGCGGCCGGTCGGCGTGCCGCGCACGGCCAGTGGACCCGATGTCCAGGCCCTCCAGGCCAGCGTGTCCAGGCTGAACGCCCGGGTCTTTTTTACCAACACCACATTCCACAATCCAACCGGGACCACGACTTCGCCCCAGGTGGCGCATGAGATCCTCATGACGGCCCGAGCACGCGACCTCACGATCGTGGAGGATGATATTTTCGCAGAGCTCGCCCCGGAGCGGCCGTCCAGTCTGGCCTCGCTCGACGCTCTGCAACGTGTCATTTATATCGGCAGCTTTTCGAAGACGATTGCGCCGAATCTGCGGGTCGGCTTCATTGCCGCGAGCGGCGTCCTGGCCGAGCAACTCGCCTCCTTGAAAAGTGTCCTGGCGTTGTCCTCCTCGGAGCTGACCGAGCAAATCGTTTTGTCGATTCTCACCGGCGGTCGGCACCGCACCCACCTGGAGGCGCTGCGAAGGAGGCTGGCGAACAACTACGCACAGGTTTTCCGACGCTTCGCCGGTGCGGGAGCAACGGTGGAATTTCGGGGCGGCGGGCTCTTTTTGTGGGCACGCCTGCCGACTCGCCTGAGTCCACCCGAGATCGTGCAACTCGCCAAGTCCCGCGGAATCCTGCTCGCGCCCGGGCACATGTTCCGCCCCGAGTCGCAAGCCACGGATCATTTCCGGTTCAACGTGGCGTACGCCCATGATGAGTTGCTGTACGGATTCATCAAGAGCCTGCCGCCGTGACCGACGGCGCTACTCCTGCAGCCCGACAAGGACGGTCATGGAGCAATGGTATTCCATGCTGCTCGCGCCAAAGCACCAGATGATGTTGTTGTTGCCTGTCGGTCTGTATACCGGCGTCTCACCTTCAGTATTGTTGCAGTAACACTCGCCGCAGGTTCCCACGCCGCAACAATCACGGTACGCGATGAGTACGTCCGGCGATCGGCGGGATTGATACAGGTGCCGATCCAGGACGGCGGACGATAGCAGCCGGCGTCGGGTGACGACCGCTGTACTGCGGTGAGCGCCGCTACAGTCCGGCACCGGCCGGCTCCGGGGCAAGCATCGCCCGTTGTGATGGCAGATCTGGAACGGTCTTCGGCTGCGGTAGGGCCGCTCGAAATCAGTATGCCCCTGCGGACGGGGAAACATTTATCATTGTCGTTGCGGACATGCCCCTTCGCCAGACTCGGATTCATAAGGTCCCATGGACGTCAGAGCACGTAGACAACCCGTTACCAAGGCTTCCCGCCGCGCTCCTGGCGCACGTCGGCCGAGACGAGGCGCCGCGGACGCGGAAACCGTTCCCTCATCAGATCTCCTGCGTACGAGCGTTTACAGCGAGTTGGCGAAGAGGTTTGTCACCGGACGCGTCAGGCCCGGCAGCACGCTCTCCACACGCGGGCTCGCAGCGGAGCTCGGGGTAAGCCAGATGCCAGTGCGTGAGGCATTGGGGAGGCTCGCGGCGGAGGGTGCGGTCGAAATCCGGTCCAAGCGCAAGATCGTGGTTCCGGCTATGACTTCAGACCGCTTCCACGATCTGTTGCGCTGTCGGATCCTGCTCGAGTCCGAGGCCGCCCGTGCGGCTTTCCCCTTCCTCAATCCCGCCCGGCTCAAACAACTGCGCGAGACTGACAAGGGCATGGGCGTGGCGATGCGTACCGGGGATGTGGCGGCCTACATGGAGGGCAACTACAACTTCCATTTCATTATCTACCGGGCGCAGCCCCGCCGCACTCTCCTGAAGCTCATCGAAACGCTGTGGTTGCAGTTTGGGCCCTACATGCGGGTGGTGTATGGCCGCTTCGGCACCGCCAATCTCGTGGATCAACATCGGGTTGCTATCGCCTGCATCGAAGCAGGCGACAGCGACGGGTTGGAGAAGGCGATCGCCACCGATATCGAAGATGGCATGGGGCTCATCGGCGTGACCGGGTTCGAGGACGACCAGGCTGACGCTCTGAACGTAAAAGCGCAGCGCTCGCGCTGAGGTTTGAGCAAGGAGGCTCGCTTCACGCCTCTACGGGCCCGAGCGCGCGACCACCTTACCATCGAGCACGGTCATGACGACCTGGATGTCTTTGATCTGGTCGGAGGGAACCGTGAGCGGATCGGCGGAGACCACGTTCAAGTCCGCGAGTTTGCCCCGCTCGATCGAGCCTTTGATCCCGTCCTCAAATCCGGAGTAGGCGCCGTCGATCGTGTAGCCGTGAATGGCTTGAAGGATCGAGATGGCTTCCGACGGTCCGTTGGTGCCGCCGTCGCGCGTTTTCCGTGTCACCATGCACCACATACTGAAGAAGGGGCTGGTCGACTCCGGCATGGAGCCTAAGGAATCCGAGCTTCCCGGAGGGCGCAAACCATGCGCCAACATCGTCTTGTAAATAAAAGGCACCGGCGCCTGGGTCTTGAAAGCCGCGTGCCCCAGGTAGAGCCAGGCGGCGGTCGGTACGGGAATGACGCCGAGTGTCTTCATGCGATCGAGTTGCTCAGCCGTGGTTGGACCGGCTTCCTGGTTGCCCGCGTGTTCGATCCTGAAGCGGGGGTCAGGGCGCGGGAAGGCGGCTTGCGCGCCCTCGTAGGCTTCGAGAATCATGTCCTGCGCCTTGTCGCCCAAGGCGTGCGTCCAGATCTGGAACCCAGCCTGGTGTGCACGCCTGACGATATCGTTCAGCTCCTTTTGTGTGTAACGTGCATCTCCCACCCACTTGTCGCGCTGGCCGGCGGGTGCGTAGCGAACGGCGGACTCGGTTTCGCCATCGACAAACAACTTGATGCCCCCCAGGCGCAGCCAGTCATCGCCAAAGCCGGTGCGCGGGCCGTAGTCGAGGACAAAATCGCCAAAGGAGGCCGGTTGTCCTGTCAGGATGATCTGGTAGCGCAAGCGCACCGGGAGATCGCCCGCGTCACGCAGGTCCTGGTAGATCTTCATGCCGTCGCCGCTCGGGAAGTCGTAGATG
>Ga0105240_10010351_pt1 | contig 13121 bp, 10 predicted proteins | sample KBSC54metaG_FD_80426 | JGI IMG/M metagenome (GOLD analysis project Ga0105240, IMG submission 80426) | Corn rhizosphere microbial communities from Kellogg Biological Station, Michigan, USA - KBS C5-4 metaG | ecosystem: Host-associated > Plants > Roots > Rhizosphere > Soil | place: Michigan, USA... | reverse complement strand
GCGCGCTCGGGCTGGATGAGATAACCCAGCCCTTCATGACTTCCTGCAGGAAGCCATTCTGTAGCAGCCGTTCCCGATGCGTGCGGCTCAGGTCGTCGGACCGGAACACCCGGCGGCCGCCCTTCTGGAGCTCCTGAAGGGCCCCCAGAGAGTCAGCCAGTTTTTCGTTGGGCGCGGGCATCATAAGGACCAGTCCTCTCGGATACATACAAGCTTTTTATGTTGTACGAATACAAGCATATCATGTCGTATCGATACAAGCAAATAATGCTGTATGTTCACAAGCATATCATGCTAAATACATAAGTAATATGAGGTAATGCTAACTAGAGGCGGGTCCGAAAACACAACGCCGGAGGCCTTCTTCAGTACCCGCCGAGATCACCCGGCGATGGGTGCTCAGGCCTGAACGCCTGCCTGTTTCGCCTTGCTCTGAGAATCCCGGTCGAACCAGTCGGCTAATTGCGAGACAAGGCGCTCCGCATCCTCGACACTCTTCAGCCTGACGCTGCACTGCTGCCGGCCGCGCTCGCTGTAGGAAAACTTGTTCTTCAGACCCATGCGAATCTCCTCTTCCGGGACATTCGTCACTTCGTAGACGACCCGGGGCCACATCCAGATATCCAGCTCCCCCTTCGGCGTCTCGAACCGGGCCGGCGCTACCGCAATGCCGAAGATGACGCGTGGCTTTTCGTTCAAATCTCTCCGCCAATAGCGATACGAACCACTGTGCCCACGTCCACGCTGCTCTGTAACCCACTCATCGACCGCCATCCTGCGGCATACCTCGACGAGTGCCGCATTGCCGCGCTCCGTGGCGACTGCCAGAAGTTCTTCGCCGGTGATTGCGCCGTCGGAGTCGCCTTCCTCGTCGCTCTCCGTTTCAGGCTTCGTCTCCTTATCGGCAAACAAGGCATTGAATTCCTGCTCCGGCAGGCCGAAGAGCTTTTCGGCATTCTGCCGGATCTTCTTCCCCCGCTGCTCGATCATCGCCTCGAAATGACCAGGCTCCAGGTCATCCCATGTAAGCAGCCGTTCTTCAAGATCCTTATCGGAGTAAGACGGAATATTCCTGCCAGGATTCCGGAACCATTCATGCGGCGCTTTATCCAGCTTGTTCAGGTTGTCGACGCCGCGCAGGAAGTGGAAATTCGCGTAGTGATTAACCGTCTCGTACGGATAGCCTGACTTCTCCAGCCGCGATTTGGGAAAGATGTGGTCCCGCTGCAGCTCCTCGGGATTGCGATCGAGAGTGATGCCGCCATGCGCGATGTTCAGGGCAAGATCGAGATGCTTCCTGAGCAGGTCATCGAGCGACTTGACCCCGTACTCGCGCTTGACAAGGGCCACCAGCTGTTCCAGCGGAAATGAACTTGCTGCCGAGACCTTGTTTTTGGCGAAGGAGCCCATGCGCGCCTCAGCGCCGCTGAAGACGCCGCTCATGATGGCGAGGTAAATGCCGAGAACAATCTTCCTCTTGTCGCCGTTGGACAATTGCTCATGCTGTGAAAGAAACAGCACGAACGAGAGCAGGGAATTGTGGCCGCCGCGGAAGAAGCGTTCCGAATGAATCTTGCAGTCGTCCTGCAAGATCACGCCGAGCATCTGCCACGCTCTTTTCATTGTGGGAATGTGCGCCGGCAGTTTCTTCGCTAGTTGCTCAAGCTGTTTGCGATCATTCACCAGTTTATCGAAGCGCGTCTCCGCGCCTTCCGCCAGAAGCAGGCTTTTCAGCACATCGTCCCGCGTGAAAACGAATGGTCGCTTATCGTTGATTTCCGGGACGATCGTCTGAAGCTCCGGCTGAATATCGTTCCATGTCAGATCGAGCAGGCTCATCAACAGGTCTGACTTTTGAAGCACCAGCCCGCCGGAGTTCACGCGAACGAAAATTTTCAGAATCTCTTCCACCGGCGTGACATGCGACGAATCTTCGTCGACGGTTTATCACCTGCAGCGATTTGGCGTTGCCGAGAATCAGCCTACCGGATCGATGAACTCTCGCTTGCGCAGGTGATGGCGTTTGCCGCCACCGACGATCATGCGGCGCAGGACCGCGGGCTCGCGAATCTCTCGGAGTGGAACAGCGATCCCGACACGATCCGCGGCGTCGTTACTGAGCACGAGATCGCGGCATCTGACCGGCGCATTCAGTTCGTCACGCTTGCCCCCTACGAGCGGCCGGGCGGCGCCGTTCGCCGGGATCTGTTCCGCGCGGACGAGGACGGCATCTTCATCCTCGATCCGATCCTGCTCGACCGTCTCGTGACAGAGAAGCTCGAAGCCGAAGCCTCTGACGTGCGGGCCGAGGGCTGGAAATGGGTCGCGATTCGCCCGTCCTTCGAATACAGCGACTGGTCCGACTACGGCCGCCGGCATGAGGAACCTGTTCCGCTGCAGCCCGAGCAGGAAGCCGAATTCAACCTGCTCGTCATGGAGCAGGAGAAGCTCACTGACCTCGACGATCTCGACGAAACGCAGCAGGCCCGCTTCGACGACATCGAGCGCCGCATCGACGACCTTGAATCCGGCGAGACTTGCTTTCCGGCCGAAATCCTGGCCATCGCCGGCGCGGTCGTCTATCTCGATCCCGACGGTACTCTCGGTGTCCGCCGCGGCCTCATTGCGCCCGAGGATGCCGCAGCCGCCGACACAGCCGGCGACGATGCCGACGACGCCGCCGATGATGATGGCGCCGGTGACGGTGACGCCGACGCTGACGCCCTGCCCCACAGCCTGATCGAAAGCCTGACCACGCATCGTACGGCAGCCCTTGCGGTGACGCTGTCGCAGCAGCCGCATGTGGCGCTTGCGGCGGTTGTGCATGCGATGGCGTTCGATGCTTTCTACGGGGCACCAGGGCGATAGCTGCGTGAGGGATTCCTCGCAGTGGGCTTCGCTGAAACTCGCCGACGGCTCGAAAGCACGCGAGCTTCAGGAAACAAAGAGAGACATGGCGCGAAATATCTGCCCGGCAATGCGGAAGCCCTGTTTGCGTGGCGCCTTGAGCAGAGTCAGGATCGGCTGCTTGATCTCCTCGCCTTCTGTGCCGCCTGAGCGTCAATGCGGTGCAGGCGAAGATCGACCGGCCGGATAGCGAGCGGCTTGTGCATGCGCAGGCTTTGGCGGATGCGCTGTCGCTCGACATGGAAACGTGGTTCACGCCGACCGCCGGCAATTTCTTCGGCAGGCTATCGAAAGACCCATCGTCGAGACCTTGCGCGAAGCGCGCGACGGCGCGGTCGCGCCTGCCTGGCTGAAGGGGAAAAAAGCCGATCTTGCGAACATCGCGGAGCGTGAGGTCGCCAATACCGGCTGGCTGCCAGCGCCGCTGCGAAGCGCGGCCTAACCGCTTCGCCAGATGGCCCGCCTCACGGCGGGCCATCGCGTGAGGCGGTTTCATGGAGCAATCTGTTCTTGTTTTGTTCTTTTCGGCATGCTATCGGAGTCGGCATGACCGTATGGCCTTATAACTTTCCGCCGCCTGAAAACCCGCGCGCCGCGCCTGTCGGCGCTGATCACACGCTGGATCGAGATACAGTGCTGCAAGGGCATGGTTGATTATCCGGTGCGGCTCCTGCTCAGGCGCCATCCCGAGAGCGCGCTCGGCGATGCTGTCGGGAAGCTGCGCTGCTCGAAATGCCGGGGCGGGCCGCAGGAGGTATGGCTGAAGCAGGTGCCCAACCGGAAGCCCTGCATGGGATCGCCGCCAGGGTGGTCGGTGCGGCTACTGTGAGCGGATATTCGATAGCTACCAATTGTTCGGGCGTGTCCGGCAGTGCCGGCCGGGCTCTACTCGCCCGCATGCGCAGGACTCCCGGAGCCCCGCGGGTCTCCGCCCTGCGGGTGACGATCCCTCACGCTGCCAACCCTATTCCGTTTTGCGCCCGCTTCGATAACATCTGTCCATGTCCGTGAGCATCGAACAATTGCGGCGCATGGCGGTCGCACAAAGCCTCTTCCCGCCGACGACGCTGAAGCGCGCGCTACATCGCCTGCAATTCGTGCAGGCCGATCCGATCCGTGCGCCTGCCCGCGCGCAGGACCTGATCCTGCGGCATCGGGTGAGCGACTATTGCGCCGGCGACTTAGAGCGCCGCTACGCGAAACTCGGGGTCGAGGAAGACTTCTTCATCAATTACGGCTTCGTCACGCGCGAATTGCAGGCGCTCATGCATCCACGGTCGCAGAGTGCGTGCCCGCGGCCGGGTGCCTGCCGTGGCCTGCGGCGCGTCGCAAGCGCGCGCAGATGCTGCTCGATTTCATTCGCGAGCGCGGTCCCGTCCACCCCAAAGAGGTTGACGCGCACTTCGCGCACGGCAAGGTCCAGAATTACTGGGGAGGACAGTCGAACGCCACCACGCACTTGCTGGACAACATGCACTACCAGGGATTGCTGCGGGTGGTGCGCCGCGATGCCGGCATCCGCGTCTATGCCGTGCACGAGCATGCGGCTGTTCCCATGAATCCGACGGCCCTGCGGTTGCGGCTCGACGCCCTCGCCGACGTGGCGATCAGCGTTTACGCGCCACTGCCGCTTTCATCGCTTCGATTCTTGTTGCGCCGCCTTCGCTATGCTGTGCCACAGTGGAGCGACGAGATCACAGCCACCATTCAACGCGCAGCGGATCGGCTGGCGCATGAGCAGGTGGACGGCGTCGCGTGGTACTGGCCGACGGAATGGAAACGGAAGGGAACCGATGCCGATGACAAGGTCCGGCTGCTGGCGCCCTTCGATCCGGTTGTCTGGGACCGCGACCTGTTCGAGCGCCTCTGGGGCTGGGTCTACCGCTTCGAGGCTTACACGCGGCCCTCCAAGCGCGTTCGCGGCTATTATGCCCTGCCGCTGTTGTGGCGCGATCGCGTCATCGGCTGGGCCAACCTGGCGATGAAGAACGGCAAGCTTGAGGCCGAATTCGGCTACGTGGAATCCGCGCCGCGCGACCGGGTTTTCCGGCGCGAACGCGATGCGGAGATCGAACGTATGAACATCTTCCTTCGGAGCTGCTGACCTCGCGTTTCGAACACGAACTCTTCGCCCCGCAGTTCTCCTTTCGGTTGTTCATCAAACCGCTCATTGTCGCCGGTCCGCCGGCGGCGTCAACGGGCGCCCTCGATAAATAGTGCGCTGAGAAATGTCTTCATCTCTTCGTGCACGCTGAGGATGCGGGGCAGAGTATTTCCCCAGGTCAATTGCGGCCTGTTCTTGATTGTTGCGTCCAGATCCTTGCACAGCCGGGCCATCCCAGCCCATTGAAAAAATCCTCCGCATGCATCCTTCTGAGCGCAGGCGCGCACCTTAAAGACCCTTAGCGCGTAGCAGTCCTTCATAGCCGCCCCATCCGGCACCCTGATCAGAAGCGAATTCGCGTGGAGAGCCGCAACAGATTTATTTCTATAGATAAACAATTCTCAATAACTAAAAATTCGGTCTTTTCCTTAGACATCGAGAATTCTTTGTTTGTGCGAATTTGGGAGCGGCGGAGGGCTACCAAGGGAGGCTCGGCGAGATTTGGAGATACCCCGAGCTGTCACCAATGTCGCCGTGTCACCAAGGGCCTCCCTTTTGCTCTTAGGATCATTCCATTCATAATCAATAACATACATACATAATAATAAAGAAACGTATGGAAATAGGGGCGGCTGGCGACATGGTGACAGCTATTTCCTCCTTGGGTTTTGGCCCAGCCTTCGGAATGGCCTGAAGCCGGTTCCAAAATCAACGAATTGTCATTCATGTACAAAAAGGTCCCATTGCGTGCTCCCGAGATCCATCCTCAACATTTCGACCTGCCCTGGGGTATATCGATTTACCGGGTAACTCCATCAAAGTAAGCAGCTTGCTGATTACATTCCCGCTGTTGCAATCGTCCATTAACTCGTCCTATAAGAAAGCAGCGACTCAATCGCCATTTCAGAGGATGGGCAGCGATGGCCAACGAAACCGACTTCTCACATCGCCACAAGCCGGACGGCACAGTGGATTCGATTTGCCGCGAATGTTTCATCACGGTTGCAACTGACCAGGATGAATCCAAACTCTATCGAGCGGAGCGCTTGCATACCTGCAACCCCGGTATAGTCGCTTGGTATCGCGAGCGTAGCAACGAATTGAAGACGGCATAGAGCCCCCCTCCCCTTGATATCCGCCTGGCTTCTGCCCGTCGCGGCGCCCCCAAGGGTAAGTCCTAGTTGTTCAGCACCTTTGTTTGTGCAACATTCATATCCCCATGAGTCTGCATTCACCTCGCGGCCCCTTGCTTGGCTCCCTCCGAGAGTTTCTGCGGAAGATGGAAGCCGACCCAGGCCCGAAAACCGCCAATTCTGCCGACCTCGAACGCATCGCCCGCGAACGCATTGCAGATCTAGTAGCCGCACAAACGCCTTCAGCTGGCCAATAGCCGAGCATTTCCGAACGGGGCCTCCGTGTCGCGTCCCATGATTCATCGCTCCGCTCGCATCCTGTTACCAATGTTTTCTGGACATAATATCTCCTGCAATATCGCAGCCCCGATAGTTGACCGTGCCGGGTTATTAACCAAGCGAGAGAGTTGTATCTCAATGTGACGTTCGGGCGATGGGGCGGACTTGCGCATCCGGCTATGGTTGCTTTAGAGGAAACCACAATGCAAACCCACAAGAATATCGCCTATCGTCTCGCATACCAAACCGCCACCTCAGAGCTAGAACGGATTAAAGTCGCGATGCAGAGAATGCAACTGCAAAAAGACGAACTGGAATGCCAGTTGCGGTCCTACAACGCGTTGCCGTTCCCCGGATTCTTTCAAAGTGCCGCGTAACCGCCCAAAGCGCGAGGAAGCGAAGGCTGGCAAATGCGACTTAGAAAACTCGCGGTCCCCGGGTCAAAGCGAGACAAGACGCGCTTGTGGCTGCCGTGACAGGAATGTGGAAGTGAAGGGACACAAAGATCCGCCGCAGAAAGAAAATCCGTTCGCGGGATGCCACTTCAATATCAAATGCGAAGGCAACATCGTTTTTCATCGCGTAACGTCGAGACACTTTCAGGGGTTCCGACCAGACGTGATCACGATGCCGTGATGTGTCGAGCAAGCGGCGTGAACTCACCCGCGAGGAGATCAAGAAATTGTGCCATGTCCCGGCAGAAAGCCACATCATACAGGCGGGATAAAAAACATCGGGACGTCCAAGCCGCTCTTCAACTCCAAAGGTACCTCAGATCATTGACGGCGGCCCTACCCAGCCAACTTGAAAAGGAAGGCGAACAAACGGCATACTCCCGAGTTGCCGACAACTCGCTCAGAATCGCGCTGCCCGCTTGCCAAGCGTTTCCACTTTCAGCGACGTCAGCATCTTGAGAGACTGAGAGTTCAATGGTACGCAAGGCGTGGATTGCATTTCTGATTTTGGCTTTATGTCTTCATGTAGGGGCGGCTACAGCTGTCGCTTATGGCACGCTCAGTGCCCTACATCCCTTCCGATACTCTGTCGCCTGGGGCATCGTTCTTATCTTCATTCTGTTCACTGTGGCTGACTGCATCGCTATACACCGACGGCTCACGGATGACGATGGAGAGAGCTTGCGCCTTGGACTTTGACTCGAACTCGTGCGAAGACAAGACTTGGAAGGCGAAAGATTGGGCATAGTTCCGAATTTGCCGACCACTCACTCGCAACCCAAACGACTGCGCAATGTCATAGATATCAATGAATCTTTTTGGCTGCAGCTTGAGGATCAAAAAGGAACCGGGCGGGTTATGTTCGGCAGAGGCTTTCAAGTTTTGTAAGTTGTTTAGAATCTGATGGTCGGGGAGAGAGGATTTGAACCTCCGACCCCCTGTCCCGAACCAGGTTCAATCGCCAAGTGAGATCGGTTGAAATCCCAGGTTTTTTGACTCGTTCCGATTGGACCCATTGCAGCTCAGTTTTGAGAGCTGTGGGACCGCATTCCTCTTGGAGGCTCCGGCAGCTAGAAATTCGACTGACGGCGATGAATTTCAATACCTCACCTGAGCAGGGTTCGACAAACCAGCTCAATATGGGCACGCCTATCGGGATCGGAGCAGAACCGCCATATCAGTGAAATACGAACACAAAGGTACGCATAAAACCTGAATTTTTGCTTCATGAGCTGTGCTCTAGGTCATTTGATCTTAACCTCTTGTAGACATCACGGAGCCATAATTGAAAACGAATAAGGCCCGATCCACAGGCAAACAAAAAGCGAACAGGGCTAGAATGCCTCATGGACTTCCCCGATGAGCTCTCCTGGGCTCACCCCATCACTCAAGAGTGGTTTGTAACGAAGTTCGGCACACCGACCGAACCGCAGGTTCTCGGCTGGCCGAATATTCTCGCCGGCAAGCCGACGCTGATCTCAGCGCCCACGGGATCAGGCAAGACATTGGCGTCGTTTCTGGTTTGCATTGACCGCTTGTTTCGGCGTTCTCTGGAGGGCACGCTCCGACCAACCACGCAGGTTGTCTACATCTCGCCGCTCAAGGCACTCTCGAACGACATCCAGAAAAATTTGGAAGAACCATTGCGAGAGATCCAGCAGCTGGCTCTCGAACGTGGCTATCTGTCGATGGGAATACGCACCGCAGTACGCACAGGCGACACTCTGCAAAAAGAACGTGCCGCGATGCTGCGCAACCCGCCTAACATTCTGGTGACGACACCCGAGTCGCTTTACATTCTTCTCACCTCGAAACGAAGCCGCGAACATCTGGGATGTGTCGAAACCGTCATCATCGATGAGATCCACGCAATAGCGGACGATAAGCGGGGTGCACACTTGGCCCTTTCGCTCGAACGTCTGGATGCCCTGGTGTGCGGCGAGAACCGGCTCTCTCCAGGTGTATTCATTACGGGACTAATGAGTCCACCTCAGCGAATTGGTCTCTCCGCGACACAGAACCCGACTGAGCTGGTGGCCGAATTCCTCACCGGAAGCTCTGCGCATCGTGAACCGGCAACCGTTGTACAGGTTGGCAGAGCGACAGAGATGGACATCGCTATCGAGGTGCCAAGCGATGAGTTAACATCCGTCACCTCGCAGGGGATGTGGGAAGAGATCTTCGACAAACTGGCCGCCTATACCGAGACACATCGGTCGACACTTGTCTTTGTCAATACGAGAAAGCTTGTCGAGCGGGTTGCCTTCGAGCTGGCAGAGCGTCTCGGTTCAGAGAATGTTGGTGCACACCATGGGTCGCTCTCACGCATGCTCCGGCTGGACGCTGAGCGGCGCCTTAAGCGCGGCGAGATCAAGATCCTCGTGGCAACAGGCTCGCTCGAGCTCGGGATTGATATCGGAAACGTCGATCTCGTATGCCAGATTTCGACCACGCGATCGATTGCGGTTACCTTGCAGAGAGTTGGCAGGGCAGGGCACTGGCGCGGAGCCATTCCCAAGGGCCGGTTGTTCGCGACGACCCGCGATGACTTGCTCGAGCAGGCAGCCCTTGTCCGAAAGCTTCGCAATGGTGAACTTGACCGGCTCGAGATTCCTCCCCAGCCAATCGATGTTCTGATGCAGCAGATCGTAGCTGCCTGCGGAGCTGAACCCTGGCACAAGAAGTCGTTATTCGAGGTTCTGCGTCGAGCCTATCCGTATCGAAATCTCACTTGGGACGAGTACGAAGAGATCACTACAATTCTCGCCAACGGAATTGAATCGAGCCGCGGACGCTCCGGCGCCTATCTGCTGCAGGACGGGATACACGGCGAACTGCATCCCCGTCGCGGTGCGCGGATGATTGCTATCTCGAATGGGGGCGCCATCCCTGATACGGCGCTCTTCAATGTGATCCTGCAGCCAGAGAACGTTCAGATAGCGACCCTGGACGAGCATTTCGCCGTCGATTCAAGTCCCGGCGATGTGATCCTGCTTGGCAATAACAGCTGGCGCGTGCAACGGATCGAGGCTACAGGGCAGGTTCATGTGGAAGATGCGCACGGCGCGCCTCCAAGCGTGCCGTTCTGGACCGGAGAAGCTCCGCAGCGCACCGATATTCTTTCCGAGGGTGTCAGTGAACTGCGAGAGGAGATCTCCGAGCGAACGCGGAATATATCGGCCGAGTACATTTCCCCAGCTCAGCCCGACGTCATCTTGACCACTGCGTGGTTGATGGAGGAGTGCGGGGTGTCTGAGTGGGGAGCGCAGCAGCTCATTTCCTACATCGTCAGCGGCCGCGCCGTTCTCGGAGCTGTGCCTTCGAAGAGCACAGTCATCGCTGAGAGGTTCTTTGATGAGGGCGGGGGAATGCAGTTGATCCTTCACGCCCCATTCGGTGGCCGAATCAACAAGGCTTGGGGCCTTGCTCTCCGCAAACGCTTCTGCCGAGGATTCAACTTTGAACTTCAGGCAGCCGCGACGGACAACGGGATCAACATCTCTCTTGCCGAACAGCACAGCTTTCCGCTATCCGATGTCTTTGAGTTCCTGACCGAAGTGACCACAAAGACCTTGCTCGAACAGGCGTCTGTGGCGGCTCCTGTGTTCAAAACTCGCTGGCGCTGGGCAGCAGCGCGGAGCCTGCAACTTCTGCGGAATTCGAAAGGCAAACGCATCGCCCCGCAGGTGCAAAGAACGCGTTCGGAAGATCTGCTGGCCAGTGTCTTTCCGCAGGCTGCGGCGTGTTTTGAAAACATCGAAGGTGACATCAAGATTCCCGATCATCCCTTGGTGCGGGAAGTCATGCAGGACGTTCTGCAAGAAGCAATGGACCTTGATGGACTTCTGGGAGTGCTACGCGGGATTCAGGATGGAAGCATACGGTGCCTGGCAGTCGATACTCCGGTGCCGTCGCAGTTTGCCCACGAGTTGATCAACGCATACCCTTATGCATTTCTCGACGAGGCTGGGCTCGAAGAGCGCAGATCCCGCGCAGTCTCGCTCAATCGAGATATTCCCTCGAGCATTCTCGAGAGGCCGGGCAAATTGGATCCCGCGGCCATCGCAACAGTCAGATCTGAGTCCTGGCCCGACATTCGCGATCATCACGAGCTGCACGACTTGTTGATGAGTGTTGTTCTGCTACCGCTTTACATGATTGATGAAAGCCGCTCGCGCCATTGGCCGGATCTCTTCGAGCGCCTGACATGTGCCGGACGCGCTCAGATTTTCGAGCGCGATGGAAGTCCGTGCTGGATTGCGACCGAGCGCCGCGCGTTCGTCGATGCCTTGTGGACCGGCGCGAACGCAAGCGGGTTGCGAGATGACGCATATCGCAAGTGCGTTCAGGGCTGGATCCAGATACTGGGTCCCGTGAGCGCCAGCGGGTTTGCCACCTGTTTGTCGTTGGATCTGAGGTCAGTTCTCCAGGCATTCCTTTCGCTCGAGACACAGGGCCTATTGATGCGCGGTAGTTTTGAACGGGCCGCGACCTCGGACGAACTCGATACGGAATGGTGTGAGCGTCGCATTCTGCAGCGGATCCACAAATTAACGATAGGCATGCGCAGGCGGCAGATAGAACCTGTCTCGCCTTCAACCTTCATGCAATGGCTGCTTAGGTGGCAGCACCTCGCGCCCCAAACCCAGGTCTCGGGCGAAGTGGGATTGCTCGAGACAATCTCAAAACTGGAAGGGTTCGAAGCGCCGGCGGTCGAGTGGGAAAGATCGATTCTGCCATTACGTGTGGCGGACTACGATCCCCGCTGGCTCGATCATCTTTGTCTGTCGGGCGTGATCGGTTGGGGTCGTGTTTCGCCGCATCCCGCTTTCCACGAGGGGAATGGCAATGGGCCGCAGCGCGTGATTCCTACCAACGCCGCTCCAATTACGTTCTATTTGCGCGATTCGGCGGCGTGGCTTGATCATGCACTACGTGAAAAAGCTGTGGACAAAACAAAGCTCGCCCAAGCCTTCACCCCGAATGCTCTTCGAATCTGGGAGTTTCAGGCAAAAAGAGGAGCGTGCTTCGCGGAAGAGATCGAACGCGGCCTCGGTCTCAGTTCGATCGAGGTCCAGTATGCGCTCTGGGAACTTGCGTCGGCGGGACTGGCTGCTGCCGATGGCTTTGACCAGCTTCGTTCCATGATTGACCCGGATCGCAGGCGTGCCGCACAGTCCTCCTATCGCAAGGCGCGGAGCGCAGCAGGCAGATGGTCATTGTTACGAAGTGATGCCCCGACGCCCGAGGATGCGATCGAGCGAGCTCGCTTCAATGACGCCGCAGTCGAATCAGCCGCACGCCTGCTCCTTAATCGATATGGAGTCGTGTTCAGGGACCTGCTCGTGCTCGAGTCGAACATCCCGCGCTGGGGAGTCCTGCAGCGCATGTTCCGTCGACTGGAAGATCGAGGCGAAGTTCGCGGCGGCCGCTTCGTTACTGGCTTCAGTGGAGAGCAATTCGCCCTGCCCGAGGTCCTCGATAGTTTGCGCGCCGCGCGGCATCAGGAACTCGGGGACGAGATCACGATTCCGGGTGCTGACCCAATGAATCTGATCGGGATACTCCTACCCGGCGACCGCGTCCCTGCAGTGCCGGGGCGCGAATTCGTTCTTACTCGGGAAGCATTCGTCGGTTCCGGGCGGCTGCCCTCAAGAAATGCCAAACGATATGGGCCAAGAAGTATCGCTCAGCCGCGCTCTCCTCGCATCGAGGATATCCAGGAGATCGGCTTGTTCCAAATCTCCTCTGACCGTTGAGCGGAGCGGGAGACTGGCGAGACTGGAAGGATCAGGGCAGGGAATCGGGATTCATTGGGGATGCCGCACACAGCCGGCACACCGGAGACGCATCCGAAACGGGATTGAGCTTGAGTCTGGGTGGTGCGCAGTCAGTCAGACTGTCAGACCTGATGGTCGGCTCTCTCTGCCGCAGCCCGAGGCTTTACTTCTGGACACTGGGATTTGGTGAGACCGGTCGCTCCGCGCCGGTTCTGGGCGGGAGCGAAGGCGTGAGACCAAGACAAAAATGCTAGGGGAATGAAAGCGGCTGTGCGAGCCTTCATCTATATTCTCCCTTTCCTCACATGGCAGATCAGCAGATCAGCGTCGAAGGCGAAATGCAAAGCCGCAAGCTGCGGGCCGGCGTCCGAAGTTCCCGGCTACCCGCTACCAAATGCACCTATGGATATGGATCAGAGTCTGCCTATCGAGGCAGAACGACAGAAGCACACAATCGACTATC
>Ga0105240_10010350_pt1 | contig 13121 bp, 10 predicted proteins | sample KBSC54metaG_FD_80426 | JGI IMG/M metagenome (GOLD analysis project Ga0105240, IMG submission 80426) | Corn rhizosphere microbial communities from Kellogg Biological Station, Michigan, USA - KBS C5-4 metaG | ecosystem: Host-associated > Plants > Roots > Rhizosphere > Soil | place: Michigan, USA... | reverse complement strand
CTATTCCACGCGGATCAGCTATTCGACGGTGACGGATTTCGCGAGGTTGCGCGGCTGATCGACGTCGGTGCCGCGATAGACCGCGATGTGGTAGGCGAGCAGTTGCAGCGGCACCGTCGTCAGCACCGGCATCAGGAAGCGATTGGTGGCAGGCACGTCGATAATCTCCCACGCCACTTCCTCGAGTTCGGCGGTGCGGCGGTCGGTGATCGCGATGATGCGGCCGTTGCGCGATTCGACTTCCTTCAGGTTCGAGAGCGTTTTGTCGAAGACGCTGTCGTTGGGAATGATCACGACCACCGGCATCTCGTCGTCGATCAGCGCGATGGGTCCGTGCTTCATCTCGCCCGCCGAATAGCCTTCGGCATGGATGTAGGAAATCTCCTTGAGCTTGAGCGCGCCCTCCAGCGCGACCGGGTAGTTGATGCCGCGGCCGAGGTAGAGGAAGTCGCGGGCCTTGCCGTACTTGCGTGCGATCTTTTCGATCTGCCGTTCCTGCGCGATTACCGTTTCGATCTGCTGCGGAATCGCAAACGCCGGCCGCAGCAACTCCTCGGCCGCGCGCGAATCGATGCGTCCGAGGCTCGCCGCCAGATGAATCGCGAGCAGGTAGAAGGCCTCTATTTGCGTGAGAAAACATTTGGTCGTGGTCACGCTGATCTCGGGACCGCAGCGCGTATAGATCTGCGCATCGGCCTTGCGCGCGATCGAAGAATCGACGGTGTTGGTCAGCGCCAGCAGATGACATCCGCAGCGCCGCCCCTCTTCGAGCGCGGCGAGCGTGTCGGCGGTCTCGCCGGATTGCGACACCGCTATCAGCATCGTGCGTTCGTCAATCGCGGGGCTGCGATAGCGGAACTCGGCCGAGTAATCGACCTCGACCGGGATGCGCGTCAGCTCCTCGATCATGAATTTGCCGATGAGCGACGAAATCCATGAGGCGCCCGCCGAGACCATCACGATGCGTCCGATCGCTTCGGGTCCCGCGGGCGGCAGCACGTTGCTCTCGAAGCGGACCTCGGCCGAGCCCACGCCGGCGCGGCCCGAGAGCGTGTCGATCCAGGCTTGCGGCTGCTCGCTGATTTCCTTGCGCAGGTAATGCGGGTAGCCGCCCTTGGTCGCGGCGATCGCGTCCCATTCGATGTAGCGCGCTTCGCGATGCACCGGAGTGCCGTCGAACTTCGTCAGGCGCATGCCGGTCGCGGTCAGCTCGGCAAGTTCGCCGTCCTCCATCACGAGCGCGCGCCGCGTGTGCTCGAGAATCGCGGGGATGTCGGAGGCGACGAAATTTTCACCCTCGGCGAGGCCGAGCACCAGCGGGGTCGCGGTCTTGGCGGCGACCAGCGTGCCGGGTTCGGTTTCGGAGAGCACGACGATCGAAAACGAGCCGCGCAATTCGCGCACGACCGCACGCACCGCCTCGGCCAGACCGGTTGCGTGCTTAAGCTGCTCTTCGATCAGATGCGAGATGAGTTCGGTGTCGGTCTCGGAGCGGAGCTTGTGATTGCGCTGGAGCAGCGCCGCGCGCAATTCGACGTAGTTCTCGATGATGCCGTTATGGATCACCGCGACCGGACCGGCCTTGTGCGGATGCGCGTTGCCCTCCGATGGGCGCCCGTGCGTGGCCCATCGGGTGTGTCCGATGCCGATGCAACCGGTGAGCGGCGACTCGCCGATCAGAGTGCGCAGGTTATTGAGCTTGCCGACGGCGCGGCGGATTTCCATCTTGCCGGTGGGCGTCAGAGTGGCGATACCGGCCGAATCGTAGCCGCGGTATTCTAGCCGGCTGAGTCCCCCGAGCAGAATCGGGGGTGCTTCACGAGGACCGACGTAACCGATTATTCCGCACATAGGACCTTCGATTTTATAGCTTCGTCACCAGCGAATCTTCACCCAGGCGAGTGCGGCGATGAGTGGGCCGCGTCGCGGTGCATCTAGCCGGGCGCGCCGTTGCCGGAATCGCCACGCGACCTGGTGTGGGCGTTGGCGACCGCTTTGGGATGGCCGGCGTGGCGCTGGTGCCAGTTCGCCGTCCAGCCCGCTTTTTCGCGCTGCGGATGATGCGACATGACCAGCGCGCCGTCCTCGACATCGCGCACGAGAGTGGTGCCCGACGCGACGTAAACGTCGTCGCCGACTTTGATCGGCGCGATCAACTGCGTGTCGCATCCGACCATGCAGCGGTCACCGATCTGAGTGACGTGTTTGTCGTAGCCGTCGTAGTTGACCGTGATGACGCCGCAGCCGACGTTGGTCTCGCGTCCGATGACGGTGTCGCCGAGGTAGCTCAGATGACTCGCCTTGGTGCCGCGGCCGAGGCGCGCTTTTTTGGTCTCGACGAAGTTGCCGATGCGATTGTGACCTTCGAGTTCGGTGCCCGCGCGCAGGTTGGCGAAGGGGCCGATTTCGGATTCCTCGCCGATGACGCAATCCTCGGCGCGCACGCAAATCTTGAGATGGCAGCGGTCGCCGATGGTGACGTCGCGCAGCCAGGCGGTGCCCTCGACGACGACACCCGCGCCGATGCGCGTGCGGCCGAGAATCTGCACGTTGGGGCCGATGATCGTGTCGCGTCCGATTTCGACTTCGGGCGCGATACAGGCGGTGGCCGGATCGATAAAAGTCACGCCCGCGGCCATCAGGCGGCGGTTCACTTCCTCACGGATTTGCGTTTCCATCCGGGCGAGATCCTCCCGCGAATTGATTCCGGCGAATTCGGCGTCGTCACGAGCGCGCCACGCGAAAACCCTGCGGCCGTGAGTGCGCGCGATTGCGACGATATCGGTGAGATAGAATTCGCGCTGTGCGTTGTCGTTGCGGAGTTGCGCGAGCGCGGTGCGCAGCAGGGCGGCGCCGACCAGGTAGATGCCGGTGTTGATTTCCTTGAGCGCGAGCTGTGCGGGCGTGGCGTCGCGGGCCTCGACGATGGCGGCGACTGCGCCAGCCGAATCGCGCACGACGCGGCCGTAAGCGGCGGGATCCTCGAGTTCGACGCTGATGAATGAGAGGTCGGTGCCGCGCGCATGATGGTCGTCGATAAAGGCGCGCAGCGTGTGCGGATCGATGCGCGGCATGTCGCCGTAACCGATCAGGACATCGCCGGCGAAGGTGGCGGGAAGCTCGGTGACGGCGCAACGGGCCGCGTCGCCGGTGCCGCGCTGATCGGATTGCAACGCAAAGCGGAGTTCTGCGTGTCCAACCGCGCCCTGCGCCGCGCCCCGCACCCGCTCGGCCTGATGACCGACGACGACCACCAGCGGATGCGGATTCAGGGTCGCGACGGCGCGCAGTACACGCGCGAGCATCGGTTCGCCGGCCAGCTCGTGCAGCACCTTGGCGCGATCGGAGCGCATGCGGGTGCCGAGTCCGGCGGCAAGAATTATGGCGGCGAGCGGCTGAGCCATCACTGATAGACTTTGGACGACACCTTCATTTTGAGTAAGGCGCATCGAGATTGCTCGCGCGCCTAGCTCTTCTTCTTGAACAACCCATCCAGTGTTGCACGCGGACTGGCGGCGGGCGAGATGGGCTTGGCGCCGGGTGTGGTGTGCGGACGGAAGTATTCACAAAAGTTCGCGCGGTTTTTGTCAACGACGCGCTCGGCCTGGGTCTCGCGGCATTGGTTGTTGTAGGCGGGATCGTAGAAGCCGCAGTTGAGGCAGGCGTGCAGTGGCCGATCGCATTGGGGGCATTCGTCGCGAAAGCCGACGCGCTCGGTAACCGTGATTTCGCGCGCACAGTGAAAGCAGTTCATGATGCTCCGATGGACCCGGCAGTGCGCCACATCGGCGTCGCGATGGCGCCAACCCGCGCTGACTGTTGCCCTCGGGATGCTACTGCTAGCATAGTCCGAACGTGCCGGTGGGGGCGAGGTAGCACGAGCGTGATTGCGGAAATAGAAGCGTTTGGGGAGGCGTTGGGCAAGGCCTCGCGGGCGGCGGCGAATACGGTCAAGGGCTATCGCCACGATCTGGCGGACTTCAATCGCTATCTGATGGAACGCGCGCCCTCGACGCTCGACGAAAGGCGCGAGCGCGTGATGCCCGAAAAGATTACCGTCGAGCACGCGCGGGGATATCTGCGCGAGTTGATGAAAAAGCAAGCGAGCAGTGCGACGGTGCAGCGCCGGCTGTTCGCGATCAAGGCGTACTTTCGCTGGCGCACGGCGACGCTCGACGTCGAGAATCCGGTGCGCACGATGCGTTCGCCCAAGGTTGAAAAGCGCCTGCCGCAGGTGATCAGCGAGCGAGACGCTGCGCGCCTGGTCGAGGCGGAGGGCGATAACGAGGGGCCGGCGGCGCTGCGCGATCGCGCAATTCTGGAGGTGCTCTATTCGTCCGGCTTGCGCGTCAGCGAACTGACCGGGCTGTGCTGGCGCGACCTTGACGACGACCTCGGGATGGTGATGGTGCGCGCGGGCAAGGGCAACAAAGATCGGCTGGTGCCGCTGGGCGAGCCGGCGCTCGACGCGCTCAAGGCGTGGCAGGCCGCGATGCCGGCCGCATGGACGCCCGACGGCGCGATCATCACGAACTTGCGCGGCGGGCGGCTGACACCGCGCTCGGTGCAGAATATCGTCGCGCGGCGGCTGCTCGAGGCGGGTATCGATGCGCCGCTGACGCCGCACGGCCTGCGCCATTGCTTTGCGACGCACATGCTAAATGGAGGCGCGGATTTGCGATCGATCCAGGAGATGCTCGGCCATTCGAGTCTGCAGACCACGCAGCGCTATACTCATGTCAGCGTGAATCGACTTAAAGAGGTATACCGGCGTGCCCATCCGCGAGCCTGACCCCGAAGGATTTGGCGGCAAGGTCCGTGCGACGACGATTTTGGCCGTGCGGCATGGCGGCAAGGTCGTGATGGCCGGCGACGGTCAGGTGAGCGTCGGGCAGACCATCATGAAGCATGGCGCGCGCAAGGTCCGCCGACTGCATAACGGTGCGATCCTGTCGGGATTTGCCGGTTCGACGGCGGACGCGCTGACCCTGTTCGACAAGTTCGAGGGCAAGCTGCAGGAGTTCAACGGCAACCTGCGGCGGGCCGCGGTCGAGATGGCCAAGGACTGGCGCACCGACCGCGTCTTGCGGCGGCTCGAAGCGATGCTGATCGTGGCCGACGTCGAGAGCACGCTGCTGATTTCTGGCGCGGGCGACGTGATCGAGCCCGACGACGGGCTGATCGCGATCGGATCCGGAGGAAATTATGCACTGGCGGCGGCGCGCGCGCTGGCGCGACACGGCAAGGACATGAGCGCGCGGGAGATCGCGGAGAGCGCGATGAAAATCGCGTCGGAGATCTGCGTTTACACCAACGACGAGTTCAATATCGAGGAGTTATAGGGCCGCCTGGCGGCGCACGGCGGAGGCCCGTACGTATAACGCAGCCGCACCACGCACGCATGACTGACGCCGTACTGAAATCATGGAATATCCGAGTGTAATGACGCCGCGCGAGATCGTTTCGGAACTCGACCGCTATATCGTGGGACAGCACGACGCGAAGCGGGCGGTTGCGATCGCGCTGCGCAATCGATGGCGCCGGCAGAACGTTGCGCCCGACCTGCGCGACGAGATCGCGCCGAAGAACATCCTCATGATCGGGCCGACCGGCGTCGGCAAGACCGAGATCGCGCGGCGACTGGCGAAGCTGGCGCAGGCGCCCTTCGTCAAGGTCGAGGCCTCGCGCTATACCGAGGTCGGCTACGTCGGCCGTGACGTCGAATCGATGATCCGCGACCTTGCCGAGATTGCCGTCAAGATGGTGCGCGACGAGGAGCGCGAGCGGGTCAAGGTGAAGGCGAAGGAGGCGGCCGAGGAGCGCCTGCTCGATATTCTCTACCCGGCGTCGCCCGGCAAGACGCGGCGGCTGGCGGCGGCGGAGGGCGGGGTACAGAGCGCCGATCACAACTCGCACGGCGAGACCCGCGAAAAGCTGCGCAAGTTGCTGCGCGACGGCTACCTGAACGATCGCGAGGTTGAAGTCGAAATGACCTCGCAGGCCACGCCGATGCTCGAAGTGCTGACGCCGCAGGGGATGGAAGAGATGGGCGCCAACATGAAGGACATCCTCAGCCAGATCATGCCCAAGAAGTCGCGCCAGCGTAAGGTCAAAGTGCCGGAGGCGCTGGAGTTGCTGGCGCAGGAGGAGGCGGCGCGGCTGGTCGATATGGAAAATGTCGCGCGCGAGGCGGTCCATCGCGCGGAGCAATCGGGCATTGTGTTTATCGACGAGATCGACAAGATTGCGGGGCGCGAATCGGCGCGCGGTCCGGACGTCTCGCGCGAAGGCGTGCAGCGCGATCTGCTGCCGATCGTCGAGGGCTCGACCGTCAATACCAAGTACGGTGCGGTGCGCACCGACCATATATTGTTCGTTGCGTCGGGCGCGTTTCACACCTCGAAGCCGTCGGACCTGATCCCGGAATTCCAGGGCCGCTTTCCGATTCGGGTCGAGCTGAAACCCTTGACCCAGCCAGATTTTGTCCGCATCCTGACGGAACCCGAAAACGCCCTGACGCGGCAATACGTGGCGTTATTGGAGACCGAAAACGTCCATATCAGCTTTACCGATGACGCCATCTCGGCGCTCGCTGACATTGCGGCGCAGGTCAACGCGCGGTCCGAGAATATCGGCGCGCGAAGGCTGCATACGGTGCTCGAGCGCCTCGTCGAGGAGCTGTCGTTCAACGCACCGGAACTCACCGGGCAGACGATTCCGATCGATGCGGCGTATGTCCATCAGCGGCTCGATCCGATCGTGCGGAACGAAGATCTATCGCGTTACATTCTGTAGTCGAACGCCCGTACGGGAGTTCGCGAGCGGCAAATGACTATCGCGGCGGCCTGGTGCGAATACTCAGTGAGGCCGGCGGCGAGGCATGGAGTGCGGGCGACGAGTTCGCAATAAAGCATTGCAAGAGTTGATCGAAAGAGCGCGCGGCCTGATCGAGGCGTTACCCTATATCCAGCGTTTTCGCGGCAAGACCTTCGTGATCAAGTACGGTGGCCATGCGATGCTCTCGCCGGAACTGCGCGCCGGCTTTGCACAGGACATCGTGCTGCTGCAGGCGGTGGGTATCAACCCGCTGGTAGTGCACGGCGGCGGCCCGCAGATTAATCAGCTAATCGACAAGCTCGGCCTGAAGTCGAATTTCGTGCGCGGCATGCGCGTGACCGACGCCCCCACCATGGAAGCGGTCGAAATGGTGCTGCAGAAGATCGGCAAGGAGATCGTCGCGCAGATTTCGCGCGAGGGCGGCCGCGCGGTCGGACTTTCGGGCAAGGACGGCGACCTGATCGTGGCGCGCAAGATGAAGCTGATCGTGGCCGATGCCAACGGCCGCCGCAGCGAAGTCGATGTCGGGCTGGTGGGCGAAGTCGCCGAGGTCAATCCGGCGGTGCTGGCGACGCTGCGCGAGGCGGGCTTTATCGCGGTGATCGCGCCGATTGGACATGGCCGCGCGGGCGAGACCTACAATATCAACGCGGACGTTGCGGCGGGCGAAATCGCCGGCGCGCTCAAGGCCGAGAAGCTCATCCTGCTGACCGACGTCGAAGGCGTGAAGGGCGAAAAGGGCGCACTGATACCGTCGCTCGACGCGGCGCGTGCAAAGAAGATGATCGCGAGCGGCGCGATCGGCGAGGGCATGATTCCGAAGGTCGAATGTGGTCTCGACGCGCTACGGGCGGGCGTCGGACGGGCCCACGTGATCGACGGGCGCGTACCGCATGCGGTACTGCAGGCGGTCTTCAGCGATGCCGGCGTCGGCACCGAAATCGTACAGCGGGCGACGGCGGTGCGTGGCAAGGCGCGGGCGGCGATGGCCGCGGCGCGGACCTGACTGATATTGTTGCGAGACGAATGCGCGCGAGCGCTCAGCGGCGGAGAAATTCAAGATGAACAACGCAGAAATCATCGACCTTGCACATTCGAGCCTGCTCAACACCTACGGCTGCACCCCGCTCGCGTTCGTGCGCGGCAATGGCGCTTATCTATACGATGCCGACGGCATCCGCTATCTCGATTTTTTCTGCGGGCTGGCGGTCACCAGCCTCGGCCATAGTCATCCGCGCGTGGTGCGCGCGATTCGCGATCAGGCGGAAAAGCTGACGCACGTTTCCAACGTGTTCCATACCGAACCGATGGCACGGCTCGCCTCGCGACTTAGCCGGTTGTTCGGCGATGGTCGGGTCTTTTTCGCCAATTCCGGCGCCGAGGCCAATGAAGCCGCGATAAAAGTGGCGCGCCGCTGGGGCCATGGCAGCGGGCGTTTCGAGATTGTGTCGACGCTCGGTTCCTTTCATGGCCGCACATTCGGCTCGCTCAGCGCGACCGGCCAGGAAAAGTATCATCAGGGCTTCCAGCCGCTGGTGCCCGGCTTCAAGATGGTGGATTTCGACGACGTCGCGGCGGTCGAGCGCACCATCAACAAGCAGACGGTCGCCATGATGGTCGAGCCGATTCAGGGCGAGGGCGGCGTCGTCACGCCCCATCCGGACTATCTCGCGCGGCTGCGTGACCTATGCGATCGCGCGGGCATTTTGCTGATCGTTGACGAAGTGCAGGTCGGCATGGGCCGCAGCGGCAAGATGTTTGGTTATCAGCATGCCGGTATCAAGCCGGACATCATCACGCTGGCCAAGGCGCTCGGCGGCGGGGTGCCGATTGGCGCGATGGTAGCGAAATCCGAAATCGCCTCGGTGATGACGCCGGGCACGCACGGGTCAACCTTTGGCGGCAATCCGATCGCGTGCGCGGCGGCGCTCGCGGTGATCGACGCGCTCGAGCAGGACGGGGTGATCGAAAACGCGGCAGAGATTGGGGGCTACCTGATCGATCGTTTGCGCGAGATCGGCAAGACCACCGGCAACGTGCGCGAGGTTCGCGGCAAGGGCATGATTATCGGCGCAGCCCTGACCCATCCGGCGAAGCCCGTGGTCGAGGAATGCCTGAAGGAACACCTGGTGGTGAACGCCACCGCGGATACCGTGTTGCGCCTGCTACCGCCGCTGAACCTGACGCGCGAGGAGGCGGACGCGGGGCTCGCGATTATCGAGCGCGCACTGCGGACCGCGGCGGCCGCTGCGAAAGCGGCGTGAGTCGCAAAGCCCTTAGGGTTCACGCGCGCCACACTTAACCCCGCGCCGGTAGATGACCGCGCGATAAAATACGCTAAGATGGGCGCGCGCGATGACCGCGAATGTTCCGATGAAACGCGACCTACTCGATTTGAGCTCGCTGACGACGGCCGAGCTTGACGGACTGCTCAGACTCGGGATTCGGCTCAAGGCCGAACTCAAGAGTGGACTCGAACATCCATACTTGCGCGGCCGGACGCTCGCGATGATTTTCCAGAAGCCGTCATTGCGCACGCGGATCACGTTCGAGACCGGCATGGCGCAGCTCGGCGGCCACGCGATCTACCTGGCGCCGCAGGACATCGGCATTGGCGAGCGCGAATCGGCCAAGGACGTCGCGCGCAACCTGTCGCGCTGGGTTGACCTCATAATGATACGCACCTTCGCTCATTCGACCTGCGTCGAGCTGGCGCGCGAGGCGAGCGTACCGGTAATCAACGGGCTCACCGATTTGCTTCATCCATGCCAGTTGCTCGCCGACCTGATGACGCTGCGCGAGCGCTTCGGCGAATTGCACAAGCTCAAGGTTGCGTTTGTTGGCGACGGCTTCAACCTGGCGCAGAGCTGGATCGAAGCGGCCGTCGCGATCCATTTCGAGCTGCGCGTCGCGTGTCCGCCGAATTACGCGCCGGACCGCGATTTCGTCGCGCGCCTGCGCCAGGAAAAAAACGGATTATTGACCCATGACGCGGTGGCGGCGGTGACGGATGCCGACGTGGTTTACACCGACACCTGGACCTCGATGGGGCAAGAGGGCGAAGCGACCAAGCGCCGGTGCGAATTCAAGGACTACCAGGTGAATCGCGCCCTGATGAAGCACGCCCGGCCGAACGCCATCGTGATGCATTGCCTGCCGGCTCATCGCGGCGAGGAAATTACCGATGAGGTGCTCGACGGACCGCAATCGGTAGTGCTCGAGCAGGCCGAGAATCGGCTGCATGCACAGAAGGCCGTGATGGTCTGGCTGCTGCGGCCGGAAATACTAACTCATCAGGGAATACCGGCGTCGCCGCGGATTTAGGCGCAATAGTCAGTAGCTATTCAAATGAGTAAGCAGAAAATCCGCAAAGTGGTATTGGCCTATTCCGGCGGACTCGATACGTCGGTCATCCTGCGCTGGATCAAGGATTACTACAATTGCGAAGTGGTCGCCTATTGCGCCGACGTGGGGCAGGGCGACGAGACCGACGGGCTCGAGGAGAAGGCGCTGAAGACCGGCGCGAGCAAACTGTATATCGAGGATTTGCGCGAAGAGTTTGCCTGCGAGTTCGTTTTCCCGATGATGCGCGCGAATGCGATTTATGAGGGCTACTACCTGCTCGGCACCTCGATCGCACGGCCGGTGATCGCGCGCAAGCAGGTTGAGATTGCGCGCAAAGAGGGCGCCGACGCGGTCGCCCATGGCGCGACCGGCAAAGGCAACGACCAGGTGCGCTTCGAGTTGACCTTCGCGCGGCTGGGGCCGGAGCTGAAGGTAATCGCGCCGTGGCGCAATCCCGAATGGCCGTTCAAGGGCCGCGCCGACATGATCGCCTATGCCGCCGGTCATCATATACCCGTGCCGGTGACCGCCGAGAAACCCTACTCGATGGACCGCAACCTCGTGCATATCAGCTACGAGGGCGGCATTTTGGAGGATCCCTGGCGCGAACCCTACAACGATATGTTCCGGCTGACGGTCGCGCCCGAGTCAGCACCGGATCAGGCCGAATATGTCGAAGTCGAATACGCTGGCGGCGACCCCGTCGCGATCAACGGCGAGCGGCTCTCGCCCGCGCGCATAATTGAGCGCGCCAACGAAATCGGTGGACGCCATGGCGTCGGTCGCGCCGACCTGGTCGAGAATCGCTACGTGGGCATCAAGTCACGCGGCGTGTACGAGAGTCCCGGCATCACGATACTTTTTCACGGCCATCGCGCGGTCGAGCAACTCGCGCTCGATCGTGAAGTGATGCATCTGCGCGACGGACTCACGCCGCGCTACGCCGAGATGGTTTACAATGGACATTGGTTCGCGCCGGAGCGCGAGTCGTTGCAGGCGCTGATCGACGACACGCAAAAAAACGTCACCGGCACCGCGCGCCTGAAACTGTTCAAGGGTGGCGTTTGGATCGCCGGACGCAAATCACCCAACTCGCTCTACGATCCGGCGATCGCGAGCTTCGAGGAGGCCGGCGGCTACGATCAGAGTGACGCCGAGGGCTTCATCCGGCTAGGGGCGCTGCGGTTGCGCGCACTCGCACGACTCGATGAACGGCGCCGGAGCAAGTAGCGGCGAATTAATTTGAGGACGGAGGCGCAGAGGAAAAGCCATCCTTGGGTAAGGTGATTCAATTCAAGCCGCCGCGCACGGGGCCGAAACTGGTGCCACGCGCGCGCGTCGGCGAATGCCCGAAGTGCGGCCACAAAATGGACGTTCACATCGCGCATCCCAATGGCGTGATGGCGTGCGCGGCCCGCGGATGCACCTGCCGCACGCAGCCCGCGCGTTGAGCGGCGACGGCGCGATGGTCGTGATTGGCGCTTGCGCCCGCGGCGCTGGACCGGCAACTTCCTTTATTCCACGATGAAGGGGCGTCGCAAAATCGAAGTGCGCGCGACGGTGAAATCTTCGCCGATGAAAGTGGCGCGCACCGTCACCAGCAATACGGGAAACAATCTCATTCGCGGACGTTTCAAGGCGCCGCGCCTGCCCGAGGTCGAAGCCTTTACCGCGTCGCTGCCGTTCGACCGGCGGCTCTTTCGCCACGATATCCGGGGATCGATCGCACACGCGCGGATGCTCGCGAAGGTCGGGCTGATCACCACCGCCGAGGCGCGGGAAATCGAAGCGGGGCTGAAGGAGGTCGCGGCGGAGATCAGCAGCGGGCGCTTTCGCTTCACAGTCGCCGACGAGGACATCCATCTCGCGATCGAGCGGCGCCTGACCGAAAAGATCGGCGCGACCGGCGGCAAACTGCATACGGCACGCTCGCGCAACGATCAGGTCGCGCTCGATTTCCGGCTTTATCTGCGCGACGAAATCGCCGAAGTGATCGGGTTGGTGCGCGGACTGCGCGCGGCGCTGATCAAGGTGGCGCGCGCCAACGTGGAAACCGTGATGCCCGGCTATACTCATCTGCAACGCGCGCAGCCGGTTTCGCTCGCACATCATCTGCTCGCCTATGTGGAAATGTTCGCGCGCGATCGCGAGCGCCTGGAGCAGGCACTCGAACGCACCGCTGTGATGCCGCTGGGTGCCGGTGCCCTGGCCGGATCGACGTTGCCGATCGACCGTCGGATGGTCGCGCGCGAGTTGGGCTTTCGCCGTATCGCGGAGAACAGTATCGACGCGGTTTCGGATCGCGATTTTGCGGTGGACTTCCTGGCCGCGGCGTCGCTCATCGCGGTGCATCTGTCGCGGATGGCCGAGGAACTCATCCTGTGGACCAGCAGCGAGTTCAGTTTCGCCGAATTGCCCGACGAATTTTCAACCGGAAGTTCGATGATGCCGCAGAAGAAAAATCCCGATCTGCTGGAATTGATTCGCGGCAAGACCGGCCGGATTATCGGCGACCTGGTCGCGATGCTGACGATACTCAAGGGCCTGCCGCTCGCCTACAACTCCGATTTGCAGGAGGACAAGGAGCGGGTCTTCGATGCGATTGATACCGTGAAGCCGGCGCTCGACCTGGTGACGAAGCTGTGGCCGCGGATTCGCTTCAATCGCGCCGCGATGCGTGCGGCGGCCGGTGGCTTCGCGCTGGCGACCGATCTCGCGGAATACCTGGTGGCGCGTGGCGCGCCGTTTCGCGAGGCGCATGAGGCGATCGGCTCGCTGGTGCGTGAGACCGCGGCGGCCGGCCGCGCAATTGGAGAATTGACGCTTGACGACCTGCGCCGCTACTCGCCGCTGTTTGGCGCCGATGCGATCGCCGGGCTCAACGCGGAGAGTTCCATGCGTGCGCGCAAGCTCGTCGGCGGACCGGCTCCGGAAACGGT
>Ga0105240_10010348_pt1 | contig 13122 bp, 11 predicted proteins | sample KBSC54metaG_FD_80426 | JGI IMG/M metagenome (GOLD analysis project Ga0105240, IMG submission 80426) | Corn rhizosphere microbial communities from Kellogg Biological Station, Michigan, USA - KBS C5-4 metaG | ecosystem: Host-associated > Plants > Roots > Rhizosphere > Soil | place: Michigan, USA... | reverse complement strand
CGAAGTAAGCGCCGACGGGCATAACTGGAGCACAGCTGCCTATGCAACGGACTTTATTGAGAAGACCTGGCCAACCAGCTACGGCGGTCGCGGTGGTAATTATGATTCGGAAGGAACGCGTGCCGCAGGTGATCCACGCGATGGCTACATCTGGGATTATTGCAAACGTGCGGGCGTAAGCTACCGCACCTATGGCGAATTCGCAGATGACTATAAACCGAACATAAAAACTTTGGAAGGTCATTACTGTGTACAGGCCCCAAGCTTTGACCTGGATATTAAAGACCTAACACGCGAGGCGATATGGGAGCACGATTTTGATTCGTTGCTTGCCATAAAAGCAGTTCCTCAATTTAATACCGTTAGAATTTGTAATGACCATACCAGCGGTCAGCATAAAGGTGCTATTTCACCTACCGCTGCTGTGGGTGACAACGATTTGGCTATCGGGAAATTTTTGGAACACCTGTCAAAAAGCCCGATCTGGAAAGAGTCTGTTGTGTTTATTTTAGAGGATGACGCACAAAACGGTCCTGACCATATCGATGCGCACCGCTCGCCTGCGTTTGTAGCAGGAGGGTACGTGAAACGCGGCGCAGCGATACACGAAATGTACTCTACTTCAGGCATACTGCGCACCATTGAATTGATATTAGGCTTACCCCCAATGAGCCAGTACGATGCAGCGGCTAAACCATTGTATGAATGTTTCTCTAACAAACCCGATCTGACACCTTACATCGCCAAACCTGCTGAAGTAGACCTGGAGCAACGCAACGTAGCTGATAACGAAAGCAGCCGTCGCTCTCAATTCTTCAACTTAGCTAAAGAGGATAAAGCGCCTGACCTGGATCTGAACGAAGTCATCTGGAAATCTGTAAAAGGTGAAAACTCCATAATGCCGGCGCCAAAACGCAGTGCATTTGTAATATTGGAGAAAAAGAAGAAAGATGACGATGATTAAGTAGTCTAACTGTCCTAAAGCCTTACCCACTCTGTCGACGCTGCGCTGGACATCTCTCCCTAAGTTTAGGGAGAGAACTTTTTATATTTTTACAAGGGCAAAGTTTTTCTCTTCTTGCAGCTTATTTCCAATCACGATACCCTGTTAACAATTTCCATTTTTATTGGTTAAGTAATCATCGTGCTTTTAGAAAAAATACAGTAATTTGTATTACGCTAACAACCATTAACCAATACCTATGACTACCATTGAAAACGATTTCCTTAAAGTAAGTATCCGTAACAAAGGGGGTGAGTTAACCTCGATCTATAATAAAGCCACAGGTGTTGAGCATTTATGGCAGGCCGATCTGGCGATATGGCCATGGCATGCGCCAAACCTGTTCCCGGTTGTAGGCGGACTGATCGATAATGAGTTGCTCGTGAACGGCAAGACTTACAAAATGGAACGTCACGGGTTTAACAGGCAATCGGAATTACTGCTGATCGAATCGAGCGAGACTTCGGCCAGATTTTCATTACCTTATTCTGATCATACGCTTGAGGTTTATCCCTATAAATTCGATTTCCAGATCTGTTATGACCTGATAGAAAATGCATTGCGTGTTACTTATAAGGTGATCAATCATGAACGGGATACTATTTATTTTTCGGTAGGCGGTCACCCGGCTTTCAATGTACCTTTTAATAAAGGCGAGAACTATGAAGATTATTACCTGGAGTTTGATGCAGACGAAAAGCTGGATAAGCATTTATTATCAGACAAAGGATATTATACCGGTCAAACAGAGCCGGTGAGACTTGATAAACACAGAATACTACTTACGCGCGATATGTTTAAACAGGATGCCTGGGTATTCAAGCATCTAAATTCACGGGAGATCACTATAAAAAGCACCAAACACGATCAAAGCTTAGCTGTAGAATTTCCGCATTTTAATTACCTGGGAATTTGGGCCAAACCGGGTGCAGACTTTGTATGTATAGAGCCGTGGTTAGGTTGCGCAGATTCTGATGGAAAGCATGTTGATATCAGTAAAAAGGAAGCGATACAATCGCTTAAATACGGGCATGTGTTTGAGGCTTCGTTTTATATCAGCATATAAGCCTGGCGCAAGGCGGATGGCCGATTTCTGAAAACTCTCAATAAGATTATCTATGGCACATGATTCAACAGTACGTTTTAGTAACCGGGTAGCCAATTATGCCAAATACCGGCCCAGCTATCCTGATAAAGTATTGGACCATTTGCAGCATGAATGCCATTTGACGCAAGAATCAGTTATTGCTGATGTGGGCTCGGGAACAGGCATTTTCACCAAATTATTACTTGATCGTGGATATATCGTTTATGCAGTTGAGCCTAATGAATCTATGCGGCATGAGGCTGAGAAGCATCTGAAGTCGATGAATACATTTCATTCGGTGGGTGGTACGGCTGAGGATACTTCTTTGCCTGATAAAAGCACCCATCTTATAGTTTGCGCACAAGCATTCCATTGGTTCAACAATTCCGAAACCAAAGCTGAATTTAAACGCATCCTTGCTCCTCATGGACATGTGGCGTTGATATGGAATAACCGCTGTATTGACGCTGACGATTTTGCCATTGCGTATGAGTTATTGCTAAAACAGCAAAGCGGCGACTACGAACGCATCAATCATCAAAACCTGAAAGAGGCAGATTTTGTGGCGTTTTATCACGACGGAAAATATAAGCTGGCTAAGTTCTCTAACTACCAGGTATTCAATTTTGAGCAATTAGCAGGACGGGCCTTTTCATCCTCCTATGTTCCGGCTGAGGATACGCCTGAAGGGCACCTATTCAGCATTCAGTTAAAGGCCATCTTTGATCAGTATCAAACTAATGGGACAGTGATGTTCAGGTATGATACGGAGGTGTATCTTGGAAGGTTGTAACTAACTATCGGGGAGGGTAGTGGTGTGAGCCACATAACGAAGCAATCGCATGCTATGCAGGGCGCACATGCATAGTTTGCGATTGCTTCGTTACCTCACACGCCATTCATCACAATGGCTGATTGAATAATTATTTCTTCTTCGCTTTCGCAGCCTTTGGAGCAGCTGCTTCTTCCGTTACCTCAGCTTTGGCTTTTACAGGAGCCTTTGCTTTTTTAGAAGGCTTAGCCTCTTCAACCTCTGCTGTTGGTTCTGGTTCTGTAACCGGTGCTGCTGCTTCATTCGGATCAGGTTCGCTGAACAATGGCATATCTTTTATGATATGATACCACGAAACGATCTTCTTCATATCAGAAGCGTATACCTTTTCCTCATCGTGACCAGGCGCTACTTCCCTGAAGAGATCACGCAATACTTTCCCGTCAGCTTTCGCATCGGGGACACTTTTCGCATCCTTCATACGGCCAAGCACATCGGTTAAGCGGATATCTTCGTAATCACCAAAAATGGTGATCTCATCCAGCGCGGCTATCTTGGCAGTCGACAGGTTGGCTACCAGCTTTGTTTTATTAGCATCCAGGCTTTCTAAAATAAATCCGGTTTTGTTTTGAGCTAAAGCTTTCCACAAACCTGGTTTGCCTGATACCGATACTATTCCACGTAAATTCATTTTTCTTAGTTGTATTAGTTGCAGCAGTTGTATTGGTTGTAATAGTTGTAGTGGTTATAAAGGTTGTAATGGTCTAAAAGGTTTGCGACTTTTAAACTTTTACAACCTCTCTAACTTTTATAACTTCTTCAACACCTTCAACTTTTATTTAATCCTCAATCACTTCAACACCTAAAATCTTATCACCCTGGCGAATACTGTCAACTATGTCAACATTCTCGATCACTTTGCCAAAGCAAGTGTGATTTCTGTCGAGGTGAGCGGTATTGTCGCGGCTGTGGCACACAAAAAACTGTGACCCGCCTGTATTACGGCCTGCATGAGCCATTGACAATACGCCGCGGTCGTGATATTGGTTGTCCCCTGTTAATTCGCAATCAATATGATAACCAGGACCACCTGATCCTGCGCGGTAAGCTGTTGCAGGATCTTTCGAGAAAGGACATCCGCCTTGTATTACAAAGTTTGGGATCACACGGTGAAAAGTTACACCGTCGTAAAAGCCTTCTTTAGCCAGTTTCTTGAAGTTTGCTACTGTATTAGGAGCGTCTTTATCGTAGAATTCTACGGTCATATCGCCTTTTACAGTCTTTATTATTGCTTTGCTCATCGCTACTTATTTTATTGGACTGCAAAGTTAGCAAAAAAGGGTAAAGGCAAAAGGTGAAAGGAGAAAGTGAGTTAAATAACAACTCCTCCCCTGGAATCAGGGGAGGCCGGAAGAGGTAAAAATCTGCTGCATGCTGTTTACCTGTCCTAAGTTTCTACCCTCTCTGTCTACGCTGCGCTGGACATCTCTCCCTAAGTTTAGGGAGAGAAATGGCTTTAAATCCCACTATCATAAAATACTTTAACCGAAATATTATTTTCAGCTATTTCATCAACTTTATCTTTTATCAATGCATGAATATCTTTCCACAGTTCCTTATTTTTCTTCCAAAATGCCGTTGGTATTTTTAAAACATTTTGAAGCAAATCACCGGGGTAAAAATCACCTTCGGCAAAAAGGTCATTTTTCAGTATATCGAGAGATAGTGGTATCAAATATCGCAATCCTACATTCTGGCCTATCATCAGCCTTAAATTCTCTACCGAAAATTGATCCAATGGTATCTTTCGAAGCTTTAAAACATTGTTTACAAGATTAGTATAATCTGCAGACGGGTTACCCCCGTCTGTCTTTTCTAAATTCTCTAATGTTTTCTGTTTCCAGTTATTTTCAAGCTTCATTCGTTAACAGATCAGGCTATAAATGTATTATTTATCTCATTTGTTAAAAATAGTTAAGATATTCCTTCATAACCCCTAATTCACAATACCTTCTGAAATATTTCGTTATTTTAGCGGGTATGATACGTGTCTTTCTGATTTCTATATTGCTATTATTCATTGTCAATTTAAGTTTCGCGCAGGGTAATTTGACGGGCAGGGTGTATGAAAATAAAACCCGCATACCTATTGCCGGGGTAAGTATCCAAAACCTAAACTCCCATATCTTTACTATAAGCGACAAAAATGGCCTCTTTTCCATTCGCGCCCATGTTGGCGATCTGGTTACTTTTTCGTCATTCGCTTACGAAACAGACACACTTTTTGTAAAAGATCTGAGCACGACCGAAATCCTGATGGACCTGAAGGGCACCAACCTGAAAGGTGTAACCATCCGGGATCAGCAAACCAGGCTGGGCAGCCTGACTACCCCTCCTACTTTATCGCCATTCGGTGGTCAAACCGTGGTTTACTCAAAAGATGCTGACGGCAACTATAAAGGTGGCCTTGCCGTGAACCTGTTCGACTCACACTCGGACGCGAAAAAAAGGGCGAAAGCTATACAGTTAGGAAAAGACGAGGAATTAAAACAGAAGATCAACAGGGAATTCAGTCCGGAAACCTTAAAAGATTATGTTCCGCTGAAAGGACAAGAGATGACGAATTTCATCATCATGTATACACCGACAATGGATAGCTATAACGCACCGGAGTTTAACTTTACCTCTTATGTAGATTCGACTTATAAGGAATTTATGAAGATTCCGAAAGAAAGAAGAGGATCAAAAGATCTTACCGACCTGCATGCAAAACCAAGTGAGTAACGATTCCGTTAAAATCATAATAGCCTCAACAATTATTCGTTATTTTTAACCGGGGTAATTACATGAATATTAACTTCAAATACCTTTCGCGTTTTAACTTTCGCCTTTGGATTATCCTGGGCTTATTGCTTTTACCGGTCATTAGCAGGGCGGCTTCCATTCTTATACCCATGGATGAAGAGCAGAAGGACCACCTGAAATCATATGGCATAGCATTCTGGACATTGAAGAATGGCGAGGAGGTTGATTGGCTGCTCAATTACCGTGGCGGCAGCTTTATGATGAAGTACAATAAAGGTATTGAAGACGAATGCAAGATACGTGGCGTAAGTTATGAGGTGCTCGCCGATGCAAAAGTGAGCGAGATCATTACGCAGATCAGCGATCCATCTGTAAACATGGATTTGGTAAAGTTGGAAAAAGCCCCAAAAATTGCCGTGTACTCACCTAAAAACAAGCTACCCTGGGATGATGCCGTAACCATGGTTCTGAAGTATGCGGAGATTCCTTATGATGTATTATATGATGAAGAAGTAGTTCGCGGCGATCTGCCGAAATACGACTGGCTGCACTTGCATCACGAAGACTTTACCGGGCAATACAGCAAATTCTATGGTTCATTCCGGTATGCGCAATGGTATAACGATGATGTTAAGCTACAGGAGGCAACGGCACATAAACTAGGCTTCAAGAAAGTATCACAAATGAAGCTTGCCGTAGTTGAGCATATTCGTGATTTCTGTTCAGGCGGCGGATTTCTGTTTGCGATGTGTTCGGGTACTGATACTTTTGATATCGCGCTGGCAGCTTCTAATACCGATATCTGCGAAAACATGTTCGACGGTGATGCCGCCGATCCGGATGCACAGCAGAAGCTGGATTTTACGCAGACTTTCGCTTTCCAAAACTTTACACTCGACATGAACCCTATGTCGCACCAGTTCAGTAATATCGATGTGACCACCACCCGCCAGGTAGAGCGTACCAGGGATTTCTTCACCCTGTTTGACTTCTCCGCCAAATGGGATGTAGTACCCAGCATGCTCACTCAAAATCATGATAAAGTGATCAAAGGTTTTATGGGCCTGACTACTGCTTTTAATGAGAAGCTACTTAAACCTGGTGTAACCATCATGGGCGAAATGAAAACTGGTAACGAGGCTCGTTATGTTCATGGTGAATACGGCAAAGGTCAATGGACTTTCTACGGCGGTCACGACCCCGAAGATTACCAGCACGTAGTAGGCGATCCTCCTACCGATCTGAAACTACACCCCAACTCTCCGGGATACCGATTAATACTCAATAATGTATTATTCCCGGCAGCGCATAAGAAGAAACAGAAAACGTGATTCAGTTGGCAGTTCTCAGTTAGCACTGTTGACAGCTATCAATTTCCAGTTAGCAGGATAAACGAACTGCATTATGCATACTGCTAACTGAATTTATATAACAAGAAAGTTCTGCAAACTGCGCACCGCAAAACCGCAAACTAATTATAGAACGACCAAGAAACGCCGATCTTTAATAACCTATCCGGACCAGGGTAGCGGTTGATCATATAATATCCCTTGCTGAATACCCCCTGGTTAGCATAATCGTACATTATAAAAATGTTTGTACGGATCAGCGTTGCCTTGAAGAATACGGATGCTACAGGATATGATGAGAAAGTAAGATTCGGCGTATTATTATAGAACTGACCAAGTCCCACTGCATAAGAAGGCGCCACATAAGGTGTGTTATAACGGACATTGATCCCGAAATTACTATTCAGCACACTGAAGAGCATCTTGGAGTAATATAAACTGCTATAGGTGTATACCGATGGTGTGCGTAAGGTATTCTGATAATCACTTTTTTGATATACCACATAATTATCAAAGTGCCATCTGCGCCATCTTAGATTCTTACCCACGCTTAATTTGATCAGGTTGATCGGGTTGCGTTCTTGAGTTGGTGTAGCATTTATCCCGTTAGGATCAGCCGTAAAATACAGGTAATCGTTTATCATGTAATACTCTGCTTTTAGATCGAGTTGGAGCAGATCATTGACATAGTTAAATGACAAATTGGTAGTTTTCTGGTTGCTGAAACTATTGTGGAATATATAGTGGTTAGATATCCAATCGGTATAAACGAGCGGCGGCGAGCTGCTTTGCTGATAAGCGCCAAATATTATCCTTCCCGCTTTGCGTCCTCCTGATAAACTCAGCTTTGCCTCATAAAGGAAATTACCAAAATCACGCCCAGCAACTATCTGCTGCAGATCAACATCAAGCAAAATTCTGTCGCTGAAGCGGTAACCAGCTCTCCCTTTTAAAGTGATATCCTGGAAAGAATTGTTCTGCACCCGTTGATTAACTACCTGCCGGGCAAAATTGGCATTGGTGATAGTATCGGTAACAAATTGCTGATAGGTGTAGTAATCATGAACCAATCCCAGGTCAACTTTAACTTCGTTTTTTACAATACCGGTCGATTTCCCGCGCAGGTAAAAACTATAGGAGAAACCATTCTGCAGGTGGAAAACAGAGAGCGAATCTCTTGAATAAGTTGAGCTATAGTAATAGTCAGGAAACACGCCATAAGTATCAGGTTCATTCTGTAAAAACTTATAAGTACTCTTATTATAAAGAAAGCTCCATGATACCCGCTGGGTAGGTAATATTTTGGATTTATCAACACTTTTTATCGTCGTATCAATTTTGCCGATGTAATAGAACTGTTTGATGTAAAAACCATTGCTGCGGATATTATCGCTTGAGTTATATAAGCGTACCGGCTGATTCTGCGAAGTAATATACCCGGTTGTTGGCGTGGCAGTAAAAATCGAATCATTTTGTATTGAGCCGTTCTCGGGGGCCTTCAGGTTATTATAGAAATAACTACCGAGCAGGTTATAACGCTTACTTTTTGATTCGTGCCAGGTAAATATCGCCCCTGTCAGATCACTGGCGCCTTGTTGGGGGTAATAGCCACGTGATCCGATAATGTTAAAATTAAAGCCAACGTTCCACTGAGGATTGACGTTTTGAGTATGTATCACTTTAAACATCTGCTCTTTTACACCGCTGGCAAATAGCGACAAATTGGTATAAGGCACTCGCGCCCGATAGTATTGTATATCCTGTGGGGTAAAAAGATAGGCATCCATGAAATGTTGCCCAACATCAAATCCGATGGTTTTACTTGGCTCGAATAACAAACTGCGTTCTGCAAGGCCAAGATTACCCAACCCTATTTTGGGACTGCGTGGCTGATAAAGCGGACTATAGTTCTCAAAATTCGTCAAGCTGGTATCTAAAGGGAAAACCTGCGTGCTATCGCTCAATAAACGTTCATTAGTTACCCGTATAAACTTAGAGGTAAAGATAACCGAGTCGCGTTTCTTTTCTTCCTTCTGCCTTTCAGCATCAATCTCCTGGTCGCCCGTAAGCTGTTTGCCTGCTTGCTTATTTTTTGATGTGTCGGTATTAAAATTATTCCTTCTGAGAGTATTGTTCGGATAGCCGGGTATAGTGGTGGTTTGAGCCAACGCCAAGCCTGCTGAAAAACAGATCAGCATTACAAGAAGAATATATCGGAGTTGGTTTTGCATTAAAGGCCGGCAATCAGTTTTTTAAGTATCAAGGTCATTTTAGGCTCAGCTTCAGTTGCAACTGCCAGGATTTCTTCAAGGGATACCGGGTATAGCGTATCATGAAATCCTTCATCAGTTAACACCGATATCGCAAAAACAGGCAGTCCCATATGATTAGCCACAATCACCTCAGGCACGGTGCTCATACCCACCGCATCGCCGCCTATTATGCGCAGATAACGGTATTCGGCTTTCGTTTCGAGGTTCGGCCCTGTCACAGCTACATAAACACCTTTATGGCAGGCAATATTGTTTTCTTTAGCAATATTCAATGCATTTTCGATCAGGTCGCGGCGGTAAGGCTGGCTCATGTCCGGAAAACGCGGGCCCAATTGCTCCTCATTTCTGCCTATCAAAGGATTGTGTGGCTGAAGATTGATGTGGTCTTCAATCACCATCAGGTCGCCCTTTTTGATGTTAGGATTGAGTGATCCGCTGGCGTTGGATACGAACAACGTTTTTATGCCCAGCATTTTCATCACCCTTACCGGGAAGGTGATCTGCTGCATGCTATAGCCTTCGTAATAGTGCAGGCGACCCTGCATAGCCACCACCTTTTTACCCGCCAGTGTACCAAATATCAATTTACCTGAGTGAAATTCAAGTGTGGAGATCGGGAAATCAGGGATATTAGAGTACATCAGTTGTTTTTCAACTTCGATCTCGGTCACTAATCCACCGAGGCCCGTACCCAGTATGATGCCTATTTCGGGCTCAAAATCGCCGATACGATTTTTAATGTATAAGGTGGTTTGTTGTATGTTCTCTAACATATTGTGTAACTAACTGGTCGAATTGCCGCGCCTCATTATTCAGAAATTGTACCCCTATCGGGATGACTAAAACCGGCAACGATTGCACAAGCGGAAGCAGTTCGTGTTCAACTAAACGCTTCGCATCCTTTTCTGTTGTAATGATCACTTTTTTTTGTGCAGTACAGGCAGCGAATTCATCGGCAAGTTTACTGATATTTTTTAAGCTAAAGCGATGATGATCGGGATAATTGTGATGCACCAGTTTTGAACTATTCATTTTGATATGCTGCACCAAAGGCTGGGGATTTGCGATACCTGTCAGCAAAAACACCGTTGTATCGTTGTCTGGTATTGCGTTCGACTTTTTACCACTCAAACTCTGCAAAGGCAGGTAAACAATCGAAGTAAAAAACACAGACTGATACGGCAACGTCTCCATACTATTAATGATTGCCTGCTGGTCGTCAGGGTTCAATTGTTCCGGGCACTTACTGATCACGATTATATCCGCCCGCCACCGTCCGCTGAATGGTTCACGCAGGTTGCCTGCTGGCAAAAGTAAGTGCGGTTCTTTTATCCGGTTATAGTCAAATAATAAAATGCTCAATCCTGGTTTTACTGCACGGTGCTGGTAGGCATCATCCATTAATACGAGGTTGTGGGTATGCGTAAGTTCTTTAATGCCGTCAACCCGTTTTTCGCACACAACAACAGTGATATCAGGAAATTTGTGCTTGAATTGCAGCGGCTCATCGCCCACCTGTTCAGCGGTTGAGTCTTTGGTAACCGTTAAAAAACCTTTTGTCTTTCGACCATATCCGCGACTTAAAGTCGCCAGCTTATAATGATCTTTAAGTAACCTTACCAGATACTCTGTCATAGGCGATTTACCCGCCCCTCCTACTTCCAGGTTGCCTACCGATATAACGGGCATCTTGAACTTACGGCTCTTTAATATCCCCCCGTCATAACACCAATTACGGATAGATACAACGAGGCCATATAACAATGAAAATGGGAATAAGAGCCAGCGGAGTTTCATATAATCGGTAAAGATATAAAAAACACGTCGATGGGAATTTTGTGCGTAGTTTTATAACTTAGTTTTTTAAACCATTTAAAGCTCCTCCCCCGAAATCAGGGGAGGCCGGGAGGGGTAAAATATGCGCCAAGTTTACTGTCCTAAATTTTTACCCACTCTGTCTTCTCCGCTAGCTAGCGGATGGACATCTCTCCCTAAGTGTAGGGAGAGAGTTTTATTTATTTGTTTTTTGCTAAGCCCTGCTTAATTTTATTCGATCAATATGAAATATAGACTACTCCTTTTCCTTTTAGCCTTTTGCGCCTCTGCCTTCGCTCAAACCGACACCAAACTTACCGCTCAATTACAAGACGCCGTAAAAGACTTTAAAGGTCAGGTGGGCATCTATGTAAAAAACCTTAAAACAGGCAAAACAGCTGCTATTAAGGCCGATACCCTGTTCCCTACGGCCAGCATGATTAAAGTGAGTATACAATGCGGGGTGATGGATAAGATAGAAAAAGGGGAGTTGGCTTACAATCAAAAACTGATCTATCGGGATTCCTTATTATACCCCGGAGAAGATATCCTCGGTTCATTTAAAGACAAGGATACCATTCAGCTAAGTAAAGTGGTTTTGCTGATGATCACCATGAGCGATAATACGGCCAGCACCTGGCTGCAAAGGATCGTAACCGGCGAGTACATCAATAACTGGCTGGATAAAAATGGGTTTAAAGTATTGCGTGTAAATTCAAGAGTTAAAGGTCGCGAGGCTATCCGTTCTAAATATGGCTGGGGTGTTAGCTCGCCATATGAGATGTGCCGCTTGTTTACCATGATACGTAATGGCGAAGCGGTGAGCCCGGCAGCAAGCGAACGCATGTACCGCGACCTGGTGCGTATTTATTGGGATGACAGATCCTTATCGCAAATACCGCCTTATGTGCAGGCAGCCAGCAAAAGTGGTTCTGTAGATGAGGCCAGATCCGAAACGGTTTTGGTAAATGCACCACACGGAGACTATGTATTCTCTGTAATGACCAATAACAATAAAGACCAAAGCTGGACACCCAATAATGAAGCCCAGTTGCTCATAAAGAAGATTTCGGGGCTGCTATGGCACTATTATGAGCCTAAAAGCGACTGGAAACCTGCCCCGGGTATAGACAAGCTGATGCTGAACGAGTGACATTTTTCTGACAACCTGTCACGGATTCCATGCACTTTCCTGACGAAATATGAAGTGTTTTTAACGTGTTGAAACCTTTTTTACTGCCAAAATGATATTGGCATAAGCCTTGTTGATACTGGATAGGTTTAATAATTAGAAAAGGAAAAATCAATCATATATGTCTAAAATAATTGGAATCGACTTAGGAACAACGAACTCTTGCGTTGCAGTAATGGAAGGTAACGAACCTGTAGTTATTGCCAACAGCGAGGGTAAACGTACTACGCCGTCAGTTGTGGCGTTTGTTGACAACGGCGAGCGTAAGGTAGGTGATCCTGCCAAGCGTCAGGCTATCACCAACCCTACAAAAACTATTTATTCTATCAAACGCTTCATGGGTAACCAATTTAGTGAGGTTACTAAAGAAGCGTCACGCGTACCTTATAAAGTGGTTAAGGGCGACAATAACACTCCGCGTGTTGAGATCGACGACCGCAAATATACTCCGCAGGAAATTTCAGCTATGATACTTCAGAAAATGAAGAAAACTGCTGAAGATTTCTTAGGTACTGAAGTGAGCGAAGCAGTTATTACCGTACCGGCTTATTTTAACGATGCTCAACGCCAGGCTACCAAAGAGGCCGGTGAAATTGCGGGCTTAAAAGTTCGCCGTATCATTAACGAGCCTACTGCTGCTGCCCTTGCTTACGGTTTGGACAAAGCGCACAAGGATATGAAGATCGTTGTGTTTGACTGCGGTGGTGGTACACATGACGTGTCAGTACTGGAGTTAGGCGATGGCGTGTTCGAAGTAAAATCAACCGACGGTGATACGCACTTAGGTGGTGACGACTTTGACCAGGTAATTATCGACTGGCTGGCT
>Ga0105240_10010347_pt1 | contig 13122 bp, 11 predicted proteins | sample KBSC54metaG_FD_80426 | JGI IMG/M metagenome (GOLD analysis project Ga0105240, IMG submission 80426) | Corn rhizosphere microbial communities from Kellogg Biological Station, Michigan, USA - KBS C5-4 metaG | ecosystem: Host-associated > Plants > Roots > Rhizosphere > Soil | place: Michigan, USA... | reverse complement strand
GAAGCGTTGCACGAAGAAACTGCGGTTGAGAGCGCCACCCGCGATGGGGTCAATACGGAACTCTACGCGTTGTTCCGCCGGATGCTGACGCGGGAACTGGAGATCACTCAACCGCCGCGACGACGCTAGCGGCCGGGAAATTCGATCGGGTCGCGCGCCGCGGACCCGATCGCTGCCATGCCATACGCTGCGAGAAATCGGTGCTGCGTCGGAACCGGATTACTTTTTCTTTTCCATTTCGGATCCGAAGCCGCCGGCTTCCGGCCGATGGCCATAAATATCTTCGACGTAGTATTCCGATTGATGCGTCGCGGGCCTGCCGCCGTAGCCGTATTCAAACATCCAGCCGGACGGATTGGCAAGATAGAATGAATACATATGATCGTTGGAATGTTTGCCGGGCGTGATCATGACAGGCAACTTGTGTTTGCGCACCAGATCGTAGGTAAGGCCGACGTCGTCGAAATTATCGACCTCGATCATTATGTGGTTGATGCGCCGGCTCTGCGGGCCGATGCCGAACGCAATCGTGTGGTCGCGATCGTTGCAATGCATGAAGATGGGGGCGACCATGTTGTTGCCCATGCGGAATTTGTATTCGACGCCGCCGCGCATCCCGAGCGCGGTGTAAAAGCGCTGCGCGGCTGCGGGGTCGTCCTGGCGCACGATGCAATGGCCGAGGCCGCCGGTGCCAGTCTTGAAGCGTCCGTGCATCGCGCGTCCCGGATGAAACGGCTTGCTGAACTGTACTTCTGGGCCGTGGAAAATTTCGATGGGGTTGCCGCCCGGATCGGTAAGCTTCATCACTTCAAGCACGCGACGCTCAGCGGCTTCTTCTTCGGAACCGACACGAAACGCGATTCCGGCGGCCGCGAGTTGCTGCTGCATCGCGTCAAATTCTTCCGCTCCCGCGACGCGCAGACCCAGGTATTCGAGATCGTCGGCGCCGTCGGAATGCAGCACGATGCGATGGTGCCAGTAGTCCATCCGCAGGTAGCAGCGGTCGCGCTCACCCTCGTCGGATAGCTCCATGCCGATGACCTGCGTGGCGAAACTTTTCCATTCGTCGATTTTCCTGACGCCGAAACCCATGTACCCCAACTCGGTTACCTGGACCATTTTCCCCTCCGGAGTTTCACGATTTCACCGTAACGCGAGCGTGTCGTTAACGCAGCAATCGTTCTCTCACGGAGCGGTCGCCGTCAAGTGAAAGCGCGGTTGCCAATCGGGGGTTCCTAGAGTCATGGCGCCGCCTGGCCCGCCAAGCGGCGGCAAATGTCGTGAGCGAAAATTTGACGAACCTCGCGACGAGTCGCGCGCCAAGTCCGACGATACAATTTGCGATGGCAGTTGCGCCCGCGGATGTGTATAAACTCCGACGCAGGAGCGCCGGATTTGTCGCGCGGCGCCGGAGGGGAACAGATATGCGTGCTACCGTGATGCGCAACAAGAAGCTGGTCGTCGCCGATATCGCAACGCCGGAGCCCGGTCCGGGCGAAGTGCTGGTCAAGACGCTTGCGTGCGGAATTTGCGGCTCGGACCTGCACGCGCTCAAGCATGCGGATCGGCTGGTCGAAGGCGCGCGACGTTCCGGCGGTCCATTCGTGATGGACCTCAAGCGCGACATCGTGATGGGTCACGAGTTCTGTGCCGAGGTCGTCGATTACGGTGCGAACTCGAAGCGGCGGCTCAAGGCGGGTGCGCGGGTGTGCGCGATGCCGATCCTGATTCGCCCGAGCGGAATCGAAACCGTCGGCTATTCCAACGACAATCCCGGTGGCTACGGCGAATATATGCGACTGACCGAAGGGTTGCTGCTCGAGGTACCCAACGGCCTCTCGACCGAGCGTGCGGCGCTGACCGAGCCGCTCGCGGTCGGCTATCACGCGGTGGCCAAGGCGAACCTCGGCGCTGACGATGCTCCACTAGTTATCGGATGCGGGCCGGTGGGACTCTCGGTGATCGCGGCGCTCAAGCTCAAGGGCGTCCATCCTATTGTGGCGGCAGATTTCTCGCCCCGGCGGCGTGAACTCGCGCTGCAAATGGGCGCCGACATCGCGATCGATCCGAAGGAGCAATCGCCTCATGAAAGCTGGCGGTCGATGGCGGCTTATAGCGATCCGGCCAAGGCCCCTCCGTTGCCGCCGTGGCTGCCCGGCCCGGCCCTGCGACCCGCGGTGATCTTCGAGTGCGTGGGAGTACCGGGTGTGATCGATTCGATTATGACGGCGGCGCCGTCCAACGCACGCGTAGTAGTAGTCGGTGTCTGCATGGAGCGCGACCATTTCGAGCCGATGTTCGGCATCAACAAGGAACTCAATCTCCAGTTCGTGCTTGGCTACAACGGCGAAGAATTCGCGACGACCCTGCATAATCTTGCGCACGGCAAGGTCAATGGTGATCCGCTGATTACGGGCAAAGTGGGCGTGGAAGGCGTTGCGCAAGCCTTCGAGGACCTGGCCACGCCGGAGACGCACGCCAAGATCATCGTAGAACCGTGGCGCAGTTGAGCGCGCACTGACGGCGCGCGAGGCGGAGTGCGCTCACCCTCGCTCCGTCGAGTGAGAGCGGCAGCGCTTTGCGGGCACGCGGGCGTTGGATCGGGGGCATTAGACGCCCGCCAACGTCGTCGCATCGCGACGCCACCACCTCAAATTTATTGCGGACCCTCGTCGCGGTGGACTCCCCTCGCGGTTTTTTTCATTCTGTAGCAGCGAGCGAAATTTCCGCCGAAGGTACGCAAGCCAGACTTACTATCTATGAATCCACCCGACTTTCGCGGCCTGGACTTCAATATCGCGCGCGGCCGAATCGTTTTGTCGCTGCTCGCGATGCTCTCATTATACGTTGACCCGAGCGCCGCCGGCGGCCTGTTTCATCTGAGCCGCCTCGCGCTGATCACGTTGCTTTGCCATCTCGGCTACAGCATCGGCATCTACCTGACCTTGCGGCGCGGGCCCAACAGCATCGGCCTCGCGACCGTATCAACCGCGCTTGATCTGTTTTTCGCCACGGCGATTGCTTTTTTGACCGAGGGCCAGACCAGTCCCTCTTATGTATTTTTTGTTTTTGCGATCGTCGCTGCGGGTATCCGGCCGGGCCTGCTTTCCACTATTGCGGTGACCGGCGGGAGCGTCGCGCTCTATCTATTGGTGATCGTCCTGTCCGATGGGATCACCAACTTCTACGTGATGCGAGCGGTGTATCTCGCGATCGCGGGATACCTGATTGGCTTCGTCGGACGGCAGCGCGCCGTCTTCGAGGAGCGCGTGCGAGAACTGGAAACCCGCACCGAGCGACACTCGATCGCACGCTCGCTGCATGACGGCTACGTGCAGGCGCTCGCCGGGGTCAACTTGCGCCTGCAGACCTGCCGCGAGCTGCTCGGACGACAACGGCCTGACGACGCGTTGGAGCAGTTGACCGAACTGCAGGCCGGCGTCGCTCGCGAGTACGACGAAGTCCGCGCCTACATCCGCGAGCTTGCGGGCGTTGACGTGTCCGCCGCGAAGACGGTCACACCGATCGTCGCGGACCCACATTTCGAGGTACGGATGGAATTTGCGGGGCAAAGCACTACCGGCGAACACCTCTTGCAGATAATGCTCGAAGGCTTGCGCAATGCGCGCCGGCACGGGTTGCCGCGATGCGTTACGATCAATGTGAATGGACTCGAGGGCAAGCTCATGATTACGATCGACGACGACGGCGTGGGCTTTCAGGGGTCGGGACAACCGCCGTGGGCGATCGCATCGCGCGTCGCCGAATTGGGTGGCCATTTGAACGTGAATCGCAACGGGGTAACGCGCCTCGAAATCGAGATGCCGAATACCTGAATATGGAGGCGCCCATTCGTCTCATAATTGCCGACGATCACGCACTCTTTCGTCAGGGCTTGAAGTCGCTGCTGCAATTGCAGCCGGACATTGAGGTGGTCGCCGAAGTCGAGCGCGCGACCGATCTGCAGACCACGCTCGCCAACATTCAGTGCGACGTGCTGTTGCTCGATATGCAGATGGATCGATGGCTGATGGACGATATTCCTGAACTCGCAAAGCGCACAACGGTGATCGTCCTGACGGCGAGCGAGAGCGGAGAAAATGGCGTCCAGGCTTTGCGCCTGGGTGCGCGGGCTGTCGTCCACAAGCGCTTTGCGATTGAGACTTTGATGGCCGCTATTCAAATCGTGCGCGACGGGCTGGTCTGGATGCCGCCGACCGTGCAGGCCGAGTTCGCCGCGCAAGGCAGCACTACGGCCCGGCGTTTGACCGCGCGCGAACTGGAGATCGTTCGATTCGTCGCCGTGGGTCTGCGCAACGCGGAAGTTGCCGAACGCCTTTCGACCACCGAGAGCACCGTCAAGACGCATCTCAACAACATCTTTCAAAAGCTCGCCGTGCGCGACCGGCTCGAACTGGCGCACTATGCGATCAAAATCGGGTTGGTAGCGGTCCTCGGCCAAGGTCGCTAGTTCTTTCGGCCTGACGTTCGCGATGCGCGGGTGGTGACTGAGCCCTGCGCGAGGGCGTCCTTATTGCTTAAGAATCCCGGTTGCTTCGCAGCCGCGGCCGTGCCGATATCACCCGTCTTCCCTCAAATGAGAAATCTGAAACATCGTGCGATTTCAGCGCGTAAAAACTATAGTTCGGCTTTCCTCAACTTAACTGTTATCAGCAAATCGGTATCACCATCGTGTGATGCTCAAGCGGCGAGCATTGCGCACCGATTAAGCAATGCACTCTGGTGCGAATTTTCGTGCTGGGTCGAATTTTCCAGCCTAACGTTCAATTCGATTCTTTCGACTGATTTATTTATCCATCTACAGTTGTAGTTAATTATCCGCATAGAGATGGGCTGTAATGGCTGTTCCTGTCGGCATCCGCCTTGCTCAGGGAATCGTGATCGAACGCACCCCAATACATCGGTTAGCTGTACGACTGCGTGGCGGGAGCGAAGACGAAACCTTAACAGGAGGAGCCTTTAGAAGTGTATAGTTCAAGATTGGTTGGAGCCTGCCGATTACTCAAGGAGAAATGGGGTGATCCGGTAGTGCGCCGCAATGCGACGCATCTGCTCTTTGGCAAGATGATTGGCCTCGGGATAGTGATCCTCTTCATCTCCAAAGTGTGGATGCCCAATGCGGCCTATGCCGATACGGCGCCGGCACTGCCTCCCCCACACATCAACGCGATTAACACCGTCTGGACACTGGTCGCGGCCTACCTGGTGTTCTGTATGCAGGTCGGTTTCGTCATGCTGGAAACCGGCTTTGCCCGTTCACGTGAATCCGTAAACATCATGGTCGAGGGCATCGCCGACACCTGCATTTGCGGCGTCACTTTCTGGCTGTGGGGCTTTGCCTTCATGTTCGAGCCTGGAACGCCGTGGATCGGAACCACGGGATTCATGCTGCATGGACTGCCGGCCACTTACGGCACGACGGGCGTTCCGCTGCTCGCCTACTGGGTATTCCAGTATGCATTCGCGGACACCTGCTCCACCATCACCTCGGGTGCGATGATCGGCCGCTGCGGATTCGTCGGTGACCTGCTCTACAGCGTCGGCGTCACCGGCTTCATCTACCCGATCATCGGCCATTGGGCCTGGGGTCCCGACGGCTGGCTGGCGGTGATGACGCCGATCAGCTTCCACGATTTCGCGGGTTCGACCGTAGTGCATACGATCGGCGGTACTATCTCATTGGCTGGTGCAATTGCACTCGGACCCCGGCTCGGACGGGTGTTCAAGCGCGACGGCGGCACTCCGATGAAACCGCACGATCTCATTATCGGCGCGACCGGCGGCCTTATCCTCTGGTTCGGCTGGTACGGCTTCAATCCCGGCAGTACATTATCGGCCCTCGACGCCGATGGCATCGGCCGGGTCTCCTTCAATACGACAATCGCTGCCTGCTCGGCCGGTCTCACTGCCCTGATTTACTCGTACTTCAAGACTGACGGTAAGTGGGATTTGGCCCTGACGGTCAACGGCTTCCTCGCCGGCCTCGTCGCGATCACCTGTCCCTGTTACTGGGTCGATCCCGAGGGCGCTTTCCTGCTTGGAATAGTGGCCGGCATGGTGGTCGTCTGGGGCATCGACCTACTTGAGTACCTGCGTATAGACGACCCGATCGGAGCGGTTCCGGTCCACATGTTGTGTGGTATATGGGGGACGCTCTCGCTTGGACTCTTCGCCGCCGGTAAATACGGAGCACCCACACCCACCGGCGCCGACACCAGCTCGGTCGTGACGGGGCTGTTCTATGGCGGCGGCATGGGCGTTCTCAAGGCGCAGATGATCGGCAGCTTCTCGATCACCATCGCGACCTTCATCGTCTCGATGGCATTAATGTATGCGGTGAAGGCCACCGGCACCTTGCGCGTCAGCACGGAAGGCGAGATCGAGGGATTGGATCTGCACGAGCATGGGTTCCCGGCATATCCGGAATATGTCGTGACCGGAAACGACGGCGCGCCCAAGACCATCGACGAAGTACCGATCGGACGGCGCACGTTCGCTCGCACCGACAAAAAGCGTCAGGTCGCCTGATGCAATTCGTTGCTGGCATGAATTCGGGAGGTGGGCGGTTGGCGTAGCATCGGGTGTCTATTCCGCCGCTCACTCCTCACGGGCCGGTCTCTCTCAGCGAGCAGGGAGGGACCGGCCCAACCGCTGTATGCTGCCCAAAACCCTTGAGAGCATCGACAGAGTAATGCGCTTGTATATCTTTACAACGCCAACTGGTGTGCGCAGATTGAACGATCTTATCAATTCCGCATTCTCGCTGCGTGTGCACTAACTACACAATTCAACTTCACGACAGCCGGCCGGCGTGATTTATCCGCCCCGGGAGAACTGAGTCCGCATTTCGATGGCACCACAGAGCGAATCTGTCAAAGACAAGCGCACGCTGACGAACGTCATCATAGGCCCGCCGCGCGACGTTCGTGACCCGCAAATCTTCGAAAATCTTTCGCTGGTTGCTTTTCTCGCCTGGGTCGGGCTGGGTTCCGACGGGCTTAGCTCTTCGTGTTACGGACCAGAAGAGGCCTTTCTCGCGCTGGGCACTCATCAATACCTCGCCGTCTTCCTGGCGCTGCTGATGGCGCTGACTGTCTTCATAATTTCGGCTTCGTATGCGCAGACGATCGATCAGTTCCCGACCGGTGGTGGCGGTTACCTGGTCGCAACCAAACTACTGGGTGAATATCCGGGCCTCGTATCCGGTGCGGCGTTAATTGTTGACTATGTGCTCACAATAGCCATTTCGATTGCCAGCGGCGCCGATGCGATTTTCAGTTTCATGCCCGTCGGCTGGCTGCCGTACAAGTTCTGGCTGGCCTTGGCGGTGGTCATCGTGATGGTCGCGATGAACTTGCGCGGCGTCAAGGAATCGGTCATCGCCTTGTTGCCGATCTTCATCGCGTTCGTCCTGTTGCATTCCGTAATGGTCGGCTATGCGTTCCTCAGCCGTGCGAGCGCATTGCCCGTGATAGCGCATGACGCCGTGCAGCAGGCGCGTCAGGGTTTCGACGCCCTCGGCGTGATCGGTCTGGCCATTATATTTTTCAAGGCTTACAGCATGGGCGCCGGTACCTACACCGGTATCGAAGCGGTGAGCAACGGCTTGCCGATCTTGCGTGAGCCCCGCACCGTCACCGGCAAGCGCACGATGCTCTACATGGCCCTGTCACTGGCGCTTATCGCAGGCGGCATCCTCGTCGCCTACCTGCTCGCGGGCGTGGAACCGGTCGCCGGTAAGACCCTCAACGCCGTTCTCTTTGAGCGGCTCAGCGTCAACTGGAGCGTGGCGGGCATTCATGTCGGTGGGCCAATCGTCACGTTCACACTGCTGACCGAAGGCGCATTGCTGTTCGTCGCCGCGCAAACCGGCTTCGTCGGCGGTCCGCAGGTTTTGGCCACGATGGCGATCGATCGCTGGGTGCCGCGCCGGTTCTCGAATCTCAGCGAGCGGCTCGTCACTCAGGACGGCGTATTGGCAATGGGCCTGGCCGCGGTGCTGGTACTCATCGGCACTCATGCGCGCGTCGGCGTGCTGGTTATCCTATACGCCATCAATGTCTTCGTTACTTTCACGCTCTCGCAACTTGGGATGAGCGTGCATTGGTGGACCGAGCGGCGGCACGAGCCGTTATGGATTCGCCGACTCGCGGTCAATGGCATCGGATGCATCTTCACCGCACTCATTCTGATGCTTACGGTAACGCTAAAGTTCCACGAAGGCGGCTGGGTCACCATCGCCATTACCAGTTGCGTGATTGCGCTCTGCTATTTCGTCAAGCGGCATTATCGGCTCGTCAGCAAGGCGATCGAGCAACTCGAGGCTGACGTACTGCCGGAGATCTTCGCGGCATCGGAGAAGCAACCGGCCAAGCGCGATCCGGACGCGCCTACAGCGGTATTGCTGGTCAACGGCTTCAACGGCCTGGGACTGGCGACCCTGACGAAGATACCGCGACTGTTCAAGGGGCAGTTTCCCAACGTCGTTTTTGTCAGCGTCGGCGAAGTGGATTCGGCGCTGTTGAAAGGCCCCGAAGAGGTGCGGCAACTCGAGCAGCAAATTATCGACGATATGCTGGAGTATTGCCGGCTCGCTGCGGACCTCGGATTCCACGCCGAACTCAGAACCGGCCTCGGCCCCGACGTTGTGATGGAGTTACAGCGCCTTTGCCTCGAGGTCGCTCAACAGTTTCCAAATGCGGTTTTCTTCGCGGGACAGCTCGTCTTCAACGAGGAACTCGACGGCTTCTTCAGCCGCTTCCTTCACAACCATACCGCCTTCGAGCTTTTGAAGTGGCTGCAGTTGCGCGGACTGAGCCTGGTGATTTTGCCGGTCCGGGTGTCGTCGCCCGGAGCGCGCGTGGCTCCGGCGCTGCCGCTCGTTGCGGAGGACTCGACCTGATGCGGAAAGCTTGAACCCGTCGGATAGGTAAATAAAAGCGTCGCGAGGGCGATTCTATTTTGGCGTCGCGGGAAGAGTTTGGAGGGCATCCACGAGGGTGGGGGAGACCTTCAGGATGCCCTCCTACTCACCGGTTGCCTTGAAACTAATGCTACACGGCAACCGGATGTCTGGCCGCCTCAATGCGGCCGAATCTTAATCTCGAAATAGTTTCTTTGATCCCCATCTTTTCAATCGCCAAGTTGACGATGTCCTGACCACCAACACTATTATTGTGTCGGGTTTCCCGCCACTCGTCATCGCACGGGGTTGTTACATAGAGCACAAATTGCGTCGAACGAAACTCATACAGTCCGCATGAGTCTGATAGGTTCGTACGATGAATGCTGGACGAGCCGCCGAAATTCGCAACCTTCGGGGTCTCAAAAATATATCCTGGCTCTCGTCGCGCCAACTTAACCGACTTGCTGCCGCGCTCTCGATAAATGCCGTCGAGAAACGCGAAATAATTATTGATGACAAGCATTCCCCCGAATCCGCCTATATTTTGTTGGCGGGTGTCGCGCGTATAACCTGTCGCAACCGCAAGGGCGATCGCACGTTGGTGATTATGGTTGCGCCCGGGATGATTCCGGGTTTTCCGCCACCGGTGCCCGGCATCAGCTATAATTTTCGTTGTGAGGCAATTACCCAGTGTCAGGTTGGAACTATCGACTTGGCAGCGTTCATCGAAATCTCGCTGGGGATAGCTTCGGAAGACTTCAAGCGAATGGCTGTCAGCTATCTCGGCCGGTGGGATCTGGTTCAATTGCGCTGCGCGAACTTCATGAGTTGCACGCTGGAAGAGCGTCTCGCGTTGATTCTGCTTGAGCTAAGCGAGAATTTCGGTGTCAAAGAGAAGCGTGGAACGCGTCTGACGGTGACCGCACGACACAAGGACCTTGCGGACTTGGTGGGTGCGTCACGGCCGCGAGTAACGGAATTTTTGATTCAGTTTGAGCGGGATCGCTACATAATCCGCGACGACGGCCACTTGATCGTATGCCGCGAGCGACTGGAGAATTTCCTCGCCGAAACTCATGTGCACGCAAACGGTCGCTGATTTCCCTGCATTCTCATCCGTTAATCTGCCTTACTACGCATTTGGCTGCCTGAGATCAGGTAACGCGTCAAGAATTGTCTCGTGACAATGATTTTTCACGTTGTGAAGACATAATTATTTTTGTCACATAGGTAACATTCCATTTTTGTTCAACCGGCAATGAGAGTAGAGTGGGAACTCCTCTCAGGTGCTCCTATGAACAATTTGAAGACGCTCCGCGAGACCGATTTCGAAAAACTCGGGCGACTCAAAATCTTTTCCTGGCTCAACCCGGCCGAGCTGAAAGTGCTGGGTTCCTCGCTCGATATGTTGAACTATAAACGGCGCGAGGTAATTCTTCGTGATTCGATCCTCGCCAATCAAGCGCATGTGCTGGTCGGCGGAATTGCCCGGATTACCTGCCTCAACGCCAGCCATGAACGCGTGACGGTCGCCTTGATTGCTCCTGGTCCGATTCCTGAATTACCCACGCAGCCGATGAGCCGATTCGAATTCCGGTGCGAAGCCTACAACAATTGCCGGGTTGGCACTTTGGACTGGAAGGGCTTCGAGAGCATCACCTTGAACGGTCGCGAATCGGCCTTCCGGAAATTCCATCAGAACGATCTCAAGCACTGGTATCGGCTGCTGCGGCGCACCTCCGGTTTGCTCAACCTCGACCTGCACGAGCGCGTTGCGATCACGATGCTCGACCTGTGCGACGACTTCGGCATCGAAGACTCGCGCGGCACCTTGCTGACGGTCTCGTTCAGCCACAAGGACATTGCGAGCATTGTCGGGGCTTCGCGTCCGCGAGTCACCGAACACCTCGGCCAGATGGAGCGCGATCACTTGCTGATTCGGCAAGGTCGGCAGTTCATCGTGAGCGCCGGCAAGCTTTCGAGTACGCTGGCCGCACAAGCGGCCTGAGCATCCATACCGCCGGCGATGCGAGAATCTCCGGCGGTATGTCAAACCAGCCATCGGCAGACGGCGCGGCGTCGTCAATGAAGGGGTACGCGGCGACCGCGAACGCGGCGCACGCGCGCCGTGCCGCCGGCAAATATAGAACCGTTGCGCATCACCGGAGAACGTCGCCCGACGCGCTGGCCGATCTCGCCGCGTGGTTCGGCCTTGCGCCAGTGCCGCAGTCCCGATCGCAGATATTCGGGTTCGATACCCAGAGTTTCGCAGACCACTGTGAAAGAAAAAATCGCATTTCCACTATCGCCGCACAGCCACTGTTCCGCCTCGCGAAACATACGGCGGCGGGCGCCGTTCTTGGCATCGGCGTGCTTGTGCATACAACGCAACGCGTCCTCGAGAATCGCCAGCATCAGCCGCTTGATCGGGCGCAGCGCACTGTCGTCGCGCCGCTCGTCATAATACTGATCGGGCGTTAAAATCGACGGTGCGAACAACGATCCCAGTTCCGCACTTTCCCATTCCATAGTTGGAGTGTCCTCCTCGTTGCCGATCCGAACCGTGCAGTGAACGCACTAATCCTTATCGACCAGTCCTGCGCCGCCTCTGAAGAGCAAATTGCTACAATCAGGAGATAGGAGCGGCCCGCCAAAGCGGAGCATTCCTAATCTTGTACATGATTGCTCGGCGGCATACGTCAACAGAGCCATGCGTGAAGCACGAGATTTGTTATCTGGAGAACGGAAATGTGCCGTCGCGTAACCGCTCAACGTGCACCAGCGCTCAGGCAGGTATAAATGCGCCACCACGCCCAGTTGAAGAAGGACACGTCCACTTCTGGCGCGGATAGCGCTACATTATGCTCGCGCGGTACCCCGCCATGGGGCAGCGCGATTTCTCATGCCGGAATTACCCGACGTCACGGTATATGTCGAAGCGCTGAGCGCACGCATCCTCGGTCACAAGCTCATTCGCACACTTGTGAGGTCTCCGTTTCTGCTGCGCTCGGCCGACCCGCCGTTGAGCGCCACCGAAGGCCAGTCGATTCGCCAAGTTCGGCGGTTGGGAAAGCAAATCGCGATCGCTGCGGGGGACAACCTCTGGCTGGTGCTCCATCTAAAGATCGCAGGGCGGCTGCATTGGAATACGTCGGCGCCAAAAACTGGCGGTAGAAACCTGCTTTCCGTTTGCGAATTCGATGATGGCTGGCTCTCGCTTACCGAAGCGGGCACTCAGCGGCGCGCTTCATTACACGTGGTTCAGGGCGACGAGGGTTTGCGGTCGCTCAACGCCGGTGGCCTCGAACCGCTCGAAGCGAGCATGGCTGGATTCGCCGCCGCGCTATGCGCAGCGAATCACACGTTGAAGCGTGCGCTCACCGATCCGCACATCTTCAGCGGAATCGGTAATGCGTATTCCGATGAAATCCTGCATAGCGCGCAGCTTTCGCCGATCGCGATGACGCAGAAGCTGACCGCTCAGGAGATCGAGCGGCTTTACGACGCGACCCAATCGACCTTGAACGAATGGACAGAGCGGTTACGTGCCGAGTCGGCTGGCGCATTTCCCGAGAAAGTGACTGCGTTTCGCCGCGGCATGGCGGTGCACGGCCGCTATGGACATCCGTGCCCGCGATGTGGCGCCAAAGTCCAGCGTATTCGCTACGCCAGCAACGAGACTGACTATTGCGCCGGCTGCCAGACCGGCGGACGCCTGCTTGCGGACCGCGCCTTGTCCCGCCTGCTGCATGAGGACTGGCCGCGAACGCTCGACGAACTCGAGTCCCTGAGGAAGCGATGAACCGGATACTATCGGGACGAGATTGGCCGAAAGCCGTCAACCCTTCATCGTCGAGCGGTTTTTCGCAACCCCGCGAATGTTGGCGCAATCCTTGAAAATCGGTAGGGTGCTTGATGGTGGTCTGAAGAAACCCGCCGCAGGTCTGCGAGCGGAGAGGTGGCCGAGTGGCTGAAGGCACCGGTCTCGAAAACCGGCAGGGATAAAACCCTCGGGGGTTCAAATCCCCCCCTCTCCGCCACACAGCCTGTAGGTTTCCGCTCCAATAGGAAGCGCAAAGCCCCACACGACGTGGTGCAATGTCCGCCTTCGACTCGCACGATGAGGAAGTCGGGGCAACAGCCCCGATCCGCTCGATGACGCTCGAAGGCAGTCAGGTGCTGGAATGAGGAGTAGT
>Ga0105240_10010345_pt1 | contig 13123 bp, 10 predicted proteins | sample KBSC54metaG_FD_80426 | JGI IMG/M metagenome (GOLD analysis project Ga0105240, IMG submission 80426) | Corn rhizosphere microbial communities from Kellogg Biological Station, Michigan, USA - KBS C5-4 metaG | ecosystem: Host-associated > Plants > Roots > Rhizosphere > Soil | place: Michigan, USA... | reverse complement strand
TGTATGGCAAAATTGAATGAGGCTATCAGTTTGTTCGCTAAAACACAGGAAGTCGGAGCACCCTCCCTTGCAAGCGGGGATCTGTGGAGTGGCGGCGATCTTGGCAAATGGACAAAAATGTGCTGGGGATTAAAAGCCCGCTACATGCTCAAATTGTCAAAAAAGACGGATCTGTACAATGCGGATTCTATTCTATACTGTCTGTCACAAGGCCCGCAATCCAACGCCGATAATATAGTGGGACCCGGTTTCAACAACAGTACTGTCACCGATTATTTAATTGGCGATCCGGTGGTGACAAACGGCAACTTTGATTATGTAGCTTATGGCAGCTCCGTCCGTATCTCTCAATACTATTACAACCTGCTGACCAATATGCGTGGCGCTGGTGTAGTGGATCCCCGCATGTCCAAAATTGTGCCTGCTTACATGTCTAATGTTCAGCTGGATGGCACCGGTAAAGTCGCATCTTTTACATGGACCCGCTCAACAGGGGTGGATTCTTATGGTCCATCAACCAGGTTGTTAAAAGGCGGGCCTCTTTCTATTGTAACCCCAACCTACGCTTCCGCGAATACACCCATCAAATACACGATCGCCGATGCAACGGAACGTGCTAATTTTACCCATGCCCAGGATTCGGTTGGGCGTGCCTACACGGTCAATGGGAATGACGTAACGATTACGTACGCTAAAGGTTCCATCTATGTAAACAGCACCAATTACCTGTATGCGGGGGATACTATCTATGTAAATATGCGCAGCAGCGCCATTGCAACATCAGGCATAACGGCCCAGGGTCAAAATGATGTCAACTGGTATCCCAATGCAACAGCATTTACAGCAGGCGTCGTTGGTTCCACGGGCTCGTTCCAGGTTCGCCCTGTCTCTGACCAGGAGATCCTGACTTACCATGAGATGAATTTCATCAAGGCTGAAGTGTATATGAGAAAAGGGGATGTTACAAATGCCTATACGGCATATATAGCCGCTATCCAGGCACACATGGATATGATGCAGGCAAAGCTGACCTCCTGGGCGGGTACATATGGTACCGTTAACCCCGACATGAAACCTATGAATTCCGCGGACATAAGCACCTACATGTCCAGCGCAGCAGTTGCACCGTCGGGAGGTCTCACCATGGCAGACATTATGCTGCAAAAATACCTTGCCATGGGTTGCAGCATCGAGAACTGGAATGATATGCGCCGCTTTAATTTCAGCGCCGGCAATGTAGGTGGTTTTGGCGTGGTTTACCCGGGCTATCAGCGAGGACCCTTGTTTACAGGTACAGCTCAGCTGACAGGCGCCAGCCCAACAGATGTCAGATATTGGATGCGTCGCTGGGCGTTGCCGCCAACCTATGAAATAAATTACAACTCTGTGAATACACTTGCGTTAAATCCCCACGCCACCGATCCGAATATCTGGTGCATGCCTATTTGGTGGGATTGCGCGACAGACGATGAATATTACGGGTACCTTAAGTAATAGCGATTAATGTCTTGTGAAGCCTCCGCCAGCGCGGAGGCTTCATTGTTTGAAGCCCACGCTATAATCCCATCAGGACGTATCAGTACGGCGCTCAGGCCTAATTGTTCTTTCGCCCGGCCTGAAATGTATCTGACCCCATACCCCGTCGCCAGAACTCCCAGCGCATCATTTCCATTAAGATCCAGCAACACCCCTCGCCCATCCCGCATATACTCTCCAACCCTCGTCCCATCCTCGAACTCGAAGTTGGGAACGCTATGCCCAATCAACGGATGCCCTCCACCCGGATCGTAGTGTGTGAAAATGCCCCACACCCTTCCTGCAAAATAAGTTGCGCCATCGCGTGTATTCATAAGGTCGCGGATAATTGCATTCAGCGCACGGGCGCCGGGGTCTGGTCTCATGATAGCAACCTGGGCGCGTGACCAATCCAGTACCTGTGCACCAATGGGGTGTCTTTCGGCATAATAACTGTCCAGAAGGCCTTCCGGCGCTGTTTTCTGAATGGTTGCAGCGAGCTTCCAACCAAGGTTCATGGCATCGCCCAACCCAAGGTTAAGCCCCTGGCCTCCCAATGGCGCGTGAATGTGCGCGGCGTCGCCGGCTAAAAGCACCCGGCCGTTGCGATAAGTTGTAGCCTGCCGCGCCCTGTCTGTCCAGGTGGTTGCGATATGCAGAGCGGTGATAGTAACTTCGGTGTTCGAGATGCGGCGTAACACTTCCTGCACGTGTTCCAGCGTGACGGGCTTTTCCGACTTATGAAACGCCCCGCCATCAAAATCCTGGATGACTATATAACCTGGCTGGGATTGCAGGTACATTCCGGTTGGCGTCACAACCCGACCCGGACTGAGCTTCTCCGGATCGGCAATTTCAAGCTCAGCGGTATAGCCTGTGAATTCCGGCTCGGTACCGGCGAATTCGAAACCGCCGGCTTTGCGAACAACACTACGGCTTCCATCGCAACCCACCAGCCACTTACTTTTAAAAGACAGGTGACCTGACTGAACCGTCACGCCATCCGCGGTTTGATGAAAACCTGTAATGGCAAGTCCTCGCCTGATCTCTACACCCAGGGCTTCCGCCCGACGGGATAGCACCGTTTCAAGCTCCTCCATTTCAGAGATCAGGCTGACGTCTGTCGAGCCCGGCAGACGGTATTTCCATTGTGAGGTATCAATATCGCCTTCATGAAATGGAATGCCGGCGAAATGCCCTGCCTGACGACGAGGCCCTTGTTTGGCATTTTGATGAGGGTTCTTAAGTCGCTTATGCAGCTCGAGTTCCTCGAGCAACCCACGACGGTATAGCGCTTCAATAGTAGGCGCCGAGAGTCCGCGTATCCCGAAAGGAAGCCGTTTCAATGGGGAATGCGGGTCCTCCGCCTTTTCCAGTATCAAAACTGAACATTTGGCCAGCGCCAGCTCACAGGCTAAAAATAGACCTACCGGCCCTGCGCCGGAAATGATTACATCGTGCATAACACAAAATTCCGGAATGCCCCCGTTCTAAGCTTGTACAAATGCGACAAAATCGCTGCTTACAGCCTGTTTTCCTCTTTTTGCCTTTCGGGCGAATGCTGACGGGGTCGTACCGCTGCAGCGCGTGAATTCCCTGCTGGGATGGGATTGGTCCGTATAGCCCAGCGCATGAGCCAGCCCGGCAATATTCGTATCCGGATAATGCCATAACCGGTTTCTTACCTGCTCAAAACGCATCAGACGGGACACGTCCTTGACAGTATGACCGGAGGATTGCAAAAAGTTCCTTTCCAGCGTACGGATCGTCGCATGGGCCGCCGCTGCCACCTGGCTTACGGGTATGGCCCCGTTTGCTTTCTTCATTGCAACGCCCGCTTTGAAAAGCATACTGTCAATAGCAACCCCTGACCGCGTTTTTAGGAAATACTGTTTCACCTGAGCTATCGCCTCGTCTATCCTGCCGGCATGAACCCACTCATTCAACGTCGACTGAAGCTGAGCGATAGGATGCTCCAATATGTGCACTTCATTTTTGCCGGACGACAGCCCGAGCAAGTCGAATACGGTCCAGGGGTAGCATCGGATACCGATGATCTCCAAACTGCCTTTCGCGTAAAAAACAACAGGCTGACCCAGCAGCCCAACCATAAAAGGTGAAGGCAATGGCTGCAAGTCTCCACTGTAAGAAATACTGCACCCGCTGCCAAAGTGAAAAATGATTTCAGCGTAGCCATCAGGTAGTACCTCAAAGCCCGATGGTAGTTCTCCGAGGTCCCTTTTGTCGTGCCAAAAGCACTTTATGGTATCCCGTAGCTCTTCAGGAGGCTCAAATTCTTGGTGCTGCATTTTCAAAGTTATGTAACTTTGCCTTTATCTAACGGTTGGTTTATGACTAATAAACTAATATACTGGATACCTATCGTTGGGGTGTTTGTCAGTCTGGCGCGTTTTGACAAGGAGAATGGTATGGGCGCTTTCTGGGCTTATTATCAGGCAGCAACGCTTGTCGTATTTATTTGGATCATAGCATATTTGCAATACGGGAAGTGATCTGTTTCTTCTAACAAACTCTCCTCGCCTTTAGTCCTGTAGCCAACCAGGAAGGGCATCGCCACGACATCAATTGACCCTCCCCTTTTCATCTTCTGCTCCCGTTGAACGGTCACGGCTGGCCTTTAAACTGCTTTTCCCAAAACTCCTGGAATAAGTCAGACGGACGGCCGGAAAGACAAAGCTGATAGCCTGTTTTATCACGAGGTTCAGATCGGGCCTGTCCACATAAAATCTATATGTCATTGTATTGAGTATATTGGTATAGGCCAGCCGTAAACTGCTTTCTCCCAGCTTTTTCCGGACACCCACGTCCAGAGATCCGATCGCCCTGGTGGCGTATATTCCGAAGAATGTAGGGGACTGGTAGAACCCGGTCAGATCCGCTGAAAAATCCCTGGGTAGCCTGAATGACTGGGTCAGATTGAGGTTGACATTCTTCTGATCGATGCGTATAGGGGTCAGGTTGTATATCGCATTTGTCTGTGACCATATGCCCGTAGCATTGAATACGAGATTCCACCAGGGTCTTAGGCTCAATGGCAAGGTCAGCACCGCGGAAACGACCTTATTGTTCTCCAGGTTGGCAGAACTCAGTGTCTCGATATTGGTAACGGAGTCGATGGTAGGATTGAAATTTGCGATCGGCGCCCTTTCATATGAATAGGAAAGTGAAAGAAGATATTTCTTATAGGAATAATTGAGCTTTATCGCATCGGTCAGCGAAGGCTGCAACGCGGGGTTCCCCGCAAAAAAAGTCGTGGGGTCGATGAAGATCGTAAAAGGAGCCATATCATTAAACGTCGGCCGGGTGATACGGCGGCTGTATGCCAAACTTAGTTCATTGTTGTCGTCGAGCTTTCGGGTGACATAAATGCTGGGAAAGAGATTTCCATAGTGCCTGTCGACAATGTTTTTTAGAGAATCCGATCTTAGATTTGAGTTGGTATATTCATATCGCAATCCTGCTTTTAATTCTGTCTTGTCGTCAGGGTTCGCATCGAAGGAAGCATACGCAGCCTCGATATCTTCCTTTAGCTGATATTTCGCAGATAGACTGGGGTCTATGATCCATTCATTCCCATCCAGCCTGTCGATACGCACGTCGTTGTGGAACCTCGAGATGGTGCTTTTCAGCCCGGTCTCTAAGATTAGTCGTTTACCCAGTCGCCGGGTATAGTCGACTGCATTTACCCAAAAGCCAATGGGTGTGATCTTGGCGCTTCTCGTCTGTTTCTGGAACAGGAACTGGTTGTTCCCATCGGAGTAATCGCTGAAATAGCTGACGGGGTTGTCGTCCCTATAATGAAGATAGTCGAAATTATAAGAGAGCCTCTCCCCTTCTGAGAACGTGTGCTGGATATTCAGGTTCACGCCGTAATTGGTCCAAAGATTGGTTTCGGTGTTCCTGATCTCAAGTATCGTGTCCTTATGGCCGTTGGTGGAGGTCGACCCGAGGTTCAGGGCATCCATTGACCACTTATTGTTGTACCCGGAAACCAGTACGCCAATGACTGTCCGTCTGTTCACCTGGTAGTCCATCCCTAAACGCACATTGTGGTTCCGTTGAAATGTATTACGGGCGGTAAAGGTTGCGCTTTCCCAGATCTTCCCTCCATTGCTGATCCGGTGATAAAAAGGCCAGTCCATTTCCCTGTGTATCCTGGAAAAGCTGTAATCGCCATATAGGTTGATCTTACCCTGCCGGTGATTAAAGTTGATACTTGCCTGGGGCATCTCGCGGTTGCCGTATCCCAAAGACAGCGTGTAAGAGCCATTGGTCCCATACTGATCATTGACCTTTAATACAATATTGATATACCCGGCATTCCCTTCCGCATCCAGTCCTGCGGGAGGAGTAGTGATCAGCTCGATCTTTTCTATGTTCCCTGCGTTCATCCCGGCCAGCATTTGCAATACGGCGGATATAGGCATTCGATTGATCTTCCCATTGATCATGACAACCACTCCATTCTTGCCGCTAAGGGAGATGGAATTATTCTGCCGGTCGACAATAACACCTGGTGATCGTTCGAGGATATCCAGTATCGTGCTACCGGCGGTAGTGATGTTACCTTCGACATTGACGACCATCCTGTCTATCTTTTGCTCGAACAACGGCTTTTTGGCAGTCACCGTCACTTCAGCCATTTGCTGGCTGGCTTCGGACAACATCAGCGTACCCATATCTTTTTCATCCCCCTCGGCTAGAGATACAACAGTGCTGTATACTTTTTCAAAGCCAGATGCGGAAAAGGAAAGAATATAGCTCCCCGCCTTTACTTTCAGCAATGAATAGGCTCCTTTTTCATCCGTGATCACTCCTTTTTGTAAGGATGAATCCACAGAGTGCAACAGCAAAACATTTACACCGCTCAGCGGTTTTTTCGACTTGTCCAATACGACACCGGAGACGACGATCTGGGCATTTACCCCGAGCGCAAACAAAAACAAGCCTATCCCGACGGCAAACAGACGGCAATACATGATTGGTCGTTTAAGATTAGCAAAAATGTTCCTGGGAGGTAGCCGGGCTGGAGGATTAATGCATAAAGTAGATAGAATAAATCTAAACAAAAAAAAGCTTATTCCAAATTGATCTTTCAAAAAACCACCACTACCTTCCCAAATGCCTCGCCCGATTTAAATCTATGAAAAGCCTCCTGCACTTTGTCAATGGTGAAAACACTGTCCACAACAGGCCTCAGATTGTTCTTTTCGATGGCATTGACGAAGTCATTTAGTTCCTGTGCGCTTCCCACCGAATAAGCCTGCAGCCGGACATAATTTGTGATCAGGGGGATCAGATCTATGGTCAGTTTGGTTCCCGTCAGCAGGCCAACCAATCCGACAAAGCCATGTTGCTTCACCGAGAGGATGCTTTGTTCAATAGTATCCGTCCCGGCCACATCCAATGTCACATCCACTCCAATGCCTCCATTCAGACGTTTGACCTCGTTACTCCACTCCGGGAACTCTTTATAATTGATCACCTCATCGGCCCCCAGGTCCCTCAGCTTTTGCTCTTTTCCTTTGCTGCCCGTTGTGGCAATCACTTTCAACCCGAACATTTTGGCTATTTGTATGGCAAAGAGAGAGACCCCGCCGCTGCCCTGAACCAAAATAGTTTGCCCGGCCCGGATATTGGCCTGATCGACAAGATATGCCCAGGCTGACAGTCCGGCCACCGACAATGGGGCTGCTTCCATATCTGTAAGGTTGCCGGGTGTTCTAACCAGCGTATTTTCCGGCTGCACGGAGTATTCGGTCAAAAGCCCGGGAATATTAAAACTGGTCCTACATTGGTCATTGTAAGGGGTATTCCGCCCTGCCTCCCAACGGGAAATAAAAGGAATGATAACACGGTCGCCCTTTTTCCAGCGGATGACTTTTTTACCTGTTTTTTCCACTATGCCTACTCCTTCGGACACAGGAATATGCGGAAGCTGGATGCCAAATGGTATCCTGTTCTCCACTATGATCAGGTCATGGAACTCGAGTGCCACGGCAGTAGTTCTCACCAGCACTTCATTTTCGCCCATAACGGGCATAGGGATCTCTCTAATATGTAAATGCCCGATACCAAACTGTTCTAACTGTATTGCTTTCATAACATGAATTGTATTACCAAAAGTAGTCTCTAAATATCGCCGGGGATGGGGTGATATGGACTTTACAATGGGGCGATCTGGACAAAATGAATTCCTGTACCTTTAACCCTCATGGACCAGAAACTAATATGACCTTAACAATAAAACCCTGTACAAAGGAGGATATAGAAGATCTGCTTAATGTCGCGAGGCAGTCCTATCTGGAGCATTACACCTACTTGTGGCATGACAACGGGATTGGCTATATGCAGACCAGCTTCAACGCCGGAAAATTGCATGATGAGCTATCCAATCCTAATTCAGTTTTCTTCCTGCTCCATGACGGGCAAAAATTAGTTGGGCTGATCAAACTGAATATAAATAGCCCGGTAGCCGCCTTCTCTGCGGATACGGCGTTGGAGCTTGAACGTATCTATTTCATAAAAGACGCATCCGGAAAAGGCCTGGGTAAAGAGGCGATTAATTTTGTTATAAGCTTCGCCAGACAACGGCAAAAGACCGTGATCTGGCTCAAGGCAATGGATAGCAGCGCCGCTGTAGAGTTTTATAAAAAAAGTGGCTTTCAGATCATAAGCGGGTTCGAACTTCAATATCCAAATTTAAAGGATGAATATAAAAGAATGTATGTGATGTTTTTACCGTTGTCATAATGACTCCACAACCCGAAATATCGCAGATGGTTGACCACCTCTTCCGGCACGAATCAGGGAGATTGGTTGCTGTATTGACGCGGATCTTTGGGATAGAGAACCTCGAGCTTGCCCAGGATGTCGTACAGGATGCCTTGGTGGAAGCCATTCATCATTGGCAATACAAAGGGGTTCCCGATAACCCTTCGGCCTGGCTTTTCCGGGTGGCCAAAAATAAGGCCGTCAATGAGATCAACAGAGACAGAAAGAAAATACAATATTCTTCCGACGTCATACATTATCTGCAATCAAAGTGGACGGCCGGCCCGGCTTTGGAATACATTTTTTCAGAAGAGGAGATCCACGACGATGTACTAAAGATGATCTTTGCCTGCTGCCACCCGGCTATTTCATCCGACTCTCAAATTGCGCTTGCCCTAAGGACACTTTGTGGATTCAGCATCTCCGAGATTGCCAGGGCGTTTCTTACCACCGAAGAAAATATCACAAAAAGGCTGGTAAGGGCCAGAAAGAGCATTCGGGATGGTAACGTGGCATTTGAGATCCCCGCCGGAGCTGAATTGGAAAAAAGACTGGATGCTGTTCTTACAACGGCATATCTGCTGTTCAACGAAGGTTATAGCGCGTCAAATGGTAATGAGGTCATTCGTTACGAGCTTTGTGAAGAAGCTATTCGCCTTGTACAGATCATCGCGGGCAGCAAGACGATCCTTTTCAAGAACAACGTGTATGGACTGCTTGCATTGATGTATCTGAACGCCTCCCGCTTCAAAGGCCGGCTGGACGAGAAAGGCAATATATTGACCATGGCCCGGCAGGACCGCTCGAAATGGGATGCCGGCTTAAGGGATAAAGGGCTTGCATATCTGAACCAGGCGGGGCAGGATAATAAGATCGGCTTTTATCATCTTCTGGCAGGCATCTCTGCCTGCCATAGCATGGCGCCGGATTACAGGGCCACCGACTGGAAGAGCATCTTAAACCTTTATGACTGCCTTGTAAATATCGATAGCTCTCCCCTGATCCTGCTGAACCGGACCATTGCCGTCTGTAGTGTCCTGGGGCCGGAAAGGGCAATAGAGGAGATCCAACGGATCGAGAATATACCTTCCCTTAAAAATTACCACCTGTTGTATTCGACAAAGGCCGAATTTTATATTCAATCAAAGCAATTTTCAAAGGCCGCTGCCTGTCTTGAGACCTCCATCCGGCTGACTTCGGTACCGGCGGAAAAGGAAATACTCCGAAGCCGGTTGGATTTCTGTAAAATTTCTTAGCCTTCATGTCCTTTTAATGAAGGCTGTTTTGTCATTATAGGGTAAATGCCTTTTTTAACACATTAAAACTTGTAAAGAATGAAAGACTTCTTATTGATCCTTAGAACAGAAGGAAATGTCTGGACAGATCTGTCACCTGAACAGCTTCAACACCATATAAAGAATGGCGGGGCCTATATCGGCGGACTGATAAAAGAAGGAAAGCTCAAAAGCGCCAACCCGGTAGACAAAGGCAGTAGGATCATATCCAGCGTCAATGGGGTGTTAAAGGACGGCCCCTTTAATGAAAGCAAGGAAGTTATCGCAGGGTATTTCCTTATCCAGGCAAATGATATAGATGAAGCCGTGGAAATTGCCAAGGCAAACCCTATTTTCAAAGATATACCCACCAGGATCGAGGTCCATCCGATGATGCCTATCGCGGAGTAGAATGACTCACTGTTTTAAATAAAATAATATGAAAATACATTTCCTTTGGCTTGTGGCCTGTTTTGCAGGCGTCCTGTCATCCTGTAATCAACCGAGTCCTTCAGCCCCTCCTTCTTATCCATTCAAAGCTACCTATTCATCCGACCTGGCTATATCGTCTCATCCTGAGTATTTACAAAAGGTTCTGACTATTTGGAAGATGTTTGAAACCAGGCAAATAAATGCAATGAAGCAGTATTATGCGGATTCTGTAACATATGAGGATGCCAGCGGATACACTTTTCATGGCCGGTCGGACTCTCTTTTAGAATTTGCCCGAAAAGACGTGGAAGGCCTGGATTCCCTGAGATTTGATATATCCATGTGGGAAAACGTCCATCTGAACGACAGGAATGAGGATTGGGTATATATATGGGCTGCAGAAAGAAGATATCCCCATAGTGGCAAGGCTGACACCTCACTGATACATGAGCAATGGAAGATAGTGGATGGGAAGGTTACTTATTTTAATCAGTTGAAGGGAAGAGTTCCCGTTTATCAGTAACTTACAATCTATGATCAAAAACTATTTCAAGATCGCCTGGCGCAATATGATGAAGAGCAAGATGTTCTCCTCCATCAATATCCTTGGTTTGACCATCGGCATCACCGTGTGTATGATGATCTTTTTATTCATCATGCATGAGACCAGCGCCGACAATTTTCATACCCGTGGCGCCAGCATCTACCGTGTGATGCGTCATTTCCTGAGTGATGGAAAGGATGGAAGCGCGGCGTATTTGTCCGGCCCCTATGCCCCTGCCATGATGAATGATTTCAAGGGACAGATCACCAGGGCGGTGCGGGTTAACCCTACCGATGGGCTGGTGGTCATTGGCAACAGGTCATTTCATGAAAAGAAGATCATCGATGTAGACTCCAATTTCTTTAACCTCTTTTCATTCCCGCTGCTGCGGGGTGACACTGCTTCTGTATTAAAGAATGCCTCCTCGGTGGTACTTACGGAGACCACTGCCAAAAAATACTTTGGCACCATCGACAATGCAATGGGCAAGATCGTCGAGTTGGATAAGACCTTGCCGTTAAAGGTAACGGGTATTGTAAAAGACATACCTACCAACTCCCACCTCGATTTCAGCCTGATCGTCCCGTTAGCGAATTACAGGGATAGAGGATTTATGAAGATATGGATCAACAATGGCCTATACACTTACGTACAGCTCGATCCAGGTACCACAAAGGCGCAGATGGAAAGAGAATTCCCCGCCTTTATGCAGAAGTACATGGGGAGCGATATGCAGAAATTCGGATTCCAATTTGTGTTGACGCTGACCCCGTTAAAAGATGTTTATTTTGAAAAGGCGGCATTTGACGACGTGCGGCATGGAGACAGATCGGTGGTATATGTATTCCTTTCCATTGCAGCGCTTATCCTGTTGATAGCCTGCATTAATTTTATCAACCTGTCCACCGTAAGAGCTGCGGAGCGCTCAAAAGAAGTGGGACTACGGAAGGTATTGGGGGCGGTGCGCAACCAGATCATCGGGCAGTTCATCGGGGAGTCTATTTTGATGACCGTAATATCCTGTATCCTATCGGTAGCCCTACTATCGCTGATAATGCCTGCTTATAGCCAGATGCTGGGCTATCCACTTCAGCTGTCTGAGCATATCGGTCAGTTATTGCTGTTCTGTGCCGGGGTCATCGTCGTGGTGGGCATACTGGCGGGCAGCTATCCAGCCTTCTTCCTCTCGAATTTTACTCCCTTTGAAGCCCTGAAAGGCAAGCTACGGCTGGGCAAAGGGGGCGCCGCATTCAGACAGGGATTGGTGGTGGTGCAGTTCAGCATATCCGTATTCCTGATCATCGGCACCATCCTGATGACAAAACAGATGAACTATATCAAGAACAAACAGCTGGGATATGATAAGGAACAGACGGTCATGATACCTATCGATAACAACGATATATATAACCACCTCAACAGCTTTAAAACAGCCTTGCAAAACAAGACAAGTATCGCCGCTGTCTCCATGATGTCCGGAGAGCCAGGCGGATTTCACGATATGCATATGTTCGAGGTAGAAGGTCATTCGGAGAAATGGGTCGCCCGAACCGAGTTCTCGGATTTCGAATTCGTCCCAACGCTGGGTCTGAAGATCATTGCGGGCAGGGATTTATCCGCCCAATACGGGACGGATACCACCGATGCGGTGTTGATCAACAGGACTGCTGCTTCCAAGCTGGGTTGGACGCCGGAGCAGGCGATAGGCAAATGGATCAGGAATACGGTGCGGGATGATACAAGACGTCATATCGTAGGTGTCATCGAAGATTATAATTTTCTCTCACTGAAAGAAGAGATGGCCCCACTGGTAATTTCGCCTGCCGAGGACAGACGTATGACACTTGTCAGGGTAAGGCCCGGTCAGCTCGATGCCGCAATGCAGGCCATAAAATACGAATATGCGAAAGCAGCACCTGCCTATCCACTGGAATACCGCTTTCTCGACCAGCAGTTCGGCGAGATATATCGCAACAATCTGCGCCAGCAAGCCATTCTAACCGTATTCGCGGGGCTGGCTATATTTGTTGCCTGTCTGGGTTTGTTTGGGCTGGCGTCTTTTGCTGCCGCCAAACGTGTGAAGGAGATCGGTGTAAGAAAAGTGCTGGGATCCTCGGTAGAGAGCATAGTTATGCTGTTGTCGAAAGATCTGCTGAAGCCTGTGCTTATCGCTACCTGTATTGCCATACCTGCGGGATATTTTGTCATGAACAGATGGTTACAGAATTTCGCGTATCAAACCCCCCTGAGCTTCTGGGTATTTCTATTGGCGGCAATGGCTACTTTTTTCATTGCCCTGCTGACTGTAAGCATCAAGGCGATAAATGCGGCAAGAGCCAATCCAACAAAGAGCCTGCGGGCAGAATAGACGGGCTATGGGCCAGGGCCGAATATTTGATTATCTTGAAGGATGATCAGACTGGCAACTTTTCAGGATATCCCGGAACTGCAGCAGCTCATTGCCCTTTCAGTACGCGGATTGAGCACGACATACTATACTCCTCGTCAGATAGAAAGCGCCATTCGCTATGTCTTTGGCATCGACACCCAACTTATCGTGGAC
>Ga0105240_10010343_pt1 | contig 13124 bp, 13 predicted proteins | sample KBSC54metaG_FD_80426 | JGI IMG/M metagenome (GOLD analysis project Ga0105240, IMG submission 80426) | Corn rhizosphere microbial communities from Kellogg Biological Station, Michigan, USA - KBS C5-4 metaG | ecosystem: Host-associated > Plants > Roots > Rhizosphere > Soil | place: Michigan, USA... | reverse complement strand
GGCATTCCACGCCACGTCATAAGGATGATTGGCGGCTGCGGCATAGAGATGCGCGAGGTATCCATAGAACATCTCAAAGCTCCTCGACTTTGGTGCGCCCGCCGTGACGCCGCTGCAGCCAGCGCACGCCCAGCATGTCGTGCACGCTGACCAGGGTGCGGCCCAGATTGGTGTATTTGGAACGCCCCGTCAGCCGCGGCCGGTGATTGACCGGCACGAACGCCACCTTGTGGCCTTCGCGCTGGACCAGCGCGATCAGATAGCGGTGGATGTGATCGAAATAAGGGAGTTCCAGGAAAGCGTCGCGATAAAAGGCCTTGAGACCGCAGCCCGTGTCGCTGGCACCGTCTCTCAGCAGAACCTGGCGAATACCATTACCCAGCCGTGAGGCGATGCGACGGCTGGCGGTATCCTGGCGCTTCACCCGCACACCTGACACCAGACCCAGCGACGGATCGGCGCGCAGCGTCTTGAGCAGGGCAGGGATGTCGGCAGGATCGTTCTGGCCGTCGCCATCCAAGGTGACGATGATATTGCCTTCGGCGGCGGCAATGCCGGTCCTGATGGCGCGGCTCTGGCCCAGATTGCGCGCATGGCGCAGCGGGCGAAAGCCGGGGATTTCGTTCTTCAGTGCCGAAAGCCGAGCGGCGGTGGCATCGCTGGAGCCGTCATCCACGAACAGGATCTCATAGTCCGGCTCGGCCCTGAGCGCGTGCGCTATCTCGCGCGCCAGGCTGGCGACGTTTTCCGCTTCGTCCTTGACCGGAACCACCACTGAAACCGTCATGCCGAGACGATGCTCCGCATTTCACGCCCTGATTTTTCGTGCCTTGGCCAAAATCGCATAATTTGTGAATTTTCCAGAATCTTCGCACTATAGAGAACCGGGCCACCCCCGGGCTTTGGCCGCGCCTTATACAGGTCCGGGCCGGGGCAAGAAACAGGTCACGATCTGCCTATGAATCCCTGGCCCAAAATGTCGAAATTGCTGGGCTGGTGGCGGCCCCGCCATGCCTATCCGCTGCTGGCGGTTCTCTGTCTGATGCTGTGGCTGCCTGGCATTGTGAGCCTGCCCGCGCTCGATCGCGACGAAAGCCGCTTTGCTCAATCCTCGCGCCAGATGCTGGACAGTGGCAATTTCGTGGATATCCGTTTCGGCCAGGTGCCCCGCTACAAGAAGCCGGTGGGCATCTATTGGGCACAGGCCTTCACCACCGCTATCGCCGGTCATGTCGAAAATATCGAAGGCGATCACACGCGCATCTGGACTTATCGCCTGCCGTCGCTGCTTGGCAGCATCGCCGCCTTATGGCTGATCTGCTGGCTGGCGGAGGGGATTGTTGCGGGCACGGGCCTGGTGGCGGCGCTGTTGATGGGCTTCACCATCTTGATGACGGCCGAAGCCACCATCGCCACCACCGATGCGGCGCTTCTGGCAGCGGTGATGGGCGCGCAAGGCGTGCTCTTGCGGATTTATCGCGCGGCAAAGGAAGAGGGCGCGGTTTCGAAACGCATGCTGCTGTGGGGTTGGGCCGCGCTGGCGATCGGGATTTTGATCAAAGGTCCGGTGGCGGTGGGTGTCACTGCGGCTACCATCGCGGCGCTGGTCGCTTGGGATTGGTGGGAGTGGCGGCCACGCAAGGCGAAAGCCATCGTGCCGATTGCGGCCCCGGAAAATGCGGGGCCGAAACCGAAGAAGGCGCCCGCTACTCCTGCCAAAACCGATGCGGAAGCAGCGCCCGCACTCCCCGCAGAACCGGCCGCGCCGCCACCCTCATGGAAGACGATCTTTCTTTGGCTGAGGGGAACCGAGCCCAAGCTGGGCCTGCCCCTGCTGCTTCTGATCGTGGCACCCTGGCTGATCGCCATCGGGCTTCAGACCCATGGCGCCTTCTTCCAGCAATCTCTGGGCAACGACTTTGCCGCCAAGCTGGCCGGCGGTCAGGAAGGCCATGGCGCGCCGCCCGGCTACAATCTTCTCTTGTCGGCCGTCGCCTTCTGGCCGTCGGTGCTCTTTCTTCTGCCGGCGCTAGGAATGGCCGTGATGCGAAGCAAGGATCCGGCGATCCGTTTCCTGCTGGCCTGGGCAGGAAGCTGGTGGCTGGTGTGCGAACTGGTCCCCACCAAGCTGCCGCAATATGTGCTGCCGGCCTATCCGGCGCTCGCCATCCTCACGGCGCTTTGGCTTAACGCCAAAGAACCGATCCTGGGGCGCCAGCGCATCCTCGCCTGGATCGCGGCGCTGCAATTTGTGATCGGCCTTGCGGGGATGGTGGCGGCTCCGATCGTGCTGCCCCGGCTTTACGGTGCGGGCAGTGACCTTACCCTCACCGGCATTGCGGCCGCGGCTGGCCTGATCGGTCTCTCGGCGCTGATTCTGTTTGCGACAGGCCGGCGACTGATCGCGCTCGGTCTGGCCTTCGCGTCCTTCTTCGTTCTTGTCCCCACTTTGACGGCGGGCACGGGACCCGGCTTGACCCAGTTGTGGATGAGCCAGCGGCTGCAAGCCCTGGTGTTGAAGGACCGCATGCCCGACGATCCGCCGCCCGCGCTGGCCGGCTATGAAGAGCCCAGCCTGGTCTTTGCATTGGGCAAGGATGTCAAGCTCACCGACGGCAAGGGCGCAGCGAGCCAAGGGGCGGAGCTTGGCGGCCTGGCGCTGGTGGACGATTTCGAACGCTCGGCCTTCCTTGCCAAGCTGGCCGAACTTCAGTCCGATGCGGTCGCGGTCGATGACATCTCGGGCTTCAATTATTCGCGCGGCAAGAAGGTGCACGTCACCCTCTATCGGGTCCGCAAGCTGGCCGGCGCATCGCGTCTGCCACATATCTCAACAGAGCCTTAACGCGCGGCGCTCTTGACAATAGCGCTCACTGATTAAATATCGCCGGACCGTTCTCTTCGATCATGGCTGCCATTGGGGGCGCTACGCGAAGCGAACACGGGGATCGCCGCCGACGCGCGCGACATGAGACGCCAGATGGGTCTTGAGATGGCGCGGGGCCGCGCAGTCAAAACGGCCACGCGCTCCTTCCGAAAAAGTCCGGACGACGCGCCTCGAGCTCCCATCGCAAAACTCAATCTGCCGGGGCCGAAGACTGAATTGCGTTTTCCTGTCGGTCAGGCGTCCCGCGCTTTTTATCGCCGGTTCTGGCCCGGCACCGGGCCTGCCGAATGGAATGACTGGCGCTGGCAGCTGCGGACCCGCATCCGCAGCCTGGACGAACTCGCCCGCATCTTCCGCCTGTCCGAAGACGAGTATTCCGCCGTCTCGCGCCACAAGGGCGCGCTGCCGGTGGGCATCACGCCCTATTACGCCAGCCTGATGGGGCTGACCGATGCCAGCGAGGCTTTGCGGCGCACCCACATCATGACCGGCGGCGAATATCTCAAGGGGGCCGGCGAAGATGACGATCCCTTGAGTGAAGATCATGACACCGTGGTTCCCGGGCTGGTGCATCGCTATCCCGACCGGGTGCTGTTTCTGACCACCGGCACCTGCTCCACCTATTGCCGCTATTGCACCCGCTCGCGGCTGGTGGGCAATCCGGGCGGGGAATATCATTTCTCCACCCGCCAATGGGAAGCCGCGATCGCCTATCTGGAAGCGCACACCGAAGTGCGTGACGTGCTTTTGTCGGGCGGCGACCCGCTGACCCTGGCCGACGACAAGCTGGATTGGCTGCTGTCCCGGCTGCGCGCCATCCGCCATATCGAGTTCTTGCGCATCGGCAGCAAGATGCCGGTGGTGACGCCCCAGCGCGTGACCCGGGGCCTGATCCGGGTTTTGAAAAAGCATCACCCGCTGTGGATGAGCCTGCATTTCACCCATCCCGCCGAACTGACGCGGGAAGTGACGGAAGCGACCGCCCGGCTGGCCGACGCCGGGGTGCCGCTGGGAAGCCAGACCGTGCTTCTCAAAGACATCAATGACGATGCGGCGGTGATGAAAGGTTTGATGCACGGCCTGCTCAAGAACCGGGTCAAGCCTTATTACCTTTATCAATGCGACCCCATCCGGGGCTCGGCACATTTCCGCACCGGGGTGGACAAGGGGCTTGAGATCATCCAGGCGCTGCGCGGCCACACCACCGGCTATGCCACGCCCATCTTCGTGATCGATGCGCCAGGCGGCGGCGGCAAGATCCAGCTGGCGCCCGATCCGGTTGTGGGGCGCGACGGCAACAATCTGTTGCTGCGCAATTTCGAAGGCCAGATTTACAGATACCCGGACCCGCAAGGTTCGCTCGGGCGCTGATATGCGCATCGGCGTCACCTACGACCTGCGCAGCGATTACCGCGCGCTGGGTTATGGCGAGGAAGAGACCGCCGAATTCGACGCCGAGGAAACCATCGCCGCCATTTGCGAGGCGCTGACGGCATTGGGTCATCGGCCGGAACGCATCGGCGGCATCAAGCCGTTGGCGGCGAAGCTTGTGGCGGGCGAGCGCTGGGACGCCGTCTTCAATATCTGCGAGGGGCTCAAAGGCGTGTCGCGCGAAGCCCAGGTGCCTGCGCTGCTGGAGGCCTACGACATTCCTTATGTCTTCTCCGATCCGCTGACATTGGCGCTTTGTCTGGACAAAGCCATGACCAAGCGTGTGCTGCGCGATGCCGGCGTTCCTACGGCCGATTTCGCCCTGATCGAGCGGCACGCCGATATCGCGAAGGTGGCGCTTTCCTTCCCCCTGTTCCTGAAGCCGGTGTCGGAAGGTTCGGGCAAGGGCGTGGATGCGCGTTCGCGGGTCGCTAACCAAGCCGAACTGGACAGTGTGGCGCGCGATCTTCTCGCCCGGTTTCGCCAGCCGGTCCTGGTGGAAGAATTCCTGCCAGGCCGGGAATTTACGGTCGGCATCACCGGCACCGGCGAGGGCGCCAAAGTGCTGGGGGTGATCGAGATCGTGCCTACCGAGAAATATGTCGGTCACGGCTATGGCTTGGAGAATAAGTCGGACTGGGAGGGCAAGCTCGACATCGTGGCGGTGGACGACGCGGCGGCCCGCGCCGCCGCGGACGTGGCGCTTTGTGCGTGGCGAGTGCTGCGCTGCCGCGATGGCGGGCGTGCCGATATCCGGCTCGGCCGGGACGGCAAGCCCCGCTTCATCGAAGTCAATCCGCTGGCCGGCATCCGGCCGGGCTATTCCGATCTCTGCTTCATCGCCGACTTTCAGAAGATTTCCTATTCCCAATTGATCGGAAAATTCCTGCAGTCTTTTCTGGCGCGCTATCCTCATCTGGCATGAAGAAGATTCTGGTTCTGCATTCCGACATCGCGGCGGACGCTCCGCCCGAGGAATTGGACACGCTGATCGCGGCCAATGCCGTGGCGACGGCACTGGAATCGCGGGGCCATCAGGTGGAGCAGGCGGCATTCCGCGAAGAGACATTGAAGGATGTGCTGGCCGAACGCCGTCCCGATATCGTCTTCAATCTGGTGGAAGGGGTGGAGGGCCAGGGCAGGCTGGCGCCGCGCGCGCCGGAGATGCTGGCGACGCTGGGCCAGCGCTTCACCGGCGTGACGGCCAAGGCCATGGCCATCACCAATGACAAGCCGCTCACCAAGATGATGCTGCGCGAGGCCGGCCTTGCCACGCCCGGCTGGGCCGTGCCGCCGGACTGGGCGGGGCTGGATGGCGGGCGCTGGATCGTCAAGTCGGCGCTGGAGGATGCCTCGCTGGGCCTTGATGACGGCGCGGTGGTGGGCGGCGGCGAGGTCTTGAAGCGGGCGGCGGATTGCACCGCCCGATTCGGTGGCGACTGGTTCGCCGAACGCTATATCGAAGGCCGGGAATTCAACATAGCTCTGCTGGGCTTCAAAGATTCTTGCCGCGTGTTGCCCATGGCGGAAATGCGCTTCGAGCGCTGGCCCGAAGGCAAGCCTCGCATCGTGGGCTACGATGCCAAATGGGAAGAGGATTCTCCCGGATGGAACGGCACGGTCAGGGTCTTCGGCGTCGAGCAGCATGAGCCCAGACTGGCGGACCACTTACGCAAATCCTGCGAGCAGGTCTGGAAGCTGTTCGGCCTTTCCGGCTTTGTGCGGGTGGATTTCCGGGTCGATGACGGCGGTATGCCGCTCATCCTGGAGATCAACACCAATCCCTGCATCTCGCCCGACGCCGGCTTTGCCGCCGCTGCTGCGGAAGCGGGGATGTCGTATGAGGATTTGATCGAAGCGATCACGTTCGCCAATCCAGCATGATTGCCCTTTCTCGCGCTTATGAATCGGTTATGGGCGGCCCGGTGTTGCGGTCGGTCGATCCCGTCATCTTCACCTTGCGTTATTTCACGCACTGCATGGCCTGCAATTTCTGTCATGACGCTTGCTGCGAGCATGGCGTGGATGTCGATCTCCCCAATGCCGAACGGCTAAAGGCATTGCCGCGCGATTTTCATGACCGCATCGGTGCGCCGGCGGCGGACTGGTTCACGAGCACGGTGGTGAGCGATCCGGAATTTGCCGGCGGTAAGCATGTTCGCACGGCAATGAAAAACGGGACCTGCGTTTTTCGCAATCATGCCCAGCGCGGCTGTGCTATCCACGCCTATTGCCTGGAGAAGGGGCTCGACTACCATCACTTCAAGCCGATAGTGAGCGTGCTGTTTCCTGTGACGTTCGAAGGCGGCGTGTTGACCGCTTCCGGCGAAGCGGCGGATGGCAGCTTGATCTGTGGCGGCGCGGGCCCAAGCCTCTATGACGGGGCGCGGGACGAGCTTTCCTATTATTTCGGCGATGGGCTGATCGCCGAGCTAGATCGATTAAAGGATTCCCATGCTTGAAGTCCCAAGTTTCGCCGATGTCGTGGCGGCGGCGAAGCGAATTGCGCCCTATGCGGTACGCACGCCGCTGGTGGAGGCGCCGGCTTTGGGCGCCATCCGCGGCGGCCGCGTCTTCCTCAAGCTGGAGAATTTGCAACGCACCGGCTCCTTCAAATTTCGGGGCGCCGTGAACCGGATTCTGATGATTCCGGAGGCGGGGCGAAGCAAGGGCGTGGTCGCTTTTTCCTCCGGCAATCATGCCCAGGGTGTGGCGGCGGCGGCGCAATTCCTCGGCATTCCTGCCTTGATCGTGATGCCGGCCGATGCGCCCAAGGCCAAGATCGCAGGCACGCGCGCCTTCGGCGCGGACATCGTGACCTATGACCGGCGACACGACGACCGCGAGGCTATCGCCGCCAAATTCTGCGCCGAGCGGGGCGCTACGCTGATCAAGCCTTATGACGATCCCGGCGTGATGGCGGGCCAAGGCACGGCGGGGCTGGAGATCGCCGAGGATGCTGCCCGGTTCGGCGTGACGTTGGACGCCGCCGCTGCACCCTGTTCCGGCGGCGGGCTGGTGACGGGGGTGGCGCTGGCCCTGAAGGGGGCGGGGGTCGCGGCCCCGGTGCATCCCGTCGAGCCGGTCAATTTCGACGGCATGAAGCGCTCGCTGGCGGCGCATGCCCGCATCTCTGCGCCCGGCACGTCACAAGGCGGGCCGCTCTCCATCGCCGATGCACTGATGGCGCCGGTGCCGGGGCATCACGTCTTTGCCTTGGCGGACGGCCTGCTGGCGCCGGGTATCGCGGTCACGGATGACGAACTCAGCCGCGCGGTGGCATTTGCCGCCCTCAAATTGAAATTGCTGGTCGAGCCGGGCGGATCGGCGGCGCTGGCGGCTTATTTGGCGGGCAAGCTGGAAGGCGAAAGTGTCGCCCTGGTAATCTCCGGCGGCAATGCCGACTTCGCCAGCATCGCCCAGGCCGTGGCGGATCACCCCACGTAAATTTCGCGTATTAAGCTTTACGCCGACATTCGCTTAAAGCGCGAACAGGCCCGGCCTAATGCTGGGTCATGCGCGTGTGGGGCCTCGTTGCAATGCTGGTCGTTCTGCTCGGATCCGGTCTGGGTCTGATAGGGCGCTCGCACGTCCCTGCCGTTCTGGTGACCCGAGCCGAGATCCCATCCTCGGCTTATGACCGGCTGACGCCTGGCGTCACGACCAGGGCGCAACTTCCCCGCATGGGCTTCGACATGCGAAAAGCCGTGCGCATCTCCGAACTGGGGATGATCGAGCATTTCGTGCGAGGGGACAGCATCGATTTCGATGCACTCGATCAAGGCGTGAAGGATTGCCTCATGGGCCGCACACGCTGCGACGCTTATCTCTTTCCCTTGACCGACATGCTGGGCACCGAGGCCGTGGTCGTGACCATGAAGGACAAGGTCGTCTATAAGACGCTGACCGGCAAGATCCTCACCGCGGACGCAACACCTTCCCGGCGCTACTGAAGCCCATTCACGCTTTTCGAATCTGCGCCATCAAGGCGAGAGGCCGGCCCTCGGGGTCCTCGAAGAACGTCATCCATTCCTCGGTGCCGTCGTCATGGCGGTGAATCATGTGCGGCGCGTCCGTGAAGACGACGCCGCGCGCCGCCAGCGCCTTTGCCGCCGCCTCGATATCCGCGACACGGAAATAGAGAATGGACTCGGTCTTCGGGTCTTTTGCCTGGGACAGAAACAGCCTTGTGCCGCCGCAATCGAAGAAAGCCAGATCGCCGAAGGAATAAAGGTGGGGAAGGCCCAGAACCTCGCCATACCAACGCCGGGCCGCGGCAATGTCCGAGACGTGGCGCGAGATCTGGCCGAGTGCGCCCAATGCCAATTCGCCCCGTGCCAATTCATTTGTCATGCTTGCCTCCGGCGAAGCTGAAGGCGCACTTCATGACGAAACGGGCTGGAATGACAAGGCCGCCGCAGTTGACGCCGCGGCGGCCGATTCTCAGTCGTGATGATGGCGGTCGTTGTGGCGCCAATTGTGCCAGTCGGACTCATGATCATGCCGCCAGCGGTTCATATCGGCGCGGTGCTGCCAGCGGTGCCAGTGATGGTCATGATCGTAATAGCCATCGGAATAGCCCATGGCGACATTGCCGATATCGAACCGGATGCCCACAGCGGCGCGTGCGGCCGGCATGACGGCCAATGTGGTGGTCAGTGCAGCGATGGAGGCGAAAGCAAAGGTTTTGATCTTCATGGAATCCTCTTTCCGTGGGTGCCTCGGGGTCCGGGTATAACGAGAAACGGGCGCGTGATTATGAAAGTTCCCAAGGTATGTGTCGCAAATTGTAGTGGCCGCTGACGCTGTCAGCTTCGGGGAAGTGTGAAGCGCCGGCACACTAGTGCTACCAGCTCCGTAAGATCGCGCGACAATCCCTAAAGCAGCGCGCAGAGCCGGAGCGCGGCGTCGCGGATGATGGCGGGATCGAAACCGGAGAAGCCCAGCACCAATCCGTGGACAGGCGCACCGTCCACATACATCGGCGAGAGTGCCCGCGCGCCGATACCGTCTGCCTTCGCCGCCTGCACGATGCCGATATCTTGCTTTCCGGCGAGAAGCCGGGCGACCAGATGCAGACCTTGATCGGGCACCTGAAGGTCGAGCTTGCCTTGAGCCTTCTCCTTGAGCACGGCCACCAGCGCGTCACGCGCCGCCTCGACTCTGCGCCGCATACGGCGCAGATGGGCGGCGAAATGGCCTTCGTTCAAAAGCGTAGTAAGCGGCGCTTGGGTGAGGATGGGCGGATAGCGGTCGGAGCGGGCGCGAACCTCGACGAGCCTCTCCAGCAACGGCTCCGGCGCCACCAGATAGCCGGTGCGCAGGCCGGGAAAGAGAATCTTGGAGAAGGTGCCGACATAGGCGACGCGGCCCGCGCCATCCATGCCTTGGAGCGCGGTCAGCGGCGGGCCGCCATAACGGAATTCGCTGTCGTAATCGTCCTCGATGATCCAGGCCTGGTTGCGGCAGGCCCAATCCAACAGCGCCAGGCGGCGGCGCATGGTCATGGTCACGCCCAGGGGAAATTGATGCGACGGCGTGACATAGATCGCCCGCGCCTTGGGCGCGCGGCGGGCACCGTCCTCTGGATCGAGGCCTTCTTCGTCCACGGTGACGCCGGTCACCTGTGCGCCAAAGCCTTTCAGCGCTGTCAGCGCCATGGGATAGCAGGGGTTCTCCACCCACACCGGATCGCCCGGCTGGATCGCGGCACGCAGGAAAAGGTCGATGCCTTGCTGCGCCCCGGACGTGACGATGATCTGGCGAGCGTCGCAGCGCACGCCGCGCGCCGAGCGCAGATAGGCGGCGATGGCTTCACGCAACGCCTGACCGCCGCGCGGATCGCCATACCGGAAGAGGTCGGGCGACGGCGTTCCCAGCGCTTCGGCCATCAGCTTGCGGAAGATGCGATGGGTGCGCGCGTCATAGCCGGTGACGCCGACCGTCAGCGGCAGGGCGGGCGGCTCCGGTTGGTCGGCGGCGGCGGGCACTTTTGCCTGGGGCAGACGCGGCACTTGCCCGGCCACGAACGTGCCGGCCCCCACCCGGGCTTCGGCAAAGCCTTCCGACACCAGCATTTCGAAGGCCGCCACGGCGGCGGCGCGGGAAAGGCGAAAGCGGCGGGCAAGGTCGCGGGTGGTGGGAAGCTTGGCGCCGGCGGGCACCGCGCCGCCTTCGATCAGGTGCCGGATGGCGCCATAGAGCGCCCGGGTCCGGGGACCATCTCCGGGGAGCACCGGGATCAAGGCAGACCAATCGGACGAATTGGTCTGTCTTTTTGGCTCAGAATTGGTTCTTTTTTGGGCCAATCGCATGCCGCATGCTGCACTTTCCCGATAGGGATGCCAACAAGGAAGCAACTGCCGTGAGCGACACATTAACCCCGGCTTCTGCCGACGCCTTTCCCGTCACCCCCAGAAACCGCGTCAAGCGGATGCACGAACGCGGCAGCTACGACAAGCACGCGATATTCGCCATCCTGGACGCGGCGCTGCTCTGCCATGTCGCTTATGTGCTGGAAGACGGCCAGCCTTTCTGCACGCCCACTTTGTTCTGGCGCGAAGGCGAGACGCTTTACTGGCACGGCTCGTCCGCCAGCCGGATGCTCAAACATCTGAAAACCGGCACACGAGCCTGCCTGACCGTATCGCATCTGGACGGGCTTGTGCTGGCGCGCTCCGGCTTTCATCACTCCGTCAATTATCGCTCGGCCATGTGTTTCGGCACTGCGCGTTTTGTGGAAGACGAGGCGGAGAAAAGACGGGCGCTGGAACATCTGGTGGACCGCTTCTATCCGGGCCGCACCGCCACCTTGCGTCCGATTCAGCCGCAGGAATTCAAAGCGACCACTGTCATCAAGATGGAGATCGAGGACGCCTCCGCCAAAGTGCGCGCCAAGACCGTCGCCGACGATGAGGAGGATTATGCGTTGCCGTTATGGGCGGGCGTTATTCCGGTGACGCAAGTGATCGGCGCGGCCGAGCCTTGCCCCCGCCTCATTCCCGGCACCACGCGGCCGGACAATCTTTCGGCCTATCGCCCAGGGCGGCGGCTGGATGAGACCTTCACGGAAATGCAACAGGCCTACGAACCTGCCGAGGTTGAGATTCGGTGATGACGCGGCTGGCATAACGGCCCGCGCCGATATCGCAAATTTGATGGCGGCCGAACACGCGATAGCGCGTGCGTGCGATCAGCCGATAGACCAGATCGCGCAAGGGACGCGGCACAAGGCGCAACGCCGGCACCCAGCCCCAGCCCGGCAGGCGCGACACCACCACCAAAGCGGCATCGGAGCGGCGCAGCGCTACGCCGCCGATCACCACGGCGTTGGTGTCCGGATCGTCGGGATCGATACCCAATGCCTTTGCCAGGGCGCGGCCATAAGGCGACTGGATGGGCGTGAAGCGGAAGAGTTGCCGCGTGTCGCGGTCGAGCACGAAGCGCATCCAGCCGGAACAGAGCACGCAAATTCCGTCGTAAAGAATGATTCCGTCATCGGGCCAGAAGGAAGCGTCGCTGCAGTTGGGATTCATCCGCGGTCGTCCGACAGCGCCAAGGCCACCAGCATCAGCACGATAGCGGGACCGGTCTTGACCAACGCGCCCAAGGGTTCGACCCAAAGCTCGGGCGCGATCGCTGCCGCCAACACCATGTAACCCAGCGACTGGATAATGCCCGCAATCAAGCCGAAACGGCTGGTTCGGCGGAGTGCGATCAACGTGCCTATCGCGAAATCCATCAGGCTCGAGATCACAGTTAGCCAATGGGCCAACGGGAAAGGGAACCCGTGGCTCAGAAGAATATAGCGCGCGCCCGCGAAACCCACGGTGAGCGCAATCAAGCTGGAGGTGCACCAGAACAGAACCAGCGTAACGAGAATCACGGCTTTCAGCAGATAGAGGCGGGCGAACCAATTCTCCTGCACCGTCGCGGGCAGGATTGCGACCGCCTGGCGCGCGGAAAGCGGCGCGATGCTGGTGGCAGCGATCCAAGGCCCCGGATCGCCCACCAGACCCCGGCGCATTTCTCGTATGGCGGTGGAACGCATCGGCGGCGTCCAGCCCAGCCAGGCTGAACAGTCGCCAGCCCAACTCCCCAGGCTGAGAAGAAATCCCGGCAGCGTGAGCAACGGCCTGGGCCCGCCGCCATGGTCGCGGAAGGCTCCGATCACATCCGCCACCGTGCCCGGCTTTTCCTCCATAAGGTCCCAGTCCGCGTGCCAATCCCGCTTGCCGTTCCCCCATTGCGCGGCAACGCGGGCCACGGTCTCGCAGATATCTCCTATGGCGATGGCGGCGAAGGGGGACGTGGCTTCGCGCGCCGGCATGCGGAAAGGCGAGGCGGCCAGGGCTCGCATCATGGCGCTGCCGCCATAAGCGGCGGGCGCGATCACAAAGCCGGGCTTCAGGATCAGATGAGGCGCGCCGCTCTCCGCGATGATGCGTTCAGCCTTGCGTTTGCTGAGGCTGAAGGCGGTGCGGTCTTCATCGGCCGCACCTGGTACGGACAATTGAATGAGAAGCTTCCTCGGCTCTCCGGCACACAGCGTGGCAAGGTGTTTCGCGAATTGCGGATGCACGCGGTCCGTATCCCTGGCGGGTCCGTCCTGCAGCACACCGATGCAATTGACGACGATGTCGGCGTCGGCCAGGAGCCGCTCGCGTGCGTCCTGTGCCAGCGAAACCATCTCGGTGCGGACGGCATGCTTTTCGAGGGCCCAAAGTTGCGCTCGTGTGAACCGTCGCGCCAAGGCCTGGATAGCAAAGCCCCGCCGGATCAGATCCTCGGCCAGCGCGAAGCCGAT
>Ga0105240_10010340_pt1 | contig 13128 bp, 7 predicted proteins | sample KBSC54metaG_FD_80426 | JGI IMG/M metagenome (GOLD analysis project Ga0105240, IMG submission 80426) | Corn rhizosphere microbial communities from Kellogg Biological Station, Michigan, USA - KBS C5-4 metaG | ecosystem: Host-associated > Plants > Roots > Rhizosphere > Soil | place: Michigan, USA... | reverse complement strand
CGTTGAAATCCGCCCAGCAGTTCGGCTGCCCGCCCGAGGCCGCGAACAGCTCCGGCTGCACGAGCTCGAATTGCGGCGCGGTGTCCAATCCGCCGAACGCCTGGAGCCTCCGGCTCGCGAACCCGCCGGCAATTGCCGCCACCCCAACCGAAACAAAGCGACGTCGATTCATTGGCATGACGTTCTCCTGAGGCCTGTGCTCGTGCAGATGCGATTATGCTTCCCGAAGCACCACGATGGGCCAACCACCAACGACCAACACCCAACGACCATGAGAGTCGCGTGGTTCTCGCCACGGCCGCCCGCGCGATCGGGAATCGCGGCGTACTCGGCCGAATTGCTGCCGGCGCTGCGCCGATCGTTCGAGATCGATTGGTTCGACGATTCCGACGCGCACGATTTCGTGTGGAAGCATCAGCGCAAGCCTTACGACCTCACGGTCTACCAACTCGGGAATGCGCGTTGTCACGATTACATGTGGGCGTATCTCGTACGGTACCCCGGCCTGGTCGTGCTCCACGATGCTCGGCTGCACCACGCCCGCGCGCGGCATCTGCTTGCCCAAGGCCGTGCGGACGACTATCGCCGCGAGTTCGAGTTCGACCATCCCGATGCGCCAGCCGCGGCCGCCGAATATGCGGTGGACGGCTTGAGCGGCTCGATCTACTACTTCTGGTCCATGCTGCGCGTGCCGGTCATCACGGCGCGGCTGGTCGCCGTCCACAACGCGCGCGTGGCGGCCGACCTCGCCCGCGAGTATCCGGACGCAGAGGTCGAAACCATCCGGATGGGCGTCCGCGCGTCCGCGCCGCCCGAGCATGCGCGGTCGACCATCCGTGCGGCGTGGAATCTGCCCACCGGCGCGATCGTCTTCGCCGCGTTCGGGAAAGTCACCGCCGAGAAGCGCGTCGGCGCGATCCTCGACGCGCTCGCGGCGCTGCGGCGCGACGGAATCGACGCGCGGCTGCTTCTCGTCGGCGACATCGGTGAGTACTCGACGCTCGCGGCTGACGTGGATCGATTGAATATTGCGAACGTCGTGCGCGTGACAGGCTACGTGGCGGACGATGAAATTGACGCGTACTTGGCAGCGGCTGACGCGTGCCTTTGCCTGCGCTGGCCGACGGCGCTCGAAACATCGGCATCGTGGCTGCGCTGCCTGGCGGCCGGTCGCGCCACCGTCATTTCGGATCTCGCACATCTGGTCGACGTGCCGTCCGGCGTGGCGCTCAGGGTCGATCTTCTCGACGAAGCTCGCACGCTGGTTGATGCCATGCGGCGCCTCGCTACCGACCCCGACCTTCGAGCCGCGGTCGGCCGCGCTGGGCTCGAGTACTTCACCGCGCACCACACGATCGATTTGATGACCGCTGGCTACGTCAGGCTTCTGTCGCGAGCGGCAGACCGCACGGTCCGGATCGTCGCCGGCCTGCCGGCGCACTTCACGGACGACCACGGCGAAGAGGCGCGCGCGGTGGCGCGGCAATTCGGCGTCGCGATCGACATACTCGAACCAACATAGCGGGCCGGCTGCGCGCGCGGCCCGTACGTGGCTACAATCCTGAACATCATGGCGAGACCCTCGCTCGGATGGCGCCTGGCGTCGACCGCGGCGCTCGCATTCGTCTCCGCGTCCATGGCAGCTCAAACCTCACCTCCGCCAACGCAGAAGCGGCCCATCGTCGAGGAATATCACGGCGTCCGGGTTGCCGACCCGTACCGGTGGCTCGAAGATTGGAACGATCCGTCGGTGCGCGCCTGGACGGAGCAGCAGAACGCATACACGCGCGCACAGCTCGACCAGCTGCCGTTCATGCCCGCGGTGCGAGCCAGAGTCGCCGCGCTTGGCAAGGACACGCATCCGACCTGGTTCGATGCGCGCTACGCCGGCAAACGGGTGTTCGCGATCAAGCGGCAGCCGCCGAAGGAACAGCCAGTCCTCGTCGCGTATTCGTCGGTCGACGATCTGTCGACGGAACGGGTGATCGTCGACCCGAACGTCCGCAATCCCAAAGGCACGACGGCGATCGATTTCTACGTGCCGTCACCCGACGGCCGCCTCGTGGCGGTGTCGATGTCGGAAGGCGGCACGGAGAGCGGCGACGTTCACGTGTTCGACACCGATACCGGCCGTGAACGCCCCGACACCGTGCCGCGCGTGAACGGCGGCACCGCCGGCGGAAGCGTCGCCTGGAGCGCCAGCGATCGAGGCTTCTACTACACGCGATATCCCCACCCGGGCCAGCGTCCGAAAGAAGACCTCGACTTCTATCAGCAGATTTATTTTCATGGCGCCGGCTCGCCCGCCGCGACCGACGAGTACTCGCTCGGCAAGGATTTTCCACGCATCGCCGAAACATCGCTCGCTGCGAGCCGCGACGGCCGGTTCATGCTCGCATCGGTTCGAAACGGCGACGGCGGCGAGGTCGCACAATACGTGCTTCCGCCGCGAGGCGGCTGGGTGCGCGTCGCGGGGTTCGCCGACGAGGCGATCGGGGCCGTGTGGGGGCGGGACGATGCCCTCTATCTCTTATCGAGAAAAGGGGCGCCGCGCGGGCGGATTCTCCGGCTGGATGTCGCCAACGGTCGCACGTCGCTCGCCGACGCACGCGTGCTCGTTCCAGAGAGCGGCGCCGCGATTCAGGAATTCGCCGTCACGGATCATCGTGTGTACGTCCATAGCCTCGAGGGCGGCCCTTCGCGAATCGACGTATTCGACCTGCGCGGCAACGCGCAGGCGCCGGTTGATCTCCCGCCGGTCTCGTCGGTGGACTCGATGGTGGCCCTCGAAGGCGACGAGCTGCTGTTCGCCGCGGAAAGTTACGTGTCGCCCTCGGCCTTCTACCGCGTCGCGCCGGGCGGGCCGCCGAAGAAAACGGCGCTCGTGGCGACCGCGCCAGTCGACTTCGGCGACATCGATGTCGTGCGCGAGAACGCGATATCCCGCGACGGCACGCGCGTGCCGATGACGATCCTCAGCCGCAAAGGCACGCCGCGCGATGGCCGGAATCCGACGCTCCTCTACGGCTACGGCGGGTACAACATCAGCATGCAGCCGCATTTCTCCGCGATGCTCCACGCGTGGCTCGAACGTGGCGGCGTGTACGCGGAAGCCAACCTCCGCGGCGGCGGCGAGTTCGGCGAAGCGTGGCATGCGGCCGGAAAGCTCACGCGGAAGCAGAACGTGTTCGACGATTTCGAAGCGTGCGCGCGGCATCTCGTCGCCGAACGGTATGCGAACCCGTCGACGCTCGCCATCGAAGGCGGCAGCAACGGCGGATTGCTGATGGGAGCAGCGCTCACGCAGCACCCCGAACTGTTCCGTGCGGTCGTCTCGCACGTCGGGATCTACGACATGCTGCGCTACGAGCTGTGGCCGAACGGCGCCTTCAACGTGACCGAGTTCGGCACCGTCAAAGATCCAGAGCAGTTCAAAGCGCTCTACGCCTACTCGCCGTATCACCACGTGATCGACGGAACGGCGTATCCGGCCGTGTTGCTCTTGAGCGGAACGAACGACGCGCGTGTGAACCCTGCCGATTCACGCAAGCTCGCCGCCCGGCTTCAGGCGGCGAGTTCCTCGAAGCGTCCGATCCTGCTGCGCATCTCGGGGAGCGGCCACGGCTTTGGCACGTCGCTCACCGACAGCCTGGCGCAGCAGGCCGACCGGCTTGCGTTTCTCTTCTGGCAGCTTGGCGTGTCGATTACAGAGTGAGCTTGGCCTTCGCGATGCGCCGATCGAGCTCGGCGATGGCCTCTTTAATCTGCGCCTTGCGGCGCTCGTGCAACGTCGCTTCGAGCTGACGCTCGAGCTCGGTGCGCGCCAGCCTCAACGACTCGAAGGCGCGAACGGCCTCAGGGTCGCGCGGCGCCTTGATCTGCTTGCGCGTGCGCTCGCGCTCGAGTTCTTCCATCCGTTCCTGAATCCTCGACTCCGCGTCGATGAGTCCCTCACCCGCGTCACCCATTCAACCCCCAGCCCAAAAAGTCGTTGAATCCACATTATAAGATGACGCTGTGGCGAGCGCCGATCCTCTTGGACCTTTTCATCCTGCCGTGCGCGCGTGGTTTGCGGCGGCATTCGAGGCGCCCACCAAGGCGCAGGCGCTCGGCTGGGCTCCCATCGCGCGCCGCGAATCAACGCTGATTCTGGCGCCGACGGGGAGTGGCAAGACGATCGCCGCGTTCCTCTGGTGCCTCGACCGGTTGATGTTCACGCCGCCGCCGCCCAAAGCGGCGCGATGCCGCGTGCTGTACGTGTCGCCGCTGAAAGCGCTCGCGGTCGACGTCGAGCGCAATCTTCGTGCGCCGCTCGCCGGGATCGCGCAGATGGCGACGAACATGGGTGTGCCTTTCATGACGCCCGCGATCTCGATCCGGACGGGCGACACGCCGCAGTCCGAGCGCGCGCGCTTCCAACGCGAGCCGGCCGACATTCTGATCACGACGCCGGAATCGCTGTACCTGCTGCTGACGTCGAATGCGCGAGAGGCGCTGCGATCGATCGACACGATCATCGTGGACGAAATTCACGCGCTCGTGCCCACCAAGCGCGGCGCGCACCTCGCGATTTCGATCGAGCGCCTGGCGGCGCGCTGTGACGCGCCGCCGCAGCGGATCGGCCTCTCGGCCACGCAGCGTCCGCTCGATGAAGTCGCACGCTTCCTCGGAGGCGTCGATAGCGGGGCCGCCCACGCCGCGCGGCCGCGCACGGGGAAGAAAACGTCCCCCGAAGCGGAACTGCAGCAGGAGTTCGCCGCGGCGGGTGCGGCTCTTCGCTATCGCCCGGTGACGATCGTCGACGCGGGCAGGAAGAAAACGCTCAAGCTCACGATCGAAGTGCCGGTCGAGGACATGGCGCGCCTGACGACGGCAGACGACATCCCGAGCGGACCGGCCTCAGTCGGCGATTCGCGGCCGTCGATCTGGACGGCGATCCACCCGCGGCTGCTCGAGCTCATTCGCGCGCACCGCACCACGCTCGTCTTCGTCAACAGCCGTCGCCTGGCCGAACGCCTGGCCGGCGCCATCAACGAGCTCGCCGGCGAGGTGCTGGTGCGATCGCATCACGGCTCGATTGCGCGTCCACAGCGTATCGAGATCGAAGACCTGCTCAAGGCCGGGGCGCTTCGCGCGCTCGTCGCCACGTCGACGCTCGAGCTGGGCATCGACATGGGCGCCATCGATCTCGTCGTCCAGATCGAGGCGCCGCCGACGGTCGCCAGCGGGCTGCAGCGCATCGGGCGCGGCGGCCATCACGTGAACGCCGTCAGCGAAGGGATCATCTTCCCGAAATTCCGCGGCGATCTCGTGGCCTCCGCCGCCGTCGCGAAAGCGATGCACGACGGCGCCGTCGAGGCGACCCGCTACCCGCGCAACCCGCTCGACATCGTCGCCCAGCAAGTCGTCGCGATGACGTCGATGGACACGTGGGATGTCGACGAGCTGTTCTCGACGATCCGGCTCGCTGCGCCATTCGCGGACTTGAGCCGCACGGTCTTCGACGGCGTGCTCGACATGCTCTCGGGCCGGTACCCGTCCGACGAGTTCGCCGAGCTGAAACCGCGTGTGACGTGGGACCGGGTCAACGGCACGATTGCGGCGCGGGAAGGCGCCAAGCGTGTGGCGATTGCGAACGGCGGGACGATTCCGGACCGCGGCCTCTACGGCGTGTTTCTCGTCGGCGGCGGACCCGGCGCGGCGCGCGTCGGCGAGCTCGACGAAGAAATGGTGTTCGAGACGGCCGTCGGCGAGACGTTCGTGCTCGGCGCCTCCACGTGGCGCGTTGAAGAGATCACACACGACCGCGTGCTCGTGTCGCCGGCGCCCGGCGAGCCGGGAAAGATGCCGTTCTGGAAAGGGGATCGCGCGGGGCGCCCCCTCGAGCTCGGCCTCGCGATCGGCAGGTTGATGCGCGATCTGGTACGGCTTCCGCCGGCCGCAGCCGTAGAACGCCTCACCCGGGAACACGATCTCGACGCGCGCGCCGCCGAGAACCTGCTGCAATATCTCCGCGATCAGATCGCCGCGACGCGCGCGCTGCCGGACGCGACGACGGTGCTCATCGAGCGAGTGCGCGACGAGCTCGGCGACTGGCGCGTGTGTGTGCTCACGCCACGCGGCGGTCGCATCCATGCTCCGTGGGCGATGGCGGTCGCGGCGAAAGTTCGGGAAGAGACCGGCGTCGACGTCGAGACAATCTGGGGTGACGACGGGTTCGTGGTGCGGTTTCCCGACGTGGATGCGCCGCCCGATCCTCGACTGCTGCTGCCTGATCCGGACGACGTGCAGGCCCTCGTCGTGCGACAACTGGGCGCGACGGCGCTCTTCGCGGCGAAGTTCCGCGAGAACGCTGCGCGCTCGCTTCTGCTGCCGAAGCGCCGGCCCGGGATGCGCGCGCCGCTCTGGCAGCAGCGCAAGCGCGCGTCCGATCTCCTTGCGGTCGCGTCGCGCTACGGGTCGTTCCCGGTACTGCTCGAAACGTATCGCGAGTGCCTGCGCGATTTCTTCGACATGCCGGCGCTCGTGTCGACGCTTGCCGACGTGAGAAGCCGCAAGATCCGTATCGCGACCGTGGACTCGGAAACGCCGTCGCCGTTTGCGGCGTCGCTGCTCTTCAGCTACGTCGCGAGTTTTCTGTACGACGGCGACGCGCCGCTCGCCGAACGCCGCGCCCAGGCGCTCTCGGTCGATCAATCGCAGCTGCGCGAGCTTGTCGGAGACGCCGAGCTTCGCGAACTGCTCGATGCCGAGTCCATCGACCTCGTCGAGCAGCAGCTTCAACGGCTCGACCCGAAGTACCGCGCCCGATCGGCGGACGGGGTTCACGATCTGCTGCTCGGCCTTGGCGATTTGACCAGCGAAGAAATCGCGGCCCGCTGCGTCAGCGATCAGGTGGCCGCCTCCGTCACCGACCTCGAACGCGCCCGCCGCGTCGTCGTGGTCCGCGTTGCGGGCGAGGCGCGCTACATTGCCGTCGAGGACTCGGCCCGCTACCGGGACGGGCTCGGCGTCCCGCTGCCGCTCGGAATCCCCGAAGCGCTGCTCCAGCCGGTCGCCGACCCAATCGGCGATCTCGCGCTGCGCTACGCGCGCACTCATGTTCCGTTCACCGCGGCCGAGTTCGCGTCGCGTTTCGCGCTCGGAACGGCGACGGCCGAAGGAATTCTCATGCGGCTTGCGGTGGAGCGCCGGCTGCTCGAAGGCGAGTTCCGGCCCGGCGGCACGCACCGCGAGTGGACCGACGCGAATGTGCTGCGCATGATCCGCAGACGATCCCTCGCCAAGCTGCGGCATGAGGTGGAGCCTGTCGAACAGGCGGTGCTCGGCCGGCTGACAACGACGTGGCAAGGGGTCGTGAAACGGCGGCACGGCGCCGACGCGCTCCTCGATGCGATCGAGCAGCTGCAAGGCGCTCCCCTTCCAGCATCGATTCTCGAAACAGAAATTCTGCCGGCCCGCATCGATGTGTACGATCCGGCTGACCTCGACGCGGTGACGGCAGCAGGAGAAGTCGTGTGGGTCGGCGTCGAACCGCTCGGCGAGCACGATGGCCGCGTGGCGTTGTATCTGGCAGACCACATGCCGCTGCTGCTGCCGCCGAATGCCTCTCCCGAGGCGAACGCCGAGGACGAACGCGCGCAGATGATTCTCGAGTTCCTGCGCACGCACGGCGCATCGTTCTTCGGCCCTCTGCATGAAGCGAGCGGCGGCGGCTATCCGGCCGAGACGGTCAACGCATTGTGGACGCTCGCGTGGCAAGGGCTCGTCACGAACGACACGTTCCACGCGCTGCGTGCCTTCACGCGCGCGCCGACGAGACGCCGCAAGCACAAAGCTGTCGACGCACCCGCGTTCCGCTCGCGACGGCTCGCGCCGCCGTCTGCCGAAGGGCGATGGAGCATCATCTCTCGCGCAGCGGCCATGCGGCCATCGGCCGACGCGGCTCGAACGCGTCCGGCGCATGCGGGTCGCCCATTGAAGCGCGGTGAAAAGGACGCGACGAAATGGGCGGCAGCCATCGCGCAGCAGTTGCTCGCCCGGCACGGGGTCCTCACGCGGGAGGCCGTCGCATCGGAGGCCACGCCCGGCGGCTTCGGCGTGATCTACCCGGTGCTGAAGGCGATGGAAGAGAGCGGCCGTTTGCGCCGCGGCTATTTTGTCGCGGGACTCGGCGCGACGCAGTTCGCGCTGCCCGGCGCGCTGGATCTGCTCCGTTCGCTTCGCGATCGGCCCGACGAGCCGGAAATCGCGGTCCTTGCGGCGACCGATCCGGCAAACCCCTACGGCGCGACGCTTCGCTGGCCGCGAAAGGACTCGGCGGCAGCAGCGGACGCCAGCCGCGGGGCTACACGCTCGGTGGGCGCGACGGTGATCCTCGTGGACGGCGCCCTGGTTGCTTATCTGGCGCGCGGCGATCGCCAGCTCACGACCTATCTGCCCGAAGCCGAGCCCGCGCGTGCGCGCGCGTCGAAGGCCATTGCGCACGTCCTCATCGACCGAGCGCGCACCGGTATCGACGGCCCGCGCGGCATGCTGATCGAGGAGATCGACGGCATGCCGGCGTCGGTGCATCCAATCGCGCCGCAGCTTACCGAGGTTGGCTTCGTTGCCGGCGCGATGGGAATGCAACCGCAAAGCGGTAGTCGTCAGTCAGCAGTCTTCAGTCGTCAGTCGGCAGTCGTCAGCCATCGCTCCAAGTCGACAGTGTCCAGTCCATTTGGCCGGAAGTATTTCGACAACGCAGCCGAACCAAAGACTTCCAATGAATCTGACGACTGACGCGTGGTGCGTGTCAGATGCCTGAAGGCGACACGATATTTCGGGCCGCGGCGACGTTGCACCGCGTGTTCGCAGGCAAGGTCGTCACGGCGTTCGAATCGGTGCTGCCCTCACTCGCTCGGGTCGATGCCACGCGGCCGCTCGCGGGCCGGACGATCGACTCGGTGACCTCGCGCGGGAAGCACATGCTGATGTCCTTTTCGGGCGATCTGATTCTGCACACTCACATGCGGATGAACGGCAGCTGGCACGTGTACCGAACGGGCGAGCGCTGGCGTCTTCCCGTCCGCGATATGCGCATCGTTGTCGCGACGAGCGATGCCGTCGCGGTGGGATTCAACATTCCGGTCGCTGAATTCCTGACGAGCGGCGATCTTGCACGGCACCGGCAGCTGCAGGCGCTCGGCCCCGACCTGCTCGACCCGTCTTTCGATCGCTCCGCCGCGCGGGCGCGCATCCGGATGCTCGCGGATCAGGCGATCGGCGACGTGCTCCTGAATCAGCGGGCGATCGCCGGCATCGGCAACGTGTTCAAGTCCGAGATCCTGTTCATCGCCGGCATCGATCCGTTCACGCGTGTCGGCGACGTGGACGACGACACGCTGGATCGGGTGATCGAGATCGCGCTGAAGCAACTCCGCGCGAACGTTGCGGCACAGGCCCGCAGCCTCGCGCCCACGCGCGGCCGGCGCACGACGGGCAGCCTCCATCCCGATAAAGGTCTCTGGGTTTACGGGCGCGGCGGGCTGCCGTGCAGGAAATGCGGCGCCACGATCCTGAGCAGAAAGAGCGGCGAAGACGCGCGGCTGACCTACTGGTGCCCGCGCTGCCAGCTCAGTTCATCCTGATGTGAAGCTCGGCGGCGAACAGCATCGTGCGATCGTTGTCGCGCGCCGCCCACCGCATCAACGTCTCCACGTTCTGATTCACTTTGCCGTCGAACATCGGCCGGCCGTTCACGCTCACAGTGATTGGCCGATTCAGATCGAACGCGTCGGGAGAAACCAGCAGCGTGGGCGCCGTCGCGCGAACAGGTCGGCGTCGTCTCGGATGGGATCGGCGGCATGACCGATCAACTTGTCGATGACCAGCCAATGCGCACGGTTCCGCCGGTCGACGCGATCGGTCTCCCACGTCAATTGATCCGGAATGGGGATGCGCGGGTGCTGGCGGACAAAGCTTTCAAACGAATCCTTCACGTCCGGCCACCACGCGGTGCTGTGCACGCCGTCCGCGCGCGGGTGATAGTCGATTGCCACGCCTGATTTCACGAGCTTCTCCGTATAGCGGCCGACGACAGCCGCCGGATAGAGCGGATCGAGTGCGCCGTTGACGGCGAAGAACGGCTTGTTCCGAAGATTCCCGGCGTACAGGTCGCCCTCGATGCCAAGCGATTCGTTCCCGAGCACCATGATGAAGCCGTTGAGCGGTTCGAAACTCGCGTACGGCGTCGTGTCGCGCATGGCGACGTAATACGCCGCGGTCGCGCCGTCGGACACGCCGCTGAGCGCGACGCGGTTCTCGTCGATGTTGTACGTCCGCTTCAGCGTATCGAGAATCGAGCGGAGATTGTCGACTTGCGCGTCGGTCCACCACGGCGCATCGCGCCACGAGGTCGGCATCACGTATATCTGCTCGTCGCCGCGAAGCGTGACGTTCATCGGTCCGCCCCGTCCGGCGCGAGGCGCGCCGGTATCGCGCATCATCACGCCCCCGTGGAGCAGAATGCGGACTCTGTACTGGCGCGAGGAGTCGTACGACTCCGGGACATCCACCGAGTAATTGAAGTCGGCGCCCATCGTCCGGTGGGTTCGAGCGAGCACACCGCGAGGCGCGTCGGCACGGTACGGACGGCCGCGCCTCAGCCGCGCGAGCGCCTCGCCTACGCTGACGCCCGACTTGACGACGCCGTCGGCAGCCTTCGCCGCGTCCTCCGGCGATCGCGCGTCCCAGAATCGTGCAAATGCTCTTTCTGCGCTATCGTCCGCGCCGTCGGCGGCGCCGCTCTGGACAGCTGACAGCGCGAGCGCAGCCAGAGCGAAGACGATGAACGGCTTCATGCGGCCGACTATAATCCGATCGATCGTGATGGCCAAAGGGTTCGCGCTGTGCCTGACGTTGTTGTGCGTGCTCGCGCCTGGCGGGCAGCCGAACAAGCCGACCGCCTTCGCGAGTCAGGTTGCCGAATTGTCCGAACCGGAGGGCACGTTCGACACGGACAACCTGATTTCGAACGAGCGATCGTATCTGCACGTCGTGCCCGCGCTGCGCAACGGCGGCGTCAGAGGCGGCGCCTACCTCGGCGTCGGACCCGATCAGAACTTCTCGTATATCGCGCAGATCCGTCCGGCGATCGCGTTCATCGTCGACATCCGCCGCGACAACCTGCTGCTGCAGTTGCTGTTCAAGGCCTTATTCGCCGAAGCTCCGACGCGGATGCACTATTTGATGCTGCTGTTCGGACGCGCGCCGCCGGCAGCGGCCGACGGCTGGAAAACCGCATCGATCGAACGCCTCGCCGCCTACGTGAGCGGCTCGCCACCCGCATCCGACGCCGACGCGCGCCGCGCCCGGCTGGACGCGGCGCTCGCGCGAACGGGCGTGCCGCTCTCGCGCACGGACGTTTCGACGATTCATCGGTTCCACGACCGCTTCATCGCCGCCGGCCTGTCATTGAAATTCGAGAGCCACGGCCGCGGTCCGCGCAGCTATTACCCGACTTACGGAGAACTGCTGCTCGAAGGCGACCGCGACGGTCATCACTGGAACTATCTCGCCGCCGAAGACGATTATCAATTCGTCCGCGGCCTCGAGCAGCGCGATCTCGTGGTTCCGGTGGTGGGCAATCTGAGCGGCCCGTCGGCGCTCGCGAAGATCGGCGGGCTCCTCGAACGGCGCGGTGAGAAGTTGTCGGCGTTCTATACATCGAACGTGGAGTTCTATCTCTTCGGCGACGGCACGTTCGCGCGCTACGTCGAGAACCTCCGCCACCTCCCACACGCGCGGAACAGCGTCATCATCCGATCGATGTTCGACGGCTACGCCTTTTCCGCCGGCCCCGGGTACTACAGCGAGTCCTTCACCCAGCCAGTCGACGATCTGCTGGAAGGACTCCGCCTCGGCTCGATTCGCGGCTATCGCGATTTAGCGCGGTAGAGGGAGTTCACGCAGAACTGAGAACTGAGAACTGAGAACTGAGAACTGAGAACTGAGAACTGAGAACTGAGAACTGAGAATAAGGAACTAGGAACTGCGACTGAAGACGAGCGATTTCCGACTGACGACTGAGACTGACGACTGAGACTGACGACTGCCGACTGACGACTCCCGACTGACGACTGACGACTGGCGACTGACGACTACCTGTGCACTCCAGGCGCTTCGTGGCCGGTTCTGGCGACGTATTCGACGTACGAGCCTGGATAGATGTGCGGCTCAGCGTCGGTGCCGCTCTCGCCGCCGAGTTCGAGAACGCGGTTGCTCAGGCCGCGCAGAAACGCGCGGTCGTGGGAGACGAACAGCATCGTGCCTTCGAAATCCGCGAGCGCGGCGAGGAGCATCTCCTTGGTCGCGAGATCGAGATGGTTGGTCGGTTCGTCGAGCACGAGGAAATTCGGCGGATCGAGCAGCATCCGCGCCATGACGAGCCGGGTCTTCTCGCCGCCCGAGAGCGTCCGGATCTTCTTGTCGATCTCGTCACCCGAAAACTGAAACGCGCCGGCCAGGCCCCGGAGCGCGCCGATCGACTCGTGCGGGAAATCCTCCCGGAGCTGCTCTTCGACGGTGAGGTCCGGATTCAACAGATCGAGAGCCCGCTGGGCGAAGTAGCCCATCTTCAAGCTCGCGCCCAGCTTCACGTCCCCTGAATCGGGCGCAATCGCGCCGGCGACCATCTTCAACAGCGTCGACTTGCCCGCGCCGTTCTTGCCCATGACGCACCAGCGCTCGCCGCGCCGAATGGTCAGGTTCAAATCGCGGTGCACGACGCGGCGGCCGTAGGCCTTCGACACGTGCTCGAGCATCGCGACCTGATCCCCGGAGCGCGGCGGCGTGCGGAACTCGAAGTCGACGACGCGCCGTTTCTTCGGCAGCTCGATTTTTTCGATCTTCTCCAGCGCCTTCACGCGGCTCTGCACCTGCGCGGCTTTGGCCGCATGCGCCGCAAACCGCTCGATGAAGCGCTGCTCCTTGGCGAGCATCGCCTGCTGGCGGGCGTAGGCGGCCTCGCGGTTGGCCTCGCGAATCGCGCGCTCCCGCTCGTAGAAATCGTAATTGCCCGAGTAGACGGCAATTTCGCCGCCGTCGATTTCGGCAATCTTCGTCACGATCCGGTTCATGAACTCGCGG
>Ga0105240_10010339_pt1 | contig 13129 bp, 15 predicted proteins | sample KBSC54metaG_FD_80426 | JGI IMG/M metagenome (GOLD analysis project Ga0105240, IMG submission 80426) | Corn rhizosphere microbial communities from Kellogg Biological Station, Michigan, USA - KBS C5-4 metaG | ecosystem: Host-associated > Plants > Roots > Rhizosphere > Soil | place: Michigan, USA... | reverse complement strand
GCGCCGCCGAGGCGTGGGCGGCCTTCGAGCAGTGTCACCGTCCGGCCCGCGTCGGCCAGCGCGAGCGCCGCTGTGATTCCGGCCAGTCCGCCGCCGACGACGACCACCGAGTCAGCCACGGCGACCGGCCAGCCCTCGGGCGGCGACGCGCAGCTTCTCGCCGGTGGCTAGCGACGCGCGGCCGCTCATCACGATCTCCGGATTGCGAGCGATCTTGCCGAGCAGCTCGTGATATATGCCGGCCAGCGTCGAGCAGCAGGCGGCGCTTCGCCGATCGAGGAACGCGACGAGCTCGAGCCCGCGGTCGTACCAGCCCCAGGCCCGCGCGCATTCGAACCTGATCAGCTCGGCCAATCGGCCGTCCTGCGGGTCGAGGGATCCGTCGGAGGTGGTCTTGATTTCGACGTCGAACAATGCGAGGTCGCTGGCGGGCAGATAGATCCGCCCGTTGCCGAAGTCCTCGCGGATGTCGCGCAGGATGTTCGTCAGCTGCAGGGCGATGCCCAGGGTGTTGGCCAGTGACGAGGTCTCGTCGTTGGCCGCGGTCGGCTCGAAGACGCCGAGGGACAGCCGGCCGACCGACCCGGCTACGCAGCGGCAGTAGTCGACGAGGTCGTCGATCGTCTGGTACTGCCGTCCCTGGACGTCCATCTCGCAGCCGTCGACCAACTCACCGAAGGCGTCGAGCGGAATGGGCAGGCGAGTGGCCGCGTCGGCGAGCGCGAGCAGGACCGGGTCGCCGGGATGATCAGTCGGATGCACGGCGCCACGGCGCGCCTCGGCCAGGAGTTCGACCTTCTTCGCGTTCGGCAGGTCGCCGTCGCCGATGTCGTCGATTCGCCGCGCCATCGCATAGACGGCCGAGAGCGCGCGGCGCTTGGGCGCGGGGAGCAGCCGGATCCCCCACGCGAAGTTGCGAGCCTCCACGCGGGTGATCCGCTCGCACTCGTCGTAGGCGGCGCTGATTTGTTCGGGGGTGCTCATCGGCTGGCCTGTTCGGGGGTGCTCATCGGCTGGCCTGTTCGGGGGTGCTCATCGGCTGGCCTGTTCGGGGGTGCTCATCGGCTGGCCAGCAGTCGCAGAGCGTGGTACGCGGTCCGCCTGTTGGTCGGCTTCAGCAGGCGGGCCATGACGTCGTAGTCTGCGGCCCGCAGAGCGTCCACGGTGGCCAGTCCGCCGGCCAGGTAGCCCGCGACCGCGATCTTGCTCCAGCCCCGCAGCCGTCCGACGAGAGCGCGACCGGGTTGGAGCAGCTGCTCGGACCGCTCGACCTGGGTGCGCACGACCGCGCGCAGCTCAGAGCTGGTGCGCTCCGCGGCTAGGTCGAGCTCGCCGACCTCGGAGCTGGGAAGGTAGACGCGCCCGGACAGCGCGTCCTCGCGCACGTCCTGGCAATGCTCCAAAACCTGCAGCGCGGCGCACACCTGGTCGGAGTCGGCGATGTTTGGCTCGGTCGCCGCTCCGGCGACATAGAGCACCATGAGGCCGATCGGCGCGGCGGACAGCCGGCAGTAGCCCAGGAGATCGTCGAACGTCTCGTACGAGCTGACGACCTGATCCATCCGGTTGGCGTCGATGAGGTCCAGCATCGGCTGCAAGGGCATGTCGCAGTCGTCGACGATCTCCTGCATGCCGCAGACGGGCGGCAGCACCGGCGAGCCGACGTGCAGCCGACGGACGTCGCGCTCGACGTGATCGAGCAGGGCGGACCGGTTGCCCGCCGCTTCGTCACCGATGTCGTCGACGAAGCGAGAGTAGGCGTATACCCGTTCAAGGCGTTGACGTGGGCGCTTGGGCAGGAAGCGAAGAGCGACCGGAAAGTTCTCGGAACCGGCTTGGCCGGCCAGCGCCTGCAGATCGACGTCGAGCCCGCTGATCTCCGTGCTGGCAGATCGACCGATCTCGTTCACTGCGATCCCTACTCGAGACTTGATTGACACCGCTTGGTTGACACAGGAACCCTAGCCGCACCAACTACCCGCTTCGCGCATTATTCGGATGTAGATCCTGGCCGGCTTTCCTACCATCTCAAAGCGTTTGGACTAACGTTCACGGCAGACCCTGGCTAGATAGGGAGTGGGTTTCGTTTGGACCGGCGTTTCGATGTGAACGAGCTCCTGCGCCAGCGCGGGAGCGAAGGCTACGCCCTGCACGAGCGGCACATGAATCGGCAGTTGCCGCGGATGCTGCACACCATCGGGTTCGACAAGGTGTACACGCGCGCCGAGGGCGCGTACCTGTTCGACGCCGACGGCACGCCCTACCTCGACATGCTCGCCGGCTTCGGCGTCTTCGCGCTCGGCCGGCACAACCAGGTCGTCCGGCAGGCGATGCACGACGTTCTGGACGCGGAACTCGCCGATTTGACGCAATTCGACTGCCAGCCGCTCGCCGGCCTGCTCGCGGAACGCCTCCTCGCCAAGGCCCCGCATCTCGATCGCGTTTACTTCTCCAACAGCGGCACCGAGGCGGTGGAGGCCGGCCTGAAGTACGCGCGGTTCGCCACGAAGCGTCCGCGGATCGTCTACGTGGACCATGCCTTCCACGGCCTGACCGCCGGGTCCCTGTCGGTCAACGGAGCGAAGGAGTTTCGCAAGGGGTTCGGCCCGCTGCTGCCCGACACTCCGATCGGGTTGGGCGAGCTGGGCGCGCTCGAACGCGAACTCAAGCGCGGAGACGTCGCCGCCTTCCTCATCGAGCCGATTCAGGGCAAGGGTGTGTCGATCGCCCCGGAGGGATTCCTGCGCGCGGCGCATGAGCTGACCCGCCGCTACGGCGCGATGCTGATCGCTGACGAGGTCCAGACCGGGCTGGGGCGCACTGGGGACTTCTTCGCCTACGAGCATGACGGCGTCCAGCCCGAGATCGTCGTGACCGCGAAAGCGCTCTCGGGCGGGTATGTACCGGTCGGCGCCACGATGACGACGAGCGCGGTCTTCGACAAGGTCTACTCGTCCATGGACCGCGTGCTGGTGCACGATTCGACCTTCGGCTCGAACGCGCAGGCCATGGCGGCCGGCTTGGCGACCCTGCACGAGCTCGATTCCCAGAACCTCGTCGCGAACGCCCGCGAGGTCGGCAACCAACTGCGGGACCGGCTGGCCGAACTGGTCGACAAGTACGAGCTACTCAACGAAGTGCGCGGTCGTGGCCTCATGATCGGGATCGAGTTCGGACGCCCGTCCTCGTTGAAGTTGCGAGCGGCGTGGACCGGATTGCAGGCGGCCCGCAAGGGCTTGTTCGCCCAGACCGTGGTGCACGCGCTCTTTCACCAGCACCACATCCTCACGCAGGTGTCCGGCGATCACCTCGAAGTGATCAAACTGATCCCGCCCTTGATCATCGGCGAGCAGGAGGCGGACGCCTTCTACGACGCGTTCGTCTCGGTGATGGACGACGCCCACTCCGGCGCGGGTCTCATCTGGGACTTCGGCCGCTCGCTCGTGAAGCAGGCAGTGCGGGGGTGATTCCCAACAGCCTCGTCGCGTTCCTCTGCGCAGCTCTGGCGGCGGCCGGCAATGCCGTCGCGAACGTGATGCAGCGCAAGGCCAGCCTCGAGGAGTCGCCGGATCGGGCGTTCGACGCCCGCGTCATGCTTGATCTGGTGCGGAATCTGACGTGGGTGCTGGGCTTCCTCGGCATGGTCACGTCCTTCGTGCTGCAGGGCGTCGCGCTCGGCCTGGGTCAATTGTCGGCGGTCGAGCCCGTGATCACGCTCGAAGTTCCGTTGACGATCTTGATCGCGTCACACGTCTTCAGCACCCGCATCGGACGAGTGGAGTGGACCGGCATCGCGCTGATGACCGGAGGGATGATCGCCCTGGTGGCGTCGCTCGACCCACAGCCGGGCGACGCCTACCACGTCACCAACGCCGAGTACGTCAAGGCCGGTGGCAGCACCGCCTTCACGATCTTGGCCCTCGTGGTTGTCGGCAGCCGTAGCCGGCCGGTGGTGCGCACCGCCGCAATCGGGGCTGCGGCGGGCACCAGCTTCGGGTTGACGGCCACGCTGCTCAAAGAGGCGGTGACCCAGCTGAACAAGCGGGGCCTCATCGGCCTGGTCTCAACCTGGCAGACGTATGCCGTGGTCGGGTTCGGACTCCTCGGCATCCTTTTGATGCAGGCGGCGCTGCACGCCGGGCCGTTGATCGCCGCCCAGCCCGGATTCACCCTGATGGACCCGATCGTCTCGATCCTGTGGGGGGTCCTGGTGTACGACGAGGTGACCCGTACCGGTTGGTGGCTGCTTCTGGCGACGTTGAGCGCGATCGCTGTGGGCGTCGGCGTCTTCCGCCTCGCCAAATCCCCGCTGTTCGAGGAAGTGAGCACGTCCGAGTCGGCTGAGCGAGGCGCCGACGTCAGGTCATCCGCTAGCTAGCCGCTTGCAACTGCTAGCACTTGGTTGCATACTGGAGTGGATGACCACCGATTCGCAGTCGGCCGACCCGTCCGCCCCAAGCGGCGCTGTCGGCGCTATCGGTGAGTTCATCCGCGAACAGCGCCAACAGGCGCAGGTCTCGCTGCGTCAGCTAGCTCGGCTGGCCGGGGTCTCGAATCCGTATCTCTCGCAGATCGAGCGCGGGTTGCGCCGGCCGAGCGCCGACATCCTGCAACAGATCGCGAAGGGCCTGCAGATTTCGGCTGAACAGCTCTACGTCCGCGCCGGCATATTGCAGACGCGCCACGGCGACCCGGAACTCGTCGCCGCGATTCTCGCCGACGATCAGCTGACCGAGCGGCAGAAGCAGGCGATGTTGCAGGTCTACGAATCGTTCCGCCGGGAGAACGCGCAATCCCCTGGCCTCGGTCTCATCACTAATGAAGGAGATGTCGCATGACAACCGCAAAGGACCTCCGTGGCCGCGCCGAAGAGGCGTTGCAGCAGGGCAAGGCCGTCTTTGACACCGTCCAACGGACGGCGCAGGCGAAGATCAGCGACGCGGTCGGAGCCGTGAGCAGTGCCGCCGAGAAGGGAGTCAACTCCGACGTCAAGATCGGCGGCCGAACGGTGAGCGTGGACTCCTTCGTCGCCGACTTCGAGGCGCTGGTCAAGCGTTACAGCGAGGTGGCGGCTGAACGAACTGACGCGCTGGTGAGCGACATCAAGCGCGACGAGCGCCTCACCCAGCTGGTCGAGCGCGCTGAAACGGCGCTCCGCGAGCTGAACGCCGAACAGCGACTGACGCACCTGGTGGAGCGGGCCGAAGTGGTCTATGACGCCCTGGCCGATGTGCTGAAGGAACGGGTCGTGCACCCCGCGATGGATCTGCTCGGCAGGTCTCCGGTCGCTCCGGGTGGCCGGGCGTCGCACGAACCGGCGGCCCCGGCGGCGAGCGCTCCCGCCGCCAAGGCCCCCGCGAGGAAGTCGCCGGCAAAGGAGGCGCCAACCACAGCCGCGCAGGCTAAGACCGCGCCGGCCAAGACCGCACCGGCCAAGACCGCGCCGGCCAAGACCGCGCCGGCCAAGACCGCACCGGCTAAGACCGCACCGGCTAAGAAGGCGGCGACGTCGGTAAGCAATGCTCCGGCAAAAGCCGTAAAGGCGACGCCGCGGAAATCCACGTCGCCGGGCTCGAGTTCCTAGCGGGCGCTTCGAGGCCCCGCGGTCGCCCCGCACGTCACGCAACGGCGGGGCGGTTGCGTCTACGCTGGCTTGGTGAATGTGGTCTCGGAGCTCTACCACTGGATCAGCTTCTTGCTGTTCTGGGGCGAGGTCGTGCTCTGGGTCTGGGCCGCCGTCGACTGCTCGACGCGCAAGGCTGCGGCCTTTCCGGCCGTCAACAAGCTCAGCAAGGGCGCCTGGCTCGCCATCACCGTGACCGCGACCGCGCTCGGTCTGCTGTTCGGGCAACCGTGGAACCAGACGCCTGACCCGACCAACATCTTCATCCTGCTGGCTACCATCGTGGCTTCGGTCTACCTGGCTGACGTGCGGCCGGCCGTCCGCGAAGTCTCGGGCGGCAACAACCGCTGGTAGTGCCCGGCCCGAGTGCCCTTCGCAGCCTACTTTTCTCGATTGTGAAGCTATCGAGCGGCCGTGAGCTGGGAATCGTCATGGCGCGCATCGAACAAACACGCTGAATCGGGTTTCCCGCACGCCGGATCTGGGCATCCCGTCCTCTGGAGTCAGCCGAAGCGCTCCGCTTCGCCAGTCGTCGCCAGGAGGCGAGATGTGGAAGGCGCACGTGCAGTTTCCCGGCTGCGCCTCGTCTGTGCGCGACGCACGTCGTTTCTGTGGTCAGGAGTTGCAGCACTGGCTGGGTGATGACCAGCCGGCCCGAGACGTGGTCGGCGACGCGCAGTTGGTCGTCAGCGAGCTGATCACCAATGCGGTCAATGCGAACTGCTCGTTGGCCGGGTTGACTCTGGAATCTGATGGCGACTGCCTGAGGATCGCTGTCCGCGATGACGCGCGCGGGTGGCCCGCGGCCCGCTTAGCCGACGATAGAGACGAGCACGGCCGGGGATTGGCGATCATTGCGGCGGTAGCGGTCGCCTGGGGAGTCTCCGAAGCCGATCAGGGCAAACAAGTGTGGGCGCAACTACGCCTGCCGCCCGCTTTGGCCATTTGACCGGGCCCGTTCTTGCCGGCGATGTCCTGAGCGGTAATCACGCTCCGACGTGAGCGTCCAGGAGGCGGAGCGTGAGCCGCTCGTCAGCGGTGATGTCGGCCCGTGGCACACAGAACAGGCGCGCACCGCTTTGACGTACCGCCGCCTGTTCGATGTCGTTGCGCCGGATGGCGGCGTCCTTGTGGAAGCCGATCCACCCCCGTTCGGCGACGAGGCCGATCCAGTCCGGATCGGCCGTCATCTGGCCAAGATGTTCACCGTAGTGCTCGCGCATCGTCGTCAACTCAAGGCCCGCAGCACGCAGGAGCCTCGGCAGCTGGATCGCTCCGAGGCTGCGATCGACAAAGACGTGCGGAAGAACGCCTACGACGTTGGGGTTAGGCGCTGAGGTCGAGGGCGTCACGCAGTTCACTCACCGGCACGCCATAGTCCTTAGCTACCGCTTCAAAACTCTCGCCAGCGCGCAAGGGGCGGAGCGCATCGGAGACCCGCGTGCCGCTGTTGCCGAAGATCGGCTGTCCGTAGCCGCGACGCGGGTCGAGGACGACGTTGGCGTGTTGGTACTGCGGTAGGCGGATGAGGTTGGCGTAGTTGTCTCGGTCAAAGCTGATTTGTTGCAGATAATGCTGAACGATCTCTTTGAAGACGTACTGCCCGGACCGGGGAACGACCAGTCCGCGCGCGAATGCGCTGTCGGGGTTGTCCTCGCCCGCTTGCTTAGTGAACTCCCACAGCACTTCGGCGCCATCTGTGTACAGATTCTTAGAGGCGAGTGCGTGTGGTCCGACCTGCCCAACCAGCCAATCGATCGATGGCCGGATGCGCTGCATCGGGACGCCGGCACGGCGGAAGGCGTTGAGGACATAAGCCTCGGCGATGCCGATGAAGGGCAGGCGAGCGTGGCCGCGACGGCTGGCAGAGATCGCCGTGATGATTGGCGCGCCGCTAACGGTTCGAGGCGTGGCTCGATCCAGCCGGCGCTGCTCGTAGCCGTCGGCCCAGGTGGCCAGAGTTGCCCGAGGGACCCGGAGGTATGTGGCGGCCTCGCCGAGTGTGTAGAGAGGGACCGTGAACCGGTCATCTCCGTCAGGATTGCTGTCATGTCACCTCCTCGTCAGTCCGACAGGCTCCCAGTTTGGCACCCGGGTAAGAGGAGAGCGACGCCCCACGCCGCCACCTGCGTCGGCCGTCTGGTTGCGGGCCAAATCGGGCAGTCGTTCGCGTAGTCTCCTACTAGTGCGCGCGCGAGTGCGGACTCAATGTGGACTGGAGCACCGCAGCGTGGCTGTGGAGTCGCAGTCCCAGAGGATCGCAGCCCAGCAGCTAAGGGGCCTGTGGTCCCGCAAGGGCCTCTAGCTCAATTGGTAGAGCTGCGGACTTTTAATCCGTAGGTTGCGGGTTCGAGCCCCGCGGGGCCCACAAATACTGACTTTCATGGACCGTAGCACAGCTCAGTGCCCGCTTACTACCCGATTTCGAGTGCTCGCGCAGCCTCGCTGGTCGCCACCTGCCGGCCCATATAGACGTCCTGCGTGATCGACGGGTTTGCGTGGCCGAGATGGTCCGCGATCTGGCGGGCAGTGAGGCCGCCTTCGTCGAGCCGAGTGGCCACCGTCTTCCGGAATGTGTGGGACGTGACCCACTCGTAGCCGAGCTCGTCGAGTAGCCGACGGAGGTCGGCTGCGGTGTTCGAGGAATCGCGGAGCCGGCCCAGCGGGCTGGGGAAGCAGACGTGCTGGGCTAAGTCTGAGTTCGCCTGGCGGCGACGCAACAGGTCGACGACGTTCGACGGGACAGCGATGACCCGCCAGCCGGCAGCGGTCTTCGGTCGGTCCTGGATCTGGATGCCATGGCCCTTCGTCCGGACCATCGTGGCGTTCACCTCGACGACGCCAGCTTCAAGATCCAACACCTCCGGGCGGAGAGCCAACGCCTCGCCGAGTCGGAGGCCGGTGCCGAGCATCGCTTCGATCAGATCCGCGAGATCGAGATGGGCTGACGGCTGATGCCCTCGCGAGCGCCCCAGGAGGTCGGCCGTCTCTTCGCGGGTGAGCGCGCGTGGCGGGGCTTTCCGCGGCCGGGTAATTCTTGCGACGTCTCGGACGGGGTTGGCAGTCATCGCGCCGTGCCGAACCGCCATCCCAACGACGCTCGACACGACGCTCTTAGCGCTCTTCGCTGCGACGGGTCCGCTTGACGCTGCGACGGCCTTCAAGAATCGGTCGACACGGGGGACAGTGAGTTCGCCGAGCCGAAGCTCGCCCAACCCGGGGTCGACGTAGCGGTCGACCGCGTACCGGTAGTGCTCTTTCGTCCGTGGTGCGCGCTCGCCGCGGTCGACCTCGTCAAGCCAGAGTTTGGCGGCGATGGACACCTTCGTTGTCGATGTCAGCTCACCATCGAAGGCATCGTCGCGGCGAGCGCTAAGCGCCACCTTGAGTGCTGCCTCGGCCTTCGCCCTGGTGGCGCCGTGGCGGACGACGTAACGGACTGAGCCGTCGTAGTCGCGAAAGCGAGCGCGGGCGCGGACGTTGCCGGGAGCGATGGCGCGCGTGCTGATCCTCCCCCAGGTGCCTACAGGGAGGGGCGGACGCGCCATGGACGAATTGTTGCAGACGGTCGTACTGCTCGCGTGTGGTCGCCGGAGTGGCAGTCAAAAGAGCCTGACTTCTCAGTGACTTCGGTTCGCCTTGGTCGCATCTTGGTAGCGCGCCGAGATAGCCCCGCTCGGTCGGTGCGCCGCTATCGCAGTCCGAGCGCGCTTCTAATCGTCGCGATGGCAGGTCTGGGGTCGAGGAAACCAACAGCGAGCGCGAGGTAGCCGAAGCCGTCCGCGATGATCTCTGCGGCTTCGAGTGTTGTCAGCCAGTCTGGGATTTCGGCACCGAACCCGAGCGAATACTGCTCGGGCGGACGAGGATGTGCAGGATCACTTTGAAACATATCCAGGCCAACGCGCGAGTCGAGTGTGTTGTCGCGGGTTCGAGCTTGACCGTCGTTGCGACTCGCGAGAAGGTGGATTTCTGCTCGGACCACGGTGGTATCTGGCGGCAGGATGTCCGAGACTGCGTCAGGAAGGGCTGAGCTAACCAGCAATAGGCCCCCGCGCAGGACTTGGGCCACCTCGGTCAGCGGGAGCTGGTCGACGATTGAGACGCCGACGTCGAATATGAACGTCGGCTCACCAAATCCGACGCTCGGGAGTCTCACCTCTGCGACCGCGCTGACTCCGGCCCGACCGTCGCCCCCGATCCGGTACACGGCGCGCGCCACCGACTGAGTTCCCGGCACGGCTGCCCAGCTGTCTAAGCGGGGTGACTCCGGGTGGGTCCGGTAAGTCTGATCGATCAGTCCGTCTTCTCTGGTCCGTGGTGGCGAGGCGTCCAGAACGGTGTGGGAGTTCCACGCCGTAAGCTGCCCCAGGAATCGAGTCGGCTGTAACGCTTTGAGAATCTGCTCCCTGACCTCGGGTCCGAGCAATCCGATCTCGTCCGCTTGCACCCCTGTCGCGCTAGCAGCCGCCCGAAGAACCAACCATGGAACGGCGGACCAACCGTTGCTCAAGCCATCGCTTGGCTCATTGACGTATCCTCGCAACACCCGCGGGCTTGCCCGCCGATGCGCACGCTCACCCAGGCGCTGGACCCGGGTCATGAGATCGGGCAGGAAATCGTCGGCGCCGTCGCTGACCACATGGCTGGCTTGACGGTTCTCAATGACACGCTGAGCTGTGTCTGTGAGGGCACCGCGGTAGGACACCCAATACAGCGGGTAGCGACGGCTCATCGTGCCTTCAAGTTCCCGCACAAGGGCTTGGTCCCATTCCGCCGACCAGCCGACCGCGATAACCCCGTACTCATCAAACACTTGACGCAAGAGGGAGCGCTGTTCGTCCCCATACGAGCTCAGCTCTAAAGGTGAGTTTCGCAAGCCCAAGTTGCGGTAGTCGCCATGCAGCTTGATGAGTGTGAGCGCGGAGTGGACTAAGGGGATCTTGGCGCGGATTGATTCTTCGCCCTGCAGAACTTGCACGGCTACCCCCGCGGCGTCGAGCGCTTGCTCGATCAGGGTGTCGAAGTTCGTCGTTAAGACGACGCGCACGTAGCCATGTTTGGCTAGTTCGGAGAGGGCGCGGTGCGCTGGCGTGGGTGCGACAGGAGCCCCGGTGTCAGCACGGACCTCAAAGTATCTACGCAGCAGAGCTTGACGGGCGCCGTCCGTCGTTGCGAGCTGTGCCATCAGCGCGTCGTATCTCGGCTGATGCCCCGTTTGGGATTCCCACCATGCCCGTGGATTCTCTTCGTACAGACCCACGGGCACGCCCCTCTGGAGGGCAATCTGCCTGACCAAGTCGTCGACAATGCGCTCGCCAGTCAAGATTCCGCCAGCCGTGGACATGCCGCTACCGACCAGCAAGGCATATACGCCGGGCGCTGCGTACATGGAGGTCGCGAGGGCATCGCGCGGGTCGACGCCCGCTGTCGGCGTGAGCACAACCGAATGTTCAAGCGATCTCTGATTCGACTCGTCATTGGCTATCACAAACAAGATCATCGCCGATTCCACAGACAGTCCGTAGGTCATGCCACTTACCGTGCCCTGGAGGTATATGAGGACGGAGTACGGCGACGTCGCTGATGAGCTGCGAATCCCGACAGTGGTGAGCGGCTCGACGACGGGTTTCGAGGCTTAGCTCGCAAATGGCAGCCGTAGCTAGATGCGGCCCGACGCAGCGCGTGCAAGAAAACTCCCGACGATGTGTCTCGCGCATCGTTCGGCGGTGAGCACGACCTGATCGGCCGCGATTGGCGCGTCGTTCCCGTCGACCTCGAACGAGGTCTGAACCAGATGGTCTGTTGCGCTGGGGATAGGGCTCCGCGCGGTAAATTTGACGGCATAGTGCCGCCCGAGGGTGCGGTGCGCGAGTGGGTCGCGAAGGCCGTCTACCACTCTGAAGTCGTCGCTTTCGACCGCCTCGCCCAGCCACTCCCGCGCGCCACAATGCACGTGCGTGTCGCGCACCTTGGCCGACAGCTCGCGGAAGTCGTAGTACCTGCCGGACCTGCGAGTCGGCAGATACAGGAGACCGAGCACTGCGGAACACAAATCGACCGCCGTCGTAGCCGTCGTCGCAGCCCATCGGGCGTGTGCGACATGAACGGCCAGTAAGTCGTGACCTCCTGGGAGTTGCCGAGTCGATGGCAGCGAGGCATGAAGGTCAGACAGGTAGGCAAGGGATTGGGTTGCCTGAATAGCCCACCGCAGGCATCGCCCGGCTTCCTCGTTGCGGCTGGCCGTCACCTGTACGGCGATCTCGGCATCAGGCCCGCCCCCTAACACCACAGAGACCCCAAACGATCGTCGAACTTGACCGGCAAATAGCCGTCGTCGGGCTCGTGGTAGGCGCTGTGGTGGGCGCGCTCCCACTCATCCGTTGGCTGGAACGTGGCGAAGTGGGACGGCTCCGTAGCTTCGCACCACCAGGGGCAGGGGGCCGGCGCTGACATGCTGCTGCCTCCGAGTCTGGGCGCTTTCTGGTCGGCTCATTCTGCTGTGATGACTCAGTCCCCCGCTATCTCTGCAGGCGTTTCCCGGGGTTGCGCTGGTGCCGGTGCTACCAGAGTTTCGCGACGGCCTCTTCCCATTTGACGGTGAATCCGCATCCGGCAAGTGCTGACAGGATCAGCGGTTGCCGGTTCGTCCAGAAGTATGACGGTGGCTGCACTCCGGTCTGGAGGCCAATGCCTCCGCCTAGTCGAAGGCGGCTTCCGGCTGGAAAGACGACGGTGTCCGCGCCGGGCACGTAAGTGACGGGCTGGTATCCGATGAGGCGTTGAGCAATGCCCGGCCGCATCTCGATCCGAGCCCAACCTGGTGCCGCGAGCAGTAGCGAGAAGGGATACGTCGCGTTGGCTCGGCCCGTTGGGCAAGGCACGTTGCAGCCGCCCGTCCATCGGAAGCCGGCCAGCGGTAGGGGAGGTAGTGGGACAGGCGTGAGCGTTCGCGACCCAGCGTTCGTGCTCCAAGCCGGTCCGTGCGGACGCCCGAGTCGTCTGCGCCCGAAGTAAGTGAAGGCGATCCCCAGCACAGGCCCAACGCATCCGCAGAAGATCAGCCAGGACGAGCCCGTTGCTATGCCGACGGCGATGAACGCCAGACCGCCGATTAGGGACGAGGCGTAGTACAAGCGCGGCTGCACACAACAACCATCGACCTATCGCGTGAAGATCTGAACCCTACGTGGATGTCGGCGCGTAGGCGTGCCCCTACTGCTGCGCTCCAAATGCGGTCGAATCGTTGAAGCCTGTTCGAGACACTGGTCTAGTGGGCACCGATGTTGAGCAGCTGTGCCTGGATCGGAGAGTAACGGCCATCAACACTACGGAGCCGGGCGTGCGAGTCTCTGTCCAGGTAAAGCCGCCAACGGAGGTAGCCGGGCTGAGTTTCGTCGAGAAACCACCTCGGCTTGACTAGAAACGACACGATCACCAATGCGGCATCTTGGACGTGTCGATGGAGCGGCTCAGCTGACGTCGCTGGACCAGGTCGAGCCGTTC
>Ga0105240_10010338_pt1 | contig 13130 bp, 12 predicted proteins | sample KBSC54metaG_FD_80426 | JGI IMG/M metagenome (GOLD analysis project Ga0105240, IMG submission 80426) | Corn rhizosphere microbial communities from Kellogg Biological Station, Michigan, USA - KBS C5-4 metaG | ecosystem: Host-associated > Plants > Roots > Rhizosphere > Soil | place: Michigan, USA... | reverse complement strand
CTTGTTCTCGAGTTCGCCCTCGAACAAGTTCACCGCATAGAACTGCAGGTCGACGGCGCCGCCGTGGCGATAGTTGTGCCGGATGTGCGTGACGTGGGGTCCGATGGTGGCCCGAATTCCAAGTTCCTCGTGAAGTTCGCGAGCCAGAGCCTGCTCGGGGCTCTCGCCGTGCTCGATTTTGCCGCCTGGAAATTCCCACTGGAGAGCCATTGGCTGGTCGGGGCGGCGCTGGCAGATAAGGACGAGGCCGTCGCGCACTAGTAGTCCTGCCACGACGAAGCGAAGGGCGGGTCCCGCAGGGCGCGTGTTGGACGTAGGCTGCGGGTCTTCCACGACTCCAGTGTAAACGCTCGGTAACCTGCTCGCTGTGACCCGGGCAACAGATTTCACGATCTGAAATCAACAGTGGCAATGCGTTCCAGTTATCGCAACCGGATGGGTTATTCGCCTGCCACGGGAGCGGGAGCTTCGACAATTTCGCATGGGCGGAAGTAGCCCCACCCGCGCTTTGCGCACTCCTCGAGCAGGCCGAGTGACGGATTCACAGGAAATGGATGCGCAGCGATCTCGAGCATGGCGAGGTCGTGAAGCGAGTTGCCAAAAACGGCATCCGGCCGGGGCAGTCCAACGCGCCGGAGTGCAGCTGCCTTTGCCGGGCCAGTTGGCACGTCTACGAGTTCGCTGGTGATGATGCCATCGGTGACTTTTACCTCCGCGGCCAGGATTCGATCTTGTGAGATACCAAATTCGCGAACGCCCTCGGAGATGACCCATTTGTTGGTGGAGCTGACGGCCCAGAGCTCGACCTTGGCGCTGCGAAGTGTTTCCACTAGAGCGGCCACTTCGGCGAACATGTGCGGGCGGACGAACTCGTTGAAATAGCGCGCGGCGGCGGAGCGGAGTTCCTGCTCGTGCAGTCCGGCGTACATCTGAACCATATCGCCGCATATCTGGACTTCACTTACGCTGCCCGCGGTATAAGCGCGGTAGCGGGTGTCCATCCAGTCGGATGTTGAGCGGGAGACGAGCCCCTGGTCGATGGTCCAGACCATGAAGCCGTTTCCGGAGTCGCCTCCCCAGAGAGTGCCGTCGCAGTCGAAGATGGCGACTTTTGGGCAAGCTTGGAGGGCGAGACTTTGCAGTTGTTCAACGGTCCAGCGGGTGACTTCGAGTTGCGTGGCAGACAAGCGAATCTAGTCCTTTGTTGAAAGTGTCCAACTCCATTGTCGTCGATCACAGCGCGCCGGCGCACGGGCCAGTAGAATAAAGGGTTATCTCTGGAGTTATTGAACGGTATGAATTCTTTGGCGAAGTGCATTGTTTTTGTGTTGTTTGTAGGCCTTACAACCGGAACGCAGGCGCAGTTCTCGAGTCCGGCATCCGCTCCGCTGAGCGCCAGCACTGTTCCGCAGGCACAGCTTATGCAGCCCGCGGAGCTGGTGAAGCTCCTAAAGGCGGCTGGGACGGCCCAGGCGGTGGTGTTCCAGGTCGGATCGTTCGTCATGTTTCAGCAGGCGCATATCCCGAATGCCGGGTTTACGGGACCCACTTCGCAGCAGAACGGATTGATTCTGCTCAAGAAGTTTGCCGCGCCTCTGAAGAAAGACCAGCTCATCGTGATCTATTGCGGTTGCTGTCCGTGGGGTAGGTGCCCGAACATCGGACCCGCCTACAAGCAGCTGCGCGATCTGGGATTCACCAACGTGAAGGCGCTTTACCTGGCGAACAACTTCGGCGATGACTGGGTGAGCAAGGGCTATCCCGTGGAGCGAGGGGAGTAGGTTCCGATCCATGCGGCGTCGTTCCCTCGCTTTGTTGACGTGCGTTGTCCTGACCATCCTCTGCGCGGGGTCCGCACAAGCGCCGTCTAGCCTGGTGAATAAGCCGGCTCCGGCATTTGTGCGCTCGGATCTCGGCGGGCGGCAGATGGAACTGAACAGCTACCGCGGCAAAGTAGTGCTATTGAATTTCTGGGCCACCTGGTGCGCGCCGTGCCAGATTGAGTTGCCGCGCTTCGAGGCCTGGCAGAAGAGGTACGCAGCCGAGGGGCTGCAGGTGCTGGCCGTATCGATGGACGATGAAGATGCGCCGGTGAGGAGAACAGTTCGCAGACTGCATTTGGATTTTCCAGTAGTCATGGGCGACGCGAAGCTGGCTGAGGCCTACGGCGGGGTGTTGGGATTGCCGATCACGTTTCTGATCGACCGCAACGGAATCGTTGTGGCCAGGATCAAGGGCGAGACGGATCTACATAAGCTGGAATCGCGGGTGAAGGCGTTGGTTACGCAATAGGGCGCAGCGCATTAACGAACTTGATGCCTTGATGAACGAGGTTCAGTTAGTCAGCCCTGGGCGGGAACTCACACGCGTGCGCGCGGATAATCGAACGTGTGGGCACGGAAAGCAACCTCGTTCTGCTGAAGGACTATCAGGCTTATCTGCGTGTTGAGAAGGGGTTGCGGCCGCTTACCTGCGAGGCTTACGACGGCGACCTTAAGACATTCGCCGAGTTCCTTGAAGGCCGCCAGGGAGTTTTGGTCACTGCGGCGCAGCAGGATGTCTCTGCATTCCTCGAGCACCTGCGGACACACTCCATTGACTCACGCAGTGCGGCGCGGAAATTGAGCTGCCTGCGCGGCTTCTACAAGTGGCTCTTGCTCGATCGCAGAACCCATCACGACCCCACGGTGAACATCGAATCACCAAAAGCCTGGAAGGTGCTTCCGAAGTCACTGGCGGAACCCGAAGTAGCCGAGATGCTCGAACGGGCCGCGATGACGGCCGAGCATCCGCAAGCTCAGGCAACGGCAATGCGCGACCGCGCGATTCTTGAACTGTTGTACGCCGGTGGACTGCGCGTCTCGGAGATCACCGGATTGGGTACAGGCGACCTCGCGCTCGATGCGGGCCGGGTTCTCGTCCGCGGCAAAGGCGACAAGGAAAGAATTGTGCCGCTGGGGCGTTCAGCCCTGGAGGCGCTCGAGGAGTATCTGCGCACAGGACGGCCGCATCTTGCGCGCATCAGCAACAGGCGGAAGACCAACAACCCTTTAAGACATGATGCGACGCGCTTGTTTCTGTCGTTGCGTGGGATGCCGTTGACCCGGCAGTGGGTCTGGCATCTGGTGAAGATGAGCAACAAGGATGCGAGCCCGCACAAGCTCAGGCACAGTTGCGCCACGCACATGGTGGAGCATGGAGCTGATCTGCGCAGCGTGCAGGTAATGCTGGGACATGCGGACATTTCAACAACGCAGGTGTACACGCATCTGGCATTGGGACGCTTGAAGCAGGTTCATCGTGAACATCATCCGCGTGCGAAGGCGCGCGTGAATGATGAAGCGGCGAGTCCGGCCATGGCTCCGAAGCCGGGGGGTCTGCAGGTGATCCGCGGCGGAAAAGATCAAGCTCGAAGTTTGAAGAAGCCGGACGGATCGATTTCTGGAGACGGAGATTCAGCGTGATCCGCGCGGAGGACGAGATCGTCCAGGATCAGTCTGCTCCAGCGCCGCTTGCAGTTCTGGTAGACGAATATCTGCGCGTGCTGGCCAATGAACGCGGCTCGTCTGCACATACGCTGCGCGCCTATCGTCGAGAGCTGATGAACTTCGCCGTGCATATGGGCACGCGTCATGCGGCTGTCGGCAGCGTCGGCCAGATCGATCACCTGCATATTCGCACCTATCTTGGTGTGCAGCTCGAGCGCGGTCTTTCGAAGGCATCGACAGCGCGAGCACTTGCGGCGATACGGAGTTGGTTCAAGTGGCTTGCGCGTACAGGACATGTGCAGCAAAATGTCGCTTCGCTGGTCGCAACGCCGAAGCTGCCGAAGCATTTGCCTCGTGTGCCGTCGATTGAGCAAATGAACCGCGTGGTGGACAGCGTTGATGATGATGCGGCGAGCTGGCCTGCGCGAGATAGGGCGATTCTCGAATTGCTCTACGGTTGCGGGGTCCGTAACGCCGAACTGACCGGCTTGAATATCGGCGACATCCACTGGGGCAACGACGCGATACTCGTCAAAGGCAAAGGTCAGAAACAGAGGCTGGTTCCCCTGGGAGATGCGGCGGCACAGGCTTTGCGAGGGTATCTGGCGGAGAGGTCCGCGCGATTAAAGGCGAAGTTTGGAACTAAGGGAGCTGACACGCCGGCACTATTCCTGAGCCTTCAGCTACGCGGCTTGAGCCGGCCGGGAGGCGAGGGACGACTCACGACGCGGAGCGTGGGGCGCATTGTGAAGCGGGTTGCGATTCTCCGCGGGCTTTCAGCCGATGTGCACCCTCATACGCTGCGGCACGCGTTCGGCACGCATCTGCTGGAAGAGGGCGCGGACCTGCGGGCTATCCAGGAATTGCTGGGCCACGAGCGGCTGTCGACTACGCAGCGATACACGCAGTTGACCACGGCGCAACTCGAGGCAGTGTACGACAAGACGCATCCGCGAGCGAGATGACCGTCGGGGCACCACTTGTCGGTTCTCGATAATCAGAAGCTGACTTTACGCTGCGGATACCAGGTCAGCTTGACGTTTGTGGTCGTCTCAGTCTGCTGGCCCGGCAGGTAGATGGGCGCCTTCCAGTGCTCGTAGGTGAAGTTCCCATTGATCTCCAGATCGTTGCGCAGCCGCTTCACAGCCTGGAAGCTTACATCGTTGAGCGTGGTACCGCCGTTGATATAGAAGCCCGTGTTTGGATTGATCTCAGTGGTTGAGCCGGGAATGAAATCCTTCGAAACCTTGTGATGCCGCGCGCTGACCTGGATCCACTCGTTGCCGGAGAGGTGCCAGGTGATCCAGGCTTGACCGCCTTTGCCCTCGCGACCAACCCAGTCGCCTATGATCTGGCCGTTGTTGGTGTACCCGTTTCTTTGCAGGACTTCCCAGTACATGAAGCGCCCCCCACCACTGGTGCGAATCGGCGGATCGGTGTACACAGCCTCCGCACGCAGGTCGAGCTTAGGCAAGCCGGGAACATGCGAAAGGTAGAAGCCGGGACGCCAGGAGGCGCGCCGTGGTGCATCAATCGGCGAGACGTCGTCGTGGACCTCGCCATCTGCATACAACGTTAGCCAGTGGCGAAGGTAGGGAAGGCGGTACGAGAAATCAAACGCTCCGAAGCGTGCTCCGGGATCGTTCCGTCCGAGTTTGTCGCCGTTCGTCGGTGAGGCCAGGCTGAAGAAGCTCTTCAGAAATGTGTGCAGCGTGATGGGGCCGTGGCCTTTGCCGCCCCAGATCGCGGAGCGCTCGAAACCGAATTCGAGATTCTCGGTAGGACGAAAGCTGATCTTCTCGATATGCATCCACGGATTTCCGGGCGTAATCACGTTTGCCTGACCGGGACCTGGATACAACGGGTTGGGAACGTAGGTATGTCCGTGAAGTCCACCAACCAGAAATTCATAGCGGAAGGGGCCGGTGATATATGAGAGCCCCGGCACGTGGAGCGGCTCGACGCGATTGATGCGAAACGAGTAGAAGTTTTCTGCGTTATTGGAGAAAGCGAATCCGCCGCCCAGGCCGGGTCCGAGCCACTCATCCTGCTTGCCGAGCGAGATCTCGTGATTGAGAAAGCGCGTGGATACATACGCTTCGAGAAAGCGAGCGCGCGTCGTGGTGCCTATCGGTCCTGCAGGGATGGTGGCCTGCGGATAAATCTGCCCTGTAGTGGGATCGAGAGGGATACCATCGACAGCGGAAAGGACGTTTGCGAGTCCAGTTGAATATCCGGCTGCAGAGGGAGCGCCCTGGAATTCGCCGCGGACGTATAGAAGAAAGCGTCCGGCGGAGGCGTAGCCGCTGAGGCCGGTGTAGTTGTTCAGTCCATTCTCGTAGGGACGGCCGTAGTCGTTGATAACGCTTTGGCCGAGGTGAAAGCTGTCGTGCAGCGGTGTGCCGCTGATGGCGCGGACGGCGCTGTAGGCGGACTCTATGCGCACGTGGCCCTGAAGAACGCCGCAGGGGCCGCTCATATCCGGGTGAAGATCGCGATCGATGGCCTCGTAGATCTGCTGGGCTTCAGAGCTCGTCTCTTCGCCATACTCTTCAGCGTCTGAGATGCGCGCGCTGACGTCTTCGAGCATGCGCTCGAGGCTGGAGCGTGTCCAGGGCCGCATCCCGAGGTAAACAGTGTCGAGATAGCCGAGACCATAGAGACGCATCACAGCGGGATAGACCCAGCTATCAACAGGTATATAGGGGGAATCAAGCGTAGCGGGCTCGCATACGGGAGTGGGGCGGCCGATGTCAGGAACTGCCTGTGCCGAAGCTTGGAGCGAGAACAGACTTGAGACAAAGATCCCTGCTGAAAACACTGCCGAAAGAACAGCAGCAAACACCCCGCGACTGCTAACACTCATGGTTTTCACTTTATCATTCAGGTTGGTCCAGACCGACCTGAGCTGCTGTGGCGCTCCGGACCGTTCCTGGGGTGCAAGTGTCTCGTTTTGGACTATTTGTCGAGGAATCGGGTAGCTAGATCGAGATCGCGATTGAAAGCGGCAATAATCTCAGGATTGTGGGTCTCGGCATTGATCCCTTTGCTTTTGAGGTAAGTCTCCATCGCGGCGACCGGATCGCTCGCGATGAGATCGGTTGTGGTGCCTCTGCCGTCGTTTGGCGACGAGGGCTGAATGTCGATAATGCACTCGAGCAGCGTCGCGCCGCGAAGCTGGCGGGCGCGAACGATGGCCTCATAAGCAACGCGATATACGGCGACCGGATCGCGCCCGTCAACACCGATGGAGGGAACGCCATGGAGCAACGCTTCGGGTTTCGTTGAGCGCCCGGCCTGAGATTCTTGGGCTGCTTCCGAGTAATGAATGAAGATGGCGGGCAGCTTCTTCGATCCCGCTGACTGAATGGTCTTATGCCACTGCGCGAGGGATCCGGTGCCTGATGGGATGAATGCCGCGGCGACTGCTCCCTTCTTTTCGGCCGATGCAGCGCTAGCGCGATCGAGCAGCACTTGCTGCACATCGCACGTCCCCGATTCGTGATAGATGTTTTTATGTTCCGCTTCGATCTGAACGGCGCCGGCGACTTGCAGCGCGGTTGGAGCAAGCGCGCGGAAGAGAGTCTCGAGCGACATTCCTTTGACGAATGCGGCTAGCCAGTCGTTGGGCGCGATGCAAAGTGTGTCCGCCGGCTCGAGATCGATAACGGCAGCAGCAGCCGTGGCCTCTCGGCCCGCCGAGTTGTGCAGGTCGCTGTCGAGTTGGCCATGCTGAAACAGGGAAGTGGCGCGCTGCTCGAGCAGCCGGCACTTGAGCATGGCGGCGTAGATGGCAAGAAGCTTCTCGTTCGAGATCAGGGAGAAGGTCTTCTCCGAGGCTTTGTCCGTTTCAGTCTGTTTCTTTGGCATGGGTCGGCGCTTGATCGCTGTGTAGTCCTGCTTACGGCAGCAACGCAGGTTTGATGCTAAGTGGTGTAGTCGGCGTTGATGCGGATGTACTCGTGCGTGAGGTCGGTTGTCCAGAATTTGCAGGTGCCGGGTCCTTGGTGAAGATCGATCTTGATCGAGAACTCGGGCTGCTGGATGTATGCGTGTGCTGCGGTCTCGTCGAATTCCGAGGCTCTGCCACCGTTTCGGCAGATAGGAAGGTCGCCGAAGGAGATGTCAATGCGCTCGGGATCAATCTGCGCGCCGGAGTAGCCGATTGCTGCGATCAGGCGTCCCCAGTTGGGGTCGCAGCCGGCCCAAGCCGTCTTAACCAAGGGCGAGTGTGCAATGGCTTTCGCTACGCGGACGGCTTCGGCGTCGGAGATCGCGCCGTGGATGTGAAGCTCGACTACGTGAGAAACACCTTCGCCATCACCGACGACCTGGCGCGCCAGCGAAGTGCAGACCTGCGTGAGAGCCGCTGCGAATTCGCGATTGCCGGGGCCGATCCGTGCGCCGCTTGCACCCGACGCGAGAAGGAGGACCGTGTCGTTTGTAGAGGTATCTCCATCGACTGAAATGCGATTAAAGCTGATCTCAATGGCTTCGCGAAGATAGGTATCGAGCACTGTGGGTTCAATCGCTGCGTCTGTGAGGATGTAGACGAGCATCGTCGCGTGCGGCACCAGTTGAGGATGAATCATGCCCGAGCCCTTGCACACGCCGGCAATGCGGATCTCCTGCGGGATTTCGGCGGAGCTGTCGATTTCCGGTGCGGTAATTTCGACGCGTGCGAAAGCAGTCTTCTCCACGGTGTCAGTGGTGATGATCGCTTCCGCGACCTGCTGGAAGTGGTCCGATTGCGATCCGATCGTCTTCGCAAGCCCCGGCAGAACGGCGATCAGCTTCTCCGCAGGGAGCGGAACACCGATGACGCCGGTCGAGGAAGGGAAGACCTCTTCGGCCCTGCAGCCGAATGTTGACGCGGCGGCTGCGCAGGTGGCGCGCGCGGCGTCGATACCTGGCTGGCCAACCGCACAGTTTGCATTTCCCGCGTTGATGGCGACGATGCGGACTTTGCCGCCCGTCGCGCGAAGATGTTCAGCGTCGACCAGGAGCGGCGCGGCTTTGACCTTGTTAGCCGTAAAAGCTGCAGCGGCCGATACAGGTGCATCGGCGACGATGAGTGCGAAGTCAGTTCGACCGCTCTGCTTCAGGCCGGCCTTGGTGGCGCCAAACCGGAACCCGCGGGGAATCACAAATTGGGAAAGATCGCTCATGAGCTTCGGAATTTCGGTCGTGCCGCATCGAGCGAACCGCACCGAAAGAAAAAGGATGCAATCCATTTAATCTAACAAAGAAGGCTGGCAACAAAGCTCAAGGAGGATCGTTTGACGCAGGTCGGCAAGAGCGACGCGCTGCAGGATGAGCACCAGTTTCTCGAGCTCAGTAACGTAAATGTGGCGCGTGGTGATCGCGTCGTGTTGCACGATGTGAACCTGACCATCCGAGCCGGAGAGCACGTTGCCATCCTGGGGCCCAACGGATGCGGAAAGTCGACCCTGATTTTTACAATTACCTGCCAGATTTATCCGATGGTGCAGCCCGGAATGCATGTGCGCATCTTCGGCCGAGATCGTTGGGATTTGACGCAACTGCGCAGGCACTTCGGCGTTGTAGGCGCAGGGCTGGTGGGAGAGCTTCCCGGTGAGCGGACAGCCGTCACAACGGGATTGGATGCGGTAGTAGCGGGGTTCTTCTCCGCTTCGACTTTGTGGCCAAACCTGCACGTCACCGAGGAGATGCGCGAGCGGGCCCGCGAGGCGTTGAAACGCATGGAGGCGTCGCACCTGGCCGAGCAGCTTGTCGGCGAGATGTCGGCCGGAGAGAAGCGACGCATCATGATTGCGCGTGCGCTGGTACACCGGCCGCGTCAATTGCTGCTTGATGAGCCTTCGAACGCGCTCGACCTTGCCGCGCAGCGCGAATTGCGCGAGACGCTCCGCAGGCTGGCGCAGGAGGGTACTGGACTGGTGCTGGTCACGCATCACCTCGGGGATATTCTTCCAGAGATCGAGCGCGTGATTCTGATGCGCGACGGCCGCATCGTCGGGGATGGTGCGCGCGCGGACCTGCTCACCGAAGAAAAGCTGAGCGAGCTGTTCGACGCTCCGGTCAGGATTGGGCGCGACGAAGAGTGGCTGCACAGTTGGTGATCGTGCGCTGCCTATCCCAGGGGGAGGGAACTACATCAATCCTGCCTGAGTCGTTCAATCAGCTTCATGGGATGGATCGGCTTAGCGAGAAGTTCGAACTGATAGCCCTGCAGATGGCCTTCGTTCAATATTTCCGAGATGCCCGCCTGGCCTGAGAAGAGCAGGATGGAGCTCGAAGGATAGTTTTTGCGCAGCGCAATTGCGAGTTCCACACCATTCATGCGCGGCATGAGGACATCGGTGATGATCCAGTGGGGATGGAAGCGTGACGCTTTGTCCAGCGCGTCGAATCCGTCGTAGGCCGCTACGGCGTCGAAGCCTGTGTTGTTGAGAATCTCGGCAAGCGTATCTGCAATGAGACGCTGGTCGTCCACGACCAGCACCTTAGCTGAATTTTCGATTCTGTGCTGGGTGTCCGCAGAGGCATACGTGGATTCGGATGACGCCTTCGCCGGTTCATCCGCCACGCAGAAGTGGGATCCTGTAAGTAGCGGGAGTACGGAGTCGCTCATGAAAGCTCGCCTTCAGGGGAGGACGGCGGTTGGGCAAAAGGAATGAAAATTGTTACCGTGGTTCCGGAATTTTTCGGAGTGGTGCTGCTTGTAATGGAGATTTGTCCGCCGCGCCGTGCGATTAGCTGCTTCGCGACCCACAGACCGATGCCAGTTCCGAGAATGCCCTTGGTGGTGAAGAACGGCTCGAATACACGAGGCAGATTGTTCGGTTCGATGCCGATGCCAGTATCGCGGATTACGATCTCAATACCGTCCTGAGATGAGCTGAGCAAGTTGCGAGTGGTGATCGTCAGCACGCCGCCCTGCTTCATTGAGTCGATAGCGTTCGCGATGACGTTGGAGAACACCTGCAACATCTCGCCCTTGCTCACGCTGATCTTCTGCATATCGTTGAAGCGAGAGTCTACCGCGATGTCCGACGACATCATTTTCGAGTTGTACACGGTAAGAACATTCTGGATCAGCTCGTGAATCAGAACATCCGTGGGAGCGCCCGTGTCCTTGTAGTAGCCGAGTGTCTGGCGTGCGATATGGGATACGCGCTCCAGTTCCTGTTCCGCAGTGAGCAGAAGCTGGGTGACGCGGCTATCTGGAGCCGAGTGCTGACGAGCCAAATAGATAACGTTGATCAGGGATTCAAGCGGATTGTTTATCTCGTGAGCGATTGCGGCAGCCATGCGGCCGGTTGCGGCGAGTTTCTCCGACTGAATGAGCAATTGCTCGACGCGTTTTTTGTCGGAGATGTCGCGCGCGATCTTCGATGCTCCGATGACCCGGCCGGAATTATCGATGATCGGGGAGATCGTGACGGAGACCTGGAAGAGCTCGCCGCTCCTCTTTTTGCGCGTAGTTTCGTAGTGATCGATCCGCTCGCCGGCGCGAAGCTTGCGAAGTATCTCGTCTTCCTCGTACTCAAGCCCTTCGGGGATCAGCCGCAGGATGGATTGCCCGATCATCTCCTGGGACGAGTAGCCGAAGATGCGCTCCGCGGCCTTGTTCCAGCTTGTGACGATCCCGTTCAGATTCTTGCCGATGATGGCGTCGTCCGCGGAGTCAACGATGGCGGCGAGGCGGGAGAGGCTCTCTTCGTCCTTGCGGCGCTCGGAGATGTCGTGCGCAATCTTCGAGGCGGCTACAACGGTTCCGGAAGCATCGCGGATCGGTGAAATGGTGACGGAGATCGGAAATCGTTCGCCGTTCTTCCGCATGCGGGTCGTCTCGTAGTGCTGGATGCGCTCACCCCCGCGCAGCTTGCGCAGAATCTCTGCTTCTTCATGCTGCAGTTCCGGAGGAATCAGGGTGAGAATCGACTTCCCGATGATCTCGCCTGGCTGGTACCCGAAAACGCGAGTGGCGGCAGCATTCCAACTAATAATGGTGCCATCGAGACGCTTGCTGATGATCGGTTCGTCGGAGCAGTCGACTAGGGCCGCCAGGTGCTGATGCGGGTCCGGGGCGGCGGTAGGTGCTGGAAGCTCGAAAATTTGGCCGCCATGCGTTGTCGACTGGCCGAGATCAGTAGCCATGGGGACCACCGAGATACGTGCTGGGGCATGGCGTCCAGGAGAGGGGCCAAATGCTTGAAGGCGCTGCGGAGACGGGGCCGGATGGTCGGTTAGAACGAAAGATCACTTAGAAATTCCAGTCTTAGATTCAGGGCCCGATGTATGAGGTGCAGGACGCCTTGCTTAGTTGGATGCGTTTGATCTGATGAAGGTTTGTAGGCTTTCATTTTGAATACATCGAGCACCTAGACGAAGGGAGCGACCGAGTAGCTGTATCCGGCAGGTCGACACGCCGAGGATGGCTGCCGCACGCAGCCCGGGAACTTAACGCCGGGCCGAAACGTACAATTGAGTGCGATGGAAGATTTTCACCGCAACACAAGGCTGCTCAGCCGGATAATCCTGGCGGCGCTTGTCATTCTTCCTGTTCAGGTGCTGCTGGCCGAGCAGGTCAGCCAGCTTCCCAAGCCCACAGACTATGTAAACGACTTCGCGCATGTCCTTTCGCCGGATGCGGTGGCGAAGCTGGACCGCGTCTGCTCGGAGTTGGACCACTCGCAGGCAAACACGCAGATTGCAGTGGTTACGGTGCACAACCTGGACGGCGACGACGCAGCGAATTGGGCCACTCAGCTTGAAGACAAGTGGCACATGGGTAAAAAAGGGTCGGATCGTGGCGTGCTGGTTCTGCTGGCGGTGGACGATCACAAGTACCGAATCGACGTGGGATATGGCCTCGAAGGGATTCTGAACGACGCCCGAGCGGGCGACATTGGCCGGTCGATGGTGCCGAACCTCCGTGCTAAGGACTACGACGGAGCTATCGTCGGCGCCGTAGGCCAGGTCGCCAAGGTGATTGCGGACGATGCGCATGTGACCCTGAGCGACACCCTGCCGAATCCGCCGCCAGTTCACCACAGACAGCAGAACGGGTCGCCGGCCGGCGCCATCCTGCTGTTTCTCATTCTGTTCCTGATGTTCGGCGGGTTTGGACTTTTCCGCATTCTTTTCTGGCTAGGATTGTTCAACAGCGCACTGGGCGGACGTCGTTACACCGGTGGCTCCGGGCCGTTCATGGGCGGTGGCGGCTGGGGTGGAGGCGGGGGAGGCGGCGACTCAGGTGGCGGGGGTTTCGGAGGCTTCGGCGGTGGAGACTTTGGAGGCGGGGGAGCCGGCGGAAGCTGGTAAGAACAGGGATAAGGGATTAGGGATTAGGAATCTGGAGTAAAGGGCGAGGGACTCGGAACTAGAGACGTTAGGACTAGGACGGGCCTTCTGGAACCGAAGGAGAAGCGAGTTTATGGGTAAGCTGGTTGGTTTAGGTGTGGTGGGCGTAATCATCGTGGCATTGCTTCTGGTCGGCGGCAGCTACATCAGCGCCAAAAACCAGATGGTCGCGAAAGATCAGACCGTGAAGTCGGCATGGTCTGAGGTCGACGTGCAGCTTGAACGGCGCGCAGACCTCATTCCCAATCTGGTGGAAACTGTAAAGGGATTCACGAAAGAAGAGAACTCGGT
>Ga0105240_10010337_pt1 | contig 13131 bp, 13 predicted proteins | sample KBSC54metaG_FD_80426 | JGI IMG/M metagenome (GOLD analysis project Ga0105240, IMG submission 80426) | Corn rhizosphere microbial communities from Kellogg Biological Station, Michigan, USA - KBS C5-4 metaG | ecosystem: Host-associated > Plants > Roots > Rhizosphere > Soil | place: Michigan, USA... | reverse complement strand
GGACCGCTACCTGCGACGGCCAAACGCTTGGGAATGAGGTACAGCAATTTCCGCCATCAATTCGCGCGCCGCACGGAACTAACGCCGCACCAGTTTTTACTGCGGTTGCGCGTCGATCAGGCTTGTGTCCGACTTGCGCAGACTCATGATTCGGTTAAAACCATCGCGCGCGACTGCGGATTCGGCTTAGTCGAGAGTTTCAATCGCACCTTTCGGCGAGTGAAGAACATCACACCGACCGAATATCGGCGTCGTTTTAGCCTAATGATCCAACATTCAGATTAAGCCAGCGCGCACGCGGTGATTGCCGCAGTCGCGCATACCAGTGGTTTACGGCTGGCGCCGGCCGGTGTGTCTCGAATCCTTCCAATTATTTCAACCAGTCGACACGGAAGCACTCTGTAGGAATGGCCCTTGGGGTCTGATTCGCAGAGCTGCGCACGCCCCGACTAGAAAGAGCCCGACCAGGCCATAGAAAACCAGTGTGAAATTGCTGTGGGTATGCGCCAGTACGTAGCCGATGAGCAACGGTGAAACGAATGCCGCAACTTGCCCGACAGTGTTTACAAGCCCGAACGCCCTACCGACGGCCTCTTTAGGCACCAGCAGCAACGGCAAACTGAAGAGGCCACCGGAGGCGACAAATAGAAACAGAAACGCGAGCACCAGAGCGACAATGGCCCACTCTCCAGTGGATGCCACTGCGGCCCAATAGGTCATCAAACTAGCGACAACCAGCGCTGCCACGATGGGGATATGACGTCGCTGACTAAAGTACTTATCGGAAATATGTCCGCTCAAATAGTAGCCCAGCGCTCCGGCAAAAAAGGGCAACGAGGCTCCGACCCCCATGCGGCTTACGCTAAAGCCGCGGGCTTGCAGAAGATACGTCGGCAGCCAGTTCATCAGCCCCCAAGTCACTATGTTGACGAAGAACAAACTCACCGCACACCAAACAACGGCAGGCATCTTCAGCAGCTGCGTGATCCGAATATTCTCTCCCGTGCCCTTTATCGCGCTTTGATCGGGGTGTGGATGCGCAGACGAGTCTTGAGCCACGAGTCGCACAACGAGTGCAAGGACCAGGCCGGGTACCAGCAGGCTGTAGAACACTATCCGCCAACCCCAGTAGATCACCAAAGGTGCAACAAAGAGCGGTGCGACGGCGGCACCGATATTGATCGCGGCTAGCTGAAATCCGTTGGCACGGCCGACTTCACGTTGCGGAAACCACGTGGCGACGGTCTTGGACGCCGCCGGCGGAAAGGGGCCCTCGCTGAATCCGAAAAAAAGCCGTATGCCTAGCAGCGCAGCGAATGAGCCTGCCAAACCCGTGAGGGCAGTAAAGACAGACCAACTGACCATCGCTGCAGTCATGATCCGACGCGGCCCGAATCGATCCGCCAAAAAGCCACCCGGGATCTGCATCAGCGCATAGCCGACGAAGAAGGCGCTTAACACGGCTCCTTGCGCGAATGGCGAGAGATTAAATTCTTTGGCGATAAAGGGGATGGAGCTCGCTACGACCATCCGGTCCATGTAGCAGAGCAAATAGGCGCAAAAGAGAACGCCTAAGACCGCGTGACGACGCTGCCAGATCATTCAACCCCAAACGTTCTGCATGACTCGCAGCCAGTTGGTCCCCAAGATTTTACGTACATCAGCTTCAGGATATCCTCGTGCTAGAAGCCGCGTAGTCAGGTTCGGCAACGTTTTTGGCGTGTCAATTCCCGCGGGATAGTGATGAGGAGGCGGAGGGTAAGCCGAGCTCCAGCGGCCCGCTCGGACGGCCTCGTTATATGTGTCCAGAGCCTCCTTATCGCTGGCAACGCCCGCTTGACCCCAGTAGTAGTCGATGCCAAGCCCTACATGATCGATGCCCACTAGCTCCACCAGGGCATCTATGTGTGCAATGAAATCATCGAGCGACGGTGTAATGCTGTCTCCCACAAATGCCGGGAACCCTGCCACACCGATCACACCTCCGGATTGTGCAATCGCTTTGGCCAGCTCATCCGAAACATTGCGAGGGCTTTTATGGACGGAAACCAAGTTGGCATGAGAGAGAATTACCGGCGCAGTGGAGTGTTCGATCGCCTCTAAAGAGGTCCGTAGCCCCGTGTGGCTACAATCGACGAGGACGCTTGCTTGGTTCAACCGCTTTACCAGCTTGACACCGAAACGGCTCAGGCCCGCGTCAGTCCTCTCTTCACAGCCATCGCCGACTCGGTTTTTTACATTGTAGGTCAGTTGAATGACACCGACACCGAGACTCTTGTATAAATCGATTAGATCAAGGTTGTCCTCAACGGGGTCAGTGCCTTGCAGGTGCAGATATATCCCTAAACGGCCACGCTCCTTGGCTATCTCAATATCGCGGACTTGACGCACGCAGAGTACGTCCTCGCGCTCGCGTAGTAAGCGGTGCCAGGCTGCTACGCGAGTCAACGTGGTTCGAGCATTCTCCCAGCCGCCCACTGTGGGAGCGAGAGCCGTCACTCCACCTTCCCGGTACCAATCGAGGTAACGGGGATCCTCCATGACCAACGGGCAGACCGCATCAATTACGATGCTGTCAGTATGGAGCGCTTGTGAGGTCTTGCCAGACATACATTAATGCTCCGCTACTGCTGCGTCGATCCTGAGGGAATGACGGGCAGAACAATGTAAGAGGGAAACTTCGGACCGTGGTGAATTGTCTGATGCGCCACAATTGCCTCTGACATGTTGACCATGGCGAGATTGTCAGCACCGGTGTTCAAATTTGGCAGAAAAAAGGGAAACCAACTCGAGGAGATCTCAACACGAATCCGATGGCCCGCTTGGAACAGATTCGCCGTGCCGCGCCAGAAGCGGATCGTATATTTGTAGATCTTGCCCGGCTCGATCGCACTTAGCTGTGCGGCGTTGAACCCGCCTTCACGAGCGGGATCGCGATTCCTAGCGCGCATGGCGCCATCCGCCAGGAGTAATGCGCGACCGTCGGGCTGTACATCGACAAGCCGAACCATCCAGTCAGTGTCACGCGCCGAGGTAGCCGCGTATAGCGTCGCTTCGATTGGACCGATCACCTCAACTGGCGATACCAACGGCGGCGTCTGGTAAACGAGGACCGCATCATCACTGACAGAAGAGCGCGTGTCCCACGCGCCGTCCAGATGTCCATTGTAATCTGAGATACGGGTGGACGGATCCATCGTTGGATTGCGGGGATCATAGGTATAAGAAACCGCAGTTTCTTGACGGGGGACCGTGGTCGTCAGGACGCCATCGCCTTTCAGCGAATCAGTCTGTCCGCGCGAGGAAAGATAATACTTGGTGGGCTTGCCTTGAGGTAGCGGCCAATCCTGCTCGGCGTGCCACCGATTCTCACCCATGACGAAAACGTAGACGGGGGGCTCGCGTTCAACTCCGTTGTCAATTCCTTTTAGAAAATGATCAAACCACCGAATGGTGTAACCATCCATGTCAAACGCCGCCGTAGGACCGTAGTCAATTCCACCGGCCACTTGCTTAAAGCTGGCATGTGTCCAGGGACCTATAATGAGTGAAGGGCGACGTGCTTGTGCAGTGGCCCCGAAGCTTTTCATTCCCCCATAATTGATGGGCGAGCCTGCATGACTGACGTCGAACCAGCCAGTGGCCGATAGTGAGGCCACCGTCATCTTCGAATAGTGGTCTTCACCTTGATATGAGATGCCTTGCCAGTAAGGATCCGTAGACTTGTTTTGCGAGTACCACTGCGTCACCCACGGCGCGTTCTCTAGCCCCCTATAGGCATTGATGTCGCTGTATGGTGTATGTTTTAAGTCTTGCCCACGCTGAATACCCTAGCCTGCATAAGGGCCTTCGCCCAACTTTACGGTAGTGCGGCCTGACATCACGGACACCCAGTCGGGGGCCCAACCGCCGCTGAGAACGCCCTGTCTATAAGGAGTATCTTGGAATTGATCGGGCGGCGCGCCCACCGGGACAATCGTGACCAGATGCGGGGGGGCCATACTTGCAGTCCACCACTGCGTCCATCCTAAAAACGACGCGCCCCACATCCCGACTCTGCCACTCGACCACGACTGCGTAGCCGACCATTCCACTAAGTCGTAGCCATCGGTCTTGTGTTTGGCATTAAAGGGGTCCCACACGCCATCCGAGTCGTACCGGCCTCGTGAATCCGCTGCAACAAAGATATACCCGCGCGTGGCGAACCGTCTGGCCTGTGAGTACAGTTCCGTACGTCCATACGGGGTAATGCTCAATATTACGGGAAGCTTTTCTGAGGTCTTCGGCGCATAGATATCAACCGCCAGCCGAGTACCGTCGCGCATGGGCACCATTACGCCTCGACGCTCCTGCAGCTCGTATTTTGCGGGGGAATAGCTTCCAGGATCCGGCGCTTGCGCCACGGCAATGACCCATGTCAGTTTTAACAGAAGCAAAGCGGCGAAAACTCCAGCGCCGCACAGTCGCCTCCGAATACCAAGCGCAGAGCTCTCATGGGAGTGCCTATCGAGCTTGCGGCAATGGGGCGCGATCTTTTTATGCATCAAAGTATTTACTCATGAGTCTTGGGCAGTTACGGCGCTGCGCACGCGCAAGAGCCACCCCTCGCGGCGATTCTATGCAACGGCTTTATGGAAGTGTGTGCAAAACCCGCCAGCTTCGTTACCCAAAAAGGACAGCCCTTAGATGGGGAGGCGCGCATCGCAGCGGCTTCGGTAAACTCGAGGCGTACTGGCCGTCCAGGCTTTGAACGCTCTGGAAAATGCCGCCGTTCCGGAAAAGCCGAGATCGGCGGCGATCTCGCTGATGGGAATATCCGTACAGGCTAACTTCTCCAACGCCAGCTCGCGCCGTATCTTGTTCTTGAGCTTCTGGAAGCTGTCCCCTTCAATCTCCAGTTTGCGATTTAAGCCCCTAACACTGACCGACAGCTCTTGCGCAACCCAGTCAATGTGAGGCAGGCGGAACTCGGTCCTCAGCATATTTCGCATGGTTCGTTCGACCAACGCCGCGCAGCAGCGCTCATCGTTCGCTACGACAAAGAAATCGCGCGGCAAGTATTTCCGGTAATTCAGACACTGCTCCACCGGACGGATGACGGGACAGTTCAGATAATTTTTGTCGATCGCGATAATGTTTTGTGGTTGATCAAACAGGACATCGGCAGGTAGCAACGCCAGATCGTTACTAACACCCAACGGCGCGGGTTCGGCGATTCCGATGACTTTCGGCCTAATCTGCTTGCCGATCATCCAGCTGAAAAGCTGTAGCTTGAGCATCGTGCTATCCAGGATCCACACATAGGTGCCCGGACGCTGCGTTTTAGTAAATCTGAAGCGATAAACGCATTCATTCTTTTCGACACCGATGCTCGAGAGGCCGTCGCGCTGGACCAGATTCCAGAAGCTCTCCCACTCCGAGAAAACTTCCCTAAGGTTTTTCGCCTGGGCCAATATTTTGATCATGACGTGGTCCAACAGAGCCGGCGGCATCACGTGTTGGCCATAACCCATGAATTGATCGCCCAGCAGGCGCCGGATTTCCGCGTTCAACCTCGCCAGCTGCTCACCGCTGATGTGAGTTCGGGTATCCTCGTAACTGCGCCAAGGGATTCCGGAGGCTTTTAGCAACGGCTTTAAATCGTGGCCCCTCGCCTTGGTCACTTGCAGCCAATCTTGCAGTAACTTGTTGCTGACGGGCTTCATCCGTCACCTCCTATCCCGAGCACGGCAGCGGTGGGGGCTGTATTTTGGCCCTAAGCTGGGGCCGCTTTGCGAGGCAATGCATGAGCCGGACGGCCTATACGAGAATCGCGAATGGCGCGCTTTAACGTTTTAGACGGACGTTTTTCATGATAGCAGCTTCTAATAAGTGCAACCACCGTTCTGGCGCCTTGAATACGGGCATTACTCAATGGCGCAAGGGAACACTAAGAGACGCGGCCCGTCAGATGATTGCGCTCGCGCCTATCAAAACAAACACAACGGCGGCAGCGGCAGCAATGCTAACCATCATCTGTTGTGGGGTACGGCCGCGCGACCACATGACGAGGCCGCTCAAGCCGAGCGCGACCATTCCGAGGGCGAAACTGTCCGACAGCAATATCCAGGCGACGCCTCCGCCGATGCCCTTATGCAGACGTTCGAGGACGGCAAGAGGGCTCTGAGTGCTAGTGCGGACAAGGGCAGTTTCAGAGCCTGGACTATATTCGGCTTGAATGATGATGCGGGCATTGCCGCCCATTAGCGTCCAACGCCCGCCTCTTCCATCTCCCCGGTTATCGCCACGTGCAGCGCGACCTTGCGCGCCACGCTGCATCTGGAGTTGCAAGTGCTGTGTATCGGCCAACCAGGTCCTCAATGCCTCCGCCGATACACGCGCCTCAGCTGGAACAGGGACCTCGAGCTTCGAGACTTCGGTGGAGCTCCCTTGCGGCAATTTCATGAGGCCACGATGATTTTGCAAAAATCCGCTGAGGCCGAACAGGACCGCGGCGATCGCGCCCCAGGCGCCGATCCCTATGTGCAGTTGGCGGATCAGTCGATGGACGCGTAGGCGGCGTAGCTTTGCATCGGCATCCCCGCTCGGCGTGTTCATACTTCGGTCCAACGCCTGAGCAAGTTGTGATAGACACCGGTTAGTTCGATCATGGCCGAAAGATCGGGACGCTCGCGGCTAAGCTTCTGAATCGTCTGGTCTAAATCGAAGAGGAGCTGGCGCTCGCCCAAGTCGCGAACCATGCTTTGCAGCCAGAAGAACGAGGCCAGCCGCTCGCCGCGCGCAATAGGCTCCACCCGATGAACGCTGGTGGCGGGATATAACATTAAGTCACCAGCAGGCAGCTTGACTCGGTGCAGCCCGGCGGCGCCTTCGATTACAAGCTCACCTCCGTCATATTCTTCAGGGGCAGACAGAAAGAGCGTCACCGAGAGATCCGTACGCACGGGCCGCGCGGGTGCGTTCGAGCAGTCGTAACGGATCGCATTGTCGATGTGATTGCGGAAGCCGTTGCCTGATCGGTAGCAGTTGAAGAGCGGCGGGAAGATGTACCTAGGCAACGCGGCTGCAAAGAAAAGCGAATTGCGCTCAAGCGCAGCGAGCACCGCCGCGCTCAGTTCACGGGCGAGCGGATTAGCCTCGGGCAATTGAAGGTTATGCTTGGCGAGGGTCGACTGATGTCCCGCGGTGATGCGGCCGTCCACCCAGTCGGCCTGCGCGAGTCGCCGCCGGAACTCACTCACTTGTGCTTCACTCAACACCTTTGGGACGTGGAGGATCATTGTCAGGAGCGCCTTTAGAACGAGACTGAAGCGGTCAGGATCGCTGTGCGCCCCGTCCCAGGGTAGACCCAGCCACTGGTGGTCGACACCGTACGCAGTTGCGTGAAGTACTCCTTGTCAAACAGGTTCATCACGTTCAACTGTAGCCTAAGGATCCGATTCACCTCGTAAGAGGCCATCAGATTATGGAGGACAAATCCCGGAATAGTCGCCCGGTTGTAAAGCGCCGTGGAGGTTGCATTGCTCGCCGTCGCCCACACCCACGATGTGTAATTGACGCCATAACCGAGTGTGAATCCGCGGGAAAACTGATAAGTTGTCCACAGGTTCGCCGAGTTCTTTGGCGTATTGGCCAACGGGTTACCCTTTTGCGCGTCGATACCCGTCAGTGCCAGCGTATGGTCGGAAACGCTTTGTAGCACTTCACTGCGCAGGTGCGCATAGTTGGCAAAGACCGCCCAGTCGCGCGTGATGTTGCCTGCGAGGCCGATCTGCTCGCCCTCTACCCGGGCCTTGCCATCTAACTGCTGCTGCGGGACGCTTGGATCACCTGAGGCAACCAGATAATTTCTTCGGTCCGTACGCAAGACGGCCGCGGTGAGTGAGAGTTGCTCGCCAAACAGATCCCATTTCGTGCCCACCTCATAGTTGACGTCACTTTCCGGTGCGACGTTGCAGTTGGTTGCGCAGCTCCCGTTGACCGTCGCTGTTGATGGAATCTTGGAATTGCCGAACGCCGCATAGATGCTGCCGGGCTCCACCGGTTTGTAGAGCAGCGTCGCTCTGTAGGAAAACAGGTTGTTATCACTCACCAGGGGATTGGTGGCTGCTGCAACCAGAGGGCCCGGCGCTGTGGTGAGACTGGCCGCAGGTGTTGCCGTCCGGTTCTCGTAGCGCGCCCTATCGTGCTCATAGCGCGCGCCGATTCCGAGAAGCCAGTGATCCTGCAACTTAAGTGTATCGAAGACGTATCCGGCCCGGTCGTCAACCGTGGATCGGGCCTGGCTCGACACCGTTAGATTCAGCGGCTGAGTAAAATAGTGATTCGGGTCGTAGAGGGGCTCGGGAAGGAGAAGGTAGGTGGTACCGTTGGGGTTGCGATATTCGCCGCCCAGAGTTTGCCAGTACCACTCTCGCGAGAACGCTGCACCGATCACCACAGTGTGTTTGACGATGCCGGTATCGAACCGCAGCGTCAGGTCGGTCTGGTTCGCGGCTATCCGGTTGCGTGTATCGCGCAAGTTGCCGATCGGGCCCCCCGGAGTGTAAGTCGGCCCACCCACGCCCTCGAGCGGGCGGGCCCCGCTGGCCCCACACCGGAGCGTCGTTCCCGGTGCCTGCAGGTTTGTGCCGAGAGGATATTGACCCGGCGCCAAACAAATACGCCCTTCTGCGGCATCGGTGATGCTGTAGCGGTCGTACTGCTCGAGCCGAGTGAGATTGCGAATAGCGGCGTTGGCATTGAAATCGTGGGCGAGGATCGCCGTCAACGCATCATCGTCGATCTTCTCCACATCGACATTGCTAAAACCATAGTAGTTGCTGCGATTGACGCCGGATACCGGTGCGAAGTTGCGCAACGGTATACCGTACTCGGGTAAGTTGCGGTCGTGCTCGTGGAGATAAGCAAGCGTAAAGCGGGTTGGGGTGCCCAGTCCAACTGCAAAGGATGGCGCAAAACCCCAACGCGTATAACTCGTGACATCGCGGTCAGCAACCTCGTTACGATGGGCCATGGCGTTGACCCGGAATGCCATGCCCAGGTCGGGATCGCCTATACGCTCATTCACGTCCGCAGTCGTGCGCATATAATCAGCCGTACCCGCTCCTACGCTGATATTCGCAAAATCGGCTGCGCTCGGGAGCTTCGACACGAAGTTAATCGTGCCGCCGAGAGCACCGACGCCGGAGTACACCGAACTGCTGCCTTGAACAACTTCAATGGCCTGCGTGTCGAAGGGGTCTGTGTGGGTAGTGTTGGCGCTCTGGCGAACTCCGTCGACGGCAACATCATTGGTCGCCGTGAAGCCACGGATGTTGATGCTGTCGCCGTAACTGCCTCCCTCACCTGCTCCAAACGTGATGCCTGGGACGTTCTGCCGCAAAACATCCCGCAGTAGCAGCGTCCCCTGTTGCTGGATCAACTCGGCCGGAATGACGGTTATGGTTTGTGCGGTGTCGCGCAAAGGCTCGGTGTACTTCGGCGACTCCACCTGATCCACTTTGTATTCACTCACGGAGTCATCGACGCTGATCTTGCCGAGTTGAGTTTCTTTCTTGGCCGGCGAGGCATCGCTGCCCGAGTTCGGCGTCGTGGGCTCGGCAGCCATTGCGCTCAAGCTCGCTCCCAAAGCCAGATGAACTGCCGCAGCCAGAAGGCGGCGCGATGTGGAATTCGGCATATAAACCCTCGACCTCGTGATTCTTCGTGCGGCATTTCGCCTAACGGAATCCTTATCCTAAATGCGAATACTTCTCATTTGCAATCGCATTGAGATCAAGGTAGGCTTCAAGCATGTTCGCGAAGGGTTTTATTTATAGGGGTCCGGGCAGGCGCAGCCTGATCGGACTTCTTATCGCAGGCGTGCACATATGCGTGGTTGCCCTATTCGTGCTCGGCATGCATGTGCCGCGAGGTAACCCGGAGTTGTCGCCCATTACGGTTGAATTCGTGGAGAAGCAACCTTCAAAGTTAGACCCGCCTACGCCGTCTAACCCTAAGCTCGTTTCAATCGCGCCGCTCGCGCTCGAGTCCCCAGATGTGCCATTACCAGCCGCGACGCAAGCGCTTAGTGAGATCACGACTGAGATGCCGGCCCCTCCTGCTCCTACCTCCATAACATCAACGAACAACGGGAGCCACACTGCGTTAGCAACGTTGTCCGATGTTGCCTATATCGAGCCGCCTGCGCCCCGTTACCCGCCTCAGTCAAAGCACGCGCGGGAAGAAGGTCTCGTCATTCTGAGAGTGCTGATTGACGAATCAGGGCATGCAAGCAGTGTGAATGTCTACCGATCGAGTGGCCATCCGCGGCTCGATGAAGCGGCACGCAAGGCCGTTCAATGTGCAGTATTCAAACCCTACCGGGATAGCGGCATCGCTCGCGCAGTGGTGGCAATCATTCCCATCGAGTTCTCACTGCACAGTACAGGCGATCGAGGGCGCCGCAACGGCTGAGAGTACTCCTCATCGTTATGCAAACGACCTCTCTGTGGCGCGTTGCCTGGCGGCCAGGTGCTGGAAGCCACGGCGCGTATCTCAAAGGAAGTAGCGCGGCCCACGCAAGGGAAACATCCGGGCGAACACTCCGTCTCCACGGATAGCGTGCCTTACTGCAGCCAGAACATGCGCACCAATAAGAGCGACGAATAGATATGACAAGACAACATGCGTTGTGTTGAATACTGCATACACCCGCGCATCATTAACTCCCCAGGGCGGCAGCAACAGCACGTTGAAAAATTTCACTCCGTACTTGCTGAAGTTGGATGCGATATAACCCGATAACGGCATGCCGAGCATGCACGCGTACAGCGCGATATGGCTCCATGCCGCTGCGCGGCGCTCCCACAAAGGCATGAACGACGGCATTGGCGGCGGGGGATTCGCAATACGCCATGCAATTCTGGCGAGAATTAGCAAAGCTAGCGTCAATCCGGTGGATTTGTGTAGGTTCACATAGAACCCTCGCAGCGGTGCACCGCGAGGAATAGTCTCTAGAAACCAACCCAACGCCACCTGACCCAACAGCAAAATGGCTATCAGCCAATGCAGGAGGATGGCCACGCTCGTGTATCGCAACACCGTAGCGGATTCGCCTTCTCCGGGTAAATCGACCGCGCTGCGCCTCATATTTCCTCCACCGGTCATGCCGCCAGAGTGTCTGATCCTACCTCGCGCAGAGCAGGTGTCTGGCTCGGCGGACGCTCTGCAGGCGATAACTCGTACTCCTGTAGCCGGTGCGAGCGGTTGCACAACCCGTAGCTGCCGCCGAGCTTCCGGCCGCCCCCGACCTATGCGGCTTTGGCAGGTCAGTATGCTCCTCCAATCTCAACCTTAGCGGAATCTAGGCCGTTAAAACCAAAAGCCTTGGGTCGAAGGGGGCCACGCTGCTTTGCGTACATGCTTGCATCGCCACCAGGCTGCGCGCACGATCTCATCCGAAGCGAGGGCCGTACACCCGCAACGGGAGGTGTGTGATGTTATTCCTCATAAGCTGGTCTGGTAGTCCAGAGCTCCGCGCAGCCACCATCGATCGATTCTTGAAAACCGGAGGCCAGGCGCCTGAGGGGGTCAAGCTGATCGGCCGGTGGCACACTGTTGGTCCTATCAGCGGTTTCGCCCTCGCGGAATCGAACGATGTTGCCGCCTTGCAGAAGTGGGTTCTCGACTGGAACGATGTTCTGGAGATGGAGGTCCGGCCCGCGATCACCGATGAGCAACTTGGATCATCGCTGGCCGCACTCGGGCGCGCGTAGTCATCAGGCAGGCTTCGACGCCTGCTTGGCGTATTCGTCATCCAGAGCCGTAGGGACGTGTGATGATTTCGAGGTAGTGACCGTTCGGATCGTTCCAATACAAACCGCGCCCCCCATCATTGCGATTGATCTGCGACGGTCTCTGGTGCATGGGATCAGCCCAATAGGGCAGCCCATGGGCACGGATTCGCTCGAAGATCGCATCGAACTCTGGCTCGCTGACGAGAAAGGCGTAATGCTCGATCGGAATCGGCTCGTCCGAATGCTGGAAATCGAGTGTTGCTCCGTTGTCCAACGCCACCGCCCAGAATGGGCCGAAGCGCGTCGGCGAATCACGCCCCAGGATTTCGCAGAGCCATTCCGCCGAAGCTCTAGCGTCACGTGCGGGTACTATCGTGTGATTGAGCTGAACTGACATCTCGGTTCTCCTCTCGCCGCGCACGACTAGCTGGCGCACTGGCCGTCATCCTCGTCCTTTATCAAGATCACCGAACCCAATCAACCCTCATTGAAGGCTCCGCTCCAGCTTGAGGTCTGTTTCCAATATGCGATAAGCCCGCAAAATACGCACGGGCGTTGCCAACATCTGCCCTCGGTTGTAGGGATCCGACGCTGTATCGCTCAGGTGTAGGCCATAGATACGACGCACGACATCCATGCCTTTTACGACCCTGCCGAAGGCAGCAAATCCCTGACCATCCCCGAAGGGATCGCGGCCGCCACCGAAGTCCAGCGCGGGTTGGTCGCTGACGCAGATGAAGAACGCTACACCAGTCGTACTTCCCAAGACGCCCCTCGCCAAGGACACCGTACCACTCAAATGGCGCAGGCCGGTCTCTCGCGTGGCCTCATGCCTTATCCGGGGCAGGGTTTTGGGTGCATCTTTCCAGCCCCCTTGGATGACTTTAATGGGTGGGTGCCCGCGATCATTTTCGCTCCCGCGAACAACTCGATAGAACGTCCCGTGGGTGGCAAAACTGCCATTGTCCACATAGGTTAAGAAAGCCTGCACCGACGCCGGTGCTTTGTCGGCGTACAGCTCTAGCTCGATGCTCCCGACGCTTGTTTCTAACACCACGTACGTCGATTGCGCAGGCTGAGTTAACTCGCCGTTGCCCGTGCCGCTCAGCGCGAAAAGCAATGCAACGAGACTAACCAACCTCATTTCGCAGCTGGGGGGAGCGAGTCCGTGAGGAATCGCCGCATCAATTGCACCACCTGCAAGCGATCCGTCAGGAAGAAGCTGGCGTGAGCGCCAGAAACATGGACAACTTCCACGTCTGCGACTTCGCGCTGGATCCGTTCGATGGACTTGCGTCGAAAAGGATCCCAATACTTCTGCTCGTACTGCAGAGCGGCTTCGCGCCTGAGC
>Ga0105240_10010331_pt1 | contig 13134 bp, 8 predicted proteins | sample KBSC54metaG_FD_80426 | JGI IMG/M metagenome (GOLD analysis project Ga0105240, IMG submission 80426) | Corn rhizosphere microbial communities from Kellogg Biological Station, Michigan, USA - KBS C5-4 metaG | ecosystem: Host-associated > Plants > Roots > Rhizosphere > Soil | place: Michigan, USA... | reverse complement strand
TATATCCGCGGTATCGGGTCTGATTTCTTCGACCCGACATCCGAATCTCCGGTCGCGATTTACGTGGACGACGTCTACATGGCGACACCGCAGGCCAATGTCTTCTCGCTGGCGGGCACCAAGCAGATTGATGTACTCAGCGGCCCGCAAGGGACATTGTTCGGCCGCAATGCAACGGGCGGCGTCATCCAGATCCAGACGCTCGATCCAACCCACGCCCCCCATCTGGACGCGTTCGTCAGTTACGGCAACTATGATTACGTGAACGGATCCATCTATGGAGCCACAGGCCTCAGCGACACCATAGCGACCAGCCTCTCTGCGCAATATGAAAATCAGGGCAAAGGCTATGGGCACAATCTATTCGATGGCTCCGAGATCAACAAGCAGCAGATCCACAACATATCCCTGCGCAACAAGTGGCTAATCGAGCTCCCGACTGGAACCACCGTGAGGATATCGGGTGATTACGCACGGAGCGAGAATAACATCAGCTATCATAGAAACAAGGGATCCTTCTCAGAGACGGTCGGCGCGATTCCGCCATTGGGCTACGTCGGCCGGTATAACGCGAATATCAACTATCCCGACTCGTTCCGCGTCAAGTCCGGAGGTGTCTCTCTCAAGGTAGATCAGAAACTCGGGTCATTTACGCTGACAAGCATAACCGCATATAGAAAATCTACCGACCATTACACGCTCGATGAAGACCAGTCGACCGCGAGCACGTTTGCCCAAAACGCTTTCGATCTCGCATGGACCGCAAAATATCGGGGATTTTCTCAAGAGGCCCGGATCAAGGGGCAAGATAACACGGTATTCAACTGGATGGTAGGTGCCTTTTATTATAGCGCAAAGGGATCGTATAACAATCTCCTATTCGACGGCTTTAATTTTATCGACTTCGATCAGCAAAAGACCAAGTCGATCGCGGGGTTCGCCCAGGCAACCGTAAAGCTGCTAGCCAACACCAAACTGACCGGCGGAGTCCGCTACACTAGGGACACAGTTCAGTTTTCGTACCCGGCAGGCGGCTTGTTTCCACCGAAGAGGACCTTCACGGAACCAACGTTCCGCGTGGCGCTGGAGCAGCATTTCTCCCGCGACATCCTGGCATATGTTTCGTTCAATACCGGCTTCAAGAGCGGCGGATACGCGTTGCTCACGCCCGGCAACGGCTATAATCCGGAAAAACTCAAAGCCTATGAAGTCGGCCTGAAGACCGAATGGTTCAACCATACTCTCCGGCTCAACGTGGACGGCTTCCTATACCGTTACTCGGATCAGCAGGTGAATGTGAACCGCGGCTTCGGCAATGTCGTCGAGAACGCCGGAGACGCACACATGCAGGGCTTTGAGGCGACGGCGGACTTTGTTCCGACATCGAGGTTGAAACTGAGCGGCGCCCTGACGCTCATGGGTGGGCATTATACGGACTATCCTGGCTATGTGGTCCTCGACACGCAAGGCAACGCGCTCGGCACGATCAACGCCAAGGGGTTCCGTACGATCCGTACGCCGAAATTTGTCGGCAGCGTGTCAGCGCAATACACCTTGCCAACCAGCATCGGCGATTTTGCGGCAAACGTCGGTCTTCAGCACAATAGCGGCTATAATTTCGTGGTCGATCCCCGTGTCGGCCAGCCTAGCTACACCGTTCTCAACGCTGGGCTGTCATGGTCGCCGTGGAATGGCCCGTTCACCGTCCGCGTCTGGGGCAAGAACCTGACGAATGCGAATTATTACTCAATTGCCAATCCGAACCCGGCTCCGGTCGGAGACACGCAAGTCAACGCGCCGCCACGGACATATGGGGTCACGGCATCGTTCAAATATTGAGAGCGGACTAGAGAGGCGGAGGAAGATCCAGGTGCCGTCGGTGCAAACATGGATCTTCCTAACAGCGAAGTCGATCCGCCCGCAGAACGCCACGGCGCCTTGGCTCTAAATCTTCTGCCCCCCCCAAACATGAAGAGGATATCAAGTGGGCGATCGACTTAAGGGGAAGGTAGCCCTCATTACGGGCACGGGAGACGGCATTGCGCGGTCGACGGCGCTCCGGTTCGCTGCCGAGGGCGCGAGCATCATCGGATGCGACATCAATGCCGAGAAGGCAGCGGAGACTTTACGGCTTGTCGAGCAGGCAGGCGGGCGGATGATTTCCGTGCACCCTGCCGATCTGACCGACGAAGCAACGATTACTGGCCTCATGACACGCACAGCCGAGGAATTTGGCGGATTGGACATTCTGGTCCACTACGCCATGATCTCGCAATACGGTTCGCCCGATGTGTTGACAAAAGCCGAGATGAATTATTCGCTGGATCATGTCGTTACGATGAGCTTTCTCGTGGCGCAACAGGCAGCGGCCATGATGCGCAAGCGCGGCGGGGGATCGATCGTGTTAACGGGATCAGTCTCTGGCGCGCCTTTCGGCTCAGGCTATATCGGAAATCTGCCGCACATCTTTCCCTACGCCGTGGCCAAGAGTGCTGTCATTCGAATGGGTATCGCGCTGGCCAACCATCTTGGGCGCGATCGCATCAGGGTCAACGTGGTTTCGCCAGGTACGGTCTTCACGCCCGCGGTGCGGGCGCTCTACGGCGATGAAGGGACGGAGGATCGAAGATTGTTGATCGATCGGCAGACATTGCTGGGTCGAATCTCCTATCCTGACGACATCACCAATGCGTCCCTTTTCCTGGCATCCGATGAGGCCGCCAACATTACCGGCATCAACCTTTATGTCGATGGCGGCTATGTCGCCTCGGGAGGTGTCGGATCCGCCTTGTTCGACGTTGAGAGTCTTGTCGATCGAACCGTCGAACGAGCTCTCGGCGTCGCGTAGTCGGCTTTGATGCTCGAACGTGACTGTATCGATTAGGTAAGACGCTCGTGCGTCGCCTCCTGATGTTTTTGTAAAAGGTGATGTTATGTCGCTGCTTCAACGTCTGTCGGTCTGCGAACTTTCACTGCCGGACACCACGTTCGAGCAGGACCTCGATCTCATAAGAGCCTCGGGAGCAACGGGTATTGCCATCTCGGAGTTCAAGCTTCGCGATGGGGAGGACTTGTCACAGATCGCCGCGCTGAAGGAGAGTGGGTTGACGGCGACGATTTGTATCCCCGCCAACACCTCGCCGCTTCCACTTCGGCCTGACGACGTCTTTCCGGGGTCCGCAGACCCCGAAGTGCGCCTGGAGGAGATGCTAGGAAGCATTCGGCGGCTTTCTCAGTACCAGCCGGACTGCATCCTGGCGGTAACAGGCTCGCGCTCGGGCTACGACCTGCGTGACGCGCGTAAGATCGCAGTTGAGGCTCTTCGGGAAGCCACGACACTGGCGGCGGAGCTCGGGACGCGCTTAGCGCTTGAGACAAACCGGAATTTAGGACTGGATTATTCGTTTCTCCGCTCCCTGCCGGAAACAATCGATTTTCTGGACGAGATCGGTGATCCAGGGATAGGACTTCTGTACGATTTCTACCACCTTTGGGACCAGGACGATATAATCGCTGACACCGAACGGTTCGCAGCGCGCATTTTTGGCGTACAATATAACGACTGGCGCGAACCACCACGCTGTTTTGCCGATCGCCTGCTTCCTGGGGACGGGGCGATGAACTTACCCGCAATGCTTGGAGCGCTCGAGCGGGGTGGTTATCGCGGTTGGTACGATTTCGAGATTTTCTCCGATGACGGCCGTTGGGGAACGGACCTCCCGGACTCGTTGTGGAAAGTACCCTACGATCAGCTGCTCAATAGAGCCCATGCCGGGCTGAAGAGGGCTTGGGATCTCTGTGCATAGGTTCGCGTGTTCCCGGCGTGGTGTTTCGCGTGCCAGTCTGACGCGCGCTCAATCGTCGAGATCCCCATTGCTGGATCGTTTCGATCGGCAATCTGCCCGCCGTTGCCTGCGCGCGGCGAAATCTGACGCCTCTCGCTCTTCGGTCGATTACGCTGCGCAATGGAGTGCGTCATGACGAGGACGGTGCTGATAACCGGGGCTGCCGGAGGCATGGGCCTTGAAGCGCTCCGTATCCTTGCACGACGAGACGTAAACGTCGTCTGCGTCGACCTCGATCGATCCGGTGTTGCGCAAGCAATCGAAGATGTCGGGTTTCACGAAGGACGGGCCGTGGCGGTCGGGGCGGATGTCAGCGACGATAATGCCGTGCGAGCCTATGTAGCCTTAGCTGTGGAAATGTTCGGTGCGCTGCACGGCGTCTTCAATATCGCTGGCATCGAAGGGGATGTCGTCCCCATCACGGAGGCCTCGGTCGAGAACTTCGACCGTGTGATGGGCGTAAACGCCCGAAGTGTCTTCCTTAACATGAAATACGCGACACCTCACCTCGTGGCTGCGGGCGGCGGATCGGTTGTCAGCACAGGCTCGTACTTGGCGACAAGAGGCTATCCTCTCTGCGCGAGCTATGGCGCATCCAAGCACGCCGTAGTCGGAATCACGAAATCGTTCGCATTGGAGGTGGCTAAGCAAAATGTTCGCGCAAACGTGGTGGCTCCTGGCGCTACTGATACGAGGATGATGCGCGCGACGTTCGAGGCCTTTCCCGGCGGCGCGGCGGCTGCAGAAGCCGGCTTGATCGCAGCGATACCACAGCACCGCATGGCGAATCCCGCCGAGATCGCCACAACCGGGATCTGGTTGCTGCTAGACGCTCCGAGCCACATCACCGGGCAGGTGCTGCGCATAGACGGCGGCCTTTCCGCCGCTTGATCGCAGTTGGGCACGTTTCCCAGTATCAGGCGCGGATGCAAAATTGGGTGCCGCGGGATGACTCAATGAAATAGCCGTGCTGGATCCCGCCTTTGTTCTCTAGGATCTCGGCCAGTGTGACAGCGCTGAACCCTGCTTTGGACATCCGGCCGAGCGCGGTATCCTTGTCCACCTCCCGAAGCCGCTAGGTGCTCAGTCCCAGCAGTCGGGTGGAGCCGCCCGACACGGTGCCTCATTGCTCGACACATGTTCCCGGGCCCAATAGCTCGGCGAGTTGATCATTCAATGAGGGGAACGGCTGATTGCGCTCGGTGTTTAAACGGACTTGTTAAGTGCCATTGAGAGCCGTAGATTGTCGCAAATGCAGAAAGTGTACCAAATACTATAATTTGGCGATTGTTGTTGAAATAGTTGCTGTTGAACTCAAGTACTTGACGGATGAAGACTATTCCTCTTCTGCGTCTGTCGGGCGTGCTCCTGCGCTGAAAATCCTCGATAATCGACCGCCAGCCTGATTTGATCGTTCGGTCCCTCCTGAGGGCACCGTACGGCCGGTTCCGGGTCGCGAGCAGCCCCTCTGGAAGGCGCCCATTTGCGGTCAATCCCAATGGAGTCGAAGCTTCTTAGTTTTGGTCCGTCGGGTTTGCGTTGATCAGTGATATTGGCGGTTGCAAAGCGCCAGTGCCAGTTGCGCAAAATTCAAGTGACGATGGCCTTCCGCATAGCCGCCGGGATAATTCCCGGCGGCTACTGGATATGTCAGGCGAAATGTCGATCGACGAGCTTTCGGATATGCTCGGTGGTCTCCTGTTTGAGCGTGTCGGAGTGCGCATCGATCTGCGCCGTCAATTTCGCCAATTCTGGCTCCAGCGCTCGGAGACGGCGGCCATATTCCTCCGGCGGGATGCGGAAGCGCCATTCCTCGAGGATTTCCCGCAGGATGATGCACCACCACCACCAGATGTGATAATCTTGACCGAGACCGATCGCGCCGCCAGCCGCGGAGCTTTGGCTGAAGTTCGGCGAATCCAGGGGATCGCGCACAGTATCGGCATAATTGAAGGCTTCGCTGGCCTCGATCTTGCCGTTGCCGTTCGAGTCAGGGTTGAAGGCCAGCGCCGCGCCGAACGGGTTGTGCCCTGCCTGGGCTGCGATCCAGTCTCGTGCGAAGGGATCCCAGTTTCCGTCGGCGGAGACATAGCTGCTCTGGGATTCGACGGCGGCCGAGGCGACGCTTGTAGCGCCGGCGGGGCTGTTGGCGATGATCGAGTTGTTGAAGCCTCCGGAATTGCACTGCTCCAGCATCACGATGAGCTGACGAAAATGGGGAAGCTCACCAAGCTTCGCCGAGAAATCGGCGTTATAATACTGGCCCCAGCTCGGATACGTGCACAGGTAGGATGAGCCGGGCGTGCCGTCATAGTCGCCATGGTTGTTGCAGTGGATGAGAACGGTGTCGTCCGCTCTGAGCTTCGGCTTCAGATTGTCGACCGCGCGTTCGAACGCGGCCCGGTTTCCCTGGTCATTGACCTGGATTCGGTAGGCGGTGCCATCGCCAGGCCAGTTGGTCTGCACGCCGTCCTGGGTGTTCAGACTGCCGTCGTAGCTCAGCACCTGAATATGGGACGGATCGAAGTGATAGATGTCGATCAGGGTGCGATACAGAAATTCCATGTCGTTGAGATGCCGCTTGTTCGACATGCCGGAATACAGGATCGCATAGCGCGTTCCTTCTCGCCACAGCACCGGGCATCGCCAGATCGGCCAGCGAATCTTGAACAAATTGGGGTTCTCGATGAACTTCTTCGGCTGGTGGAAGGGAATGAGATCGCGCGGCTCGCGCACGTCGCGCACCGGTGGGAAACGGGCGGGCCTTTCCGCGTGGAAGTCGCCGGAATCCGCATCGTAGAGAAGATAACGGCACGGATGGCCGAAATTCGCGAAGGGCTCATCGTCGGCGAAGACGAGGATCGAATCTTTGTCTGCTCGGATCTTCTGGAATTCCGGGCCGATGATCTCGCCCTTTTTATAGACGACGGGATCGAGATGGAGGTTGGTGGTCTCGCGCTGCCGGAACGACAGGCGTTCGAACGCATGGTTCTGGATCCGCTCGAACTTGGGATCGTCTCTGACTTCCTTCATGGCATGTCTCCGATGGTCCGTTTGGCATCGACGCACACGCAACTCAGCAGGGGTGGACGGCGGTCTCCGGAAGGCCGGATGCGCGGTAGACGACGCGCCATTTCAGGGCATCGGGCCTAGCGAAGGGCGGATATCGAGCGGGGGTCGAGATGAGATGCCCAACACCGTCGCTCGGGAGCAGGACATAGCGCGCCGGATGGCCCCAATTCGCCGTCGGATCCTGATCGATGAAACCCAGTCTCGAGGCCGTCCGGATGCGCAACTCCACACCCGGAAGGGAAAGGCGCGCATCGCCTTCCACGATCACCTCCGTCAGATAGGCAACCGCATGCTCCTGCTCATCCTGGTTCAGCGCGGAAAGCAGGCGGGCCGCATCATCCTCGAACGAGAGGCTCACGGGATATCTCCGCAATCGCGCCGGATCGGCAGGATGCGGTCGTGGCTGAACAGGGTATCAAGCTCACCCTCGAGGCTGTCGCCGTAGCGCACGAGGATACGGGCGCCGTCCTCCGGCAGATCGTGCAAATAGCCCTCCATGCGCGTCTGATCGCGCGAGATGGTCACCCGCTCGGCCGCCACCGGGCCGACGATCAGCTCCGGCATTATCGCGCGCTGCGGAAAATGGGGCGCCGTGACGATCACGCGGATCGCATCGACATGGCCTTCTCCGTTCTGCCCGGGCATCAACACCCGCTCAGCCAGGAAATGAGCGAGGGGTAGTCGGTTGCGTGCCATCGTCCTCATCCTCAGCGGCCGAATTCAAGATCGTCGATGGCCACGGTGCCTGTCCCCGTCGCGGTGAATTCGAACGCGATGGATGCGATCGCGGTCAGATCGACATCCTGCTGACCGGCGTTGGCGATGCTGTAGGACGCGAGCGGGATCCGAACCGACTTCAGCGCCGATTTGATGAGATCGTTATGGCCTCGCACATAGGGGAAGGGGATATCGGTGAAGGTGCTTGCCCGGATCGCGCGCGAGCGGCCATGGGTGTCCGTCAGCCTGACGAACACGTCCTGGGGCTGACCCGCCGGATTGCCGGCCGCGCCATAGACCTGCGTGATCCTGAAACAGAGCGCCGCATAGGTCGAGACATCCTGGTCTGCGGCGGGGATATGACTGAGATAGATGCCGGTCGGACTGGCCCAGCCGATCTCGGCCCCGCTTGTCACATGGGGGGAATGCGCGTCGAGGGTCCGCAGCGCATTCTCGACCGACAGCGACAAGGCCTGGGCGGTGACGGTGCCGCCCATGGAATTGATTGCGGGATCGTGGGGCAGATCCTCGAACGTGTCGACGAGCCGCGTGCCGGCATCCTGGTGGGAAACATGGATGCCGAGGGCCGAGACGAGGCTCGGTCTGAGCGCAGACCGGAAATATTCCACCTGCTCCGACTGACCCTGAAGATGCACCTGCATGAAGGCGGTGACATATCCCTTGGCGACATTCTCATGATCGGTCAGCGAAATGAGATTGGGGATGTCGCCGGGCGCGATGTCGGATTCGACCGACAGGAATGTCGGCGCCCAGACCGTGTTGAACTGATCGTGGGTCGCGCCGTAGACGAACACGAAAGAGCGCGGCCGGCCGGCTTCGTCATAGATGTCGAAGCAGGTTCGGTCAGGCCAGCTTCCCGATACATCCCCATCATTCGCTCCATAGATGACGAGCAGGGGGATGCCTGGCGGCCCATAGTGGAAATAGTCGGTGGGAGCGATCGAGACGACGGCCTCGATGTTCCATCCGAGCGCTTCGGCGGCATTGATCCTCGCCGCCCTGACCACGGCCTCTCCGCCCCGGGAGTGACCGGCAATGCCGATGTGGGCGATGTCGATATGGCCCTGGAACAGGCCGGGTGCGGCATTGAGCCCGGACACGATCGCGAGATGCGCCAGGATCGCGCGGGCGCGCGTTTCGATCATCACGCCAACGGGCGCGTAGATGCTCATCGCGACGAAGCCATGCGACGCGAGATGATCGAGGAGATAGTCGTAACCCAGGTAGGAATTCGCGTAGCCGGAGTTGCCGTGCATGATGAGGACGAGCGGAAAGCTGCCTGGCGCAAAGGGCGCGTCGACTCCGCTGGCGGTCGCCGGGTATCGCATCGTGGCGGTAAGCGGCAGGCTGTCGGTTGGGGTAGGGCCGGCATCGGTCGACGGGACCGAGACGGTACCCGCGTTGTAATCGTGCTGTCCGATCGCACCCGCATGGGGGCCGGGCAAGGAAGGATCTTCGGTGACCCAGAAACCCGTTCGAACATAGCCGTCGATCATGTCGAGCGCGGGATCGAAATGGGCATCGGGCACGAAGTCGGCGGGATTGGCAACGTTGTTGCCGAAATCGATGACGATGTCGTACGCGCCGGGGGTCTGAGGTGCAGGCCAGACCAACGTTTCGTTCCAGTTCACGCATCCCGGCACGATCGGCACGATCTTCGGCGCCGGTGTCATGCCCGGGCCGGTCACATCCTCCAAGGCGGTGCTCACCGACCATTGCAACGGATCCTTGTGGGCGATCACATAGATGGCGGCGCGTTTCCCCACCAATCCTGAAGGCAGCGCATCCGGATCGAGCGCGGCATAGACATCGGTGCCCTTGGGGAAATTGTCGACGAAGCGGAAATAGGGCTGGTGCGCGAGCGGACGTCCCGCGATTTGCGGTGTGAGCACCACTCCGTTTCCGGCCCATCGCCCTCCATCGAAGGGGCACCGTACGACGAGCGAGGCAAAGCGTCGGTCCGAAACGACATCGGTTGCAAGCAGGTGTTCGGCGTCGGCCTCGAACCATCCCGGAGGAAAGGCGCGTGCGATGATCTGGAACGCACCGGGCCCGATATCCTCGCTGGTGGCGAGGTGAACCACGCGATGGGACGAACCGTCATGCGCGAAGGTGTAGACGTGATGCTTGTCCCCGGTCGTCCATGGCTCGATGGGATCGCCGGTGCGCCATCCAAAGCGTCGCTTGACGATGAAGATGCGGACGCATCCGGTAGGGAAGCCGTCGAGCAGAACATCGACGGGATTGCGCCCATGTGCGATTCCTGACTGTAGCCGGCCTGCCGGATCGCAAACGAAAAGCCTCGGGCGGTCCGCACGGGCTGTCAGCGTGAAATCGAGGATGCTCTCCCGGCAGCCATGGTCTCCCGTCTCCAGTTCGACCCGATAGGTCTCGGAATCAGTCCGATGCAGAAGATGCGCGAGAGGTGCCGGAGGGTATTCCGGCCGCTCGATCAGCCCGCAATATGGAAGGAGAACCGTTTGAGGCAGTCGGCCGTGGCGATCCGAGATATAGGTGGCGAGGATTTCTCGTCGGCCGCCAGGATGCCGGCCAGCGAAGGTCAGCGACGAGCAGGGTTCGAGGCCATGGCCTGCCACGAACACGCTTTCTCCAACCGCGAAGCGTTGTCTGTGTAGCCCTTGATCGTCGCAAAGCCAGATTTTCGCGGCCATATGCGCCTCTCCGAAGCAGCCGTCCTGCGCCGTCCCGAGCGGCACATGTGGTTCAACTGAAAGTGAAAAGCGACTCGCCTTATCTTTATTCAGAAAATAAAAGTTAATCTCAATCCCGAATTCGTTAACAATAGTTAAAATCGGTCTCAAACACCAAGGAATGGAAGGGATATGATGTCATTAAATTTAGATCATGCTGGCTTGGTAGCGAGGGCGTGATTTCGCAATATGCCGATGAATTAACACCTTGGATTTGTGATCGATCGGCTGAAGTAAATTCGGGCTATGCCCAGGTTGATCGATTTCCATGAGGCGGACACAAATGAGCAAAACTGGGTAATTGGCAGATGGTCGAGCCTGCAGCGACACTTTGAATGATGATGATCTGCCGTCTGGCGTCGCCCTGGATTCTGGGGGACGATATGGGGCTGACCGGTATACGTTCATCGCTGGCAAAACCGATCAACCCTCAACTCGCCGGGTCAATTCATTGTGACCGTACCGACCGCGATCGGCGGATTCACACTTGGGCCTGGAGCGTCCGAAGCATGCTGCTCACATGATAAATGTGGCAGAACCATAGGATCTGACAAAAGTTAACGATATCTCGGCGGTGGCGGCAGTCGATAATCGTTTTATCATGCTTCCCGATCTGTATAATTGCCTGCGGGAATCAAAAGTTAATTTTGAAGGGTGACCATAAGCTCCCACGTTCCCGACGAATATATTTGTTGATCCTTACTTTTCATGGGATCGGCGCGTTGCTCTGCGTGCGGTGATATTGTCATCGGGGGGCCCATGCGCCGCGCAATCGCTGTGATCTCGCTGTTCCTGTCGTCGCTGGCGGGATGCGCGCATCCACGGCCGGCGCTCTGGAGTTCCGTCGCGATACCCGCGACGACCATCGCGCCGGGCGGTGCTGCGCAGGGTCCTTCGATCCGCACGGCCGAAGCCTCGACGTTCGCGCGCCAGATCGCGTCCGGCACCGACGCCCGCAGACCGGCGGAGGCATGTGCCTTGCCCCAGTTGGCCGGCGCGCCGCCGCGCAACCCTGGCCCCGTCCGCTATCTCGTCCTGTCCGGCGGCAGCCTGCACGGCGCGTTCGGCGCCGGCTTCTTCCTGGGCCTGCAGGAGAGCACTCTGCTGCCTGACGAACCCGACGTCGTGACGGGCGTCAGCACCGGCTCGCTGCAGGCTGCCTTCCTGTTTCTAGCCCGGGAGCGGGTGCCCGCCGATCGGGACTATCGCTGGCAAGGCGGCTTCGCGATGGAGCCCGGCGACGGCCTCCCGCCAATCCGGGTCGGGCAAAGCAATGTCGAGGATCTCGCCGCCGCGTATACGATCCGCAAGGAAGCCGACATTCTGAAAGCCGTGCCGCTGGGCGGCATCGGCCTGCTTCTGAACGGCACGCTGGGGCAGCTGACGCCGCTGAGGGACCGGCTGTTCGCCCTGATCAGCCCCGAGACCATCCACGAGATCGCGATCGAAGCGTGTCGGGGACGTCAGCTGTTCGTCGGCGTGACCGACGTCGACGATGGGCAGGCTTATGCGCTCGACCTGACGAGCCTCGCGTTGAGAGCCTATGACGGGAACGCCACGCCGCAATTGATGACGCTGGTCCGCAAGGCGTTCGTCGAGAGCTTGATCGCCTCCTCGTCGGTACCGGCCGGGGCCAAGCCCGTATCTTTGCGGATCAGGGATTTCGATCGCAACGACCATCGGATCAACCTGTTCGTCGACGGCGGCGCCCGGTTCGGTGTCTTCCTGCAGGAGATCAGGAATGCCCGGATGATCGAGGCGCTGGCGAGCGGGGGCCGCGCACCCGGCGATGTCACGCTCGTCGTCAACACAGAACTCTCGATGGATCCCTGGAAAGACGGGGACCTTCACGATCCGAAGGCGGGCTGGCTGCTGACCACGCTGGGGCTACGCACGATCGATATCCTGGAGAACCAGGTCTACCGGCTCTCCGTCGGCGACGTCGAGACGATGGCGGGCGATCTCGGCGGTCTGCGGGTTTCCTACATCGCGAACGACGGGACAGGCAGCGACGATACGCCCGACAGCCACGTTTATCGCGGACAAGCCTGCTCCGCCTGGCACGCGCTGGATGAGGCGCGCGGGCATCCGATCCAATTCTATCCCACCTACATGGGCTGCCTCATCGATTATGGCCGCCAGCGCGGCCGCCAGAACCTCTGGAACAAGCGCATCCTCGCGCAAGGTGGGCCTGCGCATGCGCCGTGAGCCCGAGATGATCGATCTGCCGGAGAGGATGTCGTGACCGAGCCAGTCCCGAATGCGGCCGCCGTGCGCAAGAGACTCGTCCTCTTCTGCGACGGCACCTGGAACAACGCCGATATCGGCGGCGCCGACACCAACGTCGCCCGCCTATCCCGCGCCGTGCACGCGACGACCGGCACCGGCGGGGTGCTGCAATGCGCGCTCTACCTGCGCGGGGTCGGCACGTCGGGTCTCGAGATCACCCGAAATTTCGACGGAGCCACGGGCTTCGGCATCGATGACAACATCAAGTCCGCCTACAGCTTCATCGCGCAGAATTTCGTGCCCGGCGACGAGATCTACCTGTTCGGATTCTCCCGCGGCGCCTTCACCGCGCGGAGCCTGGTCGGCCTGATCAGCGCCGTGGGCCTGATGAAGCGCCAGTCCCTCCAGAATCTCGGTCACGCCTGGGATTATTATCGCGATCAGCAGGCCTTCCCACATTCGCCGGCGGGTTTCGCGGCTTGGTGCGCCAAGAAGCAATATCCGGCCTCCGATGTCCACGACGGCGTCGCGATCGCATT